>ENA-USUG01004866-USUG01004866.1-human-gut-metagenome-genome-assembly--contig:-NODE-4866-length-16121-cov-4.742458_pt1 | contig 16121 bp, 16 predicted proteins | sample MGYA00250059_ERZ773394 | MGnify/ENA primary metagenome ERZ773394 (study PRJEB29103, sample SAMN06111957) | human gut metagenome | biome: human gut; feature: ankylosing spondylitis patient; material... | reverse complement strand
TGAAATTGAAATACTTGAAGAAGAATATGCCGGACAAGCTCCAATGAATGTTTTAGTATCCAATATGAGTGATAAATACGACATGAGTGAAGAAAAAGTAGATGAAATGGTTAGAAACTTAAAACACAAAGGAGTAATCTACGAACCAACAAACGGTTATCTCAAAAGAGCATAACCTTCTTTTTTTATTTTATATTTTTTAATCAAATAGGATAACTTAATAAATGATTAAAATCAAAATTAATATATTATATTTATACTAATTTTACGGAGCGATAATATGGAAGAATACGAAAATTTATTAAATAGAGCAATAGACCAATTACCTCCTGAAGTATTTGAACACAAAAGATTTAAAATTCCTAAAGCTTATTCAGATATACAAGGTAACAGAACTTTTATAAAAAACTTTAAAGATGTTGCTGAAGATTTAAACAGAGATCCACAACATGTATTAAAATTTTTATTAAGAGAATTAGGTACTGCAGGTAATTTAGAAGGATCAAGAGCAATTTTACAAGGTAAATTTACACATTACTTAATCAACGAAAGATTAGAAGATTATGTTGAAAAATATGTTATTTGCCATGAATGTAACAGGCCAGATACTAAAATTATCAGAGAAGATAGGATATTCATATTAAAATGTGCTGCATGTGGTGCTAAAGCTCCATTAAAACCATTATAATCCTATTTAACTTATTTTTAATGATTTTTATGTTTTGTGTAGAATGTGGAAGTACTGATAAAAAAATGGTTGGAGATATTTGCATTGACTGCTTTTTAAAAGACTTTCAAATGATTGAAATCCCAGAAAATATTAAAGTAGAAATCTGCAGCCACTGTAACAGTAGAATCGAAGAAGGAAAATGGACAGATTCATTTTTACCTGAAGATGAAATAATTTATCGTGCTTTAGAGCGAAACATTAAAATCAGCAATCTTGTTGAAAATGAAATTATCAATCTTGAAATCGACCAAATAAAAGGAACAATAGCCAATTGTTATGTGGAAGTTGTTGGAGAAGTTTACGGAGTTCAGCTTGATGAAACTCATGACACTTCAGTAAGAATAATGAAAACAGTTTGTCCAACATGCAGTAAACTTCAGGCAGGCTATTACGAATCGGTTGTTCAGTTTAGAGCAAACAACAGAGATATAAAAGCAGAAGAATATGATAAAGCTGATGAAGTTGTTAAAAGAACTTTAAATAAGCAAAGCAAAAGCGACAAGCTTGCTTACTGCCCACAAATAGCTAAACTAAAAGAAGGTTACGATTATTATATTGGATCATTAAAATCCGGCAGAAAAGTAGCTGAAAGCTTAAAAGAAGAATTTGGAGGAATTATTAAAGAATCTCCAAGACTTATCAGTGAAGACAAATCTACTGGAAAAGGTCTTTATAGAATTTGGATTTCAATTAGAATTCCGGAATTTGAAATAAATGATTTTATCAAACATGAGGGCAAAATACTGCAGGTAAAAGATATTGATAAAAATAGAGTTGTTGGAATAGATATCACTGACCATAAAAGACACACAATACCTTTAAAAGAAAGTGAAGATATAACACTTCTTAAAAAGGCTGATGAAATTGAAACAACAACAATAATATCAAAATCCCCAAGCAACATTCAAATTTTAGACCCTGCAGATTATTCTGCTGTTGATTTGGATATGATGGATGAATTTAAAGATTCCAATATTGGTGACGAAGTTAAAATTATTAAAATTAACAATTACATTTATTTGATTAAGTGATTAAGATGAGCATTGAAGAAAAAATTCAATTAATTGAAAAAGGAACATTAGAAGTTATAGATACTGAAGAATTAAAAGAAGTTCTTAAAAAAGAACAACCTATAGCTTACACAGGATATGAACCTTCAGGTAAAATTCATTTAGGCCATGCAGTAACAGTACAAAAACTTAAAACCCTTCAAAAATTAGGTTTTAAAATTAAAATACTTCTTGCAGATTTCCATGCTTTTTTAAATGGAAAAGGAAGCATTGAAGAAATTGCTGAAACTGCAGAGTACAACATGAAATGTTTCAAAGCATTAGGTTTAGATGAAACTACTGAATTCATATTAGGTTCAAGTTTCCAATTAAACGAAGATTATGCATCTAAAGTTTATAAATTAGCTACCCTGACTACTTTGAAAAGAGCTAGAAGAAGTATGGATCAAGTAAGCCGTCATGATGAAAATCCGAAAGTGGCTAGTGTAGTTTATCCAATTATGCAAACTGTAGATATGGTTGCTTTAGATGTAGATGTTGCTCTTGGAGGAATGGAGCAAAGGAAAATTCAAATGCTCGCACGTGAAAACTTAGAGAAAATTGATGAAAAAGTTCCTGTCTGTATTCACACTCCATTGTTACATGGTCTTGACGGAGATGCCCGACAATCAAATGGAACCTGGAAATGAAAACGAATCTGATCTTTGTCCCACTCCCATCCAGCTGCATAGGTACCCGCCACTGACTCATAAGTCGCATGAACATGACCAAAACGTTTATCTGGTTGTGGCTCAAATTTCAATATTCTTGGGCCAGTGCCGTTTTCGCCAATTTTCAGGCCACAGACACGCTCATAAATCCATTCTACAATAATACCATACGCGTAGTGATTCAGACTGTTCATGCCAGTGCTACTGATCTTTCCGTCTGGTGTCAGAGAATTCCAGCGTTCCCAGATGGTAGTGGCGCCCAAATTCACCTCATAAAGCCATCCAGGATAGCCCTCGTAAAGCAACAGATCGTAAGCTTCCTTCTCATGCCCCACCTTCGATAATGCCTGACACAAATAAGCGGTTCCAACAAAACCAGTAGATAAATGGCCATCATATTTTTTCAGCAGATCACAAAGATGCTTTCCAGCTGCCTCCATTTCCTCTTCCTCGAACAACTGGAACCAGATTGCCAGCACATAGGCCGTCTGGGTATATACGGAAAGGGTTCCTGGCGCCGTCACATATGCTTTTCTGGCCGCCTGCTTTACCTCAGCGGCAATTTTTCCGTAATATTGTGCATCTTCTTTTTTTTCAAGCACTGCTGCTGCTTTTGCCGTCAGTTCTGCTGAGTGCATGTAGGAAAGCGTCGCTACATAATATTTATCCGTTCCGCCTTCCCTGCTATCTCCTTCCGCATCCAAAGACAGCCAGTCCCCAAAATGGAAACCACAAGTCCACATCCGTTTTCCACTACAATAGGTTTCATCCATGAAAATGATGAAATCCATCCACTGCTTCATATTATCGTACTGTTCTTCCAACCATTTCTGATTACCATACCTGGAGTAAAGTGTCCATGGAATCATCACTGCCGCGTCTCCCCAGACACTGGCCCCTGCCTCACCCCAGTCACTTTTTTCCATCTGGAATTCCGGTTCTCCATTCATCTGTCTGGCAATAGTCAGCACATCTGGCACCACATAAGGTACTGCACCACGTTTTTCTCTCTGCTCATACGCCATATCTTTCAGATATTTCCGGTAAAAAACAGGCGTTTCCATATGATAAGAAGCTGCCGGGCAGAAAATCTGTGCGTCTCCCGTCCATCCAAGACGTTCATCTCGTTGCGGACAGTCGGTTGGAATATCCAGGAAATTGTCCTTCTGGCTCCACTTGGTATTCTGAATCAGCTGGTTCACTTTTTCGTTAGAAGTTTCCATTTGTCCGGTTTCTTCCAGTTCAGAATACAGACACCAAGCCTCAAAATCCCCCTGATTCTCCTCTGTTACTTCCATCCCAGTCACTTTCACATACCGGAATCCGTAAAAGGTAAAATGAGGTCGGATCACCTGGTCAACTCCCGCGGAAATAAAGGAAAATTCCGCTGCAGCAGTTCTTAAATTTTCACGGTAAAATTTGCCGTCCTGCATGATCTCACTGTACTGGAGTGTTACTTTCTGACCTTCTGGTACATGACATCGAAATCTTACCCATCCAGTGATCTCCTGTCCAAAATCGAGAATCGTCTCCCCGATTGCTGAACGGATCAGTTTTTTCACTTTTAAGATTTCCTTTTTCCGAACCGGTAGTCCCACCATTGGCATTAACGTTCCTCGTGGCGGCTCTGCAAAAACTGCATTTATTCTCTGTCGCTCAGGAACTTTCTCCACCACACGCTCCATCCTGGCGTCATACAGTTCTCCATCATAAATTCCGGAAAAAACGGACGGAGACTTTAACGCCAACCAGCTCTTATCCGTACCAATCGCCTGACAAGCACCGTCTTTCTTCCAGAGATACAGATCTGCCAGCACTTGGAACTGATCTCCATAATATTCCCTCAGAAGTCCCTTATTGGTGTATCCGAATTTTCCCTTATACCAACCATTTCCCAGGTAGATATCAATTCGATTTTTGCCTTTTTCCAAATACTCCTTCACATCCATGGTCTGATATTGAATCCAATACCGGTAATCCGTAAAGTAAGGAGTCAAAAACTGATCTCCCACCTTTTTTCCATTGATGTAGACCTCATAAAGTCCAAGCCCACACACATATAGCCTTGCTTTTTCTATTTTCTCAATTTCCGGCACATCTACCCACTTGGAAAATACCGGTTGAATCTCCTTGGAAAATGGAGCTGTGATCCATTTTCCATGCCAGTTTTCCTCTGGATGACCGCCTTCAAACTGTGCGATTTCACTCTCCCCCAGTTCTCCGGAATCATCACATACCAACACTTTCCAATAATAAGGTTTTCCGGGCTCCAGGAAAACATCTGGTGTAAATCCACAGGAATTCACTTTTTTCTCCCCGCTATCAAATACCAGTTTGGTAAAGACTTCGTTTTCCGAGATCCACACTCTGGAATAATCCTGACATGTTCCCTTAAATTCCTTTATCTTCCAGGAAAAAACAGGAGCATGAAGATCGATTCCTATGGGATTTTTCTGATAATTGACTTTCAGATCATACAATTTCACCTTTGTTTCCTCCCTCGTATTTTTCGCTGACATTTATTCTGCTTTAATCACCAATACCCAGTCGTTGTCTTCCCTCTGTTTATTGATCGGCTTGACGCATACCTGCTCTTTTTCGGTAAAATCTCCCAAATAGCTATACACTCCATCTGCCGGATCAAACCACCATGCTGAAAGTTTCTTTCCAGAATACGGCTTCAAATCCAAAGTAAATTCACCGCCCAGATAGTCATACGCAAATACATAATCAGCGCCTGCAAATACTGCAATCCTCTCATACCGTTCTTTCTGTCCAGACAGCAGCAATTCTTCCGCAGGACGTCCATTCTGGTAATCCACAGACTCCATCAGACGACGCATAATTCCCATCTGACCGGAACCAGCGTGATGAAGAGCCTCCTGCCACACTTCCCGCACACCATAAGCACCTTTCTTTGTCAAATCATTATAAAACTGCTGAATCGCATTATCTCCATATGTATGTCCCATGGAACCTTCAAATACAGACCAATAAGCGTATCGGCGAACGTCCCATTCTCTCCAATATGGCTCTGTTACCACATGCAATCCCTGTAAAATCCATTCATAAGAAGGTTCTCCATCAACTGTCGGCTTTTTCGGCAGATAACCAAGATCCCGGTCCACATATCTCCAGTTATCTTCCCCAAAGAATCCCTCTTTTATAGCATTATCATCCCATGCTCCTAAAGACGCCTGATCATAACGGCGATGTCCAGACTGGAACATATTGAAATCCAGCCATGGCTCGTTATGAAACCACATAGAAGAGGAACATCTTCCAAATGGGTGATAACCAATCAGTTTATTCGGAGTCAGTTCTTTTAATAATCTTCCTTCCATTTGATAGAACTCCGGATTCACGTCCCCACGAATATCTCCACCTAAAATCCAAATAACATTTGGACTGTTTTTGTAACGCTCCGCAATAAAATGCACATATTCATTCACATTATCTGTATTTAAAATACCATGCTTCACGACTGCTCCCCAAGCCGGCAACAGCCCCATGTAAAGTCCAAGATTTTCTGCCATTTTGATTATCTGGTCGCAATGTTCCCAGAATTCTTTCTTTGTTACATCCCCACCAGCATCTGCAAGACTGCTCTCCGTTTTTCCACCAACTTCATGTAAAAGCACCGCCTGAATCACTGTAAATCCTTTATCCGCACGGTTTTTCAGATACCTATAGCTTTCCTCAATACTGCACTGTTGGAATAACAACCACGCTGTATCCCCTAACCAAAAAAACGGCTGATCTCCATTGCAAAGATATCTTTGATTATCGCTGACTCTAAGAATTCCATACTCCCATGGTTTCATAACGATTCCCTCCCCGCACATTCTTTATTCTAGAATTTTTTATCCTGTAAATCAGCAACAGAATGGCTGAATTCCTTCAAATTCTACTGTCCATGTTCCATCTTTTGGAAAGCCTGGCAATCCCCCACTTCATCGATTACTTCATTTTCCAGTACAAGTTCCGTCAATTTGCGTAACTTATTTTTTCAAGATTGCTTTGTCCGGCAAATGCAACGTATAATCTTTCACCTCCTTCAAACATTTCGTATATTCGAAATCTGACTTTTAAATATAAAAATAAATCCGAACCAAATATCCACAGATAAAAGATTCGGATTCTATTATTTACGTGGAGACAACAGGGCTCGAACCTGCGACCCCATGCGTGTGATGCATGTGCTCTCCCAGCTGAGCTATGCCTCCACTGCTTATATTACCACTTTTTTACAAAAATTCAATACTGTTTTTCCGATTTTTTATGGCCGTTTTTTTATGGCCGTATGATGCGGGAAACAGCTGGTAAACGATTCGTTCTACTGTTCTGGAGCCATGATCCGCAGCTGATAGTAATCGCCTCCACCGCCCGGTTCTCCCACGATCTCTGCGCCATACCGGGGCTCGCTGCTTTCATATGGGTTATACTCCAGAGACTCTGCATACAAAGTCCTGCCTTCCGGGGCTCCTGGAAGAAGGCCCAGAGTTTTCATGGTTTCTACGGCAATATCTGCCATATCCAAAAAATGCTTTTCGTCCTCGCTCCAGATATAGATTCCATGAAGCTGTCCAGTGGCAGTGTCCGCACAGATTTCAATGGTAGTTCCATTCGCGCTTTCATCATCCGTGTCCACATGGTAATCGTATTCTGTCTGATACCAGCTGTATTCCCCATCGGTCTCATTATAACTATACGGATACATATCCCAGGAATATCCCATCGTATGGAAAGCATCCTGCAGCACACTGGCTGCCTCTTCCAGATCCACATTATAATGCCCCTGGGTATTGCAGGCCACTCCGATCTCCTTTACCTCTTCATCCGTCAGTTCCTGATAGGAAGAAACAGTCTCGTCTGGACGATTTAGCTCAGAAAGCATATCCGATATGCCGTAAAATGCACTCCGTCCCACCATAAAAATACCGCCTAAAATATTGCACGCAACACACAGCCCGATCACAATCATAAACACCGACAATGGCTTTGGGACATTGGGCTTTGTCTTCCCCACGTCTTTCGGTTGCTTCGTGTTATCATGATACAGACAGTTTTTCTCAGACTGCGGATGCCGTTCATTCAGATAATAATCCACGTTCTGCTCATATGGCTGCCACACGATCCTGCGACACTCCTGGCAATAGTGGCTGATTTTCATTTTCTGGTCACAGTATGGACAGTATTTTTGCTTCATCGTCTCACCTCCGACTTTTTTCTAGCTCCTACCCTCTATTTTACCACAACTATCCCCTGGTTGTCTCCATGGAAATCATTTATGCACGACATAAACTGTAATGAATCATTTTTCGTTTCGTCCATAAAATCATTTTTCCTTTCGCCCGCGTTTATTGACATCTCCGGCTCCACCCACTATAATAAGGAAGACTGTCAGGAAGCTTTCTATTTCCATGGCTTCCCAGAATTTAGGAGGAATTCAAATGACCTTTTTTACGGATATTTTAAAGGGGATCATGATCGGCATTGCCAACATTATCCCTGGTGTCAGTGGAGGTACCATGGCGGTATCCCTTGGCATCTATGACAAACTGATCGGTTCTGTCTCCAACCTGTTAAAGGACTGGAGATCCAGTGTCCGCACCCTGCTGCCACTGCTCATCGGCTGCGGGATCGGCATCGTAGGCTTCACCTACGCCATCGAGTACCTGTTAAGCCATCACACCTTTGTGACCTGTATGACTTTCGTAGGACTGATCTTAGGAGGACTCCCTGTGCTGTTCCAGGCACTTCGTAAGGAGCTTCGCACGCAGAAAAAATCCATCGGTATCAGCGGTGCCGTAGCCTTTATCCTGTTCTTTGCCATCTGTGCATTCCTGCCGATGCTCAAAAATAACCAGGATGTGCTTACCAGCTTTACCGTGACCCCCATGACCATGATCCTGTTGTTCTTAGTCGGCGTCGTCGCCTCCGCCACCATGGTTATCCCCGGTGTCAGCGGCTCCATGGTCATGATGATCCTGGGTTACTACTATGCCGTCATCAACACCATCAAGGGCTTCTTAGATTCCTTAAAGGCCTTTGATATGCCCGGACTTATCCACGGCGCCTGCCTTTTAATTCCATTCGGGATCGGCGTTCTCCTTGGTATCTTCCTGATTGCCAAGCTGATCACCTTCCTGTTTGAGAAATTCGGAATTCAGACTTACTGTGCCATCCTTGGACTGATCATCGCATCCCCATTTGCGATCTTCTACAACACCGGATTATTCAGCCAGTTATCCAGTCTCACGATTGGCTCTGTGATCTTAGGAGTTGTTCTTGCCGCAGCCGGAGCGGTCCTTACTTTAAAAATGGGAGAAGCGTAAACACAGAGAAATACCATGCGCACAAAACGCCGTCTGATCAGTTATGGATCGACGGCGTTTTTTTATCAATTTTCTATCCTAGTGATCTGTCCTCAACAACACGATCGCCTCCGGGCTGATCCTCAGATATTCTGGCACCAGTCCTGCGCTTTCATGCACATGGATTGTCTTCTCAATCTTCCACCAAAGATGATTCTTCAAAGTCACATACCACTCAAACGGCATCTCCGAGATCTCCGCACCCTCCACCGGAATCAGGTTCGCATCCTCTCTTTTTCCCCATTCCAATGCTTCCGCGCTGCTTAATGGTTCAAAATCATGGGCCCGGATTCCAACAGCCTCTATCTCATCGCCCACATCCTGTGCCGTCACCAGCTCCAGACCATTCCAGTCCAATGCCCGGACCTTTCTGGAACCGGTCTTCTCAATCCTGGACAGGTTCTTGCACCCGGTCAGCCTGGCCGCCTGCCACGTCCCCGGATCTGCAAACACCGCTTTGGTCTCACCTGCCGCGATCACCCGTCCCTCTTCCATCAGAAGCAGGTGATCACAAAGCTGAAACGCCTCATCCCGGTCATGGGTCACCATCACGGACACGCCCTCATACTCCGAAAGGGTCTTTTTCAGCTCCAGCCGCAGCCGCTCCTTCAGATACGCATCCATCGCCGAAAACGGCTCGTCCAGCAGCAGTGCATCCGGTTCATAAGCCAGAATCCGCGCAAATGCCGTTCTCTGCTGCTGGCCACCGGAAAGCTGTCCCGGATATTGCTTTTCCAGTCCGGAAAGCCCAAACCGCCCGATCATTTCCCCGACCTTTGGATTTTTCACATCCCCATCCAGTCCCGCAGCGATATTTTCCTGAACAGTCATATTGGGAAACAACGCATAATTCTGAAATAAATATCCGATTCTTCGTTTCTGTGGTTTTATGTTAACCTTTTGACTTTTATCAAACAGGATTCTCTGTTCTGTTCCCTTCTGAATGGAAATCAGCCCCTCATCCGGTGTCACGATCCCGGCGATGGATTTTAACGTCATGCTTTTTCCACAGCCAGACGGCCCTAAAATACCCAGGCACCCGCCGTCTGTCTGCAATTTTACATCCAGACGGAACCGTTTTAACTGTTTCTGGATCTCTACATCCAGTCTTGTCTGTAACCGCTGTTCTTTCATAGGTACGATTTCTCCCATCTACCGGCTCTTTTTCTGGCTGTACCACATGACACCATTCATCAGAAATACCGATAAAAATGCGATCACCACAATGATCGCCACATACGAATAAGCGGCTTCCATATTGCCGGCCGCTACCTCCGAGTATACCGCCATAGGAAGAGTTCTGGTCTTTCCTGCGATATTGCCTGCGATCATAGCCGTAGCGCCAAACTCGCCAAGCCCTCTTGCGAATGCCAGCACGCCGCCGCTGACCACTCCCGGCACCGCATTGGCCAACAGCACCTTCCGGAAAATGGTCCATTCTCCCATGCCTAAGGTTCTTGCCGCCTGTACCAGGGTATCATCCACCTGCTCAAAGGCGCCTCTGGCCGACCGGTACATCAGCGGAAAGGACATGACCACCGCCGCCAGCACCGTAGCTCCCCAGGAAAATGCGATCTTTACGCTGAAATACTCCAAAAAAAACTGACCAACCGGCCGTTTCACCCCAAACACATACAACAGGAAGAATCCCGCTACCGTCGGCGGAAGCACCAGCGGAATGGTGAAAATACCATCCAGAATGGTTTTCATCAGAGGATGGGAGATCCGGACCACCATCCAGGCAGCCAGAATCCCCATAAAAAATGTAAACACGATGGACAGGCTCGCTGTCCTCATAGATATCAGAATCGGAGACCAATCCATGGTCATTCTCCCCTCTTTATTCTGCTTTGCTGAAGCCGTATGCCTCAAATACCTTCATAGCCTCATCGCTTGTTAAAAATTCCACAAAGTTTGCTGCCACCTCTGTGTTAGCGCTGCCTTTTACCACTGCCACCGGATAGATCACCTTGGTCTTTAAGCTTCCCTCCGGAGCCTCTGCCACAACCTCCACCTGGTCTGCCATACTTGCAGCGTCTGTTGCGTAAACGATACCTGCGTCAGCGCTGCCTGCTGCCACCTGATTTAATACCTCAGTCACATTGGTTCCGAAGCTGGTCTTGTCCTGGATCTGGTCCCACAGCCCTAAATTCGTCAGGGCTTCCTCGGAATACTGACCTGCCGGAACACTGGCCGGATCGCCCAGGGCGATGCTGTCTGCTTTTACAATATCTTCAAAAGACTGGATTCCTTTGTCGCTGCCAGTTGAAACGATCAGAACGATCTTATTTTCCAGAAGGTCTACGATGGAATCACTGTCGATCATGCCTTCCTCATCCAATGCCTTCATCTGCTTTTTCGCAGCAGACATAAATACGTCTGCCTCCAAGCCCTCCTCGATCTGAGTCTGCAGTTTGCCTGAGCTGTCATAGGTGCCTTTCACCGTCACGCCTGGATACTGCTCCTCAAACATTGGGATCAGCTCTTCCTCATATGCGTTCTTTAAACTGGCTGCTGCTGCCACTAAGATCTCGGTCTCCTCAGCCACTTCCGTCGCTGCCACGCTGCTTTCCGCAGCGGCAGTCTCGTCCTTTGCCGCCTCAGCTGCAGCTTCGGTCTGCACCGTCTCAATTGCAGCTGTTTCTGTCTTCTGTCCTGCTCCTGATCCGCAGCCTGCTAACGCTCCGGATACCATCACAGCTGCCATCACAGCCGCCATTCCCTTTTTCCATATTTTTCCCATAACCAAATCTCTTCTTGTCCTTTTCTTATCTTCCACTCACCAGCTCGTTAAGCGATTCATTTCCATTATTTTTACTATTTTGCGGCACAGTTGGCAGCACTGCCTTTCAGGATATCAAGACCGTGGCCCAGCGCTCCAATCGCATACTCCAGACATTCTCTCACTGCCTTGGGACTTCCGGGCAGATTGACGATCAACGCGTCTTTGCGGATTCCTGACACTCCTCTGGACAACATTCCTCTCGGCGTCACCTGTAAGGAACAGTAACGCATAGCCTCGGAAATACCCGGTGTTTCTCTCTCGATCACCCGTCTGGTGGCCTCCGGCGTGTTGTCCCGTTTGGAAAATCCGGTTCCACCGGTGGTTAAAATCAGGTCCGCCTCATTGTTGTCTGCAAGACCACATAACAACGCTTCCAGCATCGCTCCCTCATCGGGGATAATCTTCTGAAATACCACTTCATAGCCCTCGTTCCGGACAATCTCAGCGATCACTCTGCCGCTCTCGTCGATCCGCTTTCCTTTGGAGGCGGTGTCGCTGAGGGTGATAATTGCAACTCGGTACATATGGATCAGTTCTCTCCTTTCCCGATCACCGCAAAAGCATCCCCTTCGGAAATGACGCCCCCGTGGATCACTTTCGTAAATACGCCGTTGGTCGGCATAATACATTTACCCATTTTTTTGAAAATCTCGCACCCATTATGGCACTCTTTGCCGATCTGAGTCAGTTCCAGAACCACATCGCCACAGCGGAATCTGGTTCCAATCTTCATTTTTGTAAAATCATATCCGCTGATCACCAGATTTTCCCCAAAAGCACCATCGATCACACCGGCGCCCTGGCGATTGAAGTCCTGGATGGTCTCGTAGGACAATAAGGACACCTGACGGTGCCAGTTTCCCGCATGGGCGTCATGCTCCACACCCCAATTTTCAATCAGTCTGGCTGTATGAACATTTTTCTTCTGTACACCGCGGATCTCGCTGATACAGATGGCCATTACCTTTCCCATCTTACCTAACCTCCTATTTTTGACATATTTTGTTTTTTTATATTTTCTACCTGTTTTTCAAAATGATGGCACTGAGGCTTTTTCTGGATTTCCTTCTCAAGCTGCTCCCGAATTTCTGTATCCGACCCCCCGCTCCGCAGCAGACTCCTCAGATCCAGGGTCTCCCCGTACTGGAGACAGGTCTTAAATCCACCGTCCGAGGTCAGCCGCACCCGGTTGCACTCTCCGCAGAATTTATGGGAAATGGCGCTGATGAAGCCGATCTTTCCCCGAAATCCAGGAAGCTCATAATAATGGGCAGGCCCATTACCCATGTTCCCATCATAAGGGCAAAGAACACCATACTTCTGCTCCAGCAGCCCCAGAATCTTCTCTTCCGAAATTCCATCCTTGTTCCGTCCCTGGCCGATGGGCATCAGTTCGATGAACCGCACTGTCAGAGGATCATCCTTTGCCAGTCCTGCGATGGCGGTCACTTCATCCAGATTGTATGCTGCAGGCACACAGTTGACCTTGACATTCAGCTCCGGATACCTTAATGCCTCCTCAAGTCCCTCTAATGCCTCTGAAAGCTGATCCCTTCTGGTGATCTCCAGGAATTTTTCCCGGTTCAGGGTATCAAGGCTGATATTTACGCCGTCCAGTCCAGCCTCCATCAGTCCGCCGATCTGTTCCTTTAACAGCACCCCATTGGTGGTCAATGTCACCTGCTCCATGTGACACGACTCTTTCAATGCCCGGATCAGCCACGGCACGCCCTTTCGCACCAGTGGTTCGCCTCCGGTCACCTTCACCTTGCGGATCCCCAGTTCATAAAAAATCCCGCATAGCCGGATGATCTCCTCATACGTCAGTATCTGGGAATGTTCAAACCAGGTCACGCCCTCTTCCGGCATACAGTATCGGCACCGAAGGTTACAGCGATCCGTGATGGAGATCCGCAGATAGTCGATTTCCCGGTTCCACTGATCTCTCATGGCTGCGCCTCCTGACCGCCAGCCAGAAGCTCCAGGATCAGATCTGCGGCTTTTTTGTAATCGTCTAAGGCAATCACCGGAACCGCTGAACCATCTTCAGAAACCGTCCCACACGTTCCCGGTGCCGCTTTCTCTACCTGAAAGCCTTCTATATCCGTTGCCACCGCCAGCAGATTCCGCCCATTTCCTGCCAGCCGTTCTGAATTGCCTTTTCTCACCAGCTCAATTTTGGGAAAATCCCAGTTTTTTCCACCCTCCAGCAGCACCAGATCTGCTTCATCCACCGCTTCCAGCATGTCCTCCACCGTACCGGCTTTCTGTTTCACCACCATACTGTGGGTATCGCAGAACACCGCCGTTGCACAGGCTCCGGCCTTTCTGACCCGATCGCTGTCGGTTCCCTCCACATCCGGCTCAAAACTGTGGCCATCGTGCTTCACCACCGCAGTTTTCACCTGCTTTTGAATCAAAATCGGAAGCACTCTTTCAATAAACGTCGTTTTCCCGGAATTCTTGCATCCGCAGATACTGACCACCAGCGGCTTCTTCCGCTCTCTCCGGTCATAGATCCCGGATTTTCCACCCTCTTTATGCTCCAGATGGACGTCTGTGATCTCCATAGCCCGGTCCATAGCCTTGCACATATCGTAAATCGTCAGCAGCGTGACATTGACGCCCATCAGCGCTTCCATTTCCACGCCCGTTTTTCCCGACACCTTCACCGTACAGATAGCCTTGATCAGCCCTTGCCCTTCCTCAATCTCAAAATCTATGGTGCTCTTATTCAGACACAGCAGATGGCACATGGGAATCAGATTGGAGGTTTGTTTGGTGGCCATGATCCCTGCCACTCTCGCCACACCCAGCACATCCCCCTTCTTTGCTGTTCCCTGTAAGATCGCCTGCATCACCGCGTCATTGACCCGGATCTTTCCGCTGGCAACCGCTGTCCGCTCTGTAACCGCTTTGTCGGACACATCCACCATCACAGCATTGCCATTATGGTCAAAATGATTGAACTTTGCTTCCATAAACCTGCACTCCTATTTTCATTGGAATCCTATCACATTCATTTTCTTTACTATCTGCGCCATATCCAGACAGTAACCCTGGCTCTCAGTACTGACTCCCAGTACTGGCTCCCGGCACTGCCAGAGACTTACAGCATCCAGACATTCACCTTTTCGCCCTTTTTTAACGCTTCTGATCCTTTTGGAATATCGATCATACAGTTACATCCCGCAAATGACCGGATCTGCCCGGAACTATGGCCTTCTGGAATATACACGCTTCCATTTTCATAGAATCCCCTTAAAAACCTTCTTTGCGGAGATTTTTTCAGGAAATCTCTTTCCATTTCTGCAGTCTGGCGCTTACATTCCAGCCACCGGCTTCCCATCAAAGCACTGACCATCGGTCTGCCAAGCAGCTCCAACACTGCTGCTGCCGCAAATGGATTCCCCGAAAGCGCCAGCAATGGTTTCCCATTTACAATCGCACATTTGGATGGAGAGCCCGGTTTTACTTCCAGCCCACCAAACAGGATCCGATCACTGATCCTCGGAAGCACTTCATTTAAAATATCCTTTTCTCCCACAGACACACCGCCTGTCGTGATCACCCCATCCGACTGCTCCAGCTCTGACAGGATTGCCCTTTCCACGCTGGCTGCATCATCAGCAATCTGTATGGTCCTGCATGAAATTCCCCATTCCCGCAGCCTTGACCGGATCAGATATTGATTGGTATTATAAATCTTCCCGCAATTCATCGGCTCCCCGGGCTCGATCAGTTCATTTCCTGTGGTGATCAGGGAAATCCGGGGGATTTTCCTTACCTTTACCCGTTTTTTTCCACCGCTGGCCAGAATTCCGATGGAGATATAATCCAGACGGGTTCCTTCCTTCACCAGAATGTCCCCTGCGTGATAATCCTCTCCTTGAAAACAATAATTTCCATAAGGCTTCACCTCTTCCCAGATGGAAACCTGGTTTTCTCCAAGATCCGTATCCTCCTGCCGTATCACCGCATTGGCACCTTCAGGAATCATGGCTCCGGTCATGATCCTCACGGCCTGTCCCGGGTTTACACAGATATTACTCCGGTCACCGGCGCATAATTGATCAACCACCGGAAATACAACCGGATGCTCTCTCGACGCTCCTTTGGTCTCTTCTCCCCGCAGGGCGTATCCGTCCAAAGGCGATCTTGGAAATGGCGGCTGGTCATACTGTGCCTGGTAGCTCTCTGATAAAATCGTTCCATCTGCCGCTTCCAGATCACATTCCGTTTCTGCAAGTGGTTTTACCGCTTCATAGATCCGTTCCACAGCATCTTCCAACGGAATTCTATTTTGCAAGATCTCCCAGTTTTTCTTCATATTTTCATACCTTTCCAAAGGCACAATCCGGGTATCTGCATGGATCACAGCCCAGGCACAGACCGCCATTGCCCAGCGCCCAGATATCCTCCTTCGACACCTTCATGCCTGCCGCGATCCTCGGCAACATGATATCGAAAATTGTGCTTTTGGCATACATCACACATCCAGGCAGTCCC
>ENA-USUG01004861-USUG01004861.1-human-gut-metagenome-genome-assembly--contig:-NODE-4861-length-16132-cov-7.576331_pt1 | contig 16132 bp, 18 predicted proteins | sample MGYA00250059_ERZ773394 | MGnify/ENA primary metagenome ERZ773394 (study PRJEB29103, sample SAMN06111957) | human gut metagenome | biome: human gut; feature: ankylosing spondylitis patient; material... | reverse complement strand
GGACGTTCGTAGGGGGCGATGCCCACATCGACCCGGCAAATGGAACCGATTATACGGAAATCTATGGAAAATTTGCAATTGCCCTTGGGGCGATGTAGGCATCGCCCCCTACGCAAAATCGCAAAGAAGCGCCCGCCGACGGCGGGCGCTCGTTTTATATCGCGCGAACCTCGATATGATAGCTGTTTAAACCGCAGGTCGCATATTCGACCTCGATGGAGTACGAGAGGTCAAAAATGCCGCCGTGCTCGTTCATGAGGACGGCAAGGCTCTTCGTCTGTACACGCAGCATCAGAGCGCCCGGCCCCGCCTCGTAGAGAGAATCGTCGATCCTCCCGAGCTCGAAGACCATCTCGGAGTTCACCTTGCCGACTCTCCGCAGTGTGACCTTTTTCTCCTCTTCGATTGTAAACGTCGTCACAACGCCCTCGAGGCCCGTCATCTGCGTCTCCACGTAGGAAAAGCGGATGTAGCCCGGCTCATAGCAGTAAGAGCCTTCGGTCACCAACTGGATGCTCTCAGACTCCTCGCCCTCGAGCTGCTGTGTGCCGGTAATGGAAATCAGTGCCGATTGTACCATGCTATTCCTCCAATGCAAGCGCAATGAGATTGTCGATCAGCTCCGGGTATTCGATGCCGCTGGCCGCGAAGAGCCTCGGGTACATCGAAATGGACGTAAAGCCCGGAATGGTATTGATCTCATTGAACACAACTTCCTGATCGTCCCGCCGGACAAAGAAGTCCACCCGCGCAAGGCCCCGGCACTCCATCGCCCGGTAGACCTTCACCGCCGTCTCGCGCACCTGTTCGGAAACGTCTTCGCCGATGCGCGCGGGAACATAGAAGCTCGCGCTGCTGGATAGATATTTTGCCTCGTAGTCGTAAAACTCCGCACCTGCGTCAATTTCGCCGCAGACGGACGCGCAGGGACTCTCATTGCCAAGCACGGCCACCTCAATTTCCTGCCCGTCGATAAATTCCTCGACAAGCGCCTTATTGCCATAGCGGAGCGCATCCGTCACAGCCTGCTCGAGATCTTCGCGGCACTTCGCCTTGGAAATGCCGACCGACGAGCCGGTTCCGGCGGGCTTGACAAAGACCGGATAGGTGAACGCGGCCTCGATTTCATCCATACAGGCCTCTTGCTTCCGGCTCCAGCGCTGCTTCGGGATGACCTGCCAGTCCGCCTGCCGGATGCCCGCCTGCCGGATCAATAGCTTTGTGATACTCTTATCCATGCACGCGCTCGAGGCCGCCACGCCGGAGCCCACAAAGGGCAGCCCTGCGATCTGCAAGAGCCCCTGCAAGGAGCCGTCTTCGCCGTTTTCTCCGTGGATGAGCGGAAAGACCACATCGATGCGCTCTCGCACCACGCAGTCGTTTTCAAAGCTCAAAAGTCCCTGACCGCGCACGGGCGAGAGCGCCGCCTTCCGGTTCTGCTCGCAGCTTTCCCACGCGCCGGACGGCAGCATCGAATAGTCCCTGCCGCCAAATAATATCCATTCCCCGCTTCTTGTGATCCCGACGGGAAAGACGTTATATTTCTCCTGATTGATGTTGTTCAGCACCGACTCCGCTGAGCGGAGCGAAACCTCGTGCTCCGGTGAAACGCCGCCGAACAAAATACAAACGCTAAGTTTTCTCAAGCTCAATCCTCATTTCCGGCGGCGTGCCGCCCTTGTCAACTGACGTTACCCTATCATATGCCAAAAGCATCAAGAACACAAGGACTTTTTTACACATAACCGTGATTTTAACAGTGGAAATTCCCGTGCAATGTGTATATAATGAGAGTAGAACGCTACAGTTAGGAGGCGGGTTTATGCAGCTTGAATTGTCGAAGAAGGAGTTTCGCCGGCTTCTGGATCTGGTCTACATCGGAAACTGGATCCTCAACTCAACGCGCGGCGACGACCGGATCGCCGACTACGATCAGGTGGAATCCAAGCTTTTCGCCCTCTGCCGCGAAAACGGCATGCCTTCGCTCGTCGAACGATGGAATGGAGAAGATGTTCCGTCGCGCGCATTTTCCGACGGCGGCATCCACGAAGCAATTGCAGATTACGAGGACACGGTCTTCTATGAGATTCTGGCCGAGGAGCTTGCCCGGCGTGATATGGACTATCAGCCGGTATCCAACGAAAACTATGACGCGCTGGTCTCCCGGATGGACGATTACATCGCGGAGTTTGAAGCACACGGCACAGACAATATTTCAATTCCTACCATGGACGACTAGCCTGCAAAAGCCAGACGCAAAGCGTCTGGCTTTCGTTCTGCCCGGAATGCCGTAAGGCCTTATTCAAAGCAGCTTCTCGCGAAGAATTCCGTGGCAGGGACCGTCCGTGCAGGTGCCGCATGGAACGTCGCCCTGCGAGTCGTACCAAGCGTTCAGCCGCGCGTTACCGTCCGCGCAGTCAAGCCGCATGCGCTCCATGCTGCGCGAGCTTGCAAGCTTCCGCGCCTCGCGCAAAATCGCTTTTCCCGCGCCGGAAGCGCCAATCGCCGTCACGAGATTGTGGACGTACCACGCCCGCCTCGAAGGCCGCCCGTTCCAGCGCTCGTCCTCCGGCAAAAGCGCCGCTGCGCCCAAGAGCGCACCGTTTTCTCCATCGAGCACAAAAAGAAGCCCGCGCCGCTGCATATCCGCATAGTCGTCCGGCGGATACACCCTAGATAATCCGTGTCGCTCCACTGGTAGATGCCAACCTCGCTCATCCATGCAGCATGCGCCGCATAGAGTGCGAAAATTTTCTCCAGCTCATCTTGTCTTGCCAATCGAAGCTCCCACATACTGCCCCCTCCTGTTTTTTCCGATGATAGCAGAGTCTATCCAAAAATGCAAGCGTGACAAAAGCCCCCGTGCGCCAATCGCGACGCACGAGGGCTTGTTGTTATCGGCCCGGACACGGGCAGTCAGACGCGATCACGCCTTTGCTGCCTAATGCCCGCAGCCACCATGGCACGAGCCGTGCATGGAGCAATGGCCGCAGTCACATCCGCAGGAGTTCTTTCCGTCACGCTTCTGCCGGATCAGATACTGAATAATGGAGATTACAATTACGATTAAGAGGGAGGAGATCAGAATAGTTGCAAGGTTATCAAGAATCCAGCTTATCATAACGTTCACACTCCTTTGGGATGACACTGGGTAAGATAATCGCTGCTTAGACCTTCAGCTTGGTAGCTTCCTTGTAGGGCTTGACGAGCATGTAGACGATGAAGCCCAGGCAGATGACAGCCGCAATCAGACCAAGAACGTTGACGTTGCCGGTGAACAGACCGCCGAACTGGTTGATCATCAGCGCAACGATGTAAGCAAAGCCGCACTGATAGCCGATGGCAAACCACGTCCACTTCGCGTTGTTCATCTCGCGCTTGATCGCGCCGATGGCCGCAAAGCACGGAGCGCACAGCAGGTTAAAGACCAGGAACGAGTAGCCGGTGATGCCGTTGAAGGCATTGCCGATGGCCTGATAGACCGAGCCGTCGCCGCCGCCGTAGAGGATGCCCATCGTGCCGACGATGTTCTCCTTTGCGACAAGGCCCGTGATGGAGGCGACAACCGCCTGCCAGTTGCCCCAGCCGAGCGGAGCAAAGATCCACGCAATCGCGGAACCGATGTGGCCGAGGATGGAGTAGTCGATTTCGCTCTCGTCGAGCATACGGAACGCGCCGTCAACCCAGCCGAAGTAGGTGGTGAACCAGACAAAGATCGTGGAAAGAAGGATGATTGTACCGGCCTTCTTGATGAAGGACCAGCCGCGCTCCCACATGCTGCGGAGCACATTGCCGAGGGTCGGCCAGTGGTAAGCGGGGAGCTCCATGACGAACGGAGCGGGCTCGCCGGAGAACATCTTGGTCTTCTTCAGCATGATGCCGGAAACGATGATCGCAGCCATGCCGATAAAGTACGCGGAGGTGGAGACCCATGCGCTGCCGCCAAACAGCGCGCCCGCGATCATCGCGATGAACGGAACCTTCGCGCCGCAGGGGATAAAGGTGGTGGTCATGATCGTCATACGACGGTCACGCTCGTTTTCGATCGTACGCGAGGCCATAACGCCCGGGATACCGCAGCCGGTGCCAATTAACATCGGGATGAAGGACTTACCGGAAAGGCCGAACTTGCGGAAGATACGGTCAAGAACGAAGGCGATACGGGCCATGTAGCCGCAGGCCTCGAGGAACGCGAGAAGCAGGAACAGAACGAGCATCTGCGGCACAAAGCCGAGCACCGCGCCGACACCGGCGACGATACCGTCAAGGATCAGGCCGCTCAGCCAGTCCGCCGCGCCGGCAGCTTCGAGGGCATTGCCAATGAGAACCGGAACGCCGGGGACCCAAACGCCATAATCAGCGGGGTCGGGCTCGTCAAAGCCGTTTTCTTCGAAGTAGCTCACAGCGTCGAGATAGGACATCTGCACAACGTCTTCGTTTTCTTCTTCGCTTGCGGGAACTTCGGAGTAGTAGACCGTCATATCGCTGATGGCGAGGGTTTCCTCGTCTTCAACCTCGATGGTTGCGGTCTCAGAATCGGGCGTAACCGCCTTCATGTCGGCCAGAGCTGCGTCAGCGTCGAAGTCTTCGGCTTCGGTGTCGAGCTCATAGTAGCCGCTGACAGCGTCGCTTGCTGCTGCATATTCATCGGATGCGTCTGCGTAAGCGGACGAGCCGATGCCCAGCAGGTGCCAGCCGTCGCCGAACAGGCCGTCGTTTGCCCAGTCGGTTGCGGCCGAGCCAACGGTAACCATGGAGATGTAGTAAACCAGGAACATGACGACCGCGAAGATCGGAAGACCCAGCCAGCGGTTGGTGACGACCTTATCGATCTTATCAGAGGTGGACAGGCCGCCCACATTCTTTTTCTTGTAGCAGTTCTTGATGAGCTCTGCGATGTAGACGTAGCGCTCGTTGGTGATGATGGACTCGGCGTCGTCGTCGAGCTCTTTTTCGGCTGCCTTGATGTCCTGCTCGACATGCGCCATCACGTCGGCCGGAATCTTCAGCTGCTCAAGCACCTTGTCGTCGCGCTCGAAGACCTTGATGGCGAACCAGCGCTGCTGCTCTTCGGGCTTGTCGTGGACAACGGCCTCTTCGATGTGGGCAATCGCGTGCTCCACGGGGCCGGAGAAGGTGTGCATCGGGACAGTCTTGGTGCTCTTGGCGGCCTTGACGGCAGCTTCGGCAGCTTCCATGATGCCCGTGCCCTTCAGGGCGGAGATCTCAATGATCTCGCAGCCAAGCTCACGGCTGAGCTCTGCGGTGTTGATCTTGTCGCCGTTCTTGCGGACGACGTCCATCATGTTGATGGCGATGACAACCGGGATGCCAAGCTCGGTCAGCTGAGTCGTTAAGTACAGGTTCCGTTCGAGGTTCGTGCCGTCGATGATGTTGAGGATGGCGTCGGGGCGCTCGGTAATCAGATAGTTACGGGCGACGACTTCCTCGAGGGTGTACGGGGAAAGGGAGTAGATACCGGGAAGGTCCATGATGATGACGTCGTCATGCTTCTTGAGCTTACCTTCCTTCTTTTCGACCGTGACGCCCGGCCAGTTGCCGACGAACTGGTTCGAACCCGTCAGCGCGTTGAACAGCGTTGTTTTACCGCAGTTCGGGTTGCCCGCAAGGGCAATTTTAATTTGCTTTTCCATGTCACTTCTCCTCCTTGTTTCAGCGCTCTAATTAAAATTAGAGCCATCAAACAAGCATTCAAAAAAAATTAATTTCACAAAACCGGCGGAATTGCACAAGAATCTGTGTGTTGCATGTGCCGTCAGATTTTTCGTCAGGCAAGTAAAAGCCGCAGGCAATCCTTCCGGATTGGCGAGGATTTTTACGCAGCATGGCGGAAAAGCTGCAAGCAGGCAGCGCGCAGAGGCTTTGGCATTGCCGCCAAAAATTCACTCGACCACGATCATTTCGGTATCCGCTTTGCGGAGCGAAAGCTCGTAGCCGCGGACGGTGACCTCCATGGGGTCTCCGAGAGGCGCGACCTTACGGACGAACACTTCCGTGCCCTTCGTGATACCCATGTCCATGATGCGGCGCTTGACAGGACCTTCGCCCGTCAGCTTCACAACCTTGACGGTTTCGCCGATTTTGGCGTCTTTCAATGTTTTCATACCTCTGTCTCCTTTTCTAACGCCCGTGTGGGCGCTTGATCGATTAAACCATGATCTTGCGCGCCATTTCCTCGCTGATCGCGACGCGCGCCTCTTTGACCTTGACGATGACGTTGCCATTCAGGGAGGAGACGACAGTGACCGTGCCGCCGGCCACAAAGCCCAAATCCTCGAGGTGCTTTTTCACCTCCGGCGAGCCTCCGACCTTGTGAATCATCTGTTCTTCTCCGATATTTGCCAGTGTCAACGGCAGCATATCCAACACCTCGCTGTCCCGGTTAGCCATACCTAACCGCTGTTCTAAAAAACGTTCCGGGTCTCTGCCCATGGCAAGCCACAGGTTAAGCTCCCCTAACCAGCCCATAGTTTAGCATCTCTAACCCCTGTTGTCAAGTCCTTTTTCCGCTCTTTTTCCCTCGTTTTTTCCATTCCGTGTTCCCCCTCTTGACTTCTGCCTACCTTCGCGGTATGATATCGGCAGAAAAAGTCCCGGCGGGTTTGTTTTTTTACTCAGGTGGTTAGCCTTATCTAACCGCGAGGCCGCCGCGAACGCACAGGAGGTTATTATATGTATCAGATCACACTTAAAATTGACGGCATGGCCTGCTCCATGTGTGAAAGCCATGTCTGCGACACCATCCGCAACCAATTCAAGGTCATAAAGGTCTCCGCGTCGCACGCGAAGGGCGAGGCCGTCATCGTAAGCGAGACGGAGCTTTCAGAGGCAGAGCTCAAAGCCGCGCTCGACCCCACGGGCTATAAGCTGCTCGGATACGCTTGCGAGCCGTATGAAAAAAAGGGCGGGCTGTTCTCCATTTTTAAAAAGTAAAACCGTTTTTTGCAAGCGCCGGATGCTGGGCTCCCTGTGTCCGGCATTTTTTCTGCCCATTTTACAGTTTTACATTGATTTTACAAAACCTCGCTTTTCTATTTTACGCGCGGGCGGTATCCTGTTTGGCGTAAGGACAAGATATCCAAAGAAATAAAAACATGAAATGTAAGGAGATTTCAAATCATGAAAAAGTTGATCAGCATTGCACTTGCAGTATTGTGCGTCGCGGCCATGTTCACCGGCTGCGCCAAGCAGGTTTCCGGTCAGGTCGCGACCGACGGCTCGACCTCGATGGAAAAGGTCATCGGCGCGCTCGGCGAGTCGTTTATGTCCGCAAACTCCGGCGTTACCTTCACCTACAACCCCACCGGCTCCGGCTCGGGCATCAAGGCCGTGCAGGAAGGCCGCTGCGACATCGGTCTTTCCAGCCGCGCGCTGAAGGATGAAGAGACCGCTTCCGGCCTCGTCGGAACGACCGTCGCGCTCGACGGCATCGCCATCATCGTAAACCCCGAGAACCCCGTTTCCGATTTGTCTGTTGAGCAGATCGCTTCGATCTACACCGGCGAGATCACCAACTGGAAGGATGTCGGCGGCAACGACGCGGAGATCGTTCTGATCGGCCGCGAGGCCGGTTCCGGCACAAGAGACGGCTTTGAGTCCATTACCGGCACAACCGACGCCTGCCAGTACCGTCAGGAGCTGACCTCCACCGGCGACGTCATCACCACCGTCTCCCAGAACCCCGACGCGATCGGCTACGCTTCCCTCTCCTCTGTCAAAGACACGGTTAAAGCTGTCACGGTCGGCGGCGTTGCTCCCACCGAGGACACCGTGAAGGACGGCAGCTACGTCATCCAGAGACCGTTCGTTCTCGTGACCAAGGACGGCACGAAGCTCTCCGAGGCGTCCCAGAAGTTCTTCGACTACGCGCTCTCGAGCGAGGCCGCTCCCATCATCGCGGCTGCCGGTGCTGTCGCGGCGAACTAAGACAAACGCAAACAGGCGGCCGGGAAACTGGCCGCTTCTTTGCCGGTTTAAAAGAGGACAAGTAATTTATGAAACAACATCAAAAAAAGCAGGCGCTGGAGACTGCCGTTCACGGGCTCTTTCTGCTGCTGGGGCTTGTGACCGTTGGCTGCGTGCTGCTCATCACGATCTATCTGATTGTCTCCGGCATTCCCGCCATCCGGAAAATCGGCCTTGTCCCCTTCCTGTTCGGAAAGGTCTGGGCTTCCACCTCGAAAACGAACCCGCAATACGGCATTCTGCCGTTCATTCTGACGAGCGTCTACGGCACGGCGGGCGCGATTGTGCTGGGCGTTCCGATCGGATTTTTTACCGCTGTCTATCTCGCGAAGCTCGCCCCGCCGCGGCTCAAGAGCATCCTGTCGTCGGCTGTGAGCCTGCTGTCCGGCATTCCGTCGGTCGTCTACGGCCTGGTCGGCATGCTGGTTTTGGTTCCCGGTATCCGCAAGCTCTTTCATATCCCGGACGGCGCGAGCCTGCTTGCGGCCATCATTGTGCTTGCCATTATGATCCTGCCGTCCATCATCAAGGTCTCGGTCACTGCGCTCGAGGCTGTGCCCAAAGAGTATGAGGACGCGTCTTTGGCGCTCGGCGCAACGCCGGTAGAGACGTATCTGCGCGTCTCGGTCCCGGCAGCCAGAAGCGGCATTGCGGCGGCGGTCGTTCTCGGCGTCGGCAGAGCCATCGGTGAGGCCATGGCCGTCATGATGGTCTCGGGCAATGCGCCGAATCTTCCCACATCGATTTTTGAAAGCGTACGCTTTTTGACCACCGCCGTTGCAAGCGAAATGTCCTACTCCTCGGGTCTTCAGGAGCAGGCGCTGTTCTCCATCGCGCTGGTTCTGTTCCTGTTCATTCTGCTGATCAACGCGACGCTCAACTTCTTCTTAAAGCGCGGCAAGGAGGCATAAGATGAAAAACAAAACGCTCTTTTCCTCCCGAAAAGCCTATGTTGGCTGCATGAAGGCGCTCATGTACCTCTGCGCGGGGCTGACGGGCGCGCTGGTTTTGTTTCTGGTCGGCTACGTGCTCGTAAAGGGTCTTCCCAACATCACATGGGAGCTTCTGTCCACGTCGCCGAGCTATCTGACGGAGCGCATCGGCATTCTGCCGGATCTCATGAATACCATTTATATTGTGCTCGCGACGATCATCATCGTTCTTCCTCTGGGCGTTGGCGCGGCCATTTATCTCACGGAGTACGCAAAAAACAAAAAGCTCGTCGCCGTCATCGAATATGCCGCCGAAACGCTCTCCGGCATTCCCTCAATCATCTACGGCCTTGCCGGTATGCTGATCTTCTGCGAGGTACTCGGCATGGGAACATCTCTTCTCGCGGGCGCTCTGACGCTTGCCGTCATGAACCTGCCGACAATTCTGCGCACAACGCAGGAGAGCCTCAAGACCGTTCCCCAGAGCTACCGCGAGGGCGCGTTCGGACTTGGCGCCGGCAAGTGGCGCGTGGTGCGCACGGTGGTGCTCCCCGGCTGCATCGACGGCGTGATCACAGGCTGCATCCTGAGCGTCGGCCGCATTTTAGGAGAATCCGCCGCGCTTTTGTTCACTGCCGGCTTTGCCCACGCGCTGCACGGAATTTTCGACGGCTTATCGAGTCCCGGCGCAACGCTCACCGTCGCCCTCTATGTCTACGCAAAAGAAGAGGGCGAGTTCGAGGTAGCCTTCGCCATCGCGGCCATTCTGATGCTGCTGACGCTCGCCATCAACCTCGCCGCCGAGTTTGTTGCCCGGCACTTCCAGAAGAAAAAGGCGTTGTAACGTGCCATAAATTTAGAAACATCCTCCGCCGCTCTTGCCATGGCGGCAGATTTTTGACATAATAGGAGAAAGGAACGAAATATGCCAGCTATCTTATCTGCGCATGACCTGAACCTCTGGTACGGCGCGCATCAGGCGCTGCACAACATCAGCATCGACATCCCCGAAAAAAGCATCACTGCGCTCATCGGCCCCTCCGGCTGCGGCAAGTCCACGTTTCTCAAAACGCTCAACCGGATGAACGACCTCGTGGGCGGCGTGAAAATCACGGGCGAGGTCACCTACGATGGTGAAAACATTTACGATCCTTCCGTGGATGTGAACGAACTCCGCAAGAGCATCGGCATGGTCTTCCAGAAGCCGAACCCCTTCCCCATGAGCATCTATGACAACATCGCCTACGGTCCGAGAACGCACGGCATCCGCAACAAAGCAAAGCTCGATGACATCGTGGAAAAATCCCTGCGCGGCGCGGCCATCTGGGACGAGGTCAAAGACCGGCTCAAGAAAAACGCGCTCGGCCTCTCCGGCGGCCAGCAGCAAAGGCTCTGTATCGCGCGGGCGCTTGCCGTCGAGCCGAAGGTGCTTCTGATGGACGAGCCGACGAGTGCGCTCGACCCTATCTCCACCTCCAAAATCGAAGACCTTGCCACGCAGCTGCGCGAGCAGTACACGATCGTCATCGTGACCCACAACATGCAGCAGGCCGTCCGTATTTCGGACACCACCGCGTTTTTCCTGCTCGGCGAGCTCGTGGAGTACGGCCAGACAGAGCAAATGTTCTCCCAACCGCAGGACAAACGCACCGAGGATTACATCACGGGGAGGTTTGGATGATGAGAAACCGGTTTGATGAACAGCTGAACGTACTCAACAGTGAAATGATCCGCATGGGCGCGCTGTGCGAGGAGGTCATCGCGCTGGCCGCCAAGGCGCTTGGAGACGGCGACGCGTCGCTCGCGAAAAAGGTTGCGCCGCTTGACGCGGAGATCGACGAAAAAGAGCGCTCGATTGAAACGCTCTGCCTGCGGCTTTTACTTCAGCAGCAGCCCGTCGCGCGCGATCTGCGCCAGATTTCGGCAGCTCTGAAAATGGTCACGGACATGGAGCGCATCGGCGATCAGGCCGAGGACATCGCGGAGATCGTTCTGTTTTTGAACGGCCGGCAGAGCGAGCACGACGGCCTTCTTCAGCAGATGGCGCGCGCGGCCATCACGATGGTCACAAACAGCGTCGACGCGTTTGTGAAGCGTGATCTTCGCCTTGCCGAATGGGTCGAGCGCGCGGATGATACCGTCGACCGCTACTTTGACGAGGTCAAGCAATCTCTGATTGAAAAGATTTCCAAACATCCGGAGGATGGGGCGTATTTCCTTGACTGTTTGATGATTGCCAAATACTTTGAACGCATCGCCGACCACGCGGTGAACATCGCCCAGTGGGTGGTCTTCTCGGTGACCGGCGTACACAAGGAGGGAGAAACATGATCTGGTGTGTGGAAGATGACGCCAGCATCCGCGACATTGAGGTCTACGCCCTGCAATCGACCGGCTTTGAAGCCAAGGGCTTTGAGGACGGGAAGGAATTCTGGAACGCCTTGCAGGAGGAAATGCCCGAACTTGTCGTGCTCGACGTGATGCTCCCGGGACTCGACGGCATCGAGCTTCTGCGCCGGATGAAGTCCGCCCCTGCCCTCTCTTCCATCCCCGTCGTCATGGCGACGGCCAAGGGCGCAGAATACGATAAAATTCAGGGTCTGGACTTGGGCGCGGACTACTATCTCACAAAGCCCTTCGGGGTCATGGAGCTTGTCTCCTGCGTGAAGGCGGTCCTTCGCCGCTGCCAGCAGCAAGCGCCTGCGCACCTTCTGCAAAGCGGCGGCATTTCGGTCGACCTCGACGCGCACACCGTCACGGCAAATGGGCAGCGCGTGGAGCTGACCTTCAAGGAATTTGAGCTGCTGCGCCTGTTTTTGCAGCATCCCGGCATGGCCTTCACGCGCGACCAGCTCATGGAAAAGGTCTGGGGCACGGATTACTACGGCGAGACGCGCACCATTGACATGCACATCCGGACACTGCGGCAAAAGCTTGGCCCCTGCGGCGAGCACATCGCCACCGTGCGCGGTGTGGGCTATCGATGGGAGGGCTCGAAATGACAAAGAAAATCTTCCGCTCGACGCTGCTTGTCGCCGTGTGCGCGCTGCTGGCAAGCCTCGTGCTGATCATGGGCTGCCTGTACGATTACTTTGCAGGTCTCCAGTCCCAGGCGCTGCGCGATGAACTGACCTTGGCTGCCTCCGGCGTGTCGCAAGGCGGCGAAACATATCTTGATACGATCGACTCGAACCGCTACCGCCTGACGTGGATCGCGCCGGACGGCACGGTGCTCTACGATACGCAGGCAGACGCAAGCACGATGGAGAACCATGCCGCGCGCGAGGAAGTACGGCAGGCGCTGGCCACCGGTGAGGGCGAAAGCAGCCGGTATTCGCAGACGTTACTTGAAAAGACGATCTACGTTGCAAAGCGTCTGGATGACGGGAGCGTGCTTCGCATCTGTGTCTCGCGGCAGACGCTCGCGGTGCTGCTGCTTGGCATGCTTCAGCCGGTGCTGGTCATTTTGCTCGCCGCCGTGATTTTCAGCGCGCTTCTGGCGAAACGGCTCTCCCGCCGCATTGTCGAGCCGCTCAACGCCATTGATTTGGATCATCCGCTCGAGGCGAAGGCCTACGACGAAATCGCGCCGCTGCTCAGCCGGATTAACCGCCAGCATGAGCAAATCGACGATCAGCTGCGAGACTTACAGCGCAAGACCGACGAGTTTACCCACATCACGCAGAGCATGCCCGAGGGCCTTGTGCTGCTTGACAACAAAAACGTCATTCTGAGCATCAACCCTTCGGCAAGTAAGCTTTTCAGCGCGCAAGCAGGCTGCGTCGGGCAGAATTTCCTGACGCTCGACCGGAGCACTGATGTTTCGCAGGCCATCGACCGCGCGCGCGAAACGGGTCACAGCGAGACCCGCGTCGAGCTCTCCGGGCGCATCTATCAGTTCGACATCAGCCGCATCGAATCCGCGGGCGAAAAAATCGGAGCCGTTCTTCTTTGCTTCGACATTACCGAGCGCGAGACCGCCGAGCAGGTGCGCCGCGAATTTACCGCAAACGTGTCGCACGAGCTCAAAACGCCGCTTCAGGGCATCATCGGAAGCGCCGAGCTCATTGAAAACGGCATGGTCAAGCCCGAGGATATGCCGCGCTTCATCGGCCACATCCGCACCGAAGCGCAGCGTCTGGTGGCCCTGATCGCCGACATCATCCGTCTGTCGCAGCTGGATGAGGGCGTGGAGATGCCGAAGGAAAATGTGGAGCTGATGTCGCTTGCGGGCGAGGTCGCCGAGGATCTTCGCGCGGCGGCGGATAAAGCCTCCGTCACCATCACAACCGACGGCCAGAGCAGCATCGTCTTCGGCGTGCGCAGGCTCCTGTACGAGATGCTCTACAATCTCTGCGACAATGCCATCAAATACAACCGCCCCGGCGGAAGCGTCCGCATTCACGTTGAAAACCGCGAGCAGGAAGCCGCCATCTCGGTCCTCGATACCGGCATCGGCATTGCGCCCGAGCACCAGAGCCGGATCTTTGAGCGCTTCTACCGCGTCGACAAGAGCCACTCCAAGGCCTCCGGCGGCACGGGACTCGGCCTGTCCATCGTCAAGCACGCGGCCATGTACCACGGCGGCAAGGTTGCCCTCGAGAGTGAACCCGGCCGCGGCACCGAGATCCGCGTCACGCTTCCCAAAGAGCACTGAGTACCCCCACTCCAACCCCCGCGAGCTGTAAAATTTGCAGTTTGCGGGAGTTTTTGCGATTTTACATAGATTTTACGATTTTACGCTTCCCTGTTTTACAAATCTCTGGTATCATGCAAACTGTAAAGAGAAAGAAAACTTATAAAACAAAAACGAAAATTTGAAGGAGGAATGATATGGATAACATCAATTTGGAAAACAAGGAAGCATTACAGCAGAAGCTTGAGACGCTGCGCGCGAAGGACGGCTTCATCTGCGACATGGACGGCGTGATCTATCACGGCAACCGCCTTTTGCCGGGCGTCAAGGAATTTGTCGACTGGCTCTATCGGGAGAACAAGCACTTCTTGTTCCTGACGAACTCGTCGGAGCGCTCGCCGAAGGAATTGCAGCAGAAGCTGGGCCGCATGGGTCTGGATGTGGACGAGAGCCACTTCTACACTAGCGCACTGGCCACGGCGCGGTTCATCAGCTCGCAAGCGCCCGGATGCAGCGCGTATGTCATCGGCGGCGCGGGGCTTATCATGGCGCTTCACGACGAAGGTATTACGATGAACGACGTTGACCCCGACTATGTCATCATCGGCGAGGGAAACTCCTATAACTACGAGAACATTCTCAAGGCCGTGCGGCTGGTGCTCAAGGGCGCGAAGCTCATCGGCACGAACAGCGACCTCACCGGGCCTGCCGAAGACGGCATTATTCCGGCCTGCCGGGCGATGATTGCGCCGATCGAGATGGCAACCGGACAAACGGCCTACTTTGTGGGTAAGCCCAATCCCCTTATGATGCGCACAGGTCTTCGGATCCTCGGCGTTCACTCGGAGGACGCAGTCATGATCGGCGACCGGATGGATACCGACATGGTAGCAGGCATTGAAACGGGCCTTTACACAACGCTGGTTCTCTCGGGCGTGACCGACCGGGCAGACATCAAGAAGTTCCCGTACCGCCCGCAGCTGGTGTTAAACGGCGTCGGCGATATCCCGCCCGCGGCAAAGTAATCCCACCAAAACACAGAACCCAAACACAGAAAAAAGCCTGAGGCGCACGGCCTGCAGGCGTGTTTTTGCATATTTTGGCGACTTTTCCCGGGGATTATTTTGTTGAATTCTCCGAAATTCCACACAATACAAACTTTTCCCGTCCGCAAAACTTGCCATGCCGCCAGCCGCGTATTATAATTGCGAGGAGATATTATGCTTTGCCCGCGCGCGTTTGCCGCATCGGGCGAATGGAGGTATTACGATGGAACAGCTCTATCACTTTTCCGCGCCCGGCCGCACCGAGATCAGCGGCAACCATACCGACCATCAGCACGGCTGCGTTCTGGCCGCCGCGGTCGATATGCAGACGGACGCTGAGGTTCGCCTCAACGGCACGCACCTCATTTTAATCGACTCTGAGGGCTTCGCGCCGGTCACGGTCGACCTCGACGATCTGTCCGTCCACGAAACCGAGAAGAACACCACAGCCTCGCTCGTGCGCGGCGTTGCGGCGGCATTTCAGGCGCGCGGCTGCAAACTTCAGGGCTTCGACGCGAAAATTTCGTCCACTGTGCTCCCCGGCTCCGGTTTATCAAGCTCGGCGGCCTTTGAGGTCCTCATCGGCAGAATTTTAAACGGTCTGTTCTTTGAGAACAAGCTCTCGGCCATCGAGATTGCACAGATCGGCCAGTACGCCGAGAACGTCTATTTTGGAAAGCCCTCGGGCCTCATGGACCAGATGGCGTCTTCTGTCGGCGGGCTCGTGTTCATCGACTTTGCGGACCCCAAAAAGCCCGTCGTCGAAAAGGTCGACTTTGACTTTGCCCACTGCGGCCATACGCTCTGCATCATCGACTCCCACGCAAGCCACGCGGACCTCACCGACGAGTACGCGGCCATCCCGGTGGAGATGAAAAAGGTCGCGGCCTTCTTCGGAAAGGAAGTCCTCAACGATGTGGACGAGAGCGCGTTCTACGCTTCCCTTCCTGCCCTTCGCGCAAGCTGCGGTGACCGCGCCGTTCTGCGCGCAATGCACTATTTTGAAGAGAATCAGCGCGTCCGGCTCCAGGTGCGTGCGCTGCGAAACGACAATTTTGGAGCGTTCCTGACCTACGTCAACGACTCCGGCCGCTCGTCGTGGCTCAAGCTCCAGAACGTCACGCCGCTGGGTGCGGCCGAGCATCAGGACATGGCCTTTACGCTCGCGCTGTGCAAGAAGCTGCTCGACGGTGAGGGCGCGGTCCGCGTCCATGGCGGCGGCTTTGCCGGCACGGCGCTTGCCTTCGTCCCCAACGACCGCTTCGAGCGCTTCAAAGAGGGCGTCGAGCAGGTACTCGGCGAGGGCTCCTGCCATCCGCTTAAAATCAAGGAGTAACTTTTGCATCAAAAAACGAACTGCGTTCCGATTTTGGGACGCAGTTCGTTTTTACTTTGTTGAAGGGATTTGGGAAACCTCCCGGGCGGTTCGTAGGCTGAGAAAACCTTGACAATAATAAGAATAATAAAATAAATCACTTTATGCAGAATGTATAAAAATTTTAGCTAATTTTAGCAGAATAACCTTGACGAAA
>ENA-USUG01004856-USUG01004856.1-human-gut-metagenome-genome-assembly--contig:-NODE-4856-length-16142-cov-4.562714_pt1 | contig 16142 bp, 15 predicted proteins | sample MGYA00250059_ERZ773394 | MGnify/ENA primary metagenome ERZ773394 (study PRJEB29103, sample SAMN06111957) | human gut metagenome | biome: human gut; feature: ankylosing spondylitis patient; material... | reverse complement strand
GAAACCATAACCATAGAATAACAACTAATCTAAATAGTAACCTTAAAACTAGGAAAAGACAGATGAAAAGGGGGAGGGGTCCCTGCCGGCCCGGCACACGGACTTCATCTTCTGTGTCTGCGGGGAGGAGCTGGGGATGATCGGCTGTCTTGTTGTGATCGCCCTGCTGGCGGCCATCATCATCCGGGTGCTGCTGGTGGCCCGCCGGGCTGAGACGCCCTTCCACTGCTATGTCTGTGTGGGTGTGGCGGCCATGCTGATCTTCCAGACTGTGGTGAACATCGGTATGTGCCTGTTTGTGATGCCCGTGATCGGTCTGACCCTGCCGTTCTTCAGCTACGGCGGGTCCTCGCTGTTGACGCTGTATGCCGCCATGGGCGTGGTGTCCGGCATCAAAAAGCGATCCCCTGTGGTCCGCCGTCCGGGCAGGCCCCTGGGGTGAGCGGAAGGAGCTCCCAAACACGGCCGGAGTGCGCTCCGGCCGTGTTTTTCTGCATATTTCCGGCGGGCGGGAAGAAACTAGCGGTGCACCCAATTCAATACAGGAGGTATGATCGCCTTGAAGACCCAACTGATGAAACGCGCCGCCGCCCTGTGCCTGGCGGTAGTCCTGACCCTGTCCGTCAACGCCGCCGCCCTGTTCGGCGGCAAGGAGAAGGCCCAGCCGGCAGAGGGGAGCCCCACGGCCCAGGCGCTGGAGATCCGCACCTACCGGGGCATTCCCTATCACGCCCAGTTTCTGGCCGCGGGCGGCGAGGGAGAGGACCTGACCTTCACCGTGGAGAAAGAGCCCAAAAAGGGCACCGTCCAGATTGACGGCGCCAGCTTCACCTATACCCCGGAGGGGGATTCCACCGGGAGCGACAGCTTCACCTATACCGCCACCGACAGCGCCGGACGCGTGTCTCAGCCTGCCACGGTGAGCGTCACCATTGAGAAGGCCAAGTCCGGCGTCACCTATGCGGACACGGCGGACAGCACCGCCGCGGTGGCCGCGCAGGACCTGGCGGAGGCGGGGATTTTCACCGGAGCCAAGATCGGAGACCAGTACTACTTTGAGCCGGATAAGCCCGTCTCCCGCAGCGAGTTTCTGGCCATGGTGATGGAGACTGCCGGGGACGAGCCTACCGCCGTCACCATGACCGGCTTCTGCGACGACGCGGCCATCCCCACCTGGGCCAAGGCCTACGCCGCGGCCGGTGTGGCGGACGGCATCATTCAGGGCGTCTCCACAGCGGAGGGCGTGGCCTTCCAGGGAGACGAACCCATCACCTTCAATGAGGCGGCTACCGTGCTCAACCGCGTCCTGGCGGTGGAGGATGTGGATCTGGCCGGCTGGTACGCAGACCGGGAGGCAGTGCCCTCCTGGGCGGCCCAGGCCGTGGGGAACATGGAGGCGGTCAGCGTCCTCGCCGCGGGCAGCTTCGGCAGCACCGCCATGGGAGAAACCGTCACCCGGGCGGACGCGGCCCAGATGCTCTCCGCCGCCGGCACCCTGCTGGAGGGAGAACCGGCCGGCCTCTTCGACTGGCTCCTCTGAGCCGGAAATTTCCAGCAGAACAAACAGCCCTCCGAAAAAGCGCCCGTGCTTTTTCGGAGGGCCTGCGGCGTTTTAACAGTTGTATTTGGGGGCGGTTTGTGCTAAACTATGGAACATTAAAATAGGATGATTATGACTACCCATCGGAGAGCAGTCAAGATAGAAGGGACTGGAAACGAGCATGAAGATCGTTGTATTGGCGGGGGGAATCTCCACAGAGCGGGCGGTCTCCCTGGTGACGGGCACCGGCGTGTGCCGCGCCCTGCGGGAAAACGGCCATCGGGCCATCCTGGTGGATCTGTTCCTGGGGCTGGAGGAGGTCCCGGCGGACCTGGAGACCCTGTTTGACGCGCCCGACGGCCTGTGCCCCGACGCGAAGATCGAGGTGGAGGCGCCGGACCTGGAGACGGTGAAGCGCGGCCGGAAGGATCAGGGCCCCAGCCACATCGGCCCCCACGTGCTGGACATCTGCCAGAAGGCGGACCTGGTGTTCCTGGGCCTCCACGGTATGGACGGGGAGGACGGCCGCATCCAGGCCGCCCTGGATTTACTGGGCGTGCCCTACACCGGCGCGGGTCATCTGGCCTCCGCTGTCGCCATGGACAAGGCGGTTTCCAAGCAGATTCTGGACGCGTGCGGCATCCCCACCCCCAAGTGGCGGCTGCTGTCCTATGGACTGGATGAGGCGGAGCCCCTGGCCCAGACGCTGCCTATGCCCTGCGTCATCAAGACCATCGGGGGCGGTTCGTCCCTGGGGGTGTACTTACCGGAGGACCGGACGGAGCTGAAGCGGGCCCTGGAGGAGGTGCTGCGCTACGGCGCCAAGGTCCTGGCGGAGGAGCGGATCTACGGCCGGGAGCTGACAGTGGCGGTCCTGGGGGACCGCTGGCTGCCGGCGGTGGAGACCGTGCCCGCCGGAAAGGAATTTGACTACGTGGCCAAGTACCAGGCCGGCGCGGCGGTGGAGACCTGTCCGGCCGATGTGCCGCCCGCGGTGATGCAGGCCGCCGGTGAGCTGGCCCTGCGGACCCACCGGGCGTTGGGATTGGAGGTCTACTCCCGCACGGACATGATTCTGGACAAAGACGGAAATCTGTGGGTGCTGGAGGCCAACTCCCTGCCGGGCATGACCCCCAACAGCTTTGTCCCCAAGGAGGCCGCCGCCGTGGGCATGAGCTACAACCAGCTCTGCGAGGAGATCGTGCGGCTCTCCTGCGACGTGAAGAGAAGAGGGTGAACTGCATGCAGCCAATGACCATTCCTGAGATCATATCCGCTGTGGACGGCACCTGGCTGAATCCCCGGAAGGGGGCGGCCCCCGTCACCGCTGTGTGCACCGACAGCCGGAAGATTGCCCCCGGCTGCCTGTTCCTGCCCTGGGTGGGGGAGCGGTTCGACGGCCATGACTTCATCGACAGGGCCCTGGACGCGGGAGCCGCCGGGTGCTTGTGCGCCCGGAGGCCGGAGCTGCTGCGGCCAGACAAGTTCTATATCCAGGTGGCGGACACCCGGCTGGCCCTGCGGGCCCTGGCGTCCGCCTACCGGGACCGGTTCGCCATCCCCTTTGTCCAGGTCACCGGCAGCGTGGGCAAGACCACCACAAAGGAGATGCTGGCGGCGGTGCTGGGGGCGAAGCTCCGGGTGCTGAAGACACCGGAGAACTTCAACAACGACATCGGCACGCCCCTGACCCTGCTGGGCCTGGGGCCGGAGCATCAGGCGGCGGTGATCGAGACCGGCATGAACCACTTCGGGGAGATCCGCTATTTGGGGGAGATGGTGCGGCCGGACATCGCCGTCATCTCCAACATCGGTGACGCCCACATCGAGCATCTGGGCAGCCGGGAGGGGATCCTCAAGGCCAAGAGCGAGATTTTTGAGAACCTGAAGCCGGAGGGACTGGCGGTCCTTAACGGGGATGACGCCCTGCTGAACACCCTGGACCTGCCCTTCCGGACCGTCCGCTGCGGCCGATCGGAGCACTGCGCCGTCCGGGTGATGGACATGGCCGACCACGGCGTAGCGGGAATTACCTGCACCGTCGTGTCCCCCCGGGACACCTATCACCTGACCATCCCTGCGCCGGGAGAGCACATGGCCTACTCTGCCGCCATCGCCGTGGCGGTGGGAGAGGAGCTGGGCCTTTCCACGGAGGAGATCACCCGGGGCGCGGCTTCGTATGAACCCGCCGGATCCCGGATGCGGGTGCTTCGTCTGCGGGACGGGCGGCTGGTGCTGGATGACTGCTACAACGCCAATCCCCAGTCCGTCACTGCGGCCCTGGAGATCCTGGCCAAGACTGAGTGCGGCCGGAAGGTGGCCGTGCTGGGGGACATGGGGGAACTGGGGGACCTGACGGACCAGGCCCACTACAACATAGGCGCCCTGGCCGCCATGCTGGGCATCGACGAGGTGGTGGCCATCGGCGCCAAGGCGGAGAAGATCGCCGACGGCGCCGCCCAGAGCGGCGGCTCCGTCACCCATTTTGCCACCAAGGAGGAGGCCGTCCACGAATTGACTGACCAGCTGGGCACCGACACCGCCATGCTGGTGAAGGCGTCCCACGCCATGCACTTTGGCTGGATCGTGGAGCAGTTGAAACAAGCGTATGATTGAGATTCAAGTGAACAACCTGGTGAAGTCCTTTGAGGTGGGGAAGAACGTCCTGGACGGCCTCACCTTTCAGGTGGACCAGGGGGAGCGGGTGGGGCTGCTGGGCCGCAACGGCGCGGGCAAGACCACCCTGTTCAAGATACTGACCGGCGAGCTGGACTACGACGAGGGCACCGTCGTGGTGGGCCAGGGCCGGCGGGTGGGCCTGATCTCCCAGATCCCCGTCTACCCCGCCGGCTGCACAGTAGAGGACGTGCTGCGCTCCGCCTTCGCCCGGCTGGAGAGCCTGGCGGAGGAGATGCGGGCCCTGGAGGCCCGGATGGCCGCCGGGGAGAGCGACCCTGCCATTTTGAAGCGGTACGGCACATTAAGCGAGCGGTTTGAGGCATTTGGCGGCTATGACACGGATGTGGCGGTGAATAAGATCGCCAACGGCCTGTCCATTCCGGACAGCCAGCGGTCCCAGCTGTTCGACAGCCTCTCCGGCGGGGAAAAGACCCGGGTGAACCTGGGCCGCCTCATCCTGGAGGACACGGACATCCTGCTGCTGGACGAGCCCACCAACCACTTGGACCTCCACGCTACCGAGTGGCTGGAGGAGTACATTCGCTCTTTCCACGGCACGGTGGTCACCATCTCCCACGACCGGTATTTCCTGGACCGCACCGTCACCCGGGTCATCGAGATCCAGGACGGGAAAGCGGAGTTTTACAGCGGGAATTACAGCTTCTATGCCGTGGAGAAGGAACGCCGCTACCAGGAGCGGATGAAGCAGTACGAAAAAGAGCAGGCCAAGATCGCACAGTTGGAGAAGGCGGCGGAGCAATTGCGGGTCTGGGCTTTCATGGGCATGGACAAGACCTACCGCCGGGCCATCTCCATGGAAAGGCGCATCGAGCGGATGCGGACCACCTCCAAACCCACCAAGGCGCGGAAGATGGACGCCCGGTTCTCCTCCGCGGAGTTCCACGGGGACGAGGTGCTGGGCATCCGGAACGTGTCCAAGTCCTACGGGGACAAGCACCTCTTTGAGGGCATCAGCCTGAAGGTGGAGGGGGGCGAGCGCATCGCCCTCATCGGCGACAACGGCACCGGAAAGTCCACCCTTATCAAGATGATCGTGGGGGAGCTGTATCCGGACGACGGCCGCATCAAAACCGGCCCCCAGGTGAAGGAGGCATACCTGCCCCAGATCATCCGCTTCGACCACCCGGACTGGAACCTGGTGGAGAATATGATGGCGGCGAAAAAGGGCCTCTCGGCCCAGTCGGCCCGAAACCGTCTGGCGGCATACGACTTCCGGGGCGAGGACGTGTTCAAGCCGGTGTCGGTGCTCTCCGGCGGGGAGCAGAGCCGCCTACGGCTGTGCATGCTGATGGATGACGAGATCAACTTCCTGATCCTGGACGAGCCCACCAACCATCTGGACATCGACTCCCGGGAGTGGATCGAGGAGGCGGTGGAGGCCTACGACGGGACGCTCCTGTTTGTCAGCCATGACCGGTACTTCATCAACCGCTTCGCCACCCGGATCTGGGAGCTGGCGGATGGCACCATCACGGATTATCCCTGCGGCTTTGCCCAATACCGGCAGATGAAGGCTCAGGAGGAGGCGGAGAAGGCCGCCGCTCCCAAGCCGGAGAAGGAGCGGGAAAAGCCCGCTGCGGAGCGGCCCCAGCGGGGCAACAAGGCCCAGCAGGCGGCCAGGCGGCAGCTGACCATCTGTGAGCGGGACATCGCCAGGGCGGAGGAGCGCATCGCCGCTCTGGAGGCGGATATGGAGGCCGCGGCCTGTGACTATGAGAAGCTGAACGAGCTGGTGGGGCAGAAGGACGCCGCCCAGGCGGAGCTGGACGCCCTGTACGAAAGGTGGGAGCAGCTCAGTGAAGAGGCAGAGGGCTAAACAGCGGCCCCTGTACCGGTACGATGTCTACCGGGGCCGCAGAAGAGGACAGGCCCGGCTGATCGGGGCGGCGGGCTGCGCCGTTTTCGGCCTGCTTCTGGTGCTGATCCGGAGCCTGGGCATCCGGTTTTCCGGCTTTCTGCTGCTGGGGCTGGCGGCGCTCCTGGTGCTTTCCTGGCTGCTGGATCGCCTGGCCGCCGGAAATCACCGCTGGCGGCTGATCCGCCGGGGCTTTTATGGCTGCCTTACGGTGGGACTGGCTGCGCTGCTGGGGCTGGAGGTCTTTATCATTAACCGGGGGCGCAGCGACATGACGCCCCTGCCGGCAGACGCGGTCATCGTCCTGGGGGCGGGGGTCAACGGCACTGAGCCGTCCCTGTCCCTGCGGACCCGGCTGGACAAGGCCGTGGACTATCTGGAGCGGTGGCCGGACATCCCGGCAGTGCTCACCGGCGGCACCGGCTATGGCGAGGAGATCAGCGAGGCGGCGTGCATGTACGACTACCTCACGGCCCATGGCGTGGAGCCGGGGCGGCTGATTCTGGAGGATCAGGCATCCAACACGGCGGAGAACTTCGCCCTCTCCAAGCCCCTGCTGTATGAGGCGGGGGTGGACCCAGCGGAGGGACGGGTGGCTGTTGTCACCAACGACTTTCACATCGCCCGGGCGGAGCTGATCGCTGCCCGGGAGGGCTACGGAGACGTGGCCGGGATCCCAGCGCCGCTGCCCTGGGTTCATTTGGAGATCAATTACACCCTGCGGGAGGCCTTTGCCATGGTAAAGACCTTTCTGTTTGACTGAGCGGATACGGAGGAACCAAATGAGCGACATCTTATGTATCTATTACTCCCGGACGGGGAACACCAAGAAGGCCATGGAGGAGATTGCCGCCGCCCTGGACGCGGAGCTGGCGGAGCTGCGGGACAACGCGGACCGGAGTGGCTGGCGGGGCTGGCTGCGCTGTGGGCTGGACGCCATGCGCAAAGACACCCGCCCCGTGGCCCCGTTGGAGACAGCCCGTCCCCTGGGGGACTACCGCTTGGTGATCCTGGGCACGCCGGTGTGGGCCGGGCGATCCAGCGCCGTCATGCGGTCCTTTCTGAAAGACCGGGGCGGGGAGATCCGCAACGCGGCCTATGTGCTGACCCGCAGCAGCGGCTCCCAGTACCAGGAGGTTTATCGCCAGATGGATCTCTGTGTGCCCGCCGGTCATCTGGCGGCGGTGTCCTTGCGGAGCGGGGACGTGGGCTGGGCATTCTGGCAGGAGGAGTTTCTCCGCCAGGTCCGGGCCTTTCTGGAGGGGCAGTAGCGGCAGACCCTTTTCTGAAATCAACGGGAGAGGAGATGCCCCATGCAGGAAAAACTGAAGGAGCTGGCCCTGCGGTATGAGGACCTGCAGGCCCAGCTGGCAGACCCGTCTGTCTATGGCGACGCGGAGCGGCTGAAGACTGTGAATCGGGAGCTGAAGGACCTGACTCCGGTGGCAGAGGCGTACCAGGCATACCGGCAGGCGGAGGCGGACCGAGCCGCGGCGGAGGAGCTGCTCTCTGACCCGGAGATGCGGGAGTTGGCCCAGGAGGAGCTGACCGCCGCACGGGAAGAGATGGAGCGGCTGCGGCAGGAGCTGAAGCTCCTGCTGCTGCCCAAGGATCCCAATGACCGGAAGAACGTGATCCTGGAGATCCGGGCGGGTACCGGCGGCGAGGAGGCGGCGCTGTTCGCCGCGTCGCTGCTGCGGATGTACACCATGTACGCTGCCGCCCGGGGCTGGAGGACTGACACCGTGGAGCTGAACGAGACGGAGCTGGGGGGCGTGAAGGAGTGCAGCGTCCTTATCGAGGGCGAGGGCGCCTGGTCCCGGCTGAAATTCGAGAGCGGCGTCCACCGGGTCCAGCGGGTGCCGGTGACGGAGTCCAATGGCCGCATCCAGACCTCCGCCGCCACGGTGGCCGTGCTGCCGGAGGCGGAAGGGGTGGACGTGAAGCTGGACCCTGCGGACATCGAGATGCAGGTCTACCGGGCCAGCGGCGCGGGTGGCCAGCATGTGAACAAGACGTCCTCCGCCGTGCGGCTGATCCACCGGCCCACCGGCCTGGTAGTGGAATGCCAGCAGGAGCGCAGCCAGTTCCAGAACCGGGACAAGGCCATGCGCCTTTTGGCGTCAAGATTGTATGAGATCGAGCGGGAAAAGCAGGATGCCGACATCGCCAGAGAGCGGAAGAGTCAGGTGGGCAGCGGCGACCGCAGCGAGAAGATCCGCACCTACAACTTCCCCCAGGGCCGGGTGACGGATCACCGGATCGGCCTGACGCTGTACCGGATCGACGCAGTCCTGGACGGGGAACTGGATGAGCTCATCGACGCCCTGGTGACCGCCGACCAGGCGGAGAAGCTGAAGAACGGCGGCGGGGAACCATAAAACAGAGCTGTACGGCGGCCCGGATAGAGCGGCGCCGTGGAGGGGCTGCACTTCCGGCAGCCTGCCAGGACGCCGCGGAGCCCTTTGGAGACGCAGAAAGAGTAAGCAATAAGGCCGGGGAGATCTCCGGCGAAGAGAGATAGAGGCGAAGAGATATGCAGACACGATATTTTGACCTGCGGGACACCAAGGGTCAGCAGAAGGAGATCGAGGATAAGATCGGCGCAGCGGCCAAGATCCTGCGGGACGGAGGCCTGGTGGGCATCCCCACGGAGACGGTGTACGGCCTGGGGGCCAACGCTCTGGACGGCACCGCGGTGAAGCGGATCTTTGAGGCCAAGGGCCGGCCCCAGGACAATCCCCTCATCATCCATGTGACCGGCGCCCAGTGGCTGCCCCGCTACTGCGCCGACGTGCCGCCCCTGGCCTATGTGCTGGCCCGGAAATTCTGGCCCGGCCCCCTGACCATGATCCTGAAGCGGCGGCCCATCATCCCGGACGAGACCACCGCCGGGCTGGACACGGTGGCGGTGCGCTGCCCCAACCACCCGGTGACGCTGGCGATCATCCGGGAGGCGGGCATCCCCATCGCGGCCCCCAGCGCCAACCTCTCCGGCCGGCCCAGCTGCACGACTGCCCAGGACGTGCTGGAGGATATGGACGGCCGGATCAGCGGCGTGGTGGACGGCGGTCCCTGTGCGGTGGGTGTGGAGTCCACGATTCTGGACCTGACCTGCGACCCGCCCAGGCTGCTGCGTCCCGGCGGACTGCCCCTGGAGGACCTGGAGCGGCTCATCGGCAAGATCGACGTGGATAAGGCCGTCAACGGCGCCCTGGCGGAGGGCGAGAAGCCCAAAGCCCCCGGCATGAAGTACCGCCACTACGCCCCCAAGGCGCCGGTCACCGTCATCACCGGCGCGCCGGAGAAGTCCGCCCAGGAGATCCTGCGGCGGGTGGGGCCCACCTCCGGCATCATCTGCTTCGAGGAGTTTGCGGACCTGTTCCGGGAGCAGGAGGTCCACACCCTGGGGCCTGTAGGCGACAAGCTGGTCCAGGCCCAGCGGGTGTTCGACGCCCTGCGGACCTTTGACACCAGCGATGTGACGGAGATCTTCGCCCAGTGCCCGGACAACCGGGGATTGGGTCTGGCCATCGGCAACCGGCTGAAAAAGGCCGCCGGCTTCCATGTGGTGGAGGCGGACAGTGAGCGGGTGGTGCTGGGCCTCACCGGCGGCACCGGCGCGGGCAAGTCCAGCGCCCTGCGGGCCATCCGCTCCCTGGGGGGCGAGGTCATCGACTGCGACGCCCTGTACCATGAGATGTTGGAGACCTGCGCTCCCCTGCGGGATGAGATCGGTGTCTCCTTCCCCGGCGCGTTTGACGCAGCCGGCCAACTGGACCGGCGCAAGCTGGGACAGGAGGTCTTCTCCCACAAGGACCGGCTGGAGCAGCTCAACGGCATTGTGGCCCGCCATCTGGTGCCGGAGGTGCGGCGGCGCTTGGCAGCGTCGGAGAGCAAGATCTTCGCCATCGATGCCATCAACCTGCTGGAGGGCGGGCTGGACCAGCTGTGCGACCGGACGATAGCCGTCACCGCGCCCCTGGAGCTGCGGGTCCGGCGGATCATGGCCCGGGACAACATCACAGAGCAGTACGCCCGCCTGCGGATCTCCGCCCAGCAGCCGGACGAGTACTACCGGGGCAAGTGCGACTGTGAGCTGAATAACGCCGCCGATACCGCCGCGGCCTTTGAAATGGAGGCCCGGGAGTTTTTCCAGCGGCTGATCGACACCATCAAGGAGGAAAAAGCACATGGAAAGCAAGGAATTTAAGGCGTTGAAGGAGCAGCTGCTCTCCTGCCGCCGCAACGGCTTCGACCGGATGGACGCGGCGGAGCGGAGCGCCATGGAATCGTACTGCACGGACTACAAGGCATTTCTGGACACTAGCAAGACCGAGCGGCTCTGCGCAGGAGAGGTTGTCCGCCTGGCAGAGCAGGCCGGCTACCGGCCCTATGTCCGGGGCGCGGCGGTGAAGCCGGGAGACAAGGTCTATCTCTGCAACCGGGGCAAGAGCGTGCTGCTGGCCCACATCGGGGAGAAGCCGTTGGCGGAGGGTGTTCAGATCGCTGCCGCCCACATAGACTCCCCCCGGCTGGACCTGAAGCCCAACCCCCTGTATGAGGACGGGGAACTGGCCTATTTCAAGACCCACTACTACGGCGGTATCCGCAAGTACCAGTGGGTTACCATTCCCCTGGAGCTCCACGGCGTGGTGGCCCTGCGGGACGGCGCCAGCGTACAGGTGAACATCGGCGGGGGCGCGGACGATCCCCGGCTGGTGATCACGGACCTGCTGCCCCACCTGGGCGCGGAGCAGAACAAGAAGCCGCTGGCGGAGGCCATCCCCGCTGAGACCCTGAACCTGCTGCTGGGCAGCGAGCCGATCGGGGACGCGGAGGAGTCCGGCCGTGTGAAGCTGGCGGTGATGAAGCTGCTGAACGAAAAGTACGGCATCACAGAGGATGACTTCACCTCCGCGGAGCTGGAGGCGGTGCCGGCGGTAAAGGCCACGGACATCGGCCTGGATCGCAGCATGATCGGCGCCTACGGCCATGATGACCGGGTGTGTGCCTACGCCGCCCTGCGGGCCCTGCTGGATCTGGAGGGGACCCCTGCCAAGACGGCGGTGTGTGTTCTGGCGGATAAGGAGGAGATCGGCTCCGACGGTGTGACGGGCATGCAGTCCGCCGCTTTCGACACATTTATGGAGGACCTGTGCGAGAGCCAGGGCGCGGCTGTGCGGGTGTGTTTCGAGAAGTCCTTCTGCCTCAGCGCCGACGTGACGGCGGCCTACGACCCTAACTTCTCCGACGTGTATGAGAAGCGCAACGCCGCCTATCTGAACTACGGCATCGGCCTGTGCAAGTACACCGGCGCCCGGGGCAAGTCTGGTGCCTCCGACGCGGACGCGGAGACCGTGGCCTATGTCCGCAACCTCTTTGACGAGGCGGGGGTCATCTGGCAGATCGCAGAGCTGGGCAAGGTGGACGCCGGCGGCGGCGGCACTGTGGCCATGTATATGGCCAACCGGAACATCACCACGCTGGACGCGGGCGTGCCGGTCCTGTCCATGCACGCGCCCTTTGAGACGGTGTCCAAGCTGGACTGCTACGAGACCTATAAGGGCATGAAGGCCGTATTCCAGGCGGAGAAGTGAATCGGCTGAGATCAGGAAACAGGCGCCCCGGTGAAAACCGGGGCGCCTGTTTCTATCCGGCATTCTGCTCAGGTGAGGGGGAGAAAACCGGGGGAACTTTTCCTGTTTTCGTCAAAAGAATTTCGGCGAATTTGGTTGCATTGCCTACGGAAATATGGTAAGATGCTTTGCGTGTAAAGACAAATGGCCATAGGAGGCGGACGAGATGGCGAGAGAGATCAAGTATTACATTGTGGCCGCGAACGCCCTGCCGGAGATCTTCGTGAAGGTGGCGGAGGCCAAGCGGATGATGCAGACCGGCGAGGCGGACACCGTGGGCGCTGCCACGAAGCAGGTGGGGATCAGCCGCAGCGCGTTCTACAAGTACAAGGATGCGGTGCAGCCGTTCAACGATATGAAGGCGGAGCACATCATCACCTTTTACTGTATGCTCAAGGACAACACCGGCGTGCTCTCCAGCGTGCTGTCCGTGTTTGCCACTTCTGGGGCCAACATCCTCACCATCAACCAGAGCATTCCCACCAACGGCTGCGCGGCGGTGACGATTTCCGCAGAGACCAGCGGACTGGCGGAGACCCTGGAGAAGCTGATGGCAGACGTGGCCGCCGTGGACGGCGTGGTGCGGGTGGAAGTCCTGGCAGGATAAAGAGAGAGGAAACGGACGCATGATACAGATTGCGATTATGGGCCTTGGCACGGTGGGCACCGGCGTGGCCAAGGTAGTGGCGGAAAACGCCCGGCAGATCGAGCGAAAGCTGGGCGAGCCCCTGCAGGTGAAGACCATTCTGGTGCGGCATTTCAAGGACGGGCCCTACCGTCAGCTGATGACGGATGACTTCACGAAGATCGAGGAGGACCATGCTATCCGGGTGGTGGTGGAGACCATCGGCGGCGTGGAGGCGGCCTACAAGTACACGAAGCGGGCCCTGAACGCCGGCAAGCACGTGGTCACCGCCAACAAGCAGCTGGTGGCGGAGAAGGGCGCAGAGCTGCTGGCCCTGGCCAAAAAGCGGGGCGTGAACTATTTGTTCGAGGCCAGCGTGGGCGGCGGTATCCCAGTGCTGCATCCCCTGACCCAGTGCATGGCTGCCAACCGGATCGACGAGGTGTACGGCATCCTAAACGGCACCACCAATTATATCCTCACCCGGATGGTCCGGGCCGGCACCACCTTTGCAGACGCCCTGAAAGAGGCGCAGGAGAAGGGCTATGCGGAGGCAGACCCCACCGCAGACGTGGAGGGCGTCGACGCCGGGCGGAAGATCTGTATCCTGGCGGATCTGGCCTTCGGCTGTCAGGTGGACCCGGCGGATGTGCCCATGGAGGGGATCAGCCGGCTGTCTCTCCGGGACGTGAAGATCGCCCAGCGGGCGGGCTACCGCGTCAAGCTGCTGGGCCGGGCGGTGCGCCTGCCCGGCGGCCGTACCGCCTATGTGGCACCCCATCTGATCCCGGAGGAGCAGCCCCTGGCCAGCGTGGACGATGTGTTCAACGCGGTGGTGGTCCGGGGAAACGCCACCGGGGAAGTGATGTTCTACGGCCAGGGGGCCGGGGAGCTGCCCACGGCCTCCGCCTGCGTGGCGGACGTGATGGAGGCGCTTCAGTCCAGCCCCCGCCGGGAGGAGATCGGCTGGGAGGCGGACCCGGCGGGCTTTGAGGACCCGCAGGCCCTTCGGAGCCGGTACTACTTCCGCATCGGCGGCAGCCTCAGCGCCGCTGCCGCGGCCTTCGGCCAGGTGGAGATCCTCAGCGAGGACGGCGGTGAGACCGCCTTCCTCACCGACTGCATCAGCGGAGCCGAGGCAGGGAAGCAGGCCGAAGGCCTGCGCGTCCTGGCCTGTCTGCGAGTGCTGGGATAAGCCCCAAACCGCCGGAAGATGTGTATACTGGAACAGGCGGGAACCGGGATTTGAGACTTGATTCTGATTTAAAGAAGGAAATGCCATGAGCTTGATCGTACAGAAATTCGGCGGCACCAGCGTGAGAGATGCCAAGCGCATCCGCAACGTAGCCGGCATCATCGCAGAGACCTATCTGGCGGGGAACGACGTGATTGTGGTCCTCTCCGCCCAGGGAGACACTACAGACGATCTCATTGCCAAGGCGGAGGAGATCAACCCCCACGCCTCCAAGCGGGAGATGGATATGCTGCTCTCCACGGGAGAGCAAATCTCTGTGGCCCTGTGCGCCATGGCCCTGGAGGCCATGGGCCTGCCCTGCATATCCCTGGCTGCTTGGCAGGTGGGGATACAGTCTACCTCCGTCCACTCCGACGCCCGGATCAAGAAGATCGACACCGAGCGTATCCAGTCCGAGCTGGACCAGCACCGGATCGTGATCGTCACCGGCTTCCAGGGCGTGGACCGCAACGGGGACGTGACCACCCTGGGCCGGGGCGGGTCCGACACCAGCGCCGTGGCGCTGGCGGCGGCCTTCCGTGCAGATCTGTGCCAGATCTACACGGATGTGGACGGTGTGTATACCACGGACCCCCGCATCGTCCCCAGTGCCCGCAAACTGGATGAGATCACCTACGACGAGATGCTGGAACTGGCGTCGCAGGGGGCCCAGGTGCTCCACAACCGCAGCGTGGAGCTGGCCAAGAAGTTCAGAGTGAATTTGGAAGTCGTGTCCAGCCTGGAGCGCAAGCCCGGCACGAAAGTCAAGGAGGTCACCAAAGTGGAGAAAACCAATATCGCCGGTGTCGCCAAGGACACCAGCATCGCCCGCGTCGCCCTGATCGGTCTGCAGCACAACCCAGGCGTCGCATTCCAGGTCTTTGACCTGCTGAGCAAGCACAACATCAACGTGGATGTCATCCTGCAGTCCATTGGCCGGGAGGACACCAAGGACATCACCTTCACGGTCCACAAGAAGGACCTGGAGGAATCCAAGCAGATTCTGGAGGAACATAAAGAGACCCTGAGGTTCGACCACATTGAGACGGATGAGAGCATCGGCGAGGTCTCCATTGTGGGCGCGGGCCTCATGAGCAACTGCGGCGTGGCCGCCCGGATGTTCGAGGCCCTCTATGAGGCGGGCATCAACATCCAGATGATCAATACTTCTGAGATCCGAGTCTCCGTTCTGCTGGATGAGGAGGACGTGAACCGGGCGGTCCGGGCCATCCACGACAAGTTCTTCGGCGAGATCTGATTCCGCCTGGAGCATCAGCCCAGCAGGGCGCGCCCACCGGCGCGCCCTGTGCTGTTTTCCGGTCTGCTCCGCCGCCGCGCTGCATACAGTGGAGCGAGGTGAGGCGAACCATGAGAGATCCCTTCAATCGTTTTGCCCTGCGGTATCTGGCGGCTGTGGTGTGCGGCCTGGCACTGCTGCTGCTCCACAGCACGGCACAAAGCGGACTGCCTGCCGCGTTCGTGCCCCAGTGTCCCAGCCCCTGGGAGTTGAGCAAGCTGGCCTTCTGGCCGCTGCTTGCCGCCTGGGTGCTGACCGGCCGGCTGGGCAGGGAGCGCCGCACGCTGCTGCAGGATCTGCCGGCAGCGGTGCTGACGCCCCTGGCTATGACAGCGGCGTGCTGGGGCTTGGCGGCCGCCGGGGGAAACGGCGCGGCGAGCCTGGCGGTCTGGGCGGTGCTGCTGGCGGCGGGCACGGCCTTCTGCCCGGACGGAAGAAAGCACCCGGGGCTGTGGGCAGCCCTGGCTCTGCTTCTGGCGGGGCTGTACATGCTGCTGACCTTCACGCCTCCGGGCTGGGGACCATTCGTCAATCCGCTGGGATGAGAGAGGATTTACTTTCCCGCCCATCTGTGGTACAATACGGACGCTGTATACAAGAGAATGCCGCCTCGCCGGGCTTGCCGGCGGGCGGCCATGAGGAGGAACTTCGCTATGAACGCCATCGTCACCGTCGTGGGGCAGGATAAGGTAGGCATCATCGCCGCCGTCTGCGCCCTGCTGGCTGAGCACAATGTCAATATCCTGGACATCTCCCAGACGATCCTCCAGGGCTCCTTCACCATGGTCATGGCCGTGGACGTGGGAGCGGCCAAGGTCTCCGTGGGCGAGCTGCGGGACCTGCTGGAGCAGTTGGGGCAGAAGATGGAGATCTCTATCCGCATCCAGCGGGAGGAGATCTTCCTGGCCATGCACCAGATCTGAGGAGGCCGGCCATGATTGCACAGTCTGATATTTTAAAGACCCTGGACATGATCGACCACCAGCCCCTGGACATCCGCACCATCACCATGGGCGTGTCTTTGCTTGACTGCGGCCACCCGGATCCCACGGTCTGTGCCCAGAAGATCTACGATAAAATCACCTCGTCGGCGGAGAATTTGGTGGCCACCGGCGAGGCCATCGAGCGGGAGCTGGGCATCCCCATCGTCAACAAGCGGATCTCGGTGACGCCCATCTCCCTGGCGGCGGCCTGCTGCAATACCGACACCTATGTGCCCTTTGCCGAGGCCATGGACCGGGCGGCCCAGGCC
>ENA-USUG01004851-USUG01004851.1-human-gut-metagenome-genome-assembly--contig:-NODE-4851-length-16155-cov-6.415723_pt1 | contig 16155 bp, 10 predicted proteins | sample MGYA00250059_ERZ773394 | MGnify/ENA primary metagenome ERZ773394 (study PRJEB29103, sample SAMN06111957) | human gut metagenome | biome: human gut; feature: ankylosing spondylitis patient; material... | reverse complement strand
GTTTTGTAGCCTTATGAATGAATCATTTGAATATCGTAGCAGAGGGGTGTTTTGAGACTCTGCTGAATAATAGGCTTGTGTTGGAGTTTTTACAAGGTGTAAATTGGAACAGCGAACATGATAAAAAATAGAAAAGTAGATAAAAGGTAACGTGTATAGAAAATGGTGTGACACAAGTGCGACTGGTGGAGAAAATCCTATTATGAGTATGTTGAGAGTGTATAAGATAGTTTCACGGTTGAAACAGATGTGATTATGGATATGTCAGTGAAGTTAATATGCTGACACTTCCAAAAAATAACGGAAGCAGGCAGAAGATTGCGGAAGAACTGGAAATCAGCCCTACAACACTGTGGACAAAAATGAAAAAAGGCATTGCAGAGTGAGCATTGCAAAGTGTCTCTGTTGCATGCCTGTAAGGAGAAAAAGATGGATGTAATGGTTTTGATCGATTCGTTTAAGGGGAGTATGACTTCCATGGAAGCGGGCAATGCGGCGCGTGACGGGGTGCTGCGCGTCTATCCGCATGCCAATGTTACGGTCTGCCCCCTGGCAGACGGAGGAGAGGGCACAACAGATGCCCTGATAGAGGGGCTGGGCGGAAGGAAAGTGGAACTGTCTGTGACGGGACCGATGGGAAGCCGGGTAAAAGCTTACTACGGAATCCTTGCGGATGAAAAGACGGTGGTTATGGAGATGGCGCAGGCCGCGGGCATTACGCTTGTGGAGGAAGCGCAGAGAAATCCGGGAAAAGCCACCACCTATGGAGTGGGCGAGATGATACGGGATGCCGTTTCGCGCGGATACCGCAAATTCATCATCGGAATCGGCGGAAGCGCAACAAATGACGGCGGAATCGGAATGCTTAGAGCGCTCGGTGTGAAGTTTCTGACCAAAGATGGAGAGGAAGCAGGAGAGGGAGCGGATGCGCTTGGTAAAATACATTTCGTTTCACTGGAGCATCTGATGCCGGAACTGAAAGAATGTGATTTTCAGATTGCATGTGATGTCACGAATCCGCTCTGCGGAGAAAAAGGGGCGACCTATATTTATGGAAAGCAGAAGGGCATACGGGAAGAGGAAATGCCGCGTATCGACGCGGATATGAAGCATTACGCCGCGATCACTGCCGAGCGGATCGGCGTTGACTATGCAGCCCGGGAGGGCGCGGGGGCAGCCGGCGGCATGGGATATGCCTTTATCAGTTATCTTGGGGCGAGACTGGTTCCGGGAATCGAGCTGATATTAGACGTGATCCATTTTGAGGAGGAGGCAAAGAAAGCGCAGATTGTGCTCACCGGAGAGGGACGGCTGGATCTTCAGACTGCAATGGGAAAAGCGCCCGTGGGGGTTGCGAGGGCTGCCAAGAAGTATGGCTGTAAAGTGATTGCGTTCGCCGGTTCGGTCACAAAAGAAGCAACTGCGTGCAATGACAACGGCATCGACGCATTTTTCCCGATCGTGCGCGGGGTGTGCACGTTAGAGGAGGCCATGCAGCGGGAAAAAGCCATGGAGAATCTTACTGATTCCGTGGAACAGGTATTTCGTCTGCTATAATATCAACTACTCTACAGGATGATTTAGAAGAACGATTATCTCAAAAATCTGGAATGAAAGAGCAGGTGATACGGGAAATAGATCTGGATAAACGGTTCAAAAAGAAATGTTGGGGCAATCAGGTTCTCCCCTCACCCCTTACAGTGCTCTCTGCGGTATGCCGTCGGTGACATGCCGGTCTCCTTCTGAAAGCTGGAGAAAAAGAAACTGCGGCTGCCGAAGGACAGTTCATCGCTGATGTCCTGAATACTCATGCGGGTACCCGATAGAAGAAGCTTTGCTTCTTCTATTTTTTTTCGGCGGATATAAGCATTCACGCTCTCGCCGGTCACTTCCTTGAACTTGTGGGAAAAATAATATTCCGTGTAGCCGAGCCGTTCGGAGAGCAGAGAGATCGAGAGCGGTTCGCGGATGTGCAGACTGATGTAGTCGCAGATGTTCTGAATCTGCCTGGAATGTGCATTCGTCTCCTTTGCGGCGCGGACACGGTGGACGTAATCATCGAGAAATTCGCGGCTTAAATTGGTCGTGTCGGCAGTCGTTTTACATTCCTCGATGCGCCCGGCATAGTAATCGTTTAGGGTGTATGCGATGGAGGGATTCAGACCGCCATCGATCGCAGCGCGGCTGCACAGGGTTAGGAGCACCAGCAGATTATTTTTGCTCATGCGGAGTGAATCGCCGATCTCGGCCTTGACGCCGGAGCTTAAGGTCATGGATTTTGCAAGAGCCTTTTTGTATTCCGGATTTCCCTCGCGGATCATGGAGAGAAATGTCTGTTCCGCCATCCAGATGCCCGGATGCTCCCCGGAGAGAAGCGGCGAGTCATCCGGAACGCTTGTCGTGCTGTGTGAGGTAAAAGAGATCAGATCCGCGGTGATCCGCTCGCCGGTAATGGCGCAGTGAAACATGATGGCGTAGGAGAGCAGCACGGAAGACGGAATGATCGGCACACTCTCGATCTGCTTTACAATTTTAGAGCGCAGCTTGACGGTAAGCTGGTAGGAATCCAGCTTTTTACGCAGAACCAGATGCGAGTTGCTTCCGGTAAAAGCAGGACCGACGATGTGGATCTGCTGCAGCGCAAAGCCCTGATACTCAAAACCGGCGATCCAGAGAAGTCCGAACTCGGTGTCCAAAATCAGCGGCATGCGGTTCCCGGATTCGATATGTGCGAGTACGAGAGAGGAAAAACCCAGCATGGAGATAATGTCCGGCAGCATGAGTTCTGCCGGACAGTCTGTCTCGATCAGCTCAAACTCCGGGCTGTAGTGCCAGAGATGAAGCGGGTATTCACATTGAACCATTTCCTGAAAAAAAGAGAGACGTTCTTTGATGTCCATGTGGGTATTCCTTTCTTTAGCGGTTCCAGCTTCCGAGGAAACGCAGGCTTTCCTTCGGATGTCTTGTCTGTGTGCTGCGGTCGACCGCAATCAGTCCAAAAGTCATCGAGTAGCCTTTCTGCCATTCAAAATTATCAAGGAGACTCCAGTGAAAATAACTTTTTACCGGGAGACCATCGCGGATGCAGGCAGCGACGCCGTTAAGTGCGGCATCGATAAAAGCGACGCGCCTGGTGTCATCGGAAGTTGCAATTCCGTTTTCAGTGACATACAGGTCACCGTGAAAATCTTCTGCCACCCTGCGCAGAACATGCTCTAAAGCTTCCGGGTAAAACTCATAATTCATCTGGGTCAGTTCGGCACCCTCCGGATTCGGAAGCTGACCGTCCGGACCGATCAGGGAGCGGGTATAATTCTGCACGCCTAAGAAATCATCCTCCTTAATATAAGGGAGATAGTGTAAAAATTCTTCATCCCACTCAGAGGCTGCGCGCGCCTCGCCGCCCGCCTGCGGCTGAATGTCGTGCAGGCTTAAGGTCAGACCGACTTTAATGTCCGGATAGAGCGCTTTGATTTCTTTTCTGGCGAGCTCATGTGCTTTCATGATGAGAAGATCGCCCTCTCTGGTGCGCATGGAGGTAAAGTTTTCTACTTTTTCCACGCCGAAGACTTCCATATTTTCAAGGGCGGTTGCCTTTTGATTTTCCATCATTTTCTCAAGATTGATGCCGACCTGCACCGTACCGTCCGCGCTGTCGCCGCTCCTTGGCGCTGTCTGTGCTGCCTGCATCTGCGCCATCATCTGCCGCTTGTAGCGCTCGGCGATTGCGGCGACCTGAATGCCCATATTTGCCTCGTTGATGGTGCATACATAGTGCAGTTCGCTGCCGAGTTCTTCCATAATATAATGAACATAGCGGGCAAAGTCGGCAGGCGTAGTCGAAGCTTCCCATCCGCCTTTGGTCATCAGCCATTTCGGGCTGGAAAAATGATGCAGGGTAACAAACGGTTCCACACCGTATTTTTTGCAGCAGGCGATGACGTCGTGGTAATGTGCGACGGCCCCTGCATCAAACACGCCCTCCTCCGGCTCGATGCGCGCCCATTCGATCGAAAAACGATAGGCGTTTAAGCCGGCGTCGGACAGAAGCTTAATATCTTCCTCATAGCGGTGGTAGTGATCGACCGCGTCTAAGGACGGCTCCAAAAAGCTGGTGTGCTTCATGTGCTCCATCGCCCATAAGTCGCTGCGGATGTTGTTCCCTTCTACCTGATGGGCGGCTGTGGCAGCCCCGATCAAAAAATGTTCCGGTAATCTCATAAAATCCTCCATTCTGCAGTGAAAAAATACAGCGTCAGCCGTATTTTTCCTGTGCATCTCTTGTAATCTGATGTTACTATATAAGATTTTATAAAACCCGGAGTTTACAAAATCGTGAAAATGTTAGAAAAATAGCAATACATCATTTTATAACATGAATTTTAGTACATAACAACGAATTTGTAAACACAGAAAGGAAAAAGACCGGCTAGAATAAAGCCATAGAAAACAGAGGCCGCAGATATAGCAGACATACGGAAGCGGCAAAATACGGAAAAGTCTGGAGGGTATAAAAATGTTTGGAAAGAAAAAAGAACAGTCTGTGGAGACAAACGGCATTGTCTACCGCCGTGCAAAGACATGGAGGGTAGCGCTTGCAGGATGCAGTTCTGGGATTGGAATGTGTTTTTATGTGCTGCTTGGACTGGCAAGCTATGTGGCAAACGAAGGGTATGGCATTGCAACAGCGGTGGTAGGCATTATCCTGACTGCAACAAGAATCTTGGACGGCGTCACAGATCCGATCATTGCGATCATCATCGATAAGATGAACACGCGGTTTGGAAAGATCAGGATTCTGATGGTGGCAGGATGGCTGATCGAGTCACTGGCAGTCCTGATCATGTACTGCTGGGCGAGTGGAAAGGGACATGGAATCGTGCTGTTCGTGCTGCTCTACTGCCTGTATGTGATCGGCTATACGATGTGCAACGTCACAGCGCAGATCGTTCCGGCGATGCTTACGAACGACCCGAAGCAGCGCCCGATGGTAGGCGTCTGGAGTACAGCTTATAACTATCTGGTGCCGATGATTCTTAACATCGTGATTACGGTGATATTGCTCCCAAAATATGGAAATGTCTATTCGGTAGAGATGCTTGCAGCATCCTGCATCGTCTGCGTGGCAGTATCGGGTGTGGGATTACTTCTCTGCAGCATCGCGGTATCGGATATCGATAAACCGGAAAATTTTGTGGGCGTGGCGAGCAAGAAGAAGGCGGAGCCGGTAAAAGTAAAAGATATGTGGGAGCTGGTCAAATCCAACCGTGCGTTGCAGACGTTCATCGTTGCGGCAAGTTCGGATAAGATCGCGAGCCAGACGGCAAGCCAAGCGGTTGTGACGACGATGCTGTTCGGAATTATTATCGGCAATATGCAGCTTGGGACAATCTTAAGTGTAATCGGTATGCTTCCTTCGATCATCTTCGCGTTTATCGGGGCGAAATACGCAGGAAAGCACGGAAATAAAGAGGCGATGGTGACGTGGACGTATGTGTGCATCACCGTGGCGGCGGTGCTTGTGGTATTGTTTATTTTCATTGATCCGACCCTGATTGCGACGACGCTTCCTATGATGATTGTATATGTATTATTGACCCTGGTGTTAAATGGTGCAAAAATGTGCGTGACGATGTCAAGCAATGCGATGATGGCGGACATCATTGATTACGAGTTAGACCGCAGTGGTAAATTCATTCCGGCAGCAGTGACAGGTACATACAGCTTTATTGACAAGTTAGTATCCTCGTTTTCTGCAGCGATTGCAACCGGTCTGGTGGCATTGATCGGCTACAGGCACACGATGCCACAGCCGACCGACCCGTCCACACCGGCAATCTTCTGGATGACGATGAGCATGTATTTCGGACTCCCGCTGATTGGCTGGGTATGTACGCTCTGCGCAATGCGCGAGACGCCGCTCTCCAAAGAGAAGATGGAGGAAGTACAGAAGAGCATTCAGGAGAAAAAACAGGCAGAAGTGGAAAAAGTGATTGAGGAAATGAAATAGAGAGAAGAAAAGAGAGGGAAAACGGAATAGATGAGAAATACAATAGTGCTGGAAAAAGACTGGACATTTTATAAAAATCCACAGAGTGAAAGCGGGGAGGCGGTAACGCTCCCGCATACCTGGAACGCGGTTGACGGACAGGACGGCGGAAACGATTATTATCGCGGAACCTGCAAATATGTGCGTCATTTCGCAAAACCGGAACTGGAAAAGGGAGGAAGAGCGTATCTGGAATTTGACGGCGCAGCGATGATGGCGGATGTTGTGGTCAACGGAACGAAGCTGTTCCACCACGAGGGCGGATTTTCTACATTCCGGGTAGATGTGACGGAGCAGTTGACAGAGGACAATCTGTTAGAAGTATATGTGGATAACTCTGACAACACAAAGGTGTATCCGCAGAAAGCTGATTTTACTTTTTACGGCGGGCTGTACCGCATGGTAAAGCTGGTGACGGTGCCTAAAGTGCATTTTGTGATGGACTATGCAGGCGGAAACGGCATGAAAGTGACGCCGGAGGTGACGATTCTGGACGCCGCAAAGAAACAGGCGGACGCAGATGTGACGGTGGAACTGTGGATGACGGGGGAAGCACCGGACGTGACGGTCGCCGTGGCGGGAGAGACACAGACGGTTTCCGTGGAAAGCGGTTATGCAAGAGCCGTGTTTGCGCTTAAAAATGTGCATCTCTGGGACGGTGTGGATGACCCGTATCTGTATACGGCAAAAGCAGAACTTCCGGGCGGCGATGTCGTGGAGCGGACGTTTGGCTGCCGCAGCTTTAAAGTGGATCCCAATGAGGGCTTTTTCTTAAACGGACGATCTTATCCGCTGCGCGGCGTGAGCCGTCATCAGGACCGCGCGGGCGCGGGCAATGCGCTGACATACGAGATGCACCGGGAGGATATGGCGATTGTAAGAGAGCTTGGTGCCAACACGATCCGCCTGGCACATTATCAGCACGCACAGGAATTCTATGATCTCTGCGATGAAAACGGAATCATCGTGTGGGCGGAAATCCCGTATATCACGATGCACATGACGGACGGCACCGAAAATACGTTAAGCCAGATGAAAGAGCTGATCATGCAGAATTATCACCATCCGTCGATTGTCTGCTGGGGACTTTCTAACGAGATCACGGCCGCGAGCGCTGTGAACGAAGAACTGCTGGAGAATCACCGCAGATTAAATGATCTGTGTCATGAACTGGATAAGACGCGCCCGACGGTTATGGCGGATGTCTTTATGTTAGAGACGGACAGTCCGATGTTAGAGATACCGGATATGAACAGCTACAATCTCTATTTTGGCTGGTACATCGGGGAACTGGAACAGAACGACAGCTTTTTTGACGAATATCACAGCACTTACCCCGACCGGGTGATCGGACTCTCCGAGTACGGCGCGGATGCGAATCCGGCATATCACAGTGCGAATCCGGAGCGGGGCGATTACACGGAGGAATATCAGTGTATTTACCACGAGCATATGGCAAAAATGATTGAGGAGCGCCCGTATCTGTGGGCAACGCACGTGTGGAATCTGTTTGATTTCGCTGCGGACGGGCGCGACGAGGGTGGCAAGCACGGCGAGAACCAGAAAGGGCTTGTGACGATGGACCGCAGGATCAAAAAGGATGCGTTCTATGTATACAAGGCATACTGGAGCAAAGCCCCATTTGTGCATCTCTGCGGCAGCAGATACACAGACCGTGCGGAGGATGTGACGGAGATCAAAGTGTACTCTAACCAGAAGAGGGTCACGCTTTTTGTGGACGGAGCAGAGCAGGAGATGAAAGAAGGCGCACGTATCTTCAGATTCCGGGTGCCGATCACGGGAACGCACACGATCCGGGCAGTGTCTGGGGAATGCAGCGACGAGATTACGGTGCGAAAAGTGGATGAACCGAACCCGGATTACATTTTCAACAAGCAGGGCGACGTGGTCAACTGGTTTGACAAAGAAGATTTTAAAGCCGACCACTATTCGATTTCCGATACGCTGGGAGAACTGGCGAAAAATGAGATGGCAAATGCCATTGTGCAGCGCTTGATGGCACAGGCTTCCGCAAGCCGCGGCGATGTGGCGGAGAGCGTGAAGGACAATCCGGCGTTGCAGCGGATGATGCAGCGCATGACACTGGCGAGTCTCTTAAAGCAGGCGGGAGACGCCGTGAGCGAGGAGCAGATGAAATCGTTAAACGACGCATTGCAGAAAATTCCAAAGAACTAAGGAATATGGAGTAAGGAGCGCAGAGGGATGCAAAAGGCAGTACAGCAGATCATGCTTGGAACAGTAACGAAAAATGAAAAGCAGACGGCAGAGACGCTGCGGCGGATCAGGGCGGCAGGCTACGACGGAATCGAACTGAACGGTTTTATGGTGAAGCCGACCTCTTTTCTGGTGCGGATGCTCACGAAGGCGGCAGGAATGCCGGTCGGAAAAGGCGGAAGCTATGATTGGAATGCACTTGTAAAAGAAGCGGGACTTTGTGTGACGAGTATTCACGAAGATCTTGGAACAATCAGACGGGAGCCGGAGACGGTTGTAAAAGAGGCAGAAGCCTTCGGCACAAAATACGTTGTCATCACGGGAATGTACCGCTTTGATTACGCGGATAAAGCCGCGGTGCAGGGGCTGTGCCGGGATCTGAATACCTCCGGAAAAATTTTGAAGGAGGCGGGCATTGCGCTTTTGTACCACAATCATAACTGTGAGTTTCTGCACGTTGAGCCGCAGAAAACGGCGTATGATCTGCTTCTTTCGGAGACAGATCCGGAATATGTCAACTTTGAACTGGACTCGTACTGGCCGACGGAGGCGGGCGTGGACGCGCTCGCCCTGATGAAAAAACTGGACACGAGAATGAAGCTTTATCATATCAATGACCGCGGTACGCGCCTTTTAAAGCCTGCCATGACGCCGATCTTAAAATCGGACAGCATGGAGCTTGGCTGCGGCAATATGAATCTGGATGCACTCATTGCGCAGGCAAAGAACGTGAATGTGGATGCCGTGATTTTAGAAAGCCATAAAAACTGGGTGGACAACTCCCCGCTCCGGTCGCTGGAGGTAAGCGCACAGTTTTTAAATGCACGGATCTGACAGAGCAGGAGATGGTAGAACAAGGATGGAAATGCAGATGAAAGAACTGGGAAAACAGTGGATCACTTCAGAAAAAGAATACCGGGAAGGCGAGGTTTTTGTATACCGGCAGAAATTTACGGCTTCGCAGGTGAAAAAAGCCGTGTTTTACGGCACAGCCCTCGGCGTGTACGAAGCAGAATTAAACGGCGTTAAGATCGGGAGGCAGATGTTTGCGCCGGGATTTTCCTACTATCCGAGACGTGTGCTCTATCAGACACACGAGGTTACGGAGCTGTTGCGGGAGGGGGAAAATACGCTGACAGTCTATCTCGGACAGGGATGGTACTGCGGGCGTTTTCTCTGCGAAAATCAGACGCAGATTTACGGAGAACAGCCGGCGGTCGCATGGATTCTGGAACTGGAGGATGCGGCGGGAAGCAGGAGACTCGTCTCCGACGAGACGGTGGAGGAACTGGAATCCCCGTATGAATATGCCGGAGAGTACGATGGTGAGATTTATTTTGCAGACGGAAGAGAGAAAGTGACCGGTCATGCGGCTGCCTACACGAGGGAGGCGCCGTTTGCACTGGAGCCGACGCTTACGGAGGTGCGTCTGCAGGATGAGATGCCGGTGAGAGAGGCAACGGTGCAGGGAGACGTGACGATCCTTGATTTCGGGCAAAACTTTGCTGGAATTGTAGAAATAGATCCTTCTTTTTTGACAAATGAGACAATTACGATCCGGCACGGGGAGATCTTAAATGCCGACGGCAGCCTGTACACCGCAAATCTGCGCAAAGCAAAGGCAACGATCGTCTACCATGCAGGCGCGGAGAAGAAAAAATACCGTCCGCGCTTTACCTATATGGGATTCCGTTACATGGAGCTTTCCGGTGCGGCATATCAGCCGGGGATGATCAGGGCATACGCGCTGCACACAGAGATGGAGCGTACCGGATATTTTTCCTGCGAGAATCCGCTGGTGCAGAAACTCTATGAAAACCAGGTATGGGGACAGAAGTCTAACTATGTGGAAGTGCCGACCGACTGCCCGCAGCGGGATGAACGCATGGGCTATACCGGGGACGGGCAGGTATTTGCGCTGACCGGGGCTTATAATTTTAATACGGATGTGTTCTGGAAAAATTTCCTGCGGGATCTGGAACTGGGGCAGTTAGACAACACCGAGGGATATGTGTGTGCCACGGTGCCGCAGACGGGACCTGCCGGGATCGGATTTATCAGCATGCTGGGCTGGGGCAATGCGGTCACGATTCTGCCGGAGATGATGTACCGCCAGTTTGGCGACGAGGAGGCACTGCCGCGCCAGTATGAGAGCATGGAGCTTTTTGTGGAGGCGGAGATCCGCAGGATGGGGAAGAAAAATCTCTGGATCGGTCCGTCCTTAGGCGACTGGCTTGCGATGGGAAAAGGAATCGCATGGCAGGCGATGCACAACAATCCGGTGTCAAACGCGTTTATCGTGCACGACTTAAAGGTCATCAGCGAGACGGCAGAACGGCTTGGAAAGAGAGAGGATGCGGCGCGGTACCGCAGACAGCTTGCCGCGACGACGGACGCTTATATCAAAAAATTTGTGAGCAAAAAGGGAATCGTGGCGAAGGACTATCAGTCCGCTTACATCATGGCATTAAAATTTGTGCTGCCGGAGGGCGAACTGCGGGAACGGGTCAAGAAAAACTTTGTTGCCAACATCCGCAAAAACGGGCTGCAGACGGGATTCTTTGCGACGGAGCATCTGCTGCCGCTTCTGGTGGAGGCGGGAGAGCAGAAGCTTGCCTATGATGTATTATTGCAGGAGAACTGCCCGGGGTGGATGTACCAGGTGAAATGCGGCGCGACGACAACCTGGGAGCGCTGGGATGCCTTAAAGCCGGACGGAACCGTCAATGAGGAGAAAATGGCGGGCTCCGGTGAAAATATGGTATCCTTTAACCATTACGCATTCGGCAGTGTCGGGGAGTTTTATTATCAATATATCCTGGGAATCAGACCGGAAAAACCGGGTTTTGCAAAGCTGCATTTTGCACCGTATCCGGACGAGCGCCTGGGAGGTGTATCCGGAAGTTATCTTTCCGTGGCAGGGAAGATTGAGAGCGCATGGTGGTACGGGACGGACGGCTGCCATATCCGGCTTGCAACGCCGGTGGAGGCGGTAGTGCTCCTTCCGGATGGAAGAAGTGAGAATGTGCCTGCCGGAACGTACGAGTGGACGGTGAAAAGACCGTAGTGGAAAGACCGAATCTGTAAAAAGTGCAGGATATGTAAAAAAATCCGAAATCTGCCTGAAAAAAGGCAAGAAAGGAAATTGACGGCGGCAAGACATAGATGATAAAATCCCATGAGATATACATGTAAAGGATGAAAATTATGTTTGCAAAAATCAATTTCCACGATGAATTCTACCAGAAATTAAAGCTTCTGGTGCTGCCGATCACGATGCAGCAGTTTATGCTGGCGTTAGTCAGCGCCACGGATGCCATTATGCTCGGGGCGGTCAGCCAGACCTCCCTGTCGGCAGTGTCTCTGGCAGGGCAGATCCAGTTTGTCTTAAATCTGTTTATCAGCGGTATCTCTGCCGGTTCGGGAATCATGGCAGCACAGTATTGGGGAAAAAAGGACGCGGCTTCCATCGAGGAGGTCATGCCGATTGCACTGCGCACCAATCTCATATTCAGCGGAGTGTTTACCGTGTTTGCGGCGGTGGCGCCCGAGGTGCTCATGCGCATTTTTACGTCCGATCCTGCGTTAATTGAGAGCGGAGCGGTCTATCTGCAAGCGGTATCCCTGTCGTATCTGCTGTGCGGTATTTCACAGATTTACCTGATCCTGTTGAAAAATACCGGCTATGCCACGGTCAGTTCGCGGATCAGCTGTACGGCGGTCGTCGTGAATATTATCTGCAATGCGATCTTGATCTACGGGCTGTTGGGGCTTCCTGCGTTAGGAATACAGGGAGCGGCTTACGCGACGGTTATCGCCCGTCTGGTGGAGCTCATCTGGAGTTACCTGGAGACGAAGCAGTCCGGGCGTGTGCAGATCATCTGGAAGAAAATGTTCCATGCGGCGGATGCCGTTCTGACAAAAGATTTCTGGCGCTATACCACGCCGGTGCTCGGCGCGGCGCTCGTCTGGGGAATCGCCTACGTGTCCTACTCTGTGATTATGGGACACATGGGAAGCGACGCGGTGGCGGCAAATTCCATCACCACGATCGCCAAGAATATGTTATCGTGCCTGATCCGCGGCGTCAGCGGCGGTGCGGGCGTGCTGATCGGAAACCTGCTCGGTGCCGGAGAACTGGACAAGGCAAAAGGGTACGGCGGCAGGCTGACGCGCATGGCAATCGTGGTCGGCATGACCACCGGCGGTCTTTTGATGCTGATCTCGCCTTTGATCGTGCGTTTTGCACCGCTCAGTGAGACGGCGGCGGAGTATCTGCAGTACATGCTGATCTTTTGTGGCTGCAATATCATGGCGCAGTCGGTCAACACGACAGTGCTGGACGGCATCTTCTGTGCCGGTGGGGATTCCAAGTTCGACATGAAGGGGAATCTCGGGGCGATGTGGTGCTTTTCCGTACCGTTTGGCTTCTTTGCGGCATTTGTGCTGAAATGGCCGGTCATGGTGGTGTACTGTATCGTGAACCTCGACGAGATTGTGAAGATTCCTGCCGTGTACTTACATTATAAAAAATATATCTGGGTGCGGAATATTACGGTACAGGAAGACGCTTGACAAGGTGCTTTTAGCCCTCCGGGCAGGATGTGCACTTGCGCGAAGGAGAGACATGCCGCAGGCGACCGCGCTTGGTGCGAAAATGTGTCGTGGCACATTTTTTATTCCAGAAAACATTTGTGAGAAAGTCTGGAGAAGGCTGGTGCGGGTCTACAGAGGAAAAATAGCTGCGTGAGACCCGAAAACCGCTTGATAAGAGAGAAAAAGAGGGATAAATCCATGGCTTTTGGGCACAGGAAGCAAAAAATACGCCGTGAGACCCGGAAATTGTAAAAATTCGGGTCTCACGGCGTATTTTGTAGGCTGTAGACCCGGGAACGTTCCAGCAGGTAGAAAAAATGATCAAAATATTCCAGAAAACGGGTCTCACGGCGTATTTTGTAGGCTGTAGACCCGAAGCTTCAGAATACAGAGCAGCCGAAACAAATACAATCACGGTACAGAAAGCTGCATGAATCCGCTGGGAGATTATGAAATGTAGAAAGACATTATATATATTGTATGACTGTATGCAGATTTGACAAGCACCGTGAACCTCCGGGCAGTCTGCGTGGAAAGAATTCCTTGCAAAAGCGCGGGTGCTGTAATACCATAAATACATGACGGATAGTAGAAGGAGCAGCTTGTAGGGGTGAAGATATAACGGTCAGAGAGAGCGGGATCTATTTATTAAACCGGGTCGAAGTGACGCTGAAAGATGACAGCAGGGCAGAAGGAATCCTGCAGAACATTGCAGCGGAGACGATCACGGTAGAGGGCAGGGAGATCATGCTTTCGGATGTGGCGGATATCCGGCTGGTCGGGGAACTGACAGATTATGATGTGATGCGTGATACCGGAATGATCGGGAATTTTACATTTGCGCCGGAAGGCTGTCGTGATGCCACGGAACTGGAACTCATGCGGTATGGAGATTTTGCGTGTACCGTGTCCTGTCATCTGAAGCTTGCAGCCGGAAAGATCTGCGCGGATGACATCCGGCTGGTATCGCACACACACAAGGTATGCGTGGAAAAATTAAGCCAGACGGAAGCAATTTACCGTTTTTTTGATGGATCATTTTATTTTTCCCGAATGCACTCCGGACGAACGGCTTTATCGGGAACTGCTACGTCTCACAGAATTATGCGAAGATGGAGAACGCCGGACTGCCGCGCGGAAATATCATGTTTTCGCAGGATCAGATTGACTTTGGATTCAAACTGGGCAATATCTACGTGGTTTCCTACACCTGCGCCAAAGAACCTGGTGAGATGGTGCAGGAAGCGGTCAGTGTGACGCTGGCGAAGATGCACCCCTGTGCGGATTATGCGAAAGTGTGGATTGACGGGAACGGCGAGGTAAATACCGCAGAAGAGACGGTGCTGCAGACTGAAGATATCGCGCAGGTACGGTATGTTGGACTCATTACGGCTTACCGCACGGATAACGGCACCGGTTATATTTCCGGGGAATACTGGTTCCATGTCAACAATCTCACAGATGCGGGGGAGGCGTCGCAGCTGGTTCTGGGGCGCAGGGTTTCGTTTACGATCGAGCAGACCTTAAAGGGTAAGCTTTGCGCGGCGAAGGATGTCGCTCTGATCTCAGAGAAGACGGTCATTGCAGAGGAGAAGCAGGAAGAATCCAAACCGGAGAGACTGCGCGGTTATATCGTAAAATACATGATCAAGCAGCCGGTCAGTGCAGGGTTCGGTTTTATTGTGCCGGAGGAAGAACTGGAAGCCCATCTGGAGGATAAGGAGGGAACCGTCTATTTCAGGCAGACAGACATTGACTGCGAGACGATGCCGAAGCTGAATACCAAAAGTTATTATTACGAGGTTTTATACACCCCGTATATCCTGCATGGCAAGGCATGCGCGAAGGATGTGAAGATCGGTGCCGGACATCCGTATCCGGAGAAAAAGTCGACCGCTCCGGTGGCGGTGACCGCAGTGACAAAAAAGATTGTTTCAAAGACACTGCCGCTTGCGGAATATCTGGAAGCGGAGGAGGCGCGCTATGCGGGGGCTTCTCCGAAGCTTGGAATTATTTCCCTCTACAACGGACATTATGCGCTGATCAGTGACTGTTATATCAATAAAAAGCTTGTGATAGATCAGGAGTATGCACCGGACGGCGCGATTGCGATCTTCAATCCGGAGCTTGCACAGATCGAAACGGAAGAGGCGATAAAGACGGCAAAGCACTGCTATCTGGTAAAATATGTGCCGGGCGGCACAATGGTAAATGAAAAAACCGGTATGGAGCATCCGTCCGTCGATTACAATTATCCGGTTCTGGTGGTGGCGTCCTTTGCGAAGAACCAGTATATCGGGCTTAAGATTGAGGCGGATGCATTGCAGGTGCGGAAAGTGGAGCAGGTAATGTCCACGCTTGGCACCGCCGTACCGGAACAGGTGGATTTTGATATTCTGGAGCTCTGCAGCGGGGAAAGTGTGATCTTCGAGATGACGGATTCCATAGCGGCTTACCACGTCATCGACAGCGTGGGGGATGATTTTTACCGTATAAATGCGCAGAAATTCAATGCGGAGTTGGGATAAGGAGTGTGGAAAAATGAACTATAAGCGGATTACAGATCTTCCAGGTGTGCGGATTGCACGCGAGGCGATGGTGGTTGGAGACGTGACGATCGGGGAGGACAGCTGTGTGCTGTTTTACTCCACCGTGCGCGGGGATGAGGGAACCATCACGATCGGAAGAGAGACAAACATTCAGGAAAGCTGTACGATTCATGCGAGCATTGAGGGCGATGTGGTGATCGGTGACAATGTGACCATCGGACATCAGGCGGTTGTCCACGGATGCACGGTGGGTGACCGGACGCTGATCGGGATGGCGGCGACGATCCTGGACGGAGCGGAGATTGGCTGTGACTGTATCGTCGGGGCGGGAAGCCTTGTCACAAAGCACACCCGGGTGCCGGATGGATCGCTGGTGCTCGGAAGCCCGGCGAAGGTCGTGCGGCAGCTGACGGAAGCGGAGAAAAAAGAGATTTACCGCAACAGCCGGGAATATGTGAAGGTGGCGCGCGAGATGCAGGAGCAGGGACTGCTCCCGTGACAGTCGCAATAAGCATATCGTGCGTTGCTTTGATAAGTAATATTATAAGAAACACACTTCGGGATTTCATGTGGAAATGCAGATGGAATATTCGTTTGAGAAAAATGTGAGAATTTCTTCCGGCTGAATGTTTGCATCGGATTCCGTGTTTCTTCCACGTTTGGACAATCCGACGGGTGCATGTCCGACACACCGGAGACAATGGGCGGACTTTCTGGTGTCCCTAA
>ENA-USUG01004841-USUG01004841.1-human-gut-metagenome-genome-assembly--contig:-NODE-4841-length-16192-cov-6.993546_pt1 | contig 16192 bp, 13 predicted proteins | sample MGYA00250059_ERZ773394 | MGnify/ENA primary metagenome ERZ773394 (study PRJEB29103, sample SAMN06111957) | human gut metagenome | biome: human gut; feature: ankylosing spondylitis patient; material... | reverse complement strand
GACGATGTATCCGTCATCTTTTCGGGCATAAAAAAAAGACCTAACTTCCATGTCGCTTGTCAAGTTTATCACACATGACATATAGAAGTCAAGTCTTTTTCTTAAATTGCTTACATATTTTAATGCCGCAGAAATCAAGGTTTTTCCATTCTTCTTTATCGACATTTTGGGTCAGAATCCGACCCGGATAACTCAGATCAGACAATCTTATCCGAAATACGATACGAGCCTTTAAAAGTACGCTTCACCTGATACAGACAACTGTCCGCTTCCTCATATAATTCCTTAAATTTACAGCCCTTCTTCGTGGTCATGGCGATTCCCATGGATGCGGAAATCGTCACTGACGACAGACCTTTCTCATAAGTAATATGAAGTTTCCGTGACTGCGCATCAATGTTTCGTTCTACCGCTTCCTGCGGGATATTGCGCATAAACGCCACGAACTCATCACCACCCAGGCGGCACACCACATCCTTCATCCGGCACTTCTTCCATGATTTTTTCAAAGAGCTGGCGCAGTGCCTGACAGGACATCAGGTCTTTCAGCTCATTCCAGTGCTCCGTTTTCACACGTTTGCTCAGGAAATAGCTGAACACCTCTGTGTAACTTCTTTTCTTGTTGTGTAGTTCTTTCACTGTTATCCGCCCCATACGTCTGATGGAAAATCTTTATGAAAAAAATTCTCCATTGTAAAAACCCTTTTTTCATTATATAGGTCTGGTATGAGGTTGTCAAACAAAATGACTGCTTCTAATCTGTTTTCTGTCATCTCTGCCTGCCCAAAAACCTCGCGGGATGGCGGCGTGTGAGCAGTAACTCAGAAATAATCATACCCTCCATGAATGTCCACAATACTTCCATTCATATACCGGTTCGTCAGAATACTGTATGCCATATCTGCCACATCTTTGATCTCCCCGAAACGATGAAGGGCAATCTTGCGGTTGATGCGTTCATAGCTCTCCGGTGTACGGTTTTCGTGCCATGGGGTCTGGATAAATCCAGGTGCAATAGCATTGACAGTGATTCCTTTTGGCTCAAACTCCTTCACCAGAGATTTGGTCAGGAAATGAATGGCTGCCTTGGTAACTCCGTACACAACAGAAGAAGAATACGCCTGGCGTCCTGCATAGGAACCCATAAAAAGTACACTTCCGCCTTCAGTCATCACCGGCATCAGCTCCTTTACCATAAACACCGGAATAGACAGGTTTGTATTCACAATGTTGTTCCATTCCTCGAAAGTATAATCCTGAAATTTATCATAGGTGCTGATTCCCGCATTGCTGACCAGCCAGTCTACATGTCCGGCTTTTTCCTTCACCTCTGTCACAAATGCCATCATCTCCTCATAGGAGGACATATCTGCTTTTAAGATGATCAGCTTTTCCTGATCTTCCGGTTTTAAACTGTCCCAGAATTCGTTTGCCTTTTTTGCATGATGTGCATAGGTGGCAAAAATAAGATCCCCTTCCTGAGAATTTTTCAGAAGTTTCTCTACAATTCCTCTGCCAATCCCGGAAGTACCTCCTGTAACTACGCTTACTCTGCTCATATCTTTTTACTTCCTGTTATCATATATTATCACTTACTTCTTTATATATTTTTATAATTCCATCAGCCTGTCATAAACTGCTTTCGGTGCATATGGCTGCTGGTTGTGGATTGGTTCACCCAGACAGGTTTTCGGATATGCGAAAGTTCCGTGTTCCAGCATGATCTCCAGAAGCTTCGGTCCCTGTCCTTCCAGAAATTCCGGGGCTTCTTCTTTCACATCATCACACCACATTCTCTTAGAGGAAATTCCATAAGCCTGTGCCACCTTTGAGAAATCACAGGACGCAAATCCACATCCGTCAGTTGTTCCGGCAAACAGACAGTCAAAATAATCTCTCTGCAGATGGCGGATCATTCCCAGAGCTCCATTATTCATAACCATCATTTTAATTGGAAGGTTTTCTCTCTTTACCCACTCCAGTTCCTGAATATTCATCTGGAAGGCACCGTCACCGCAAATGCAGGCGGTCGGTTTTCCGGTTGCATAATAAGCTCCGATCGCTGCCGGAAGTCCATATCCCATCGCTCCATGTCCACCGGAGAAAAGAAGCTTCTGGCCTTCATGATTTTTGAAAGACTGATAGCTCCATACCATGTGCTGCCCCACATCCACTGCAATAGCAGAAGTATCTTCCAGCATCTCACTGAGACTGGCAATCATACGGTTCGGATAACGTTCCGGTGTCTGGTCATCCACTGCCTGAAGATTTTCCTTGATCTCATTACATACATTGAGCCATTCCCTGTACTCATCCGGTTTCTGCACTGCTGCCCTGGAAAGACAGTCGATCACTGCTCCTGTTTCTGCCTGAAGTTTTACTTCATTGGCACCATTTTCATGAATGTCTCTTTGTAAATTACAGGAGTCAATATCCACACGAATGATCTTCGCACCTTTCGCAAATTCATGAACCTTGGTTCCGATCTGTCTGGTGCAGAGAGAAATACCGAAACAGAGAAGCAGGTCACTCTTTGCATTGGCGATCATGTTTGCATATCTGTGTCCATAAGCGCCCCCGATACATCCGAAATTCAGCGGATGTTCATAACCAAGCACAGATTTTGCCAGTACACTGGTAATGATCGGAATCTGTCTTTTACGTGCAAACTGTATCAGTTCCCGCTGACTGGCAGAGCTGTCTACACCATGTCCCAGCATGATCACCGGGCGTTTCGCTGTTTCGAGTGCTTCCAGAATCGTATCAGCAGCTTTCTGCACCTGTGCAGCATCTGTGTGGATATCCTCAAATGTCATATCATAAACCGGATTTTCTACTTCGCTTCTCTGAATATTCATTGGAAGGTCAATAAGAACCGGACCTCTGCGTCCTGTGGTTGCAATGTGATATGCTTTATTTAATTCCTGTACAATATCCTCCGGATTACGGATCTGAACGGCATACTTGGTGATCGGTTTCGCCATTCCCACAATATCTGTCTCCTGAAATCCCTGCTGACGCAGTCCTTCAATCCCTGAATACTCATAAGTATTCAACTGTCCTGTCAGAAAGATTACAGGAAGTGAATCATAATATGCATCTGCCACACCGCTCAGCAGATTGACGGCTCCCGGGCCGCTGGTGGCATAAGCGCAGGCACACTCTTCTTTTGCCTGAGCATAACCGCAGGCAGCAAACGCAGCCCCCTGCTCATTGTAGCTGGAGTGATTTTCTGTCTCCGGATTTCTTTCAATGGAGTCTACCACATGGGCGATCATCGTTCCCTGATATCCAAAGAAATGCCGGATCCCTTTTCTCTGTAAAAATTCAACAATGTAATCTGAAAGTTTCATAATTCCCTCCTGTATTTGCTGTCTGCCATTTCCTTCCCAGTCAAGCGGATATTCGCAATCTGCTTTGCTGCTTGCTCATAACCAAATAACTGCTCTGCTGCTTCTCCGGAATCTCAGATCATAGCGCGGATTTTCTCTCTCAGCTCTGTTTTTCCTGTTTTTTCGAGTACATCTACATAAATGTCAAAAATCTCGTCATCTTCCGCGAACAGCTCTCCCTGTTCAAAACTCTTCTCCATCATCTTAGAGTAGGAACGGAACACTTTCTCCAGAGTGATATAATCTTCATTTTTATAAAGATTCTTAATATAATCTTTTCTGCGTTCAAAAGTCACGCCAAGATTCATTCTGCGGCCACAGAATTCTACATAGTCCCAGCATTCATTGAAACATTCCTTCATGCTGCGGCTTCTGACCAGTCTGCGGACATTTTTTCTTCGTTCCTTACAGTATTTCTCAAAATTTCCGGCTTCTTTCCAGACCTGTGTGTAGCTTACCCTGGCACTGATGATCATCTGAGGCGGCATCACATACTTAGGTTCTGTGACATGTTTATAATCATCCCCATAACTGAGTGTCAGATATTTCCGGATATTTCCGGGAGCCTGAAAAGGGATTCCTTCAAGCATCACAGTCTGGCTTTCGGCAAAAACTCCGGCCGGAAAAACCGTAGTCTGTTTTTTTCGTTTCAGAATATATTTCTTCGCATCCGGCTGCTGCTGATTTCTGCAGAAATTATCATACATTCTGGCAACCTGTGCCTGCTGTCCTCCCACTGCACAGCGAATCCTGATCAGAAATTTACTGAACCTTGTTTTCATATCTGCAGGTTTACTGTAGATATTACATAATTCATTCCATCCGGTTTCCTCGATAGTAGTTTTTCGTCTTTCCATTTTGGAAGCGATCGTTGTCCTCAGCGGATAAATATTAATCCCCAGTCCCGGATATGCGTACTCTCTGGCTGTGTCCAGATTCATGCAGACAGTATCTGTATTTTCGTATCTTAAATAGAATCCCGGAAACCATTTGTGATTTTTCATGGATTCCAGTGCTCTTTTTTCTCTTGGATTCTCCTCCATCACCTGACGGAATCTCTCCATTTCCGGCACTTTCATCAGCACTACCCCGAACAGAGGATTCTGTGGAAAAGGCTGTTCCTGTACCGCACAGAGGGTAAGACGGGGAGACAAAAAATATTCAATCTGATGCTTCCGGCATATTTCATCAATTTCTTTTAACAATGATAAAATTACCTGTTGTTTCTTATTCAAACTTGCTGCTCCATTCTCTGTTAATTCTCTGTTTCATTTACTGTTTTGTTTTTCTCGCTTTTGTACAGCTTATTTTCTTTTTGTACAGTTTCTCTTACTGTTTATTTTCTCTTCTGTTTCTTTTGCTGTTTATTTCTTTTGCTGTTTATACAAAATTATTATTGTTTATACCTGTTATACAAGCTTTGAAGCCAGTGCCTGAATATCTTCCAGACTTCCATATTTGTCCAGCCAGCTATCCAGTATCACGGAAGCATCTGTCTTTTTGGCAAAGCTGACTGCCTGTCTGCTTCCGTTATTGAGATCATTGATGATCAGTCTGTACAGCTCCGTCCTGACATAGGAAGGTTTTGCATAATCCAACGCTTTCCGGTAATTTTCAAAAGCAGATTTTATCTGTCCCTGCTTTTTGCGGATATCTCCTACCAGTTTATAAACATATGCCCGTTCTTCCTTATGGATCAGGCGGTTTCTCACCTGCTCTGCAAGCCATTCCAGTTCACTCTCTTCGCCGGTACAGATGATCTCTGTACGAAGCTGTGCCAGTTCTTCCGGATATCCCAGACGTTTCCATGCCCGTGTCAGTGCTTTCCGGTACATCTTCAGACCTGCATCTTCCGTTTTCACATTCTCTGTGTCTGCGGCAGTTTCATGATCCGGAGTCTTTTTCTCTTCCACGCCAGTCTGCTCATCTGAAACTTTTTTACTTTCTTTTGTTCTTTCTACCGGATTACGCATCGGAGTTCCAAGCTTCTTTCGGATTTCTGTGATCTCAGCTTCCAGTTCTGTCTGTGTATGCGCACTGGAAACTTTCGCCAGATGCAGCGCACCTGCAATCTCTTCATCTTCAGGCATAAGTCTGCTCCAGAGTTCCATCATCTCCACTGCCTGCTCTTTCTGTTTGTCTGCGATCATAGCTTCGCAGTTCTCCAGAATCTGTTCTTTATACTCCTGAAACAGACGATCCATCTCCAGCCATACAATGCCGTTGGATGTTTTTTCACGGACCTGTACATAAAGTTCCAGAGCTTTCTGTCCTTCTCCGTTCATCCACAGAATATCGGCTTTATATTTCAGGAAATATCCATCATTCGGAAACAGTTTCAGCGCTTTCTCAAGGAAACGTTCTGCTTCCAGTCTGTTCTCTCCGGCTCTTTCCATCAGGAAACGGCACCAGATTTTCATCAGTCCCGGATGTTCCGGATATTTTTTCAGAAGCTCATGGCAGATGTTTCGTGCTTCTTCCATTCGCTGAAATTCATATTCATTCGCTGCTTTCCGGAAAAGTTCGATATCTTTCTTCAGGGTTTCCATTTCCGGAGAAAGATGATCCAGTTTTTCCCGTACCTGCAGCATACGATATGCCTTGGAAACACGCTCTGTATAAAACAGCGTCATCATTGCAGCCAAAAATACATCATCCGGTATCTTTATCAGAACTGGATGATAAAACGGATAAATATATAAATAATCCTCCCTGCCAATAAAATCTGCACTCAACTGTGTTTTATAGTAAGATCCAAACAGTCTGCTCAGTTTTTCGTAGGACCTTTGTTCCAGCATTTCCTGAAGGTTAAATCCAGACTCTTTTAATGCACCCAGCAGATCCATCGCTGTTGACGCGGCCTTGATTTCCAGACCTTCCTGTCGGATTTTATGATTCTTTTTCGCGATCAGCATGTTATAGAATTTACGTGCTGCGGAATAAAATCTTAATCTGCCTTTTTTCATTTTCGGCATATATTCTTCACGTAAATCCTGATATGGTGTATCTTCCACGCAGACAGCCACATGTCCCTCTCTGCTGTCATGCGGCGGCATATAAGACCATTCATCTCCGTAATGCCAGATGAGATAATCACTGCATTTATTGGGGATCATTACTTTCTCCCCTTCAAAGATTCCATATTTCACCGGAAACATCATATCCTTGTCAAAAAGAAAAGGGCATCCGCCCCAGCGCATCGCATATCGGTCACATTCTTCTTCCTTATAGGAAAACATGATCTTTTCCAGTTTACTGAGTGTTTTTTCTTTTCCAAGGAATATATAGGAAAGAAGATATTTCAGGTACATGGACGCCGGTATTTCCCAGCGGTCACTGTAGCCTACGGAAATATTGATCAGATCTGAATAGATCATCATATGTGTCCGGTATTTTTCATATTCTTTGTCATCTGCGGGTATCGGGTCAAGCGTCAGCACATCTATGATCTCTCCGCCGCAGTCCTTACCGATGATCTGGCTTTTATGGATCGCACAGGTATCTGTGGAAGCGTATCTTGGAAATGAGTTTGTGTAATTTCTGTCTACCTCTGAACACTGGATCGCACGGTTCGGAGGTAACTGTGTTTTGCAGATCTCCACGAACTTCTCCCAGTCAGAACGCGGCATATACAGATCCACGTCATCATCCCACGGGACAAAACCTTCATGACGGACAGCTCCGATCAGGGAACCGCCCGACATCACATAGCGCAGATTATTTTCCTTGCAGATTTCATCAACCTCCTTAAAAAGCTTCAGGAGATATTTTTGTTTTTCTGTCATTGTTACTCTGTTGCTGTCTCAGGCAACATATCCTTTCTGTTTATTTCATTTTTCATTTTTTATTTATTTTATTTTTCATTTATTTCACTTTTTATTTATTCCAGGAATCAGCCTGTCAGCACATCAGATCTGATTGATATCTTCCAGAATTTCCAGAAGACGGACAGATTCTTCATAAAACATTCTGGTACATTCCGTCCGTTTATCCCGGATCATGATCATCAGTTCCTGAAGAAGATAGCGGAATCCGTTTCCTTCAAAGTTAAAACTGTAACGTTTGAGAAATTCCTTTCCGGAAATATTAGCCTCGAAATATCCGGTGTTCCACCAGTCATTCGGAATGGTAACTCTTCCGTTGCTTCCTATGATGACCAGTTCATCCTCCACATCTACAGTGGTTCCGATTTCAATCGTTGCCAGCGCATTTTTATACTTCATGGTGATCATATCATAGACAAACTTACCCTGTTCATCTGTCACCGCATTTGTATTTACTTCCAGACAGTCTTTTCCCAGAAGTTTCATAACTGCACAGAGTGCACTGCTTACCGTCTCGTTGAAAGATTTGCCTCCCTCAAAATCATCCTGAGAGATTGCACATTTTACACTGACAATGTTTCCCACCAGATTGCTGTGCACCAGCCATACCAGCTGGTTAAAGGCCCGAAGGTAAACCAGTGTCAGTCGTTCGATCAGAACCACTTTATGTTCTTTTGCCTTTTCAAACAATTCCCTCAGTTTATCCGAAGAAAGTGTCACCGGTGCATCACTGATCACATATTTCCCCTGCTCAATGGCACGCTCAATAAATTCCGCGCGTCTGGACTGTCTGCATTTAATATAGACAATGTCCACGTCTGAAAGAAATTTATCATAATCGCTCCACCAGGAATCCAGTTCATACTGACTGCAGAAATCTTCCGCAATTTTCTCATCTTCTGAGAAAACTCTCTCTACATGAACTCCGCTTACATATTTGGATTCCTGTACGAAGTCATTATCTTTAATATCATCTGTGACAATTCCCATATTAAAGATAACACCTTCACTGCGCAGCTTTGTACTGGAAATATTCTTAGTACGTTCCAGGTAAATGACGTCACAGTAATTCTTCAGATAGTCAAATTTACCTCTCCAGTCAGATCCAACGACAAGAACATCAATGTCATATTTGATAATATCGTTAACTTTCTGACCCTGGTATTCCTCAATAATGATCTCATCTGCCAGTCCTGTCCGTCTGACATTTTCAATTCGTTTGATCAGACTGTCTCTGACGTTCAGCTTCCCACGTTCAATATCGTAGCTCTCACTGGTAACGCCGACAATGAGATAATCTCCAAGGGCTTTTGCCCTTTTAATAATATTATAATGACCCTTATGAAACAGATCAAAAGTGCCATACGTGATTACTTTTTTCATGTTTTTCCCCTGTATCTACCCTGTATTTGCTGTGTTTTTGCGATTACATTTTACCTCTATTATACCTTTTCTTTCGGTAATTATAACATAAATCAGGATACCCGTCATCAAAATGTGACAGAAATATTAATTTTCTCAATAACAGCAATTTACACTTGACTTTGCAGAACATCAGGAAGCACGTTTCTGAGACATCCGCAAAAAAGCCCCGGACCTCTTTTTTCCAGAAGTCCGGAGCTTTTATATGCTTTTATATGCTTTTATATACTTTACCTGATTTATTTCTTTACTTCTTCCGGTGGATTCTGTTTCTGCATTTCTCTTGTAGCAGCCTCCAGTTCCTGCATCAGTTCTTCCAGGGTCAGTTCCCGTTCTTCTTCCACCGTTTCTTCCGGAAGATCAAAATTGTCTTCTTCTATATCCACATCCAGTCCTGCAACCTGACTGGAACCTTCATGTCTGTCCATATGTTCAGAGACGGTATCCTCATCCTGATCCATTTTCTCTCCATGATATTCCTGTCCGGCCGGTTCTTTTTCATCGTCCAGAGTTGCTGCCAGCTCCTCAATCGCCTTTCGCCGGCGCAGAAGCTGTTCATATTTGTCCTCATCGCTGTCGTATTCTTCTTCCAGACCTTCATCCGTGACTGTTTTATTTGTCTTAAACAGAACAAATGCGATCAGATTCAGGACTCCTGTATACAGCAGATCCACCGGAAGGCTTCCCAGCACCAGAAGAAACAGGAAAGATACTCCCAGCAATGCCCATACATTATTCATCTGCGGGATCATCAGCAGATACAGGCCATTCATAATAATCAGGATCGGATAATGGAAGAAATAAATTCCCATTGTATGCCGTCCGATATAAGTAATCGGAAGTTTTATATCCGGAATCAGTGCCAGTAATGTATAAATAATGATAAAAGATACCAGATACATCAGAAGCCGGATAACGATTCCCTGTGGATCTGTCAGACCACAGATTCTGTAACTGTGGTTTCCACGGAAAATAGCAACTGAAATATTATTGGTTATCATGTAATTCGGAATGCCCACAAGCAAAATTCCTGATATCGGAACCAGCACCCATTTTCCCTTAAATTTGCGGACCGCAGTAATATAATCACTCTTCCAGAGATATCCCGCCACAAAAAACGGGAAAAATACTACAATTCTGGATGCGGATAAAAAGGTGCTGAATTCAGCTCTTGTTCCTGCCCATAACGCAACAGCAATACTCAACGGCACTGCAAACCGGATTTTTCCCAGTCCCTCAATGGTAAGCCTGTAAATAAAAAGCGCCAGTACATACCACATAACCGTTCCTGTCGGTCTTAACAGTTCGTAGGCTGTGGATTTACCAAGCCAGATCTGTGTGTACCAGGTCAGACTGTAGCCCAGAATATACGGAATGAGGAGATTCTTTACATTCTTGAATACATTCTGGGGTTTCTTGGAAAGGTATCCCGAAACAAAAATAAACGCAGGCATGTGGAAAATGGTAATCGCATACCAGATATATCTTACCACGATGTCTACTTTCACCAGATTAAATGCAATGATATGATTAAATACTACCAGAAAGATCAGCAGTACTTTCAGGTTGTCTATCAGGTAGGAATACGGCACTGCCGCCCTGTCTGTCTTAAATTTCATAGATCATTTTGTCCTTTAACTTTCTACTTTCCTATAATTTCACTTTTTCGCTTTATAGTTATTATAAGCATAACATATTTTTACGGCTTTTGGAATACAAAGTTAATATTTGCCAGATTTACAAAATTGCTACAGTTACTGTTGTTTTTATTTTTTTACAAAATATTTCCAGACCCCATGCACTGCATAAGACACAAAGAATATCCCACTCCAGATCCTGCCATACCCTGCATATCTGTAAACCCGATAAGTCATAGCTGCTGACTTCAGTTTATTTCTGGACTTTCCTCCCTCACTCAGGCGGTATTTCAGATACGGTTTATTGATTCCGGCCGCACATCCATATTTGCGGAGTACTTTCAGCCAGGTAATATAATCCTCATGGCTGTCATCATGCTCCATTGGAAATTCCAGTGCCACTTCTCTGCGCAGCAGCACGGAAGAACAGTTAATACTGTTATGCGCCAGAAGATCCCTGTAACGTATCTTTTCTTTCACCGGAATACAACGTCCGGTTCCTGTCCCGTCAGCTTTCATCAGTTCTCTTCCTGTGGAACACAGCACATATCCGGTGTCCCTCAGGCGCAGAAGCTGCTCCTTCAGCTTTCCGGCATCCCACCAGTCATCTGCATCCAGATAGGCAATGTATTCTCCTTTTGCCTCTTTCACACCTCTGTTTCTGGAACCGGCAGCTCCCATATTTTTTTCATTCTTAAGATACCGAAAGTCCTCTCTGCCTTCATAGACAGACAGGACTTCCTGTGTATGGTCTGTAGAACCGTCATCGATCACCAGAAGTTCCAGTGGAACCCCCTGCTGATAGACAGATTCTACAGCCTGTTTGATATATTTTTCTCCGTTGTAAACCGGCATGATCACAGACACCAGCGGTTTATTCATGATTTCTCCTCCATTTCAGGATACTAGTACATCGTTCTCGAAATAACTATACCACTCACTTGTCTGCGAATCCGATTGCACAGATGAAAAAGCCTCAGCGTAGCCCGCTACGCCTACGTTTTTTCATCTGCACACTCGAATCCGCATCCTGCGCGATTGGTATAGTTATTTACGAAACGATGTACTAGTTTTCAGATTTTCATTTCAGATTTTCACCCTGCTCCTGCACTCTGGAATCTTTCAGGGCATTTACCTGCGTATCATCTACTCCCTCGGAAACTTCCTTCTGGAAAAAGATCTTCACAGTCATAAAGATCAGCTTAATATCTAATAGGAAGGAATAATTCTCAATGTAGAACAGATCCAGTTTCAGCTTATCATAAGGAGTCGTGTTATATTTACCATAAACCTGCGCATAACCGGTAAGTCCTGCCTTAACCTTCAGGCGGTAATAAAATTCCGGAAGCTCTTTCTCATACTCATGCATGATCGTCTTTCGCTCCGGACGCGGACCAACCAGAGACATATCTCCCTTAAATACATTAAATAACTGCGGCAGTTCATCCAGATGAAGATTTCTGAGCACTTTTCCGACCGGTGTGATGCGGGAATCATTTTTGGATGCCAGTCTGGCGCCATTTTTCTCAGAATCCACACACATACTGCGGAATTTACAGATTTTAAACGGTCTTCCCATCAGTGTCAGACGATCCTGATAATAAAAAACGGGTCCCTTGTCATATGCTTTTACTGCAATCGCTATGATCAGCATGATCGGTGATGTGAGGATGATCCCGATTCCGGAAACCACAATATCCAGGATTCTTTTCGCTACTCTCTGATCCACGGAAAGACCCATATTTCTGGACATCAGAAGCGGTGTGTCAAACAGATGGATCCTGTCGCTTCCCATAAGAATGATATCAGAAATCTTCGGACTTACATAACAGCGGATAGAATGTGCAAAACAATGTTTCAGATAACGATTTCTCTCCGCTGACGGCAGATCCCAGATGATCACACCATCGTATTCTCTCATCATCTTATGAACTTCTTTTTCACCGACACTCGAATGTACCTTGCCGCTGATCTCATACTTGTCCTTTCTGGAATTCATCTTATGGATCAGGTCATCGCCCGGATCTCTGTCGCCATAGATAACCAGAAGTTTTCGCGCCCTGTAAAGCTTTGAATAAATATACCTGGAACCCCAGATCCAGATGATGATCAACACCAGCTGTACTGCCGTCATTTCCAGCATCGGTCCCACACTCAGAAACCATCGGTTGATCAGAGTGATCTCGAAATATTCCACCACATTCGTACACAACAGAGCCAGTACCAGTGAATAAAATACATCAATCCTCTTCAGATATCCTACCTTCAGTCCACCATACAGCTTGGCAAACAGGGCAAACATCAGCCCGTAAATTGCGATCAGTACCCAGTTACCCTTGCGCCAGAAAGGCTCATCGATCTGTCCGCGGTAAAAGTTGTACCATACATAAGCAAACACTCCCATCTGTGCCAGAACGACAAGACTGGCCAGACAGAACACGATAAATCGTTTATAATCTTCTCTCTTACTCACGTAATACCTCTTATTTCTCCTTGTTTTTCTCATTTTTACTGCTTTTTGTTTATGATTGCTTTCTTGTTTTTACTGTAAAATGTTTCTGCATTTTCAGTATTCACAGCAGTCGGCAGCACGTTTTCCCGTAAACCGAAAACATACTCCCAGATTTTTCTCATTATATCCCAAGAAATATTATACGTCCACCCATTTTTGTTAAATTTGTGTATATTGACGAAACGGTTTTCTTCCATATTTTACATGTATTTTGTATATAATGTATAATTTTTTTACGTTTTTAATCAGTTTGTACCGAAAAATTTACAACTTTTTTTAAGAAACCTATGGAAAAATGCAAAAAAAAATTGTATAATGGAATATAGTAAATGAAAGCGAGGGTTCACTATTATGAAACAAAATAGTATGTTGGCTATGATTCTGGCCGGCGGTCGTGGCAGCCGTCTGCATGATTTAACCAATAAAGTGGCTAAACCTGCCGTTGCTTACGGTGGTAAATATCGTATCGTAGACTTTCCATTAAGTAACTGCGCCAACAGCGGTGTTGATGTGGTAGGTGTTCTGACACAGTATGAATCTGTATTATTGAACAGCTATGTTGCAGCCGGCGGACGCTGGGGTCTTGATGCGAAAGAAAGTGGTGTTTATGTCCTTCCTCCGCGTGAGAAAGCAGATGAGAATCTGAACGTTTACCGCGGAACCGCAGATGCCATTTCTCAGAATATCGACTTTATCGACAAATTCGCACCGGAATATGTTCTCGTTCTTTCCGGTGACCATATTTACAAAATGAACTACGATGCGATGCTTGCAGAGCATAAGAAACAGAATGCAGACGCAACCATCGCAGTTATCGAAGTTCCGATGAAAGAAGCAAGCCGTTTCGGTATCATGAATACAGATGAAAGTGGCCGCATCGTAGAATTCGAGGAGAAACCGGCTCAGCCTAAGAGCAACCTGGCTTCCATGGGTATCTACATCTTCACATGGAAACTTCTCCGCAAGATGCTTCTTGCAGATATCAAGAATCCGGATTCCAACCATGACTTCGGTAAAGATATCATCCCTACTATGCTTAACGATAATAAAACTCTTTATGCATACAAATTCAAAGGTTACTGGAAAGATGTCGGCACCATCGACTCTCTCTGGGAAGCAAACATGGATCTGTTAAGCTCCAAGAATGAGCTTGACCTTGGCGATCCTTCATGGAAAATTTATACAGAAGACGTTACTGCACTTCCTCAGTACATCAGTGCTGAAGCAGATGTCAAAGATGCATACATAACACAGGGCTGTGTCGTAGAAGGTGAAGTAAAACATTCCGTTCTCTTTACAGGTGTTAAAATTGGTGCAGGTGCCAAAGTTATTGACAGTGTACTGATGCCAGGTGCTGTTGTAGAAGAAGGCGCTGTTGTTCAGCGTGCACTGGTAGCCGACGGTATCCGTATCGGCAAGGGTGCTGTTGTAGGCGATCCAGACAGCGAACACATCGAGCTTGTAGCGAAACGTGTAAAGGGGGCAGAATAATATGTATAAGGCATTTGGTATTGTAAACTCTTCCGGGAGAAATATTTATGTAGACGGTATGCAGGATTATCGCCCGATCGGCGCATTTTCCTTCCTTGGCAGATACAGAGTCATTGACTTCCCTATCTCCAATATGAGCAACAGCAACATCGACCGTATTCAGGTTTATATCAATGATAAACCACGTTCTCTGGTAGAACATCTGGGAACAGGCCGTCATTACAACATTAACTCCAAGAGCGGTAAATTACAGCTCCTTTTCGCAGAGCATACAAACAGCAACGATATCTACAACACAGATATTTCCTGCTATATGGACAACATGGAATCCTTAAGCAGAATGTCTCAGCCATATGTAGTGATCGCTCCGAGCTATATGGTTTATTCCATTGACTTTAATCAGTTTATCCATACACATATTGATTCCGGTGCTGATATTACTCTGCTTTATCATGCAGTAGACAATGCAAAAGAAGCTTATTTAACCTGTAATGTACTGGATCTGAACCGCCAGAAAGGTGTTCAGGCAATTGAAGCAAACCATGGTAATAAGAAAAACCAGAACATTTACATGGATACCTGTATCATGAAAACTGAGCTGTTCATCAGCCTTGTAAAAGAAGCAAAGAAACTTTCTTCCATGTATACTCTGACAGATGTCATCAATGATAAATGTGAGACTCTCGATATTCGTGGTGTTGCTCATAAAGGATTTTTTGCAAGTGTTACAGATTTCCCGAGCTATTATAAGGCAAACATGGATCTTCTGAACTATAAAGCTGCTCAGGAACTTTTCCACGAAGACTGGCCAATCTATACACGTACCAACGACTCCTGCCCGACTCAGTATTTCGACTCTGCTGAAGTTAAGAATTCCGTAATCTCCAACGGCTGCCAGATTGAAGGTACTGTTGAGAATTCCGTAATCGGACGTGGATGTGTCATCAAGAAAGGTGCTGTTGTAAGAAACAGTGTTGTTCTTGCTGAGGTTACTGTAGGTGAAGACGTTCACGTAGAGAATGAAGTAGTAGATAAATGGGCGAAACTGATCCATAAGAAAGAAATCATTTCCCCGGCTGATCAGCCTGGTTACATTAAGAGAAACGATACTCTGTAATTTTTATAATTAAGTAATGCAAACCCCCGGTACACTTATTACGGTGTATCGGGGGTTTTGTTTATTGGTACATTATGTTCCTTTTTTGTATTAACATATGATATACTTGACATGTTGTCACATCCCCACACCGGCAACAGGAGGGAGGTGTTTCTTATGACCATATTGTTTCATATCTTTATTAGATATCTTATTCCTTTTATTTCTTCTGTTTTAGCTGGCATCATTAGTACTTACATATATAATAAGCTGACAGAACATAAGCGTGACAACAAGGAATAAGCGGAAACTCAACCGTAAATAGAGTGAATCCCCAGAAGCTGGCACTTCTGGGGATTCTTTGTTTGTGTTCTTATGACAATATTATTTCTTCTTATCCTTTATAATTATAACATATACTATTTTCAAAATCAACATGCACCTTCCACGTTCTTTAGCATTCTTTAGCATTACTTTTCAGGCGGTGTTACTGTTCACACGCTACTATTCCGCAAGGTGTTTTGGCATGAATATACCAAACCTCGAAGCATGCAAGTTTTGTTAAATATATACAATCTCTTTTCTGATACTTGTTAAGAATTCACAAACTCTTCACATTTCAGGTCTTGCATTTCTATTATTGTGCGTTATAATACAGTTGTAACAAAGATAAGAAACAAGCAAACAACTGAATACTTAAAAATACTTAACACCACCTGAAGCATTGCAGAAATGCTCCTGAATCAAGATAGTGTCAAGCGTGTCACCTCAGCTGTAATTATGGAGGAAAAGTGAAATGAATACATTAAAAGCTGAAA
>ENA-USUG01004802-USUG01004802.1-human-gut-metagenome-genome-assembly--contig:-NODE-4802-length-16297-cov-5.027620_pt1 | contig 16297 bp, 14 predicted proteins | sample MGYA00250059_ERZ773394 | MGnify/ENA primary metagenome ERZ773394 (study PRJEB29103, sample SAMN06111957) | human gut metagenome | biome: human gut; feature: ankylosing spondylitis patient; material... | reverse complement strand
CTTCCTCTGCGTTGGGATTGAGCAGCATGATATTCACGCCGAAGGGCTTGTCGGTCAGCTCTTTACATTTACGGATTGGCAGCGAATTATTATACACATTTTACATCACCGATCCGTCGTTACCCGGATCTTCAGATCCATCGAATCATCAAAGATAACCTGCGGGGACGTATGAATGGTGAACGCATGGAACATTATCGCAAGATATTGGAAGAAGTGACGAAGCATGCCAGTGAGACGGAGCGGCGCGCTGACGAGGCAGAACGCGAGACTGTGAAGCTTAAGAAAGTAGAATATATGTCAGAACGTATTGGAAATGTTTACACAGGCGTAATCTCCGGTGTGACGAAATGGGGCATGTATGTGGAACTTCCGAATACGATCGAGGGTCTGATTCATGTTGCAAATATGCGTGATGACCATTATAATTACGATGAAAGCCGTTATGAGATGGTGGGCGAACGCACCGGAAAAGTCTACAAGCTTGGACAGGAAGTTCGTGTAAAAGTAGCCGATACAGACCGGCTTATGCGTACCATTGATTTTGTGATTGCGAAGGAGAGGGACGAAGAAAATGGCGAAGACGAATGGTAAGATGATTGCTAATAACAAAAAGGCATATCATGATTATTTTATACTGGATACTTACGAGGCCGGAATTGTGCTTCATGGAACCGAAGTGAAGTCACTTCGTATGGGAAAATGCAGCATCAAGGAGTCTTTTATCCGCATTGAAAATGGGGAAGTATTTATCTATGGTATTCATATCAGTCCATATGAAAAAGGAAATATCTTTAATAAAGATCCTCTTCGTGTGAAGAAGCTGATGCTGCACAAAGCGGAGATCAATAAATTGATTGGCAAGACAAAAGAAAAAGGAATGGCAATCGTACCATTAAAGGTATATTTTAAGGGAAGCCTTGTAAAAGTGGAGATTGGTCTGGCAAAAGGTAAGAAACTATATGATAAGCGTGCGGATATTGCCAAGAAGGATATCCGAAGAGAAGCGGAAAAAGAGTTTAAAGTAAGAAACCTTTATTAAGGCACAAAAATACAAAGGGGAAGAGAAGATATGGTATCATTTATCGGAGCAGGCCCGGGTGACCCGGAGCTTTTGACAATCAAAGGGAAGAAGATCATTGACAGTGCAGATGTGATCATTTATGCAGGATCTTTGGTGAATCCGCAGGTTCTGGCTGGAGCAAAAGAGGGAGCAGTGATCTATAACAGCGCTACCATGCATCTGGATGAAGTGATCGATGTAATGAAAGATGCGGAAAGCAAAGGTCTGAAAGTAGCCAGAGTCCATACGGGTGATCCGGCGATCTATGGAGCGCACAGAGAGCAGATGGACAGACTGGATGAGCTGGGTATCGAATATGAAGTAATTCCTGGTGTCAGCTCTTTCCTGGCAACTGCAGCAGCATTGAAGAAAGAGTACACACTTCCGGGCGTGAGCCAGACTGTGATCCTGACCCGTATGGAAGGCCGTACGCCTATGCCGCCGAAGGAGAAACTGATCGATCTGGCACAGCACAATGCGACCATGATCATTTTCTTAAGTGTAGGTATGCTGGATGAGATGTCTGCGATCCTTCGTCAGGCATACCGGCCGACTACACCGGTAGCTGTGGTATATAAAGCAAGCTGGGAAGATCAGAAGATCGTAGTCGGAGATCTGACCAATATTGCAGAGCGCGTGAAAGCGGCTGGTATCTATAAGACTGCACTGACAGTTGTGGGAGATTTCTTAGGGGATGAGTACGAGCTGTCCAAGCTGTATGATAAGACCTTTACAACAGAATTCCGTAAAGGAGTGACAGACTAATGGATATCTCGCTGATCAGCATCAGTCACAAGAATGCTCCGCTGGAAGTGCGGGCTCGTTTTGCATTTCCGGTGGAAGCGCAGGAGGAATTGATGCGGCAGGCAATTGCGCGGAATATAGCGGAGGAGTGCGTATTTATCAGTACCTGTAACCGTACCGAGATCTATACCTATCATGCCTGTCCGGGCAGCAATTTTATAAAGATGCAGGCATTGCTCTTTGAATTTGCCGGAATTCAGGTGGAGGAAGAGATGGGCGACTATGTCCGCATGTATCAGGGAAGCAAAGCCATTAAGCATCTGTTCCATGTGGCAGCAGGACTGGATTCCATGGTGATGGGAGAAGACCAGATTCTAGGACAGGTAAAGCGTGCTCATGAGCAGGCGCATCAGATCGGAACCTGTGGGGTATATCTTAACACCCTGTTCCGTTATGCAGTGACTGCAGCAAAGAAAGTAAAGACAGAGACAGATCTGTCCAGAACAACTGTATCCATGGCTACCATGGCTATCAAAGCAGCTGAGCAGGGCTTGGGGACACTTCACGGAAAGAAAGTTATGCTGATTGGTGCATCCGGTAAGATCGGCGGCGTCGTACTGAAGAATCTGCAGTGCATTGAAGGAGCAAAAGTCTGTATTACGTCCAGGAATATGAGCCAGGCTAAGGAAGATCATCATCATCGGATCACATATCAGGTCATGGAGTATGACAATCGTTATGAGCTGATGGATGAGATGGATGTGATCATATCAGCTACCGCAAGTCCTCATTATACAGTGACTTATGGAAAACTTTCCAAAGTTCTGAAGACAGAGAAGCCTCGTGTACTCATTGACCTGGCAGTACCCATCGATATTGAGGCCAAGGTGGAGCAGATCCCTGGAGTAAAGCGTTTTGACGTGGATGATTTCCAGGAGCTGGCAAGAGTTAACAATGAAAAGAAACAGCACGAAGTTCAGGCAGCAGACCAGATCCTGGCTGAGATCCAGAAGGATTTTGAGCGCTGGATGGTATTCCAGTTATCCCTGCCGAAGATCGAGCAGTTGAAGAAACGGATGCTGGAAGAGGCAGAGAAAAAAGGATTCGACAGAGCCATCGATAAGATGCTTTATAAACTGAGAGATCATTCAGAGCCATCAGAGCTCTACGCATTTTTCAGCCATATGGAGGAGAACGACTAATGGGTAAATTATATGTAGTGGGCTTTGGCCCGGGCGGATATGAGCATATGACCGCAAAATGTATTGACGTGATCAAAAATGCAGATGTAGTGACCGGTTATACCACCTATGTTAATATTTTAAAAGAGTATTTTCCGGATAAGAATTATATTGCCACACCAATGATGCAGGAAGTCAAACGCTGTGAGATGGCAGTGGAAGAGGCGATGAAGGATCAGACAGTTGCCATGGTATCCAGTGGTGACAGTGGTATCTATGGCATGGCAGGTATCATTTATCAGGTGGCAGAGGAAAAAGGTGCACAGATCGAGATCGAGACTGTTCCAGGTGTGACAGCAGCCAGTGCAGCAGCATCTGTGCTGGGAGCACCATTGATGCATGATTTTGCAGTGATCAGCTTAAGTGATCTGATGACTCCTCTGGATCTGATCATGAAACGTGTGGATTGTGCAGGGCAGGGAGATCTGATCGTATGTCTTTACAATCCGAAGAGTAAGAAACGTGTAGATTACGTGGAAAAAGCAGCTGATATTCTGATGAAATACAGAAAGGCAGAGACTCCGGTGGGCATTGTCCGCAATGCAGGTAGAAAAGATGAGAGTCACTGTATTACCACACTGGGGGCATTGAAGGATGCTGATATCGATATGTTCAGCGTTGTGATCATTGGTAATTCCCAGACTTATGAGAAAAACGGAAGAATGATCACGCCGAGAGGCTATCGGTTATAAAGGAGAGGCATCAGATGCAGAAAACGATCAGGATCGGCACCAGAAAGAGTAAACTGGCTCTGGTGCAGACCCATATGGTAGAAAAAATGATATTGGAGGCATTTCCAGATCTTAAGATTGAGATCTGTGAAATGTCTACGAAAGGGGACGAGCTTTTAGACCGCTCGCTCCTTTCTTTTGGAGGAAAGGGAGTATTCACCCAGGAACTGGAAGCAGCTCTGCTGCAGGGACAGATCGATCTGGCTGTACACAGTGCCAAAGATATGCCAATGGAATTCCCGGAGGGGCTTGGCATTGGTGCAGTCCTGAGACGTGGTCCGGTGGAAGATGTGATCGTGACTAAAGACAGCACTTTATTAAAAGATCTGAAACCGGGCAGTGTGGTAGGTACCGGAAGTCTTAGAAGAGAGCTGCAGATTAAAAAGATTAATCCATTGATTCGGGTAAAACTGATCCGCGGAAATGTGCAGACAAGACTTCGGAAGCTGGAAGAAGGACAGTACGATGCCATTGTGCTGGCGGCAGCAGGTCTTGACCGGTTGGAATTGTCTGGTGAAAATCAGTGGAAATTTGAGCATTTATCTTCAGAAGTCTGTCTTCCGGCAGCAGGTCAGGCGATCCTGGCAGTGGAGAGCCGCAATGGAGATTTAAGAGAGGTTCTTAACGCAATCCATGACAAATGCGCCTGGGTAGAACTGTGTGCAGAGAGAGCCTTCTTAAAAGCCATCGGCGGAAGCTGCAATGCACCGGCAGCAGGACTGGCACATCTGGATGAGAATGGAGTGCTTCAGATGGATGCCCTGTTTGCACCGGATCAGAAACATTACCGGAGAGTCAGCGGAACTCTTGAGACTGGATTTGACGGAGACAAAGGTGTCCGTCTTGGCGAAGAACTGGCAGAGAAGCTTATGCAGGGAAAGGTCTGGCTGGTAGGCGCAGGACCTGGAAATATGGATCTGGTCACACAGAAATGTCTCAGATGCATCCGTCAGGCAGATGTGATCATCTATGACAGTCTGGCAACAGATTCTCTTCTCAATGAAGCACGTATGGACGCAGAACTGATTTATGCTGGAAAACGGGCGGATCATCATCATCTGCGTCAGTGGGAGACCAATGCGCTGCTCATCGAGAAGGCGAAGGAAGGAAAAAATGTGGTCCGTCTGAAAGGCGGCGATCCGTTTATCTTCGGAAGAGGTGGCGAAGAAGCACAGGAGTTACGGGCTGCAGGCATCGAATATGAGATTGTGTGTGGGGTATCTTCCTGCTATGGAGCACCGGCTTATGCAGGAATCCCGGTGACTCACAGGGATCATGCATCCTCTTTCCATGTGATCACCGGTCATGAGGGAAACCACAAATCCGGAACTGTTCTGGATTATGCAACGCTGGCAAAGGAAGAAGGAACCCTGGTATTTCTGATGGGACTGAAAAACCTGCCATCCATTGCATCCAATCTGATTGCCAATGGCAAGGATCCGAAGACACCAGCTGCAGTGATCCAGGAAGGAACGACCGCCAGACAGAGGGTGGTGACAGGAACACTGGAACGGATCGCCGAGATTGCAGAGGAAGAGCAGATCAAGACTCCGGCAATCACGGTAGTCGGTGATGTGGTAACTCTGCAAAAAGAAATTAAATGGGTCGACAGCAAGCCTCTTTACGGAACCCGTGTGCTGGTGACAGCCACAGAGCAGATGAGCAGACATCTGTGTGAAGTGTTGGAAGAGGAAGGCGCAGAGGCTGTCGCATTCAGTCTTATTGAGACAGAACCGTTACATACAGAAGCTATTGAAAAGATGGCAGAAGAGGTGGAATCCTACAGTTGGATCGTACTGACCAGCAACAACGGTGTTCGTATTTTCTTTGATGCGCTGAGAAAGCAGGGAAAGGATGTACGAAGCCTTGCTGATTTGAAGTTTGCAGTGATCGGTGCAGCCACAAAAGAAGAACTGGAGAAACATGGAATCTTTGCAGACTTTGTTCCTTCCAGATACAGCAGCCGTGAACTGGCGGCAGAGTGGATCCCGACTCTTCGATCAGACGAGAAAGTGCTTCTGGCAAGAGCAGAAGAAGCATCCGAAGAATTGTCTGATGCATTGAAAGAAGCAGGCATCGATTATGAAGATGTGGCGTTATATCATACAGCTGTGGATCAACGAAAGAGCGAAGAACTGAATCGAATCCTGCCACAGGTAGATTACGTGACTTTGTGCAGTGCATCTGCAGTGCGTGCTTATGTGTCCATGCTGGATGAAGCAGGAAGGCAGTCAGATCCAAGGATCATCTGTATCGGACCGGTCACAGAGCGGGCAGCAAGGGCAGCTGGACTTGCAGTATATCAGTCTGCAGTTGTCTATACAGCAGAAGGCATCAAAGATGTGCTTCTCTATGATAAGAGAGTGGTAAAATAAAGCGTTTCTCGGGAATGCATGTAAAAATACAGGAGCAGAAAGGAGCCGGGCATGGCAATACACGGCGGAGATATCTACGGAACAGACATTCAGAAGACAGTGGAAGAGGGAAAAGAGATTCTTGATTTTTCTGCTAATATCAATCCGTTGGGAATGCCGGAGTCGGTACGACAGGCAGTCATGACAAGTCTGTCGGCGGCAGAACACTACCCGGATCCGGAATGCAGAAAGTTAAAACAAGCGCTGGCCAGACACCACGGAATAAGGACAGAAAGCCTGATCTGCGGCAATGGCGGGGCAGAACTGATCTATCGACTGGCCTATGCGCTGCGACCGAAGAAAGCACTTCTGACAGCCCCTACCTTTGCAGAATATGAGGAAGCACTTCGACAGACAGATACGGAATGCATTTTTTATGAGATGCAGTCTGATCTTCAGATCCGGGAAGATATTCTGGATGAGATGGACAGCTCACTGGATGTGATGTTTGTCTGTAATCCCAATAACCCCACAGGAATACTCACTCCCAGATCATTGTTGAATCAGATTCTGAAAAAAGCAGAAGTCTGCGGTATTCTCCTGGTATTGGATGAGTGCTTCCTGGATTTTACAGATCAGGAGTCCCAGTCTTTGATTTCACAGGCAGTAAAGCTCCAGCATCTCTTTATCTTAAAATCCTTTACCAAAATGTATGCCATTCCGGGTATCCGTCTTGGTTATGGAATCAGCGGAAATAAAGAACTTATAGATAAGATGGAGAAAAGTGGTCCCTGCTGGAATGTAAGCGTTCTTGCATCAGAAGCAGGAATCGCAGCTTTACAGGAAGTGGAGTATTGTGAGCAGGCTCGTCGTCTGATCTGCAGAGAACGTGAAAAATTGAAAGAAGGACTTAAAATCTTTGGTTTTCGGGTCTGGAACGGACAGGCTGATTACTTGTTTTTCCAGACTCCTGGGATTACTGATCTTTATGAACGGTTGCTGCCGTATGGAATCTTGATCCGTCGATGCAGCAATTACCGGGGACTTGATAAGACACATTACCGTATTGCTGTGAAATCTCCGGAAGCCAATGAAAAACTGCTGGAAGTCCTGCGAAAAGTATTGACAGAATTCTATTCTTGAAAAGGTGACAGAAGTAAGAGGTGCAGCTATGAAGATTCAGATATTACAGATGATAGAGGGAGCCAGAAAGGCGAGAGGTCTGACTGTTGTGATTGATGTATTTCGTGCATTTTCACTGGAATGCTATCTGATGGCAAAGCATCCATCCAGACTTTGCCCTGTGGGAGCAGAACAGACAGCCCGTGATCTGAAGATGCGGTATCCAGAGGCGGTATTGATCGGAGAACGTCATGGAGTGATCCTTCCAGGATTCGAGTATGGCAATTCACCGTCCCAGACTGAAGCGGCAGAACTGGAAGGAAAAATGCTGATCCATACCACCAGTGCCGGAACACAGGGAATCGTGAATGCATCAGGAGCGACAGAGATCCTGACGGGAAGTCTGGTGAATGCGGCAGCCATCGCCCGCTATATCAAAGCAACTGATGCAGAAGAAGTGTCACTGGTTGCCATGGGCTGGGAAGGTAAAGAGGAGGCACCGGAAGATGTACTGTGTGCCAGATATATCAAAAGTCTTCTGGAAGGGACTTCTATGGATATGGAAAAGGAGCTGAGCATGCTTAGGGAGACACCGTCAGGGGCAAAATTCTTTAAGCCTGAAACGCAGGATGTATTTCCAGAAGGGGACTACTGGATGTGTACCGACGTGGATCGGTTTGATTTTGTACTGAAAGTCAGCCAGCTTGAAAAAGATATCTTTGAAGTAAAGAGGATTGATATATAGGATTATGTGAAAATGCAGGTATTCTTCAGAATTTCTTTAGAAATACCTGCATTTGTTTTTAAGAAACCATCTGTATCATAAGCAGTGCAAAAGGGCAGGAGAGTGTGAAAAATGGAGAAATATCATGTGTTAGTCGTAGAGGATGACAAGGAAATACGAGATGGAATTGAGATCTATCTGAAGAGTCAGGGATATGAAGTGTTCAAGGCAGCAGACGGGATTGAAGGACTGGAGATCATATACAGGGAGGAAATCCATCTGGCAATCGTGGATGTGATGATGCCGAGAAAAGATGGAATCCAGATGGTCATGGAGATGCGGAAGGATTATGATTTTCCGGTGATCATGCTGTCGGCTAAATCAGAAGAAGTTGATAAAATCCTGGGGCTGAATATGGGTGCGGATGATTATGTGACAAAACCATTTACCCCGCTGGAGCTGTTGGCCAGAGTCAATTCTCAGCTCCGACGGTACAGCAGATATCTGGAAAAGCTGGCGCAGGGTGGCAAAGACAGTGAAGAAGAACAGCATATCTACCGGATCGGTGGACTGGAACTCAATGAAGAGAAAGTAGAACTTCGGGTGGATGGTGTGCCGGTGAAAGTCACTCCTATGGAATACCGGATTCTGCTTCTTTTGATGAAACATCCGGGTAGAGTATTTTCTGCAGATGAGATCTACGAACGGGTCTGGAACGAAAAAGCAGTAAATTCGGATACGATCATGGTTCATGTCCGCAATATCCGTGAAAAGATCGAGATCAATCCGAAAAATCCAAAATATTTAAAGGTGGTGTGGGGTGTTGGCTATAAAATGGAAAAACAATAGTGTCAAAGGAATCCTTCTGGTGCTGGTCTGTGCCATGCTGGCAAGTACAGCCATGTGCAATGCGTATCCTATGTTTCGGGAAAAGGCACAGGCGAATATCACAGAGATGAAGCAAAAGCAACAGGAAGATACGACGACATATCTTCTGGATATGGATGAGGATCTGGAACGGTATTTATTATCTTCTATCTATTATCTGAACTATGAGATCACGCCGGGCATGGACGCCTATGCGTATTTTACCCAGAATTATGATGTGGAGAAATTAAGCGAAGCAGATCAGGAACAGTTGTCTAAAGCGGCCGCAAAACTTATGAAAGCCATGAGAAATCAGTATGTGACAGAGCACAACATGGATGATTACAATGGCTTTGCCGATGGAGTGGAGAAAAGCTTTGGACAGGATCCTACCGGCGAACTGCAGTCTGCCATCTATAATCCCAATCTGACGGCGAATACTTATGCGGCAGGGATCGTGATCTCCTATGACAGCCGGGGAATCCCTTCTGTCCGGAATGCCTGGGGAATTGTCGAGGATTATGAGGAACTGATCAGTGACCTGACCCATGCATCTGTCGGAAAGCTTATGGATGAGGACGGCTCTTACGACTCTGAAGAGGAAGATGTGGCTTATACCGAGATCACTGTAGAAGATGTGACGGAGACTTATGAAGATGCGATTGATTCATCGATATCTGATTATCAGGTAACTCAGGAGAGCAATGCCCTGCTCCGGCAGCTTCCGCTTCCTATGATCCAGAATACCACGTTTGCGTTCGGAATCATGAACCAGAACGGATACAGCGATCAGGACTGGCGTGATTACTGGATTGACAGAGATGCCTATCTGAGAAGCGGCATCGTGACAGGTGGGATCCTGATCACAGTATTTATGGTGATCCTGGCACTGATCCTTCAGAACCTGTCGTCTCTGGAACTTCGAAAAACCCGTGTGTTCTGTCTGCCTACAGAAGTGACCGCGATCCTCTGGGGCGGAGGTCTGGTCATGACAGCTGTGGTGTTTGATACACTGGCGATCGAAACGTTACATAATGGCCCCGATGGACTGGCTGGTGTACTGGCAGATAATTTTGGTCTGGGAACTGCGTCAAATGGCGCGGCTGTGTTCCTGGTCTGGCTGGCCTGGACTGCTTACGCACTGGGCTGGTACTGGATGATGGCAGTGGCGATGCCTTATCTTGCACATCCGATCTGTACCCTGAAGGAACGGTGGCTGCTGATCCGTTGTTTCAGAAAAGTCAAAACATGGTGCATAAAGCTTTGGCATTGGGCTACAGAGATTCAGCTTGGTAAAGATCTGACGAAAACAATTTTAAAACTGGTGGCAGTCAATGGGCTGATCGTCACACTGCTGTGCTGTATCTGGTTTGGTGGGATCGTAGGGGCAGTGCTGTATTCTATCCTGTTATTTATCCTGATCAAAAATAAATGCGGCAAGATCCAGGAGGAGTATGACAGACTGCTGGATGCTACCAGGCAGATTGCAGCCGGAGATCTGAACACTTCTATGAAGGAAGAAATGGGATTATTTAATCCCATCCGGGATGAACTGGCATCTATCCAGGATGGTTTCCAGAAAGCGGTGCAGGAGGAAGTCAGAAGCAGGAATATGAAGACGGAACTGATCACCAATGTGTCCCATGACCTGAAGACACCGCTGACAGCGATCATTACCTATGTGGACATTCTGAAAAAAGAGGATCTGACCGATGAGGAGCGCCGGGAGTATGTGGATACATTGGAGAAAAAATCCAATCGTCTGAAGGTGCTGATCGAGGATCTGTTTGAAGTGAGCAAGGCGACGACTGACAATCTGGTCATGAACTATGCGGAGGTGGATCTTGTCAATCTGATCAAGGAAGTACGCCTGGAAAATGAGGATAAGATAACCTCCAGTTCACTGGATTTTCGTTGGAATCTGCCGGAAGAGAAGTGTATCCTCCGACTGGATCCACAGAGAACATTCCGTGTGATCGATAATCTGGTGCAGAATATTCTGAAATATTCTATGCCAAATTCCAGAGTGTATATTGCGCTTCAGGATCAGACCACGCAGGTGACAGTATCCTTCAAAAATATGTCGGCAGTTGAGATGAATTTCACTCCGGAAGAGATCACTGAGCGATTTGCAAGAGGCGATCTGTCCCGCAATACGGAAGGAAGCGGACTTGGTCTTGCGATAGCCCAGAGCTTTACGGAGCTGCAGGGCGGTGAGTTTAAAGTAGAGACCGATGCAGATCTGTTCAAAGTAACGATCACATGGAAGAGACAGCCGCAGACAAAAGAAAATACGGAAAATTAGGAAACTACAGAAGATATTACTGAAATAACTTGTTAACTCAGATAGAATATGTTATTATTTGTAACAGTGTCATAAGAGCACAGATGCGGGTCGGACAGAATGATTGCATTTTGTCCGGCCTTGTATTGTGTGAAGATGCTGAAAATTAAAAAAAATAACTATGGAGGGATCTGACATCATGTTAGAGAAAGTGTTTAAGCTGAGGGAGAATCATACTACAGTGAAAACAGAGGTTCTGGCAGGTATTACTACATTTATGACCATGGCATATATCCTGGCAGTCAATCCGAACATATTAAGTGCAGCGGGCATGGATCGAGGAGCTGTATTTACCGCAACCGTCCTTGCTTCGTTTCTGGGAACGGCATGTATGGCATTGTTTGCCAACTATCCGTTTGCTCTTGCGCCAGGTATGGGACTTAATGCATATTTTGCATATACAGTAGTCATCGGTATGGGGTATCCGTGGCAGGCAGCTCTGGCAGCTGTATTTGTAGAAGGACTGATCTTCATTGTACTGTCTGTGTTTAATGTAAGAGAGGCAATCTTTAATTCTATTCCTATGAACCTGAAAAAAGCTGTATCTGTAGGAATTGGATTTTTTATCGCATTTATCGGTCTGCAGAATGCCAAGATCGTAGTTGGCGGTGCAACGCTGGTACAGCTGTTCTCATTGGATGCAGTTGAGGGCGCAACGATGAATGATGCAGGAATCTGTGTCCTGCTGGCGATTATTGGTGTATTTATTACAGCTATTCTGGTGCTCAAACAAGTAAAGGGAAATATCCTCTGGGGTATTCTGATCACCTGGCTTCTTGGCATTATCTGTCAGTTTACCGGTCTGTATGTACCGAATGCTGAGATCGGATATTATAGTCTTCTGCCGGACTTCTCCGCAGGACTGTCTATTCCGAGCCTGGCTCCGATTTTTATGAAGCTTGACTTTGCAGCTATTCCGATTGCTGAGTTTGTTGTAATCATTTTTGCATTCCTGTTCGTGGATATTTTTGATACTCTGGGAACCTTGATCGGTGTGGCTTCCAAGGCAGACATGCTGGATGATGAAGGCAGATTGCCGCGTATCAAAGGCGCTTTGATGGCAGATGCGGTTGCAACGACCGCTGGTGCTGTGATGGGTACTTCCACCACAACCACTTTTGTAGAGAGTGCATCCGGAGTTACAGAAGGAGGAAGAACAGGTCTGACTTCCATGACTACGGCGATCCTGTTCCTGCTGTCTCTGCTGCTGTCCCCGGTGTTCCTGGCTATTCCGTCCTTCGCAACTGCTCCGGCACTGATCATCGTAGGATTCTACATGGTAAATCAGGTAGGTCTGATCGATTTTACAGATTACGCAGAAGGCATCCCGGCATTCATCTGTATCGCAGCAATGCCGTTCTTCTACAGCATCTCTGAGGGTATCTCCATGGGTGTGATCTCTTATGTAGTGCTGAATCTGATGAGCGGAAAAGCAAAAGAGAAGAAGATCAGCCCAGTCATGTATGTACTGGCAGTGATGTTCCTGGTGAAATATGTACTGATCTAAATAATGTAATATGAGAAATCGGTTGAGTGAGCCGAACAATCATAACTTCTGGCCATTGTGTTGGCCGGAGGTTGTGACGGCTCATTCAATCGATTTTTTGTGACAGTTCATGTGTCTGCAATATAGCATGCATTCGTTAAAGCGACAGCCCCTTTCTTTTTATTTATAGAAATATTACATTTATTGTGATATGATAGTTATAAATATCGTAAATTAATGTTATTGATGGGTATCAATCCCAGAAAAAGAAGGGAGTTCGATCATGTCAAAACTGAAAGCCCAAAAAGGTTTTACACTGGTAGAACTTATTGTTGTTCTTGTTATTATAGCGGTTCTTGCTGCATTACTCATCCCGGCACTGACCGGATATATTGACAAATCAAAAGCCAGAGCGATTGAATCTGAAGCAAAAGGTATCTGGACGGCAGCACAATCTGCCGCTTCTGAATACTATGGTTTGAATATTGATGAGAAAAGTATGAAAAATGCATTGACCAATTCTTGTAAGATTGATGGTAAAACTTACACAAAATGTCTTGGTCGTATATCAAATGCAACGTTTTCTGATGAGCAAACGAACTGGCATAAAAATCCAACAACTGCCAGTCAGTTGATAGCCCAGCAAGTCCTGATCTATTTAGACAGTCAGAGCAAAAATAATTCCCAATATAGTTTTGGAAATAGGAATGTTCCAACCTCTGGTGCGACATTGGACAAAAGTATTAATTACAATTTTGGATCCAATCCTCCAAAAAATGCCGTATTTATTCAAATTTTTTATGACGAAAACTGCAAGGTTCTTGCCATGAATTTTGGCAAAAATGGTTACTTGGTGACTATGACAGCCGATCATTCTCCAATTTGTGAAAAAAACGGTAAAATTCTCTAATTATAAGGGGCTGTCGCACTAAGTATTAGTGCGCAGCTTCTTTTCTTATTTTTCATTGTATTTATCTCAAAATTTGTGTATTCTATAAATATCAGGGCATTAACATGATAATGGATAGTCAAATGAAGGTGAGGAACAGCTACATGTATTCACAGAAAAAATTATTGCCTGTTGGAGAAGAAAATTTTGCGTATATTCGCAGAAATAATCTGTATTATGTAGATAAGACGCAATTGATCGAAAAACTGTTAACGAATTGGGGAAAAGCTAACTTATTTACAAGACCGAGACGGTTTGGAAAATCTTTGAATATGAGTATGCTCAAAAACTTTTTTGAGATAGGATGTGATAAACAGTTATTTGACGGACTGTATATTGCGCAAAAACAGGAGATATGCGAAAAATATATGGGACGTTTTCCGGTTGTTTCCATGAGCCTGAAAAGTGTAGAAGCATCGTCTTTTGACGGAGCTAAGCAGATGTTGGCTAAAATTGTTAACGAAGAGGCACGCAGACTGCAGTTTCTGCTTCAGAGCAGTGAATTGACTGACATTGATAAAAAAGTATTTCTGTCTTTGCTTGATGAAAATATGCCGGAAAGTACGTTGGTTTACAGTATTCGTGAATTAACAGAACTTTTGTGTAAACATTATGGAAAAACAGTGATCGTTCTGATTGATGAGTATGATGTTCCGTTGGCGAAGGCGAATGAGAATCACTATTATGATAAAATGGTTGGTCTTATTCGTGGATTATTTGCAAATGTGATCAAAACAAATGATAATTTACAGTTTGCTGTTCTGACAGGATGTCTGAGAGTTGCAAAAGAAAGTATTTTTACAGGACTTAATAATTTTAAAGTGCATTCCCTGACAAGCGTTGCGTTTGACGAATATTTTGGTTTTACAGATGCTGAGGTAAAAGAAATGCTGCGGTATTATGATCAGTCAGATCAATATGATATCGTAAAAGACTGGTATGATGGATATCGGTTTGGAAATGTTGATGTGTATTGTCCGTGGGATGTGATCTGCTATATTTCTGATCATGTTGAAGAGCCGGAAAAAGAGCCGGATAATTATTGGCTTAATACCAGTGATAACAGTGTGATCTATCATTTTATTGACAATATGGGTAAACAAAGGCAGCTCACAAAAGCGGAACTGGAAGAACTTGTGAACGGAGGAACTGTTCAAAAAGAAATCAGTCAGGAACTGACTTATAAAGATATGTATGCGTCTGCAGATAATATTTGGAGCGCCTTGTTTATGACTGGTTACCTGACTCAGAGAGGTGAACCGGAAGGAAAACGGTACAATCTGGTAGTCCCGAATCTGGAGATCAGGAACATTATTGTAAGTCATGTTCTTCTTTTGTTTCAGAGAAAAGTAGAAGAAGATGGAAAGCTTCATCAGAGCTTTTGCCAGGCTCTTGAAAGAGGAGAAGATGAAAAGGTTGAACAGCTTCTTAATGAGTATATGGCGCAGACCATCAGCATCAGAGATACTGCATCTCGAAAAAATGATAAAGAAAATTTTTATCATGGCATATTGATGGGAGTGTTAAGTTTCAGAACCGGCTGGACAACTCAATCTAATATGGAATCAGGAAATGGATATAGTGATATTGTAATCTGGAGTGCTGATTCTGACATTGGAATTGTGTTGGAGCTTAAGTATGCTGAAGATGGCTTAACAGATCGTGTATGTAAAAAGGCATTGGAGCAGATTGAAAAAAATAATTATGCTGATGTATTGAGAAGAAAAGGATGCTGCGAAATATTAAAGTATGGGATCGCGTTCTATAAAAAAAGCTGCAGGGTTATGCTTGAAAGGGAAGTCAATTAATCATGGGGAGCCTTTTGAAATAAGGATCCTGTTTTTATGGAATATAATCGTAAAAATTTATAGTATTTATAATAAAAATACGAATACTCATACGAAGGGAGAAAAGCATGAAACTGAAAACAGCACTGGATACTTGAGCGATAAAAAGTGGGATACCTTTTTTTGCATTTTTGTGGTATAGTAGAGTCATTGAGGCAGGGAGGATGATTCTATTATGAAAGAAAAACTTACGCCAAAGGATATTGAAAAGATACAGGCTGAGATCGACCACCGGAAGCTGGTGTTGCGTCCGCAGATTCTTGATGCGGTTCGCGAGGCCAGAGCCCAGGGTGATCTGAGCGAGAATTTTGAATACTATGCAGCAAAAAGAGAAAATGGAACCAACAACAGTCGGATTCGTTATCTGGAGAGAGTTCTGAAAAATGCAGAAATTGTGGAAGATCATACGACTTCCGATGAGGTTGGACTGAACAAAACTGTGACCGTCTATATTCCGGAGGATGACGAAAGTGAGACTTACAAGATCGTGACCAGTATTCGTGGTAATTCCATGAAGAATCTGATCAGTATTGAATCGCCGCTTGGCAAAGCACTGCTTCGTCACCATGTGGGCGATAAGGTGATGATCCCGGTCAGTCCCGATTACAGCTATGAAGTAGAGATTCGTGAGATCAAAGATACCAGCGATGAGGAAGATGATAATATCAGAGCTTTCTAAAGTATTAAGAAAAGGACTGCCGTACAGCAAGTTGTCTGCTGTACGGCAGTTCTTGTATAATTCCTTCCCATACTTGAAACAATTTCCATAGCATATAAGAAAGAGTCTGACAAGGAGTACGTATGATACAGAAAGTGAATAGTCAG
>ENA-USUG01004800-USUG01004800.1-human-gut-metagenome-genome-assembly--contig:-NODE-4800-length-16299-cov-5.330785_pt1 | contig 16299 bp, 24 predicted proteins | sample MGYA00250059_ERZ773394 | MGnify/ENA primary metagenome ERZ773394 (study PRJEB29103, sample SAMN06111957) | human gut metagenome | biome: human gut; feature: ankylosing spondylitis patient; material... | reverse complement strand
TCGTACCAGATGCAGTTCAGGCATACCTTTTCCCCTGCATCCACCACAATTTGCTTCCCCGTATTCTGCTTCTGCGCACAGTAATTCTCCACCTTTGCTGTCATAGTTGCTCCTCCTTATCACGACATATTACGTCGTTGTTTTGTTGTCTGCATTATGACACAATATGTCGTGCAAGTCAATGCTTATTGAGGAGGAATTTTACATGTTTGCAGAACGATTGAAGCAAGCCAGGAAAAACGCCGCTTATACCCAGCAAAAAGCGGCAGAGACACTTAATTTAGCCACCCGCTCATACCAGAGATACGAAGCTTCAAACGGCCAGTGCGATCCACCTTTGCTTACTCTCGTAGAAATGGCTGACCTTTTCGACGTGTCTATCGACTGGCTTTTAGGCCGCGATCATTGGCTGAAATCTCACGGAGTGTCCTTTGACGAACGCTGAGCAAATCCTCCAGCATATCCCACAGCTCACATGTGCCGCAGGAAACCCCGCTTTCTATCCGTTGATAATGGCGCAAGCAAATCCAAAGCTTGTCCGCCATCTGCTGCTGCGTCAGCCCTTTCGCTTTGCGTGCAGCCCTCAAATTCTCTCTCATGGAAATCCCCCCTTGTATTCCGCTTTCCATTGTGCTAAAATACCACACACAAAGACTGGTCCACTGTCTTACACGCCCCTGCCGTTGGGTCCGAACCGGCAGGGGTATTTTCATACCATCCCATGCTCCTGCGTGCAATGCGGTGAGCACGCTTCTGATTGCGGATCATTTCACGCAACCTCCCAAATGATATTTTTCTGCTCGTCGGTCAATTTCAGCGCACGGCACAGCCTTTTGAATTGCTCTTTTGTCCACCGGTTCACTTTGAAGCAATGATAAAAAGCGCCGCGGGTCATTCCCATATGCTGCTCTGCCAGCACTGTGAAATTCTCGATATCAAGGTCAAGCATGGCCTTTTTAATGGTGACCTGCGCGGCTTTGATCTGCCTTTGCTGCACTTCTTGGGGCGTTTCAATGTTTTTGTAAAGATTTACCTTCGGCATTTGCCTTCTCTCCTTCCTTCGTTCATCAAAAATACAATTTCTTTCTTATCGGTCAAACTTTCGTTTACCTCTGCTCTGGCATATGGTAAAATGTAGTAAAAGGGAGGTTTTCCCACATGAGAGATCATTATTTTCATATGTACTGCAGCATTAAATACAAAGAATGTTTTTATAATGCACACTATGATCACGCTCAAAATTGTTACAATACATACACGTTTTTGATGCTACTCATATCAATTACGAGTGTCGCTGCCTGGAGCATTTCAAAAGATCTCCCAGCACTTTGGGCAATTATTATTGCAGCGGCACAATTCGCACAGGCTTGTAGTGTGCGCTTGACTTGGGCAAAGCAGCTTGCTGCATTGCAATACCTTAAGCCGGAATTGGCAAAACTTTCCCTTGATCTTGATAAAAGTTGGCGTGATATTGATCTGTTCGAATACAATGATTCCAAAATCTCAACTCTTATTTCAAAATATGAACAACAGTATTCCAATCTTGAATCACAATTTACAAACGGAATTAAATTTGGTTGTTCAAGATCCATAATGAAACGTGCAGAAAAAAACCAGCGAGCCTATTTCTATATTCGATATCCAGAAACACGAATAGAACAGGAGACATAAATATGAACAATAAAGATCACGCCAGCAAGCCTATTAAAACTAGAGATGGAGCGCCAGAACCGTCGTATCATTTGCCAGTCCCCCCACCGCCGCCCAAGCCTAAAAAGTAAATGACCAAGCCGTCACAATCAGTGGCGGCTTTTTCGTCTTTTCCGCCTCTCCTTACGCTTTTCCTGCCATTGGCAGAGTTCGCAAACAGTAGGTGTAAACGAATTCACAGACGAGCAAATCAGGAAACGCTGCAGCGCCACCCCAATAGAAAACCCAATGAAACCGGAAATAAGCCACATGGATATCACCCCTCCTCTTTCCCCGTCCGTTTTATTGGACAAAGCTTTGCTGTCTGAGGGCCTTCTGCCCTCACAATGCAGGATTTATGTATCTACTTCTTATTAGAGATAGCTCCCATTTTGTATTTTCCTTTCTGTTAAACCAATTCTTCCCCAGCCTTCAAATGTTAACTGCCCTTCGATCTCTTCTATTCTTTTGCGCCCTTTTGTGATGTTTTTTTCAAGTCCAGTGACACGATCTGTGAGTTGCTCCACGGCTTTTCTTAGCCGTAGAAGATCTTTGCAGTGGTCAAGGTCAATATAGACACCCGGCTCTCCTTTTACCGCAATTAAAGTGCGATTTCCATTGTTGTCTTTTTGATTCGCCAAGATTCGCCTGGAGTATTGTTCTACATCATGATTAAATGATTTCTGCGGGTCGAACTGGTAATACCGCCGTACAATGTTCGCAACATCAGCAACGGTCACAATGCCATTTTCCTGAACCTGCTGTACAATGTACTGCCGAGCCTCTCTGCTAATCACGCTGTTTCTTCCCATGTTCCGCTCCTTTCTGAATTAACTTCTCCCGGATGTCTATAATTGCTCCAATTAGGTCATTTAAGTCTTGAATGGTATCTCCTAATCTGGTGTCTACTGCCGCCACAGAATCTATTACTTCATCTGTAACCTCCAGTATTTTTGAGATAGAGATCGCTTTACGAAATAACTTCAAATTATCAAAATCCCGGTCGATTTGCTCTCTTTGAAGTTCCATACGTTTCTTTCGCTCCTGCGCCAGATTGATAACATTAGTGCGAGTGGGCATCCGGCCCTCTTCTCTGGCCTGGGCTTTTTCCTGCTCAACGAGATCCTTATTGTTGGCTAGGGTTTCGAAACGCTGAATTTGACTCTGTGAGAAGCCCAAATTCTCTATTGTGTCTTTTTTTGATTTTTCAAAATGCCCAGCGTTGCACATTTTGAAATCATCGCTTCGTCTATCTCCCCCGCCAGCTTTGGGAATTGACTTTGCAATTTCTCCCATACGAACAGAAGCATCAAGAATCAATTCGCAAAGTTGCTGTTGTTCCCGTACTTTTTGTAAATAAACTTCTGCAGCAAGGCCGGCTTTTTTTATCGCACGAATTTCTGCACGCATAGAGGTTACTCGTTCCGGAGCTATCAAAAGGAATTGAGTTAGCTCCTCTACCGTTGCAGGAGGCCCGGCCTTTTGGCATACATCTAAGTCGTTCATAATCCTCTCTTTCTAAATTGTTCTTGTAAGTATTTATTGGCTAACTCGTCAATGGAAAAAGCACGTTTTAATTGTTTATTTCTTAAAGAATTATGTGGCAGCCTCCCCCGCTTTAGTTCATGCACATATGTATGGCAATTGGGACATAACCACACAACAGGGGGTTCATCCAAAATTCCCCAGCTTTCCAGCAAAGCCGCTACATCCTTTAGTGGCAAAACGTGGTGTGCTTCGGTTATTGCTCTATGCTCCCCGCAAATAAAGCAAGGTTCTCTTTCCTTGTGAGTAGCGCATTGTCGGCGAATATCTGTACTGCGCTGCTTCATGGCTCCTCCTTCTGATCTGCAAGAAGGTAGTCCACGGTTACACCAAAGTAGTCAGCAACCAACTTCAGGTGTTCAATTTTAGGATTAGCCCCATCTTTCCAATTTGTTACCGTAGACACATGAACTCCAACGTCTTTTGCTAATTTGTACGAACTGACACCTCTTTTTTCCATCAATCCACACAAATTTGCCGTGTAACCCATTTTTTCACCTCCAAGGTCTTTACAATATTGGTCTAATGTGCTAGACTGTGTTTAGTTCTCCCCAGAATAATACGACTATCTAATGCATTAGACTTCATGTGCTTATTATAAGCCCTTTCTGTCTAATGCGCAAGACTTTTGCACTTAAAATATCTAACAAATTAGACAGGTGAAAACTATGAATATTGCACAACCGCTTAGAAAATTAATGGACGAACGAAAACTAAGTAACTCTAAGTTAGCCCGTGAAGTCGGAGTTCACACAAGTACGGTTTCTAATTGGTTAGATGGGAAGGAAGTTAAAGCGGAGAACTTGACTGCGCTCTGCACATACTTTGGCTGTTCGCTTGACTATCTAGCTGGTAAGATGGAAGAAACAAAAAAAGCGCCCACCCAGAAAGGCGAGCGTTTTGATGAAAATACCGAACTTAGTGATGTTTATTTTAGTTTAGCAAAAGATCTGCAGGAAGCCCAGATTGATCCAGTAGATGTTAGAAACTTTGCCGAAATAATTAAACGAAATATGAAAAAGCTCGAAGAGGATCATGAATAAACAAGAATTATATTCGGAAATAGAAAAATTGCGAAAAAATAAGGCTATTACATGGGGACCTCCATATGATGCTAAAGTCCTTTGTACAACAAAATTTCATCTGTTTTTTGAACTTCTTGATATAGAAACACCTAAGCTTCGGGGAATGGCACATATTCCGTCCCATTCTGTTGTAATTGATGCAAAAATTTCTCCACCCGAGATAAATTTTCATTGTATGCATGAAATTATGCACCACGTTTTTCACTCAGATAGACCCACAAAAATTTACAACACCTATGATGATACGCAGGCAAATCAAGACCCCTTTATTGAATGGCAAGCCAACGAGGGTGCAGCACAGTTTCTTGTGCCATATCAAAGATTTATCCCAGATTATATAAAAACTGCCAGAGAATGTGCACATAATGCTTTTCCGGATATTGATACGGAAGATTTTTTATCACAAAAGTATTTTGTTTCTTCTAAAGTCATTCATAATCGAATCGAATCTCTAAACTATGAAATATATCAATATTTGAATGGTGTCCCAATAGAAACGATTGATGTCCGTTCAAAGAACTATTTACAGAAGAATGGTTGGGACCTACGCCATGATAAAAGGTACTGTAAAAAATGCCTTGCGCCATTAAAAAATGGCGATAAATACTGCCAAATTTGTGGATGCTTTTTAGACGATGGACATTTTCTACATCAACTAAGAACTATTGGGAAGGGAGCTGGATATATGGAATATCCTGGAATCGAACTTGATGAAAAAGATCGAGCCATTGAATGCCCGGTTTGCCATAATACGGAGTTATATTCAAAAGGTCGATTCTGTATAATCTGTGGGAACTCTCTGGTCAATCTTTGTTCAGCCGCCCAAGAGCCGTTTGATTCATCTTGCCAAAACAACGATCCCCTGCCCGGCAATGCGCGGTATTGTCCATTCTGTGGCGCAGAAAGCACTTTCTTTCAAAAGGGAATTCTGCCACATTGGAATGAGAACTCTGAAGAAATTGATAACGATGGAGAATTGCCGTTTTAATTGCATCTTTTTCGTAGCGTCACGAAATTGATCGAGCATGGAAATAAGGGAAAGCGTGAAATCGCCGCCGGAGGGCGGTAAATATAGAAAAGGAGAGAAAGAAAATGAAAAAAATGTTGTCTATTGGATGCGCCATTGTGCTCTGTTTGTCCATTGCTTCATGTGGCGCAACCCGGGATTCAGCAGAAACGGTTGTAGAGAATGCTATCAAAGCGTTTCAGTCTGGAGACCAAGCTACTATGCAGGCTTATTGGGGAGAGGAAGATTCTTCCGGAAGCACAAGTGAAGAGGATGTACAAGTTCAAGAGATGGTAAAATTGCTTTCTCAAGATCTTACTTATAAAATCATTGATTCGGAAGAAAATGAAGATTCTGGCACGGCTACAGTTTCAGTTGAATTTACAAATATAAACATGTCAGAAGTGTTTTCAATTTTTATGGGTGAAATGTTCTCTGCCGTGTTTGGATATGCATTCCTTCCAGAAGATCAGCAACCTTCTGATGAGGAAATGAACCAGATGTATATGGACAAATTTGCCGAAGTGGTAGAAGAAAACAAGGATAACATTGTAACAACCGAAGTTGACATCCCGTTGACTTTAGTAGATAACGAATGGAAAATTAACGCTACAGAAGATGTAATAGACGCAATGCTTGGCGGCCTGTATTCTTCTGCAAACTCTATGTCTGAAGCATTTGCAGAATAAAAATCCCCTGCCTATCATCCCGGAAAGGAGAAACCCGTCATGTTAAATGTGGTCGCTTCCCTCGCGGGGAGCGTGGATTGAAATAATGAAACTGCCGGAACCGATTCAAAAGCCAAACGGGAAATGGCTGATACAGGTTATGGTGGACGGTGAGCGGCGCAGCAAAACCTTTGACAGCAAAGAAGCCGCCATCTATTGGGCAAGCGGCCTCAAAACGCAGATGCGGGAATATCAGCGCTCGCCGGGCAATATGACGGTTGGGCAGGCGATTGACAGATATATAGAGAATGGCGGGAACTTCTCTCCTTCCACTTTGGCGGGGTATAAAAAGCTCCGCCGAAATACCATGCTCGATATTATGGATGTGAAACTATCAAACTTGACACAGGACATGGTACAGCGCTCTGTCAACAGGATGCTTCGAGATGGGAAATCACCTAAATATATCATGTCCGCGCACGGCTTACTGAGTGCTACACTGAAAAAATATTATCCAGACTTTAAGTTGCAAACCATGCTCCCACAAAAGCAAAAGAAAGAGATCCGCATTCCAACGAACGAGGAAGTCGCCGCTCTTTTGCAAGCAGCAAAGGGGACGGATTCTGAGCTTCCGATCATGCTCGCGGTGTGGCTTGGCCTGCGTGCATCTGAAATATCCGGATTGACTTGGGACTGCATCGAGGGTGACAATTTGCATATCAAAAAAGCAAGAGTGCGGGGTGATGATGGGAAACTCTACCTGAAAGAGCCAAAGACATACAGCGGAAATCGTGTGATTCATATTCCAGCCCCTGTAAAAGCGCTGTTTGACAAAACACCGAAAAATGGGGAATTTATTGTAGATTTATCACCGCACGCAATCTATTCGCGCTTCTCGCGGGTCAGTGAAAAAGCCGGCATCCCCCACTATCGACTGCATGATCTGCGCCACTACAATGCATCTGTCATGGTGGCGAATGGGACACCGACAAAATACATTATTGAACGTCTGGGCCACACATCAGATAACATGGTCAAAAATGTGTATTCGCATGTTATGCAGGGCAGAAAGAAAGAAGTATCTGATGCTTTCGAGGAATATCTATCAAGCAAATTGCAACCAAAATTGCAACCAAAAAAATAAAATATATTCTACTACAACAGTTTTATGGATTTTTAAGAGGGGTTCGACTCCCCTCACCTCCACCAAGCTGGGAGCTACATTTTAGCCTTATAAACGAGGCTGAAATGTAGCTTCTCTTTTTATCGAAACCTCCATGTTATACTGCTCATGAATACATGAGTAGAGGGCATGGAGGTTTTGTCATGTCTGGAAATGTCATTGAGATACCGCAAAATAAAAGGCTAGCACCTATCTGGGTCCAGCAACTCCGGGTGGCAGCTTATTGCAGGGTCAGCACGGGCCATGAGGAGCAGCAGAGCAGTCTGAAGAATCAAATCGAGTTTTATACCGAATACATCCAGCAAAATCTCTATTGGCGGTTTGTCGCTGTTTACTATGATACCGCCTCAGGCCTGCGGAGGAATCATCGCCCCGCTTACCAGCAACTGATTAAAGATTGCAGAAGAAAGAAGATCGACTTGATTTTAGTAAAGTCCCTCAGCCGGTTCGGGCGGGACACAGTAGAAACAATCAAACAGATACGGAGGTTAAAGCGTATGAATATCGGCGTTTACATTGAGACCGGAGGCATCAATACATTGACTATCCGTGACAGCATCATCGACCAGCAGGCCGCATTGGACCAGGCGGAGAGCCAGTCACGCAGCGAGAATATCAAGTTCGGTATCCGCCACCGCATGAGGAGCGGCAAAACGCTCCTCAACCACACCCGATTCCTCGGCTATACCAAAGGGCCTGACGGCGTATTGCAGATCGTTCCAGAGGAGGCCGAAATCGTTAGAACGATCTTCGACCTCTATGTGCAGGGAAACGGTGTACGGAAAATCAAAAAGTATTTGGAGTCCAAGGAAATCAAGACCGTGACTGGCAAATCAGAGTGGAGCACCTCCACCATCGACCGAATGCTGAGCAACGAAAAGTATGTAGGCCAAGTTTTGATGCAGAAGACCTATGTACCGGATTTTCTGACGGGAAAGAAAGAAAAGAACCGTGGGCAGTTGGAGATGTACCTGGTGGAGAATGCCCATGAGCCCATTATTGACCGGGAGACTGTTGACCGGGAACAAGAAATGAAAGGGCACATCAAACACACAGTACAAATAGAGCAGATGTTGTGACATAAAAAATCAAGTTGCTTAGACGCAAATTGTATTTTTATTGCGTGGATAAGTTGTGGGATATATTATCACCCGAAGGGCAGCAAATTGCTTTTTGGGGGTGGACCCAAGGGTAAATTAATTTCTCTGCGTCATAATGGTTATTAATTATATGATTAAGAGTACGCTTAAACGCTTGAGAGCAAAGAATAAAACAAGACTGGAGTTTTGTTCCTATTGTTGTAATGCCGGATTTTGACTGATATAATATGAAGTGCAATTGGGAGTTCAAAATTTCGGATATTGGATGCGATCTTATGAGTTTTGTTTACGCGCAAAAAATCGGACAATCGATTGCTATTTTTGCTGATACAAAAATCACTTGTGAAACACAGGCAACACACTTCTTTGGCACTGAAACTCAGAGAAGAGTTCATCAATTTGGCTTAATAAAAAATGTGATAGTTTCAAAGAACTTCTGTATCTGCTTTGCCGGAAATAACATAATCTACGCGAACGAATTACTCCAGCAAGTTAAGCATATTACCTTAGAGCAACTGTTGCAGATTGCATTGAAACTTCACTGTAGAGATATTAATAATGGCGTAGAGTTCATTATTTGTTATGCCGATGGAAATACGCAATCTATCTTTTTAATAAAAGACGGGGAGTGTGCCAAGGTATCTACCGGATGGATTGGATCATATAACGCATTCAACTATTTCCAAGGAGTACGCAATGGTGCTTATAAGCAGACTATTAATTCCAACATTCCATACAGCTATGAAGTTCAGGCTGGTACAACTGCGAGTACTGCAGAAGAGGAAAAGTATCAAGAGCTTTTTAATGCTTTTTACAAGACTATTTTCGACTGTGGTGATATTTCTGTAGGGGGATTTGCCATTCCGATTTTCTTTGATTTAAAGACAAATCAGTTTTGGTATAAAGGATATTTTCGCAGTTTCTCAAAAGCACAGTTCACACAAATGGGATTATCAATGCCAATGTATCAAGGCCCCCAAAATGGTTCATTTTCAATCCTGTTTTACCAATCCCCCCAGGATGTCGGAATATATATACCAGAAAACAATTGTGGAATAATTTATAATCATTTCCGTCCTGACTGTAATGATTATAAAAATCGTCAGACAGCTTGTTTTCTGACACCCCATTTAATTAAAATCAACCAATTGGATTTTTATGTTTAGGCTGGCGCACATGAAATGTTTGCTCCAGGCTTTTTAGGCATCGACCCAGATAGGATTGACGATTATTTAGAACGTGTATGGTTTTACAAAGAGGATCCAGGACTGGCAATGTTATATATTAATAAAGCCATTGAAATCATCGAGCAACAACATAGAGATGCTTGGAGGTATGAAGAACTGCTGTCAATAAAAAAGAATATTCAAGCTGGCATATCTATATATGATACTTAATTTTCAGTATATCTGAGTTTTTATTAACGCACCCTGTAACAAAGAAATAAGTCTTGCCATAGAAGCACAGCTTTAAGTGTCGTTAAACACTTTAGACTGTAGTTAGCTATTCTCTTACCCGCCGGTCTCGTTCCACCTAAACATCCTTATTCTATGGTGGGAAAGGCTGGCTGGGTGGTTCTTTTGTAGCAATTCTGAACTTTCAAAATATCGATTTTAATCGTCCCTTCCAAATGGACATTACACGAACACCTATTATTTCAAAGGCGGTTTCGCCGTATTGGTGTGGCTGTAGTGTCAAAATAGAAACCGAGGAGCAAAGTACATAGTACCTTGCTCCTCGGTTTCTTATAGTACATACGGTTGTGTAGGAAAGTCAAGCAATTTCCAAATCGTATATTGGTGCCGACTATCATAAATTTCATCTGAAACAATTTTAAGAAGTTCATTTACCATTTGTATTGTCGTATTTTGCAAAAAGTCAATTAGCATCAATATATCTATGGATGTTTCATCGCTTATCTTTAAAATAAAACCTTTGGTTGGAAATCCTGCTTTTTTTAATTTATCACTCACCGTCCTATCAACCCATAAATAATTCTGATTGCTGCCATCCGCTCTACGAGAAAAAATTGTATTAATAAAATCACGATGAACAATTCGATCTCGAAGTTCTCGGATCGCTTCGACTCTGTTAATGAAGTCATTTTTGACTAATATCTCATGGATGCGAAAGGATTTCTTTTCAATTTTTTGGCGGAACTCTTTTTTTAATAAATCGATTTTTGTCCTTTCCTTTTCTTCCATTCCAAGGTTATACAGATTATTTACTAACCACGCCAAATTATCAAATGTTCCTGTGATCAAGAGCAGCAAATAAGAAATATGATATTTTAACTGCATTGCAGTTGCATTATTTTGAGTCTTATACGCTTCTATTTTGGCATTATCAATACACATAGAAAGTAACAACAATCTGTTATCTAAGGCATTTGCCCAATCAGAGATATATCCACTAGCGACACAAGCACTCCAAAAATTCTGAAACTCATCAAATAGATTTTTATGATGGTAAACATAGTACATTGTCTCATCACAAGAAAAATGCTCACAGAGAGTAAAGCGTTTCTTCATAATAAGGAATAATCGCAAAACTTCTTTGCATTCTGAAAACGAGATAACAGATCTAAAATTCCTATGAGTTTGGCACCATTTATCAGAGCAAACTACATAGTCATACAAATTGGAGAATGATTCATCCTGCAAAATCTTTTCCTCTGCTAATTTGTTGTTATCATAATCCGTTCTATCAGAATTTGCTGGATAATGCGCATTAACGATTCCGGAATACTGCGGGAATTCTATTGCAGTAAAAGTTCTGCCTTCTTGACACCAACTTCGATATGCGCCAGTTACTATGGGTAATTGACGGTTTTGATTATCTAAGACTGGCATATAATATATTTGGATTCCATCTAGTTTTCTGGCATTGTTAAAATATAAAAAAGAGGGTTCCTCATCCAAGAATGATTCTGTATATACAAAAATTGATACTTGGCTTGAATTATCTGAGAATATGTTTCTTCTCATCTATTACTCCTCCTTTTGCTTTAACTGTTGTAACTTTTATTTTATCACCTAACGGTATCTAAAACAAGAAAGGATGTCAACCACCTCAAACGGTAGCCGACATCCTTTGTTTAATCTTGTTTGTGTTGCCACTCTGCGAACTCTTGCTGCCCTTGTTCGCTGTTGTAGTATTTGCGTATTTTTGGGACAAGGAAACGAGCAAAGGATTCTATGATGGACTGCGGAAGTTCAATATCATATTGATCCTGCCGGATTTCCTTATCTGCCATAGCGTATATCTCCTTTCTTTACTGTATCGCCTTTTCCAACTTTACCATCAACTCTTCCCCATATTTGTAAGCACCGAGGAACTGAATCGTATACGCGTCCAGCCCTGCTCTTTCCTTCAAGATGTTAATACCATCTCCGCTTCCTTCAGCGGCAGCGGACGGTAAAAATAATAACCCTGAATATAGTCGCATCCGATCTCGCGGAGCAGGTCTGTCTGCGCCTGTGTTTCGGCACCTTCACACAGAACCTTCATCTCCAGATTGTGAACCAGCGCGGCAATGCCGCGCAGCAGGGCAACGCCCCGCTGCGTGACTGCCGCATTCAGAATCGAACGGTCAATTTTCACGATGTCGATAGGATAGTCCCGCAGATCGGCAAACGAGGAGAACCCGCTGCCTGCGTCATCCAACGCAATCAGAAAAACCATCTCTTTGCATTGCGAAATGTTGGAAAATGCGGTCTCCTTGTTGAGTTCCATCGCATCCTCAGTAATTTCCAGTATCAAGCGAGCGTGGTCAAAGACATACCGTTCAGAAATCTCTTTGATTTGCTGAACAAAAGACTCGCGCCCAATGGTGATCCGGGCAAAATTGCAGGAGATACGCAGCTGCCGTCCTTCTGCCTGCCACCGTTCCAACTGACGGCAGACTTCTTCAAAAATATAGAAGTCCAGTTCTGCGATGGTGCCTTCCGCTTCCAGCAGTTCGATATAACTGCCCGGATAAAGCAGCCCCTTTCTCGGATGATCCCAGCGGGAAACCGCTTCCGCTGCCCAGACCGTCCCATCTTTTCCGCGCACAATGAACTGCAAAAACATCTGAAATTCCCGATTCCGGATAGCACTCAGGGTCTGCTTTTTCAATTGCAGCCGCTCGCTTTCCTGCTTCAGGTGCTCCGGCTGTACCAAAACAAAAGGCAGATTTTTGACGACAGCCTGCTGATATCCCTGACGGGCATTAAATAGCGCTGTTTCACAATCCCGGTCTGAGATCTGAAGCATATAGATGCCCGCTCGAAAATCCGGATGGTAATCCTTCTCATATCGCTCCATGTACCGGTTGAGCCGCTCCAGCAAATGCTCCGCCCAGTCGCACGTTTCTTGTTCGCTGCTGCTGGTCCGCGCCACAGCAAAACCGCCGCCGCTGACCCGCGCGGCCGCCTCATTGTCATGGATGCTCAAGCGCAGTTCGTTGGCGGTAAAGCAAAGCTGATCCTCTGCAGCGGCCTCGCCGTAATACTGATTGACCCGCACGATGTCAAGTCCAATGTAGACCATACAATAGAGGTTCCGGTACTGGTCGGAGATAAACTGTTCAAAAAATTATATGAATTTCTCCATGTATTTTTGAGCAGGAACTCAGATCATACGGCTCCGTTGCCTTGATTTCGCACGTTTTCCCTGCGCCACAGGGAAAACGTGCGCTTTCATTTTGCGCCGTCTGTACACCCCGCAGCCCGCCCGGGAATAAACTGGTGTATCCCCAATGAAAGGAGGCCCGGCAGAACAACGTTTCTGCCAGATCAGATATGCTAAACTTTTCGGATGAGCCAGCCGTACAGCGCTCCGGCGACATGGCTGACGCCAACACCCCTGTGATCCCGCTACCCAATCCGGGCGAAGGGGGCCCGGTTGCCCCCGGCGACGACGCCGACACCCCGGTCATCCCTTTGCCCAACCCCGGTGAGGGTGGCCCAGTTTATCCCGGCGGCAGCGCCGACGTTCCTACCATTCCGCTCCCGAACCCCGGCGAAGGCGGACCAGTTTATCCCGGCAACGGTGGCGGTACCCCGGTGATCCCGCTGCCCAACCCCGGCGAGGGAGGCCCAGTCTACCCCGGAAACAACGCCGGAGGCCAGGGCACGATCGTAATCCCCAACCGCCCATCTACTGCCAGAGTGCGTTTTCTGAACGCTACATACGGTTATCCGGCCTTCCAGATCCTGGTGGGCAACGCTGTCGCCGTGAACTTCCTGGGGCGGGCTTCCATTTCTCCTTATCGCTACTATTACGGCGGTTACCGCACAGTGACAGTACGCGGAACGGACGGCTATATTTATATTCAGAAAACCCTGCCCTTTGATGCCGGAAGCACCTCCACCATCGCGGTCATTCTCCGCGCCGGCGGTCTGGATCTGCTGCAGATCTCCGACCGCTGCTGCCCGCCTACCGGGTATTACTCCAATTTCCGTGTCAGCAACCTCGCTTACAACAGCGCCCCCATCGATGTGCTGCTGGCAGACGGCCGGGTCGTTTATGCCGACGTACGTTTCAAAGAAACGACCAGTTACAAGCGCATCCGCCCGGGCACCTATGAATTCCTCTTTGCAGAAACCAACCTGACCCCCAGCCCGGTATATGCCGACATCGAAACTCTGGATTCGGCATTCCTGGGCACATATCCCATTCCCAATATGGTGGCTTCTGCTTACGTCGTCGTATCCAGCCGCGCCAATTACACCGTCTTCCTGCTCAACAGCGGCAGCGACGCCATTCAAACGATGGTGGTGGAAGATCAGTAACCGCTATGTGCCCGTTTTCCAGCACAGAACGCAAAAAAGCCGCGGCGGCCGCCGCGGCTTTTTGATCCGGCTGCTTCCACACAACTGCTTTTATTCCACCATATCCTGAATCTTTACTGCCAGAGCATCCGCCAAGGCCTTATGTCCCTGTGCGGATAGATGCAGGCAATCCACTTCGCCCGGCTGAGCCACCTCAGCGGCGTCAAAAAATGCACAGCCAAACTGTTCGGCCACCAAGCGGTACCAGCGGGCCAGCTCCCGGGACTGCCGCAGTGCGTCCTCCGCATCAAAAAAAGGCGCAAAACGGCTTTGGGCAATCCCCTCGCCGATCGGGACAGGCGCAACCACCAGAATCTGGGTCTGCGGGCTGTTCAAATAAACCCGCAGGTGGCTCCGCACCCGCAGCAGCATATTCTGCAGGCTGCCTGCCACATCCGGCGCCGGCAAATGAAATTTCCGCTTCAGATCATTGCCACCCAGCATAATGACCAGTACATCCACCGGCATCTGCGATTCCAGCATGGGGAGCACGTAATCCATGCCGCACTTTGTCCCCCACTCCCAGGGATCCGGGCTGGCGATAGTACGACCGTTCTGCCCTTCCTCGATCACACAATAGTCTTCGCCCAGCAACTTCTGCAACCGCCCGGTCCAGCGGGTGTCCTCGTCGAACCGTTTTCCGCTGACAGGATCGTACCCCCAGGTATTGGAGTCACCAAAACATACAATTCGCTTTTTCACAGGATCGTCCTCTCTCCGTTTCGATTGCTGCAGCGCAGGCAGCTGTACCTTACCGCACACCCAACTGCCAGAATGCCACTGCGCTGGCCGCCGCCACATTTAACGAATCCACCCCATGGGCCATGGGGATTCGCACCGCATAATCGCATTGAGCAATGGTGTCCCGCGCCAGACCGTCTCCTTCTGTGCCCAGCACAATAGCCAGCTTTTCCACCCGGCAGAGCACTGCGTCGTCAATCGAAACCGAAGGTTCACTCAGCGCCATGGCAGCAGTTTGAAATCCCAGCGCATGTAGCTGCGCCAACCCGGCGCCGGGCCAATCGGATGCAGCAGCTCCGATACGGGTCCACGGGATTTGAAACACCGTGCCCATGCTCACCCGCGCCGCGCGGCGGCACAGCGGATCACAGCAGGCCGGCGTCAGCAAAACCGCATCCATGTGCAGCGCCGCTGCCGAGCGGAAGATTGCGCCCACATTGGCGGTGTCCACAATGTCTTCCAGCACCACGACCCGCCGCGCATTGGCGCACAGTTCCTCCATCGAAGGCTGGATCGGCCGCCGCATAGCGCAGAGGATTCCCCGGGTCAGTTCATAGCCTGTCAGTTTCGCCAGCACCGCCCGGTCGGCAGTATAAACAGGGATCGCGCCGCAGCGCGCCAACAGTTCTTTTCCCTGTCCGTCCAGATGCCGGCGCTCCATCAGAAAGGCCAACGGCTGGCAGCCGGCATCCAGTGCCCGTGCAATCACCTTTGGGCTTTCCGCAATAAAAATTCCCTTTTCCGGCTCCAGACGGCTGCGCAGCTGTGCCTCAGTCAGGCGGGCAAATATGTCCAGCTCCGGCAGGGAAAGATCACTGATTTCAATCACGGTGTGCTTCACGTCGCATCCTCCGCCGTTTCGTCTTCCTCCATCATACTGTTAAACAGTTCATTGATTCGCTCCCGCCGGCCCAATAAGTACAGATAGCCCAGCAGGGCTTCCAGCGCCGTGGCTTCCTGATATTCGCTGCGGCTGGCATTCTGCGGCACACTGTGCACATGGGCGTTGCGGCCCCGCCGAAAGACGGCATGCTCCTCTTCCGTTAATCGAGAGAGAATCCGCTCCGCCCGCCGCGCCTGTTCCGGCGCGCACACCAGCGCCACCGTAGCCCGGTGCATTCCTTTTCCAGTGGCTTTCCCGTGCGCACAAAGCCAGGCGCGCACTAACACCTCATACACAGCATCTCCCAGATGGGCCAGCGCAATGCTGCTGATCGCCCGGATTTCTCCGGGTTCCATGGACAACTCGAAATAATTTTTCATCACACAAAAAATCTCCTAAAAAATGCTTGACAGGCCAAATCCCCCGTGCTATAATAGCATCGTTGTTCAGGCCGAGCAACAATTGAAGAAGATGCTCAACTATGTTAGTATAGCAGATTTTTCTAAAAAGTCAACCATTATTTGGGGGTATAGCTCAGCTGGGAGCCTGACCAATTAAAAGTATGCCCCCATTGAGCAACCAC
>ENA-USUG01004793-USUG01004793.1-human-gut-metagenome-genome-assembly--contig:-NODE-4793-length-16335-cov-5.581006_pt1 | contig 16335 bp, 20 predicted proteins | sample MGYA00250059_ERZ773394 | MGnify/ENA primary metagenome ERZ773394 (study PRJEB29103, sample SAMN06111957) | human gut metagenome | biome: human gut; feature: ankylosing spondylitis patient; material... | reverse complement strand
GCCTTCCATGAAAACACCCCCGTTTCCTCTATTATAGCAGAAACAGGGGTGTTTGCATAGTTTTTTGACAGGCTGAACCGCCGGAGCCATGTAAATGGCTCCGGCGGTCGGTACACTATATTATAGCTTCTTTTCCAGACACACCAGCTGTACTTCCGGAATGCCATTAAATTCGCAGGGCAGGATGCCTGCCTCCCAATAGCCCAAGTGCGCATACAGGCGGCGCGCCGCCGTATTGCGGGAATTGGTGTCTATCCGCAGGTAGGGACAGCCGTTTTCACGGGCGTAGCCCTCATAGAACGCGACGAATTTCGTGCCGTAGCCCTTTCCGGAACAGGCAGGCTCTACCACCAGTGTGTGCAGCACCATCACCTGCTCATCCGGTACATCGGGGTAGCGCCACGGTACATCGGCATACACCGGCACCTGAATCCTGTTGATGCGGGCCGCCGCTACCACCGCGCCGCCCTCCTCCATGACGAACAGGTCGTCGGCGTCCAGCGCCGCACGGGCCGTATCCACCGTGGGGTATACGCCGCGGATCCAGCCTACGGTGGACTTGCCGCACTCCTCATTGTCATGGATATGCTCATAGATCGCCGCAATGTGCGGGATATCCTGTTCGATGCCTTTTCGGATCATGGGAAATCCTCCTGACTGCTTTTTTCGTATTATAGGCAATGCCGCGCCGCCTGTCAAGCGGTTTGTCCCTTGCCAAATCTCACGGGACATGGCATAATGGGGGCAAAGAAAGGATGGATGCCCTATGAAGAAAATCGCGGTCATCACCGGCGCTTCCAGCGGTATGGGAAAGCGCTTCGCCGAAACCATTGACCAGTTCGGCACATTTGACGAAGTATGGGTCATCGCCCGCCAGTGGGACAAGCTGGAGGCTCTGCGCGACACCGTGCCTTTCCCGATTCGGGTGCTGGCCATGGATCTGACGGATCGCGCCAGCTTCAATATTTACAAGGCGGCGCTGGCGGAGGAACCGGTACAGGTGGGGCTGCTGATGAATTGCAGCGGCTACGGCAAGTTCAGTGCGGTGCTGGACACGCCGCTGGAGGTCAACCTGAACATGACCGACCTGAACTGTCAGGCGGTGGTGGCCATGTGCCAGCTGACAGCGCCCTACATGCCCCGGGGCAGCCAGATCATCAATATCGCGTCGGTGGCGGCCTTCCAGCCTATCCCCTACATCAACGTTTACGGCGCTACCAAGGCCTTTGTGCTGAGCTTCAGCCGGGCGCTGAACCGTGAGCTGCGCCGTCAGGGCGTTGGCGTCATGGCGGTGTGCCCCTTCTGGACAAAAACCGCGTTCTTCGACCGGGCCGTGACCGACGGCGAAGCCATTGTGAAGAAATACGCAGCCATGTATGACCCTGATGACATTGTGCGCCGCACGTGGCGGGACGCCAAACGGGGCAAGGATGTGTGCAAGTACGGCTTTGTGGCGCGGGGACAGGCCGCGCTGACAAAGCTGCTGCCCCACAGTCTGGTGATGGACGTGTGGATGAAGCAGCAACAGCTGTCGTGATCTCCGGTCATCCGGCGATAGATATCTTTATGCGCGCCTCCACAGCAGGCGGTTGTCCTCAAAGAGCGCCGTCAGCCGTCCGGTGTCCTTCAGCCACGCCAGATACGACTTCACGGTGCTGCCCACCAGCACGTACTGCTCAAAGGTCAGGGTCAGGCCGTAGTCATCAAACAGCTTCTTCAGCAGCTCCTCGAAGATGACAGGCTCGGCGCACAGCTCCACCATGTGGTCGGCGATCTCCAGCACCTTATCGATGTTGTACTGGGCCAGCGGGGCGATATCCTCCGTCACCTCGGCGTGAGCGGGAACGAAAGCGGCAGCCTGCATGGTTTTCACCTTTTCCAGCGTGTCCAGATAGGCGGCCACATCGTAGACGAAGCCGATCTGGTACTTGTCCAGCGTCTCGCGGCTGGACAGGCAGTCCGCCAGATACACCACATCGTCCGGGCTGCGGAAGCCTACCATATGGAAGAAGTGCCCCGGCAATTGCAGCAGTGCAAAGCCCTCCGGCAGCACGCCGGGCGTCAGCTCCTTGGCGTCGCTCTCCTGCGCCATCAGAAATTTGTGGCGCAGATCCTTGGGCGGAAAGCCGCCGTACAGGAATGCAGGCTCCAGCACCGGATGCCGGGTAATGTCGCACTCGATGCCCTGCGCGTAAATTTTGCACTTGGTCTGGCCCTGCAAATAGCGGTTGCCGCCGATGTGGTCGGCATTGGAATGGGTGTTGTAGATGGCGGTCAGATGCCAGCCGTTGGCGTCCAGCAGCTGCCGCACCTTGCGGCCTGCGTCCTTGTCGTTGCCGCTGTCGATCAGGCAGACGTCTGTATCGCTGAGCTTCACCAAACCCATCTTAGAGGGGCTCTGGATATAGTAGCTATTGCCGATAATGTGATTCAATTCGTACATAAGGCACCTCTTTTCTTATGATCTCTTACCTATATTTATATAGCAACAGGGTACACTTGTCAACGAAAAGGCCCGAACCGGCATGCCGGTTCGGGCCTTTTCTCATGGGAGAGCAATGTCAGAAAGCAAAGGTTTGCTTACTTCTTCTTGGCAAGCTTGCCCTCTTTGCACATGGCGACCACCATGCCGGTCAGGGCAAACAGAGCGATGGCGTTGGGAATGACCATCAGGTTGTTGAACATGTCGGTCAGCTCCCACACCAGATCGTTGCTGGCCAGCGTGCCGATGAACACGAACACCAGCGCGATCAGGCTGTACACCACGGTGCAGCGGCGGGGATTCTTCTTGCCGAACAGGTAGTTGGCGTTGATCTTACCGAACAGGTTCCAGCTGAGGACGGTGGAGAACGCGAAGAAGAACAGGCACACCGCCACGAACATGGCGCCGAACTTCTCGCCGAACACGGTGCCGAAAGCGGTCTGGGCCAGATTGGCCTTGGTCAGCGTGGTGCTGGCGGCAGCCGCGCCGCACTCGGCCAGAGGGCCGTCGGCGGTATACAGGGTGGAGATGATGACCAGCGCGTTGAGGGTCAGCACCACAAAGGTATCGATGAACACACCGATCATGGCCACCACGCCCTGATCGTGGGGATGGGCCACGTTGGCCTGCGCGTGTGCGTGGGGGGTGGAGCCCATACCGGCCTCATTGGAGAACAGGCCGCGCTTGGCGCCCTGACTGATAGCGGTCTTGATAGCGTAGCCGAAGCCGCCGCCGATGATGGCCTGAGGCTGGAAAGCATACTTGAAGATCATGGTGAAAGTAGCGGGGATGTAGGTGATACGGGCCACCAGAACAGCCAGACCGCCCAGCAGGAAGATAGCCGCCATGATGGGAACGATCTTCTCGGTAACGGAGGCCAGACGCTGCACGCCGCCCAGGAAGATAACGGCGCAGATGATGACCAGGATCACGCCGGACACCCAGGTGGGAATGCCGAAGGCGGTGTTCATGGTGGAGCCGATGGAGTTGGACTGCACCATGCAGCCCATGAAGCCCAGCGCCAGCACGATAGCCACGGCGAAGAAGCCCGCCAGGAACTTACCGAAGCCTCCCTTGAACGCGGTGGTGATGTAGTACACGGGGCCACCGCGGACGGTGCCGTCGGGATCGACGATACGGGTCTTTTGGGCCAGCGTGGCTTCGGCGTAGATGGTAGCCATGCCGAAGAAGGCGATGACCCACATCCAGAAAATAGCGCCGGGGCCGCCGGTCAGGATAGCGCCGGAAGCGCCCACGATGTTGCCGGTACCCACCTGAGCGGCGATGGCGGTGGCCAGCGCCTGGAAGGAGCTCATACCGGAGTCGTGCTTGTCGCCCTTCAGCTTCAGGTTGCCGAACACCTTGCGCATACCCTCGCCGAAGCAGCGCACCTGCACGAAGCGGGTCTTGATGGAGTACCACAGGCCCACGCCGATCAGCAGAAACACCAGAATGTAGTTGCTCAGGTATTCGTTGATCTTACTTACGACGGGAAACAGTACGGATTCGATGGCTTGCATGTTGATTCTCTCCTTTTCAACAGAAAAATAAGAGCCGCTGCCATGCAGCGACTCCGGAGAAACAAGGTAGACACTCAAATGCCTTCTCTGTCCTTTTGCCTGAGAGATTCAGCGCGTTCGCGCCTTACACCTTCGGCACCCAATTCAATGGGATTCTCCAGAGTCCCCTCCCCTTTCAGTTTTCCGTTGGAATTCTGAAAGGCTCATCGGGTGCTGTTCAATTGATGAAGGGAGTATAGCACAGCTTTTTCCCGATTGCAAGCATTTTCTTCACAATTTAGAAATAATTTTTCACCTATTGACAATATCGTAATACGATGTTATAGTGATATCGTAAAACGATATTCAAGGAAAGGAGCGGAGCACCATGCCAAAACGGTCATTGGAGACCCTGTCGGAGCCCATGTTTTACGTGCTGATGGCCCTGCGCCGCCGGACGCTGTGCGGCGTGGAGATCGTCCACTGGATCGGCGAGACCACCGGCGGACGCATAACGCTGGGGCCGGGGACGCTGTATACCATTCTCTCCAAGCTGACAGACGAGCAGATGATCCGTGAGGTCAGCGTGGAGGGCCGCAAGCGCACCTACGAGCTGACCGAAGCGGGAAGGAAGCTATATGATGCCGAATGTGACCGTCTGCGCCGCTGCATCCGCGACGCGGACAGAGAGGAGGAAAACGTATGATCAAGCTGCTGCCCTACTACCTATATCAGATCGACGCCATTGAGAGCTGGCTGGACGACCAGGCGAAGAAGGGCCTGTTCCTGACAGACGTTCGCTCCCGCCTGACCATGGGCTTTGAAAAGGGCGAGCCCCGTCCGGTGCGCTACCGCATCGACGTGAAGCAGAATCCCGGCACCTATGGTGAGAAAGAGCGCGTCGCTGATTACAAAGAATTGGGCTGGGAATACGTCTGCGAGCTGGCCGGTGATCTGGACATCTACCGCTGCGATGATCCCACTGTGCCGGAGCTGAACACCGATGAGGAGACGCTCCATGAGGTGCTGGACAAAAAGCTGAAAAGCCAAACGATATGGAGTATTGTCAGTCTGTGCGCGATTCCTGTATGGCTCTACTGCATCTTTTTCCTCTATTACTGGAAACATACAGGCATATATGCGCAATTGATAAGCGGAGACGCCTGGATATTTGTTCCTGCGGGAACCCTTGTGCTGTTCTGGACAATTACCGCGGTCACCTGTATCGTCAGTGCTGTGACCACCAGACGGCGGATACTTTTGAAGCGGGCGCAGCGCTCCCCTGCCGAGCTGCGGCGGGGGAAGATCCTTCAACTGACATCCTTCGCCCTTCCGCTGGCCGCTCTGGTACTGTGTCTCATTTTACGCGCGGTAATCGCAGACCCCGGCAATCCCGTCCCTGTGGATGAATTTCCAGTACCGACGGCGGCGCAAGTGTTTTCCGATACATACGATCACTCTCTGGCAGTGGAATTTCCCGAATTGCTGTGTAACCATAGCTACCTGAGGCAAAAGGGGCCAAATATCACCGATCCCGAAACGGGATCTTCCTACAGCAGTTGGTTCTACGACGCGGATGTGTTTCAAATCGCATGGCAGTGGGTCGCCGACGGCTATACGCGGGAACGCGCGCAGCTATTTGAGCTACAGGAGATCACCGTCCCCGGCTGGGAACACGCCTGGTACAGCGCAAATAGCGCCGTATGGGGCGGTCAAACGCTACTGCTGCAAAATGGCAAAGAAGTCTGGGAGATCAGCTGCGATCGGGAGGAAAGCCTGCTGGACGCTCTGGATAAGTTCGCCCGCTGAGGTCAGAAAGGAGACGCCGTGATGAGTAAGAGCAAATATAACACCATAAAAGAACTGCCCTTCGCGTGGTACGAGGTGGACGCGCTGGAGGCGTGGCTGGACGAACAGTCCCGGCAAGGCTTAAAGATGGTCGATTTCTTCGGGTTCGACTTTGGGCGCAGGCGGGCTGTCTTTATGGAAACCAACGAACTTCCTACCCGCTACCGCATCCATATCAAACCCAAGGACGGCTACTACACCCGGCGGGAGGAGTACAAAGAGACAATGCGGGAGCTGGGTTGGGAGTATGTGGGCCAACTGCACTACCGGGCGGATATCTACCGGGCCGCGCGGCCCGACGCGGTGGAGATCAACACCGACGAAAACGCTCTGCGGGAGTCCATCAAAGCCGCCAACCGGGGTGAACTGTGCGCCGGTATCGTGCTGATCCTGCTGATTCCCTGGCTGCTCCGGAATGAGCTCCGGTATATGAAGTTCTACGACGGCTTCTATGATATGCTGCTGGACGGCACCGCGCTGTTGACGGCCGCCGCGGTATTTATGGCCGTCTTCTACCTGGTGCTGGGCATATATGCCATTCTCCGCTCCATCGCGCAGCGCCGGCGGTATCTGCTGGACAGAAGCTTCCGCCCCGGCCCGGAGATACACAAGCGCAAGCGTGTCCGTATCGTGCTGCTGACATTGGCCGGCATCAGCGTGATGTTCCTTCTGGTGCTCGGCGTCGGCGCCGCCGGAAACTACTACGATGTACCGCTCTCCAACTGTCCCGTGGTGATGCTGGAATCCCTGTCCCCGGAGGAGGCGGCGCAGTTGGACTACAACGCGGATCGCCTCGACGCACCACATGGCACCGGCGGAAAGTCTCTGCTGTACTCCTTTGCTACCTACCGACAGGACGGCCCCACCGTCTGGTTTGGCGACGACTATCCCGGCTGGGGCTATTGCCCTTTCAGCTATTGGGTCTGCGTCGAGGATATCCGCAGCGAGTCTCTGGCGGAGAAGTACTACGCCGAAAAGGCAGCCGCCCACGGCGATTGGCAGACGGTGCAGATCACCGGCTGGGATCAGGCCATGTACCGCCAATATACCAGTACGCTTCAGGAGGATTGGAACAACAACGAGAACGTCCCGGCGGACGTTCTCCGGCATCACCACGATCTGATCCTGCGGCTGGGCAATCGTGTGGTTACGGTAGGCTATACAGGCGAGGCCGACATGTATTCCCGTCTGAACACCCTCTACGCCCGGCGCACAGCCGCCGGAACCACCGCATAACAAACGACCGCCGTACAGCGTTTGCTGTACGGCGGTCGTACTTTATATTTCTTATTTCCGCAGCCAATCCGGACGCGACCGGCTGTGAACGCCGGAGACCAATCCCATGGCCGCAAAGGTCGCCAGAATGGAGGTGCCGCCATAGCTGAAAAACGGCAGCGTCAGGCCGATGACCGGCATCACGAACAGGCACATGCCCACGTTGGCCAGTATCTGGAAGATCAGCATGCCCACCACGCCGACGCAGATGTAGGCGTCCAGCTTACTATGGGCGTTGCGGGCCACATAGATGCACCGCAGCACGATAGCCGCCAGAATCGCCAGCGCCAGCAGGCAGCCAATGAACCCCAGCTCCTCGCCGATGACGGAGAAGATAAAGTCCGTGTGGCGGTTGGGCAGGCTGGAGCTGTCCTTGCTCTGGGTCTGTACGCCGTGGAACAGTCCCATGCCCGTCAGTTTTCCGCCGCCCAGCGTCATCAGGCTTCGGGTCTGGTGCCAGCCCTCCTCCATGGGGTGGAAGCTGTGGTCAAACACCACGATAAAGCGGTTTTTCATGTAATCCTCGATCACATCCTCCTCCCAGAGAATGTAGAAGGCCAGCGCCGCCGTCAGTCCGCCGCCGATGAACCAGCCCTTGGACACGCCGGCCACGAAGCACATGCAGATGAAGATGGCCACAAACACCAGATCGCTGCCCATATCCGAGGAGATTTTATAGTACAGCAGGAAGAACACCATCAGGTGCGCGCCCAGAAACAGCACATCCGGCAGCTTCTTCAGCGTGCGGTTCTCCTGCAGCCACACCAGCTGCCAGGCCAGCACCACCGTGAAGGTCAGCTTCACGATCTCGGAGGGCTGCACCATGAAGGGCAGGAACGGGAAATCCAGCCACGCCAGATTGCCGGTGTCGCCCGCCTCACCAAAGACCAGCAGCAGCAGGATCATGCCGAGGCCGAACAGCGTCAGCCACAGCCAGCCCTTTTTCCGCATCAGCTCGCTGATATCCACCAGCGACAGCAGGAAAAACAGAATAATGCCGACCACCGCGCCGCCGGTCTGTACCAGCACCAGCCGCAGCGTATTCATATACCGGGTGGCGGAGTAGATCATCAGAATGCCATAGGCCGTGGCGGTACAGCAAAGCGCCAGCAGAACAAGATCTGTCTGCCGCAAAATATCCCGTAAAAATTCCCGCACACGCTGCATGAAATGGTTCCTCCGTGGTCTCCGCCGGGGCGCATAGCAACCCAAAATAAACTCTGTACATTCTACCACAATACTTTTTCCCTGTAAACCTGTCTTACCCCCTTTCTTTTTTGAACTTTTTGTGATACGATAATAAAAATGGCAAAATAGGGCCGTTTTACTTTCCGAAAGGACGTTTACCATGCAGTATATTTCCCACAGCGTGTCCGATACCGAGGCGTTTGGCCGCCAGCTGGCCCAGCAGCTGCATCCCAATACCGTGGTGGCCTGCCGCGGCGGTCTGGGAATGGGCAAGACCGCGCTGACCCGCGGCATTGCTCAGGGACTGGGCTACACGGGCCGCGTTACCTCCCCCACCTTTACCATCGTGAACGAATATCTGGGCGAAACGCCCCTGTTCCACTTCGACATGTACCGTCTGGACGACAGCGACGCGCTGTTTGACATCGGCTGGGAGGACTATCTGGAGCGGGGCGGTGTGTGCGTGGTGGAATGGAGCGAGAACGTGGCGGATGCGCTGCCGTCCGACGCCATCATCGTAAGCATCGCCCGCGGCGAAAAAGACAACGAACGGATCATCACTGTAGAGGGAGGCGGCATCGCATGAAAATACTGGCTTTGGAAACGTCGGCCAAGTCCGTGTCCGCCGCCGTGGTGGAAAACGGCGCGGTGCTGGCCAGCGCCTACCAGAATATCGGTCTGACCCACAGCGTCACCCTGATGCCGCTGATCGACAGCATGCTGAAAAACGCCGGGCTGACTGCCAGGGACATGGGATTGATCGCCGTGGCCGCCGGGCCCGGCAGCTTTACCGGGCTGCGCATCGGCGTGTCCGCCGCCAAGGGATTGGCCTGGGCGCTGGAGTTTCCCTGCTGCGGCGTGTCCACACTGGAGGCCATGGCGGAGAACGCCCGCAGCTTTGAGGGCACGGTCATCTGCGCCATGGATGCCCGCCGCCAGCAGATCTATAACGCGGTGTTTGACTGCCATGACGGCGCACTGACGCGGCAGTGCGAGGATCGTGCCGTGGCGCTGGAGGTACTGGCGGAGGAGCTGAAAAATTCCAATAACAGGAAAATAGTAGTTGGCGATGGCGCTAAGCTGTGCTATACTTATCTGTCAGAACAGGGGATCGCGTGCCGCATGGCGCCGCCTGACAGCCTGTATCAGAACGCCGTGGGCGTTGGTCTCGCGGCGGAGCGCATGGCGGCGGAGGGCCGCATGGCAACAGCGCAGGAGCTGCGCCCGGTCTATCTCCGTCTCAGTCAGGCGGAGCGGGAGCGGCTGGCAAAGGGGCTGCCCATTACTTTGGATCATCAATAATTTTATATACGGAGGATAAGATCATGAACGAAAAGTTCCCTACCCTGCACGTCGTAAACCACCCTTTGGTGCAGCACAAGCTGACGGTGATGCGCGACAAGAACACCAGCGTCAAGGACTTCCGCACGCTGGTGGGCGAGATCGCCATGCTGCTGACCTACGAGGCCACCCGCGACCTGCCCACCACCCTCAAGACCATCGAGACGCCTCTGTGCACCTGCGAAATGCCTGTGCTGGCCGGTAAAAAGATGGCCATCGTTCCTATCCTCCGTGCAGGTCTGGGCTTTGAGGACGGCATCCTCAATCTGATCCCCTCCGCCCGCGTGGCACATATCGGTATGTACCGCGACGAGGAAACGCTGGAGCCCCACTTCTACTTCCTGAAGTACCCCAAGGACATCGCCGAGCGCGACGTGCTGATCGTGGATCCTATGCTGGCTACCGGCGGCAGCGCCGACATGGCCATCACCAAGATGAAGGAGCTGGGCTGCAAAAACATCAAGCTGATGATCCTGGTGGCCGCTCCCGAGGGCGTGCAGTTCATCTACGACCGTCACCCCGACGTGGAGATCTACTGCGCCGCGCTGGACGACCATCTGAACGAAAACGGCTACATCGTGCCCGGTTTGGGCGACGCCGGCGACCGGATCTTCGGCACAAAGTAAAAATAGCTCTTTACAGTTTCGCCGATCCGTCGTATAATTGATATAGTAAACGCTGGATAGAAAGGCGGTGCCTCAATGGACGATTATACCAGAAAATTTAATGCCGCAGAGGATCGGGACGAGCAGGTGCACCATGTGCTGACCTCGGTGTATGAGGCACTGAAGGAAAAAGGCTACGATCCCGTGAACCAGATCGTTGGGTACATTCTGTCGGAGGATCCCACCTATATCACCAACCATAACGGCGCCCGTACCCTGATCTGTAAGATCGACCGGGACGAGCTGCTGCAAATACTGGTCAAACGGTATCTGGATATCTGACGTGAAAATCGCACAAAAGGGAAAGAAACCAGACGGTTTCTTTCCCTTTTGTTGTTTTTCTCAACCTTTCTGCCAGCGATTTGACACAGGGCCTTTTTTGTGCTATACTGGTGAACATTGATTGACAAGGGCAAGCATGGTTTTGGCGGTCAGCACGCACCGGAAAGCTGTGCTGTCCGGCGTGTTTGCCCCTGTTAATCGATGGAAATTCTTAAACAGGAGGACACAAAACAATGGCAGATGTGAAAAAAGGCGAAGGCCTTGTTTATAAAAACCACCCCCTGCGGCGCATCGACAACCTGATCTACTATGGCTCCATGGCAGATAAGTATATCGTCATGTTCCAGATCCTGGAATCCAAAAAGGAGCAGGATATGGACGTCGCCACCCGCGTTTCCGTGCAGCTTCAGCTGACCGATCCCGACCTGAAATCCCGCGACCGCGTGGTGAAGAAGTCGGAAAAAAGCAGCCTGTACGCCGCCATGGACGTTGGCTCCATCTGGTTGGAGCGTGCGCTGGCCGGAAAGCTGTAAGGGGGTCGCCCAATGAGATCTCACTACAGCCGTATGCTTACCGCGGCAGCACTGTCTGCGGTAATGCTATGTAATACCGTCGTCTGCGCGTGGGCGACCACGACCGACGCAGCCACCGCGCAGGACGCCGCTGTCATCAAGACCGCGCTGGCATCCGGTCTGGAGGCCAACGGCCAGAAGCCGGAGCTTCCCCGCCTGCTGCCCAGCGAAACAAAGGTCAAGTCCGTGGGCCGTGTGCTGGAAAAGGACATTCCCCTTTTCTTTGACCCCACCGAGGAGAGCAACGTCTACATCCTGCTTCCGCTGGACGCTATCGTGTCCGTGATGGAGGATCTGGGCGATTGGTTCCGGGTCAGCTATAACGACTGCACCGGCTTTATTCCCCCGGAGTATATCGAGCTTCTGAAGTATGACGAAGCTTTTGAGACCTACGGCGTGGTTGACGCCGAGGAAATGTCTCTGCTGGAGGAGGCCGACGGGAGCAGCGAAGTGCTGGCTACCCTGAAGGACGGTGACCGCGTGGAGGTCACCGGTCTGGAGAATGGCTACTTCGCCGTCAAGAGCGGCGACAAGACCGGCTATGTCACTGGCGACGATCTGGATCTGACCATGGAGAAGGAAGCGCCCGCACCGAAGGTGACGGTCAAGGCCGCCAATAAGGCCACCACCGCCGCGAAGGACGCCACGACCGAGGACAGCGCCGCCGAAGGCAGCACTGACACCGTCGTCAGCAGCGGTTCCGGCAGTGATATCGTCTCCTTCGCCATGCAGTATCTGGGCACGCCCTACGCCTACGGCGGCACCGGCTCCGGCGGTTTTGACTGCTCCGGCTTCACCATGCACGTGTTTTCCAACTTCGGCGTCAGTCTGGCTCACGGTGCGACGCCCCAGCTGAATAACGGGTACGCCGTCTCCCAGAGTGAGTTGCAGCCCGGCGATCTGGTGTTCTTCTTTGGCACCTACAACACCAGCTCGGCGGCCAGCCACGTAGGCATTTACATTGGCGGCGGACAGTTTATCCACGCTTCCTCCAGCCGCGGCGTTATCATCTCCAGTCTCAGCGAGAGCTATTACGCCAGCCGCTACCTGTCGGCGCGCCGCGTTTTCTGACGCAGCGCCACATAGCATGTAAAAAAATTTCCCTGACCGATGGTCAGGGAAATTTTTTATTTTCCTCTTGACAAACCATACTGCTGTGCATATACTATCTATATCGAGCATATACAGTTGTGACGGAGGTGTTCCTGTGGATCTTATCATCAGCAACGCCAGCGGAAAGCCCATCTACGAACAGATCTACACCCAGATCAAGAACTGCATCCTCTCCGGTGAGTTGTCGCCGGGAGACGCGCTGCCCTCCATCCGGGCGCTGGCAAAAAACCTGCGCATCAGCGTCATCACCACCACCCGCGCCTATGACGAGTTAGAGCGTGACGGCTTCATCGACCGGGTGCCCGGCAAAGGCTGCTATGTGGCGGAGCAGAATCTGGAGTTGGTACGGGAAGCTCATTTGAAGCAGATCGAGGATCACATGGGCGAGATCGTCTCGTTGGCGCAGGGTTGTTCGCTGACGGAGGAGGAAGCCGTGCGGATGCTGCGGCTCATGTGGGAAATGAAAGGAAGCGATGCGGAATGACAAATGCCATCGAATTACACGGTTTGACAAAGGAATATCCCGGCTTCCGGCTGGGCAGTCTTGACCTGACGCTGCCCTCCGGCAGCATTATGGGCTTGGTAGGCGAGAACGGCGCAGGCAAAAGCACCACCATCAAGCTGATCATGAACGCTGTCCACAGGGACAGCGGCGTCGTATCGGTACTGGGGGTGGATAACCAGAGCGCCGCCTTTCATGCCGTCAAGGAGGACATTGGCATCGTGCTGGACGAGGCCTATTTTCCTGAAGTGCTGAACGCCAACGACGTAGGTCGGATCATGGCAAACACGTATCGCCAGTGGGAGCAGGAGACCTACGAGGGCTATTTGCAGCGGTTCAGCCTGCCCCGGAACAAGGCCTTCAAGGATTTCTCCCGCGGCATGAAGATGAAGCTGGCCATCGCCGTGGCTCTGTCCCATCAGGCAAAGCTGCTGATTCTGGACGAAGCTACCAGCGGTCTTGACCCCATGGTACGGGACGAGATCCTGGACATCTTCAACGAGTACACCCGGCAGGAGGATCGTTCCATTCTGCTGTCCTCCCACATCGTCAGCGATCTGGAGAAGATCTGCGACTACATCGCCTTCCTGCATAAGGGGAAGCTGGTGCTGTGTGAGGAAAAGGACCGCCTGCTGGAGGAGTACGCTCTGGCGCGGCTGTCCCACCAGCGGCTGGCCGACCTGCCGGAGGACAGCGTCGTGGGCGTGGAAAACGATCCCTACGGCGTTCGGGCGCTGGTGCGGCGGGACATGGTGCCCCATGATCTGCCGCTGGAGCACACCAACCTGGAGGATATCATCCTGTTTCTGGCGAAGGGAGGCACGCGGAAATGAAAGGCTTACTGATCAAAGACCGGAAAACCCTTTTGAAGCAGATGAAGGTCATGCTGGCCATCACAGCACTGTTGGCCTGCGTCCCTAGTACTTATATGTCGGCGTTCGCGCTGTTTTACGCCGCCATGCTGCCCATCACGGCACTGGCCTATGACGAGCGGGCCAAGTGGGATGAGCTGGCAGCCATGATGCCCTATACCTCCCAATCCATCGTGGGCAGCAAGTATGTGCTGGGTCTGACGCTGGTGCTGCCGGTGCTGGCGCTGTCCATGCTGTCCCGTCTGCTCGTCCATTCCACGCCGCTCATAAGCGAGGATACCGTGTCGCTGCTGATCACGGCGTGCCTGTCCCTGATCCTGATGGCCATCGACCTGCCCTTTATGTTCCATTTCGGCGTGGAGAAGGGCCGTCTGATCTACATTCTTCTCACCTGCGCCTTTGTTCTGGCGGGCGTCAATTATGCCGGTAAGCTGGCGGATATGGTCAGCAGCTTTGAAACCGCCATGGTCACCACCGTGCCGCTGCTCCTGCTGGCCGCCGCTGTGATCGCGCTTCTCCTCTCCTACGTCATCTCCGTCCGGGTCTACCGGGCGCGGCGGGGATGACCTCTGCAATAAGAAAAGGACGGCAAAGCCGTCCTTTTCTTATTGCAAAATTATGTTGCGCATTTCTTGCAAGGCGTCAGACCGCGCCGCTCTACCTCGTCCCAGGTGATCTCCTGCCCGTTCTTACCGGGACATGCCGCGTCATAGTGATAGCGCTTTCCGCTGGGCGAGGCATACACATGCTCTGCCCGTTCCGGGGGTGTAGTTTCTTCCGGTTCTGTGACTTCGTCGTCCGGAAGCGCCGCTTCATCGGGCGGCGTTGTGACGCCCTTCTGCGGAACCGTCACCTCCGGCTCCGTCTGCGCGGTAGAATCCTGCTGACCATGCTCCTGCAAGTACACCTCAAAGGTATCCTGCCGGTATTGCTCCTTCTGCTCTAAGTGCAATACAATATAGCCTGTCAGCATGCAGCACACCAGCATGCACAGGGCGATCTCCGGCAGGCAACGGCCCAGCGGCACCGTCATCAGCTTTGCCAGCCACTCCTTCAGCGTAGGTCGGCGGCCATTACCGCCGGATGTTTTCTGTCGGCGTTCCATGCCTGTCCTCCCCTTTCGCCGCGCTTACGCTTTCTCGATCCGCGTCAGCATCCTGACCGCGTATTTCAGGAACATTTTCACCGCCGGAGACACATCGGCCTTGGAATTCATGGCCACGCCCAGCGTGCAGTACGAGGGCGGATCCAAAGGCAGCATGGCGATATCACAGATGCGCTTCTCCGTAATAAGCTGGTTCATAATGCTCATGCCCAGCCCCTGCTCCACCATGGACATGACGGAGAAACTCTCCAGCGTGGTGAACTGCACATTGGGCTCAATACCGTTCTGGGTGAACAGCGCCTCTATGTCGTCGTCACAGCCCAGGGCCGGCATGATAAAGCGGTCATATTTACAGTTCTCCAGCGGATAGCATTCCGCGTTGGCCATGGGGTGATCCCGGGGCAGCACCGCCAGCATGGGATCCTCCGCCAGGGGGATGAACTCATAGGGCATCCCTTCCTGATAGCTGAGAAAGCCGATGTCGGCGGCCCTGTCATCCAGCCATTTGGACACCTCCTGCCAAATGCCCTCCATCAGCTTGATGCGGATCTGGGGATAATCACGCTGGAACGCACTGATGACCGCAGGCAGCCAATGGGTGGCGATACTGGAATAGGAGGCGATGGTGACGCTGCCTATCAGCAGGCCGTTCATCTCGGCGGACAGCTCGAAAATACGATCCTCCTGCCGCAGAAATTCCCGCACAGCGGCCAGCAGCAGCTCCCCGTCTTCCGTCAGCGTCACGCCCTTTGTATTCCGCCGGAATACCGGAAAGCCCAGCTCCTTCTCCAGCGCCGTCACCAGTTGGTTCACGCCGGACGGCGTGTAGCTGAGGGCTTCCGCCGCTTTGGAAAAGCTTCCGGTCTCTGCCGCCGCCAAAAAGGCTCTGCATCGTGCTGTTTCCATGGTTCCGCCTCCTTTTACTGTCAGTAATCCTGATATCTGCTGTCATATTTTATCGTTTTACTTTTCTTGTTAAATATTCTACTATATAATTGTCTAAAGCACAAGCCTAAAATTCAAATTTTAAGGAGGAATCTGCCATGAAAAACATCCGTGCCTACCTGACAATCGCCGTGGTTTCCCTCATGCTGGTGGTGGTATCCGCCTTTTCCATGAGCACCGTCGGCCATCAGGCCGCCGTCTGCGTGCCGCTGCTGTTCGGTCTCCTCTTTTGCTGGAGCGCCGTCAAAGCAATGCTGGCCCAGCTGGAAGAACCAGAGGTCGAAGCGGCTCCGATCCGTTTCACCGTTCTGACTCTCAAGGCCGCATGACCCGTTTCTTTTTCAAAAAAGCTTCGCAGAATTCGCCGCCCGCCAAGGCGGCGAACAAATAAAATCATTTTTTGCCGCGACATGTGCGTGGCAAAAAATACTTTGCGCGGAGAGAGTGTTTTTTCGCCCATCTATGGGTGGAAAAGCGCGGGTCGGAGTGATTCCTATATTTGTCAAAAAAGGGTTTCGCCCTTTTTTGACAAGCTGAAAAGCGCCCGCATACCGGTGGTATGCGGGCGCTTCAGCCTGTCAAAGAACGCCAGTTCTCGTTATGCGAGAGCTGGCGTTTTAGTCGTATCAAAGAAGAAGTAGGGCAG
>ENA-USUG01004781-USUG01004781.1-human-gut-metagenome-genome-assembly--contig:-NODE-4781-length-16361-cov-4.909297_pt1 | contig 16361 bp, 11 predicted proteins | sample MGYA00250059_ERZ773394 | MGnify/ENA primary metagenome ERZ773394 (study PRJEB29103, sample SAMN06111957) | human gut metagenome | biome: human gut; feature: ankylosing spondylitis patient; material... | reverse complement strand
GGATTAACTGATTTGATTAGTAAAGCTGATCAACTTCAAGAAAAAGATTATACAAAAGATTCATGGAAACAACTGGTAGAAGCATTAACTCAAGCAAAAGAAGTATCTGCTAAAGAAGATGCTACAAAAGAAGAAATCAACGAAGCTATTTTTAATCTAGAAAAAACTATGAATGCTCTTAAAAAAGTAGATTCATCTACTAAAGATGATAATACTTCAAAAGGAAATACTTCATCTAAAGATAATCAAGTAATTACTTCTACTACTAAAAATGAAAAAAAACAATCTTCAACTGCTAAAACAGGTGATGAAACAAATATTATTTTATTTGTATTAATGGCTTTCATGTCATGGTTAGGTATTAAAAAAGTAAAAAAAGAAGAATTATAAAAATAGATGCCACTATTAAGTAGTGGTATTTATTTTGTCTAGACAAATTTATTGTAAGCCCTTGCATAGACAAAGAGTGTATGTTACAATACAGGATGTAAATACGGATTGTTACTTTAAGTAGGCAAGACCAAATAACTTACATTTTTTTAGTGTATCTTATTTGGTCTTTATTTTTTGGTTTGTATTTGCAAATTAAGATTACATTATTCATTTAAGGGAGCAGTAATGTAAATAAGAAAGGAAGAAGAATATGAAAGAAAAGGTAAAGAGAATTGTTTCTCTAGCACTTGCATTTTTAATGTCAATTGGGTGTATTCACTCTTATCCAATCGTCAGTGCTTTGGAAAATGATTATGAAGTCTATCCAAATCCTCATATGATGGATTATCAAGATGGTTCATTTGATATGACATCTACTGTCAATGTTGTCTATGAAGATGGTATTGATGAATATACAAAGGATAGAATGAATGAAGTATTAGCTATTAAAAATATAAAAGCAAGTACTTCTGAAGAAGTAAAAGAAGGCCAAACAAACATTTTAGTAGGTATTAAAGATTCAAATCAATATGTTGATCAATATGTTGGTGAACATTATTCAGTAAAAACAACCCAATTATTTGATCAATTAGATTCATACTTATTAAAAGTTGATAATGGAACAATTACGGTATTAGGTAAAGATACAGATGCGGCTTTTTATGGTCTTACAAGTTTGTATCATATCTTTAAACAATTAGACGGAACAAATATCCGTAATTTTACAATAGAAGATTATGCTAATGTTGCTAGTCGTGGATTTATTGAAGGTTATTATGGAAATCCATGGTCAACTGAGGATCGTAAGAAATTAATGGAATGGGGAGGATACTACAAGTTGAATTCTTATTTCTATGCTCCTAAAGATGATCCTAAACATAACTCTAAATGGCGTGAACTTTATACAGATGAAGAAATTGAAACAAAAATCAAACCTCTTGCTGAAGCAGGAAATAAATCAAAATGTCGTTTTGTATTTGCATTACATCCATATATGTATAATGCCATCAGGTATAATAGTGAAGAAAACTATCAAGCAGACTTAAAAGTATTACAAGCTAAATTTGAACAAGTTATTAAAGCAGGTGTTCGTCAAATTGCTATTTTAGCAGATGATGCTGGAAATGTTGGTGGTGCTAACTATACAAAAACATTAACTGATATGACAGCATGGTTAAAAGAAATGCAAAAAACATATCCTGATTTAAAATTAACATTACCATTCTGTACACAAGAATATATGTCTAATGGACAAAGTTATTATCGTAATTTCCCAGCAAATATTCAAATCGTTATGACTGGTGGTAGAGTATGGGGAGAAGTTACAAATAACTTCACAACAACTTTTACAAATAATGCAGGGCGTGGCCCTTATATGTGGATCAACTGGCCATGTACAGATAACTCTAAAAAACACTTAATTATGGGTGGCTATACAACATTTTTACACCCTGGTGTAGATCCAAATAAGATTCAAGGAATCGTTTTAAATCCAATGCAACAATCTGAGCCAAGTAAAGTAGCAATTTTTGGTAATGCATGTTATTCATGGAATATTTGGCAAAGTGAAGAAGAAGCTCAAAAATGCTGGACTGCTTCATTTAAATATGTCGATCATAATAGTGCTATTGAAACTCAAGCATCAGCTGCTTTAAGAGAACTTTCAAAACATATGATCAATCAAAATATGGATGGTCGTGTAACAGCATTACAAGAATCAGTAGATTTAAAAGATCGTTTAACAAGCTTCAAAGAAGCTCTTACAAATGGAACAACAATCAGTGATGAACAATTTAAAGATTTGATCAATGAATTTACAATCTTAAAAAATGCGAGTGCTACATATAGAGCACAAGCAGGTGATACAAGAATAAAAGATCAAATTGTATATTGGTTAAACTGTTGGGATGATACAGCAGATGCAGCAATAAATTATCTTAAAGCTGTTAAAGCTGTACAAGATGAAGAAGCTAATGATAAGATTTGGGATCTATATGCTACTGGACAAGCTGCTTTTGAAAAATCAAAAACATATGGATTCAATTATGTTGATCATTTAGAATATGCAGAAGTAGGAGTACAACATATCGTACCATTTATTAAAGCAATGGATTCTTATTTAGGAGATATTGCTTCTACAATTGTAAATCCAAATAAACAAGTTACTAAATTTATTACAAATCGTAATGATAGTCCAACAGGTAATATTGATAATGTATTCGATAATAAAGCCAATACTGAAATTGTTTATAAAACACCAAATACAATTAGTAAAGGAACTTATGTAGGCGTTAGTTATTCAAAAGCAATTGATATTGATAGAGTGACTTTTAGATTAGGAACAAATTCAAATTCAAAAGATACTTTTTCTAAAGCTAAAGTGCAATATACAACAGATGGTAAAAAATGGATTGATTTAGATAATCAAGAATATACTTTACCAAATGATGTAGCTTTAACTGACTTAAATTTAAAAGGGGTTAAAGGTATTCGCATGGTTGCTACTGAAGATAAAGCGAATACTTGGTTAGGTATTAGAGATATTGCTGTTAATGCAGATGAAACAGTAACTGAAGAAGATCCAGGTACATTATCTGTTGATAAATTGACACTTAAAGGTGGTTCTTTAAATAATTTATTAGATGACAGTAATGCTACTTATGCTCATTTTGCTGAAAGTCCTTATAAAGGTGGAGAAATTAAAGATTATTTACCAGTTGATGCAAGTATTACATTAACTTTCAAAAAAGCAAAAACATTAGGTACAATTTATTTTGGACAAGATGCAGGAACAGATAAATCAACAAAATATGCCATTGAATATACAACGGATGGTCAAACATGGAAAGTATTAAAAGAATATAATGGTGATGCTTCTGTTGAATTAGATGTATCAAGTCAAAATATTAAAGCAAAAGCAGTTCGTATTAGAAACTTAAAATTAAATTTAAAAAGTAATACAGCAGGATATTGGTGGAAAGTCAATACATTTAAAATGGCTGATCCAGGACAAATCAATGCAACATTTATGTATACAGATACATGGGGAATTTATCGAGGAACAGTAGCTAATTTAACAGATGGTGATAGTTCAACAGCATTAGATTTTAGTACCTCAGGTGATAGAACAAGAAAAGGTGATTATATTGGTTGGGATTTAGGTAAAGAAACAGCTATTGGTAAAATTCATGCAGTTATCGGTGGAGACCGCAGTGCAGGAGATAAATGGGAAAAATATAGTTTACAATACTCTAATGACAACCAAGACTGGACTACTTATAAAACATATCAAGGTTTAGCTAGTGGAAAAGATACAATTGATGAAAATTTCTATGGTTTAAAAGCACGTTATGTTCGTTTAGTGAATGAAGAAGAAAGAGCTGTATGGGTTATTTTCTCTGAATTTACAGTAAATGCATATAATCCAGATGAGGATTTCAATAATGCTAATGTTTATACAAATACAGATTATAGATTAGCTTCACAAAGTGAAGAAGCACTTACAGAATTGATCTATAATCAAGAAATTACTTTAGAAAAAGGTCAATACGTTGGTGTTGATTTATCAAGAATCAAAGATTTAAGTACATTCAATATTGATTATGAAAATGGTCAAGGAGCAACTTTACAAGTTTCAAAAAATGGTGTTGAATGGACAACTGTAACAGGTCAAGAAAAAGAACTTCCAGATGGAAGATATGTAAGATTAATTAATAAAACAGACAAAGCTATTAAATTGACAATTAATCATTTTGAAGTACATTCAAATGAAATTACAGCACCATATTTATATAAAGCAACTATGAATATTAATCCTTCATGGGGTGTTGGTGAAGATACTAGAAATAATGGTGCTGCTTTTGATGGTAATATCGATTCAACAACAGAATTTGGTGATTTTCCACAAAAAGGACAATATATTATTTATGATTTAGGACAAGAAAGAACAATTTCTAAAATTCAAATGTATTGCCAAGATAGTGCAGTTAACTATATTAGAGATGCTGATATTTTAGTATCAGATGATTTAGAAAACTGGACAAAAGTTGTAACTATTGGAGATGGTAATGAAAATACAAATGATGCTGGGGTTAAATGTATTGATTCAGATGCAGGTTATAAAGCATCAAGCACATATCCAAATAAAGTCTATGTAGAAGGAACTGCTAATAATATTAAAGCACGTTACTTAAAGATCTTAATGACAGCAACAAATAATAATAGAGCTGTTGTTTTCAATGAAATCGTTATAAATGATGGAGAATATGTACCAGTTTCAAATGATCCAACATATACTTCTTCAACTGTAGAAGCAAATGGATTTATTCCTCAATATATGTTTGATGGAGATTTATCTACAGCTTATAGACCAGGTTCTAAAGAAGCTGGAAGCATTACTTATACATTATCAAGTGATTTAGATGTTAAGAAAATGCATATTATTCAAAAAGGTGAAATTTCAAATGCAAGAGTATCTGTTCTTGTAGATGGTGAAAATGGAAAGAAATGGGTTCAAGTTGGAACTCTTAAAAAATCATTAAATGAATTCTATATGCCTGAAGGAAACGTTTATGAATTAAAGATTGAATGGGATGAAAATAAAATTCCAACAATTTCAGAAGTTATTATGTTAAATGATGATGAATATGCTTCAACAGCAGCTAATGATTTACAAAAATATATTAATTCTTTAGATGTTAAAGAAAATAAATATACAGCAGATTCTTATAAAGAATTTGAAAAGGCATTAAAACAAGCTCAAAAAGTTTTAGATAAACAAGCGGGTGAATTAGATGCTATTACAAATGCAAAAGCTGAATTAGAAGTTGCTTATGCAAATCTTGTTAAACGTGGAGATATTCAAAGTGTTAAAGATGAACTTGATACAATTAACAAGTTAAAAGAAAAAGATTATACAAGTGAAACATGGGCTATTTTACAAGATCAAGTGAAACTTGCTCAAGAATTCATTAAAAAGGATGAAGCAACAATTACTGAAAAAGAAGTTATTGATATGGTAGATGCTTTACAAAAAGCAAAAGCTCAATTAGTAACAAAAGTATCAGTAAGTAAAAAAGAGTTAAAAGATTATATTGCATCAAATGAATTAGATAAGTTAGATACAAATAAATATTTAACATCTACTGCTGATTCATTTAAAGAAGCATTAAAGAATGCACAAACATTAATTGAAAAAGAAGATGCAACAAAAGAACAATTAGATGAAGCTTTAAAACAATTACAAGATGCAAGAACACAATTAGTTTTAAAAGCAACAGATGATGAAGTAAATGCATTAAAAGCATTAATGGATCAATATCAAGAAAAAGATTATACAGCATCATCATGGAAGAAATTTGAAAAAGTTTACAATGATGTTAAAGCTGCTTTAGAAAATGAAAACACAAGTGATGATGTTCAAGCATTAACTAATACTTTAAAAGAAGCTGCTCAAAAACTTGTTAAACGTGGTAATTTAGATGGTATCCATGGTTTATTAGATCAAATTAAACAATTAGATAGTAAAAAATATACAGAAGCATCTTATTCTAAACTAATAGATGTTGTTACTGAAATTTCTAAGAAGTTAGAAAATTCATCAGAAATGACACAAGAAGAAGTCGATGCCCTTGTAAGTGAATTACAAAACGCTATTAATGCATTAGAAAAAGCACCAACAGTCACTACAGATACAAATGAACCTGCTCATAAACCTCAAGTTGTAACAAATAACAAAGTGAAAACAGGTGATTCAACATCTGTATGGACATTTGCAACATTTGCATTAATGGCAGCAATCGTTTATGTATCTTTAAGAAAAAGAACAAAAGAAGACTAAAATAAAAGGTTTCTATTTTCAAGATTAAGAAAATAGAACCTTTTCATTTTAAAATCAAAAAAAGATAGCGTTTTCATAAGCGGAGACGCTTTTTTTATGTTATATTTAAAGAAGAGGTGAAAATCATGAAATTAAAAGCACTTGATCAAAGACAAGCTGGTATTTTGTTACCGTTATTTAGTTTACCAGGAAAACATGGAATAGGGGATTTAGGAAAAGAAGCTTATGAATTTGTTGACTTATCTGCTCAAGCAGGTTTTTCTATTTGGCAAATTTTACCATTAAATCCATCAAGCTCTGGGAATTCACCCTATACTCCTTATTCATCTTTTGCTGGTGATGAAATATATATTTCTTTAGAACTTTTAAAAGATTGGCATTTGTTAGATGAAGTTCCTAACTATTTACAAGATTTAAAAAGAGTTGATTATAAACGCGTACGTTTATTTAAAGATCGTTATTTAAGAAAAGCTTATCAAGTTTTCTTAAAAGATAAAGAATTAGAGAAAGAATATCGTACTTTTGTTAAAGGAACATTTTGGTTAAAAAAATATGCGCGTTTTATGGCTTTAAATAAAGCAAACGAAGGTTTACCTTGGGTAGATTGGAATGATGAAGATCAAAATATTAAAGGAAGTAATGAAGGATTAGAAGCAGAAATTGATTATATTCAATTTCTTCAATATATTTTTGTTAAACAATTTAATTTATTAAAAATACATGCACATCAAAAAGGAATATCCATCATGGGAGATTTACCTTTATATGTAGGTGATGATTCTGCGGATGTTTATGAGTATCGTAAATGTTTTCAATTAGATGATAAATTTTATCCTAAATTCGTATCTGGAGCATCACCTGATTATTTTTCAAAAGATGGCCAACTATGGGGACATCCTCTATATGATTGGGATTATTTAAAGAAAACAAGATATAATTTTTGGATTAAAAGATTAAAATGGAATAATGAAATTTTTGATATTTTAAGAGTTGATCATTTTAGGGCTTTTGATACATATTGGTCAGTTCCTTATGGAAGTGCTACAGCAAGAGAAGGAAAATGGATAGAAGGACCAAGTTATCATTTTTTAGATTCAGTTTATAAACAATTGCCTAAACTTAATATGATTGTTGAAGACTTAGGAGAATTACGTCCACAAATACATGAACTGAGAGATCATTATGATTTATTGGGAATGAAAGTTATGCAATTCTCTTTTGGAGAAGATGAAAGAAAAGTTAAATATAAAATTCCTCAACATTGTGTTGTTTATACAGGAACACATGATAATGCTACTCTTAAACAATGGTATGAAGAATTAGATGATAAAGAAAGAATGAAAGAAATTATGAAGGGTCTAGGATATACAGGAGAAAATCTTGTGGAAGATATGCTTGCATATACACTTGAATGTGATGCAGTGATTTCTATTGTTCCTTTACAAGATCTACTTGGCTATGGCCAAGAAGCTCGTATTAATTTACCAGGGACAGTAGGTCCACATAACTGGTCTTATAAACTTACTTCATTTGATGATTATCAAAATCAAATACAAATAATTCAAAAAATGTTAAAGAAAGCTAAAAGATAAATACCATACTTATTATTTATATATCCTAAAAAACCGTGATAAAAGCGGTTTTTTTTTAATGTTAGGAGATGTAATCGCTTTTATTTATTAAATTATGACAATAAAATTGATTTTTAAAAAGAAAAAAATATAATAAGTTTCGTAGACAAGTCGTGAACAGGTTTTTCTTCCTTAAATATTTTTTGACAACAACATTCTAAATTTGTACATAGACTTGAAGTTAAGACCGAATGGTCTTTTTTTATTTCTATATGAAATAATTGTAGAAATAAATACCATACTTATTATTTATATATCCTAAAAAATAGCGATAAAAGCTACTTTTTTTAATTTTTCAACAATGTAATCGCTTTTATTCGATGAATTTAATTTAATAAATTGATTTTTGTTTATAAAAAAATATAATTGTTTTCGTAAACAAGTCATGGACAGGTTTTTCTTCCTTAAATATTTTTTTGACAACAACATTCTAAATTTGTACATCGACTTGAAGTGTAAGACCAATCGGTCTTTTTCTTTTTATATAAATGTATAAAAAATAAAACATTACCTATTCGTGTTGACTTTATTTTTAAAACCGATTTATAATACACACAACAAGTGAAACCGATGAAGTGGAGATAAAAATAGAACGTGCACTTATAGAGAGTTTGGATGGTGGAAGCAAACAGAACGCAGTCTATTAAATGGACCACTGAGGGCAAAAGGAAAGGCATTAGCTGAGTATTCTTTGACGTAAGGCTTACGTAAGTAGCCATAGATGTGATAGCATCTAGTAAAGTGCATGAGTGTATCATGAATCAAGGTGGCACCGCGGATATAACCGTCCTTGAAAGTTTAACTTTCAAGACGGTTTTTTTAATTATTAGGGGGAATTATATGTATTATCCAAGTTTAGAAATGTTAGAAAAATTAGATCTAAAATCTTATGATTTAGTTCCAATAAAAAAAGAAATCTATAGTGATATGATTACACCTATAGAATTAATGAGAAAATTAAAACAATATTCTAAACATGTTTATATGTTAGAAAGTCATGAAGATAAGACAAAATGGGGAAGATATACTTTTATAGGTTTTGATCCTAAAAGCGAAATTACTTGTTATAACAAGATGATGAAAGTGGATGATAAGATTTTTAAAGTGACACATCCCAAAGAATATATTAGAAAAGTTTTAAATGAACATCGTAGTTTAAAATTAGAGGGTTTTCCTACTTTTACAGGAGGCTTAGTTGGTTATTTTAGTTTTGATTATTTTAAATATAGCGAACCTTCAATTATTAAAAATCAAAAAGATAATGGTTTCAATGATGTTGATTTAATGTTATTTGATAAAGTTATTTGTTTTGATCATTTTAAGCAAAAGTTGATTTTAATTGTTAATATTGGAACAAATGATTTACAAAAGAATTATAAAAAAGGAATCAAAGAATTAGATGAGTTAGATTATATTATTAGAAAACATGTTAAAACACTTGTTCAACCATTAAAATTATTAGAAGATTTTAAACCAGTTCTCTCTAAAAAAGAATATTGTCAAATGGTTGAAAAAGGTATTGATTATATTAAAGAAGGTGATATCTTCCAAGTTGTTTTATCAAATAGACTTTATGCAAAAGCAACAGGTTCATTATTTGATAGCTATCGTGTTTTAAGAACAACGAATCCATCACCTTATATGTTCTATTTTGCAAGTGATAATATTGAAGTAGCTGGAGCTTCTCCAGAAACTTTAATTAAATTGGAGGGAACAAAGTTAACAACTTTTCCAATTGCTGGAACGAGAAAAAGAGGAAAAGATGAGCAAGAAGATCAACAATTAATAGATGATTTATTAAAAGATGAAAAAGAATTAGCTGAACATAATATGCTCGTTGATTTAGGAAGAAATGATTTAGGAAAAATTTCTAAATTCAATAGTGTACATGTGGTATCTTATATGGATATCTTAAAGTTTTTAAAAGTTATCCATATAGCAAGTATTGTTAGCGGTGAAATTAAAGAAAAATATGATGCTTTAGATGCAGTTGATGCTTTACTTCCTGCAGGTACTTTATCAGGAGCACCAAAGATCAGGGCATGTCAAATTATTAATCAATTAGAACAAAATAAAAGAGGTATTTATGGAGGAGCGATTGGTTATTTAGATTTTACAGGAAATATGGATCTATGTATTGGTATTCGTTTAGCTTATAAAAGAAATAATGAAATTTCTATTTGTAGTGGTGCAGGAATTGTTTATGACAGTGTTCCTGAAAATGAATATCAAGAATGTTTAAATAAAGCAGGTGCGGTTGTTGAAGCAATCAAGATGGCAGATGGAGGTATTGATTATGATTCTACTCATTGATAATTATGATAGTTTTGCTTATAACCTTTATCAATTGATAGGTTCAATCGATGAAGATATCAAGGTTATAAGAAATGATGAAATGACAGTTGAAGAAATAGAAGAACTTCAGCCATCATGTATTATTATTTCACCAGGTCCAGGGAAACCAAGTGAAGCGGGTATTATTGAAGAAGTTGTTCAAAAATGTTATACGAAATATCCTATTTTGGGAGTTTGTTTAGGGCATCAAGCAATTGTTGAAGCTTTTGGAGGAACAGTAAGTTATGCTCAAAGCGTCATGCATGGAAAGTCTTCGATAATTAAAGTAGATACTACAAATCCAATTTTTAAGGGAATCGAGGAAAAGACAGCAGTGGCTAGATATCATAGCTTAGCTGCTAAAAAAGAAAATTTACCAGAATGTTTGAAGATTATAGGGGAAAGCGATGATGGTGAAATCATGGCAATCAGTCATAAAAACTATCCTGTTTATGGGTTACAGTTTCATCCAGAGTCGATTTTAACAAAAGAAGGTAAAAAAATAGTTGAAAATTTTTTAAAGGAGATACAAAATGATTAGGGGAGCAATTATTAAATTATCAAAAAAAGAAGATTTAACGTATCAAGAAGCTTATGAATGTATGAATGAGATCATGGATGATCAAGCTTCTGATATTCAAAAGGCTGCTTATTTAACAGCACTTTCATTAAAAGGTGAAACAATTGATGAAATAACTGCAAGTGCTAAAGGAATGAGAGAACATTGTGTGAAGTTATTGAATGATCAAGATGTTCTTGAAATTGTAGGAACTGGAGGAGATGGATCAAATTCTTTCAATATCTCTACAACTTCATCTATTGTGATTGCTAGTGGTGGTGTTAAAGTTGCTAAGCATGGAAATCGTGCAGCAAGTTCAAAAAGTGGCGCAGCAGATTGTTTAGAAGCTCTTGGAGTGGATATTACAATCAATGAAAAAAGAAGTAAAGAATTATTAAACGATATTAATATTTGTTTCTTATTTGCTCAAAACTATCATTTAGCGATGAAATATGTTGCATCAGTAAGAAAAGAACTAGGTATTCGTACAGTCTTTAATATTTTAGGACTACTTACGAATCCAGCAGGAGCGACTTATCAAGTCATGGGTGTTTATGATGAATCATTAGTTGAACCACTTGCTCAAGTTTTAAGTAATTTAGGGGTTAAAAGAGCTATGGTGGTTTATGGAAGAGATGGTTTAGATGAAATCTCAGCATCTAATGAAACTTTTGTTTGTGAAATTAATGAGAATCAATTTAAAACATATACAATTTCACCTGAACAATTTGGTTTACAAAGATGTTTAAAAGATGAACCTGTTGGAGGAACTCCAAAAGAAAACGCTCAAATTACACGAGATGTTTTAAATGGTAAACAAGGTGGATCTAGAACAGCTGTCTTAATGAATGCGGGGGCAGGTTTATATATTGGTGGTAAAGTTGATTCTTTACAAGCAGGAATTGATTTAGCAGCAGAGTTGATTGATAGTGGAAAGGCAAATGAAAAACTAGAAGAGTTTATAAAAGAATCAAACAAATAGGAGCGTATATTATGATTTTAGAAGATATTGTTGAAAGTACAAAAGAACGTGTTGAAACAAATAAAAAACGTCATTCAATTTATGAATTAAAAGAAAAAGCCTTTGCAATGCCTATTGACCAAAGTTTTCCTTTTAAAAAAGCTTTAGAAAAAGAAGGTATGTCTTATATTTTAGAAGTTAAAAGACATTCTCCATCAAAAGGACAAATTGTTTCTACTTTTGATTTTAAAGCAATTGCGAAAGAATATGAAATGATTGGAGCAGATGCTATTTCAGTAGTAACTGAACCTGATTATTTTAAAGGGGATGATGATTTTTTAAGAGAAATCAAACGTATTGTGAAAATTCCTGTTTTAAGAAAAGATTTTGTTGTAGATGAATATATGGTTTATGAATCTAAAATCTTAGGAGCAGATGCAATTTTATTAATTGCAGGTGTTTTAGATGAAATTACATTAATGCGTTGTGTTAATTTAGCGCATAATTTAGGTATGTCAGCAATTGTTGAAACACACAGTTCAATGCAAGTAAAAAAAGCATTGCGTGTAGGCGCTAAAATTATTGGTGTAAATAACAGAGATTTAAGAGATTTCAGTGTTGATTTAAATACAACATTAAAATTAAGAGATATGGTCGATGATGATGTTATCTTTGTCTCTGAAAGTGGTATTAAAACAAGAGAAGATATTGAATTATTAGAAAAATATCATGTAAATGCTGTCTTAATTGGTGAAGCTATGATGAAAAGCCATGATAAAAGACATACATTAGAAGTTTTAAAAGGTATTGATGAAGAAGATTAAAATTTGTGGTTTAAAAAGAGGCGAAGATGTTGATTATGTAAATACATATCAACCTGATTATGTTGGCTTTGTTTTTGCGGGGAAAAAAAGAAAGATTACTTATGATCAGGCAAAAGAATTAAAAAAAGATCTTTTATCTTCGATTCAAGTTGTAGGTGTTTTTGTAAATGAGGATATTTCTTTTGTTGAAAAATTAGTTAAAAATGATGTTATTGATCTTGTACAATTGCATGGTCAAGAAACAAATGAATATATAAAGATTTTAAAACAAAAAATAGATGTTCCAATTATTAAAGCAATTCAAATTAAAAATGATGATTCTTTCAATGTAGACTATGACGTTGATTATTATCTTTTCGATCATGGTTCTGGAGGAACTGGGGAAAGTTTTGATTGGTCTATGTTGAAAGAAGTCAATAAACCTGTATTTTTGGCAGGGGGAATCAATCTTTCTAATATTGATGAAGCTTTAAAAATGAATGTTTATGGATTAGATGTTTCAAGTGGTGTTGAAACAGATGGTTTTAAAGATAGGGAAAAAATTAAGGAAATCGTAAGGAGAGTTAGAAATGAAAGGTAGATATGGGATACATGGGGGACAGTACATACCTGAAACTTTAATGAGTGAAATTCATAAAATTGAAGAGGCTTATGAATTTTATAAAAATGATCAAGCATTTAATGATGAACTTAATACATTATTAAAAGAATATGCTGGTAGACCATCTTTATTATATTATGCGAAAAAGATGACAGAAGATTTAGGTGGCGCTAAAATCTATTTAAAAAGAGAAGATTTAAACCATACAGGTTCTCATAAAATCAACAATGTATTAGGACAAGCTTTAATGGCTAAAAAAATGGGAAAAACAAGAATTATTGCTGAAACTGGTGCTGGGCAACATGGTGTAGCTACAGCCACAGCAGCAGCCTTGCTTGGACTTGAATGTGAAATTTTTATGGGAAAAGAAGATACAGATCGTCAAGCTTTAAATGTTTATCGTATGGAACTTTTAGGAGCTAAAGTACATCCTGTAACTACAGGGACAATGACTTTAAAAGATGCGGTCAATGAAGCAATGAGAGAATGGACAAAACGTGTGGATGATACGATGTATGTTTTAGGTTCTGTGATGGGACCTCATCCATTTCCAATGATGGTGAGAGATTTCCAAAGTGTGATTTCTAAAGAAGCAAGAGAACAAATTCTTGAATATGAAGGTAAACTTCCTACAGCTGTGATGGCTTGTGTTGGTGGTGGAAGTAATGCGATGGGAATGTTCTATAATTTTATCAATGATAAAGATGTAAAACTTATTGGTTGTGAAGCCGCTGGTAAAGGTGTCGATACAGCTTTAACAGCAGCAACAATTGCGACAGGATCATTAGGTGTCTTCCATGGAATGAAATCTTACTTCTGTCAAGATAAATACGGTCAAATTGCACCTGTTTATTCTATTTCAGCCGGTTTAGATTACCCAGGTATTGGACCTGAACATGCTTATTTACATGATACAAAACGTGCACAATATGTACCAGTTACAGATGATGAAGCAGTGGATGCTTTTGAATACATTGCAAAAACTGAAGGTATTATTTGTGCCATTGAAAGTGCACATGCGATTGCTCATGCAATCAAAATAGCACCAACTATGAAAAAAGATGATATTTTAATTGTCTGTCTTTCAGGTAGAGGAGATAAGGATGTTGCAGCGATTGCAAGATATAGGGGGAAAGAAATCTATGAATAGAATATATAAAGCTTTTGAAAATAAAAAAGCATTTATTGGCTTTTTAACAGCAGGAGATCCTGTAATAGATAAAACAGTAGACTATATTTTAGATATGGAACAAGCAGGGGCTAGTTTGATTGAAATTGGTATTCCCTTTTCTGATCCTATTGCTGAAGGTCCTACCATTCAAGAAGCTAATGTACGTGCTTTAAAAAATAAAGTAACAACAGATGATGTTTTTGAAATGGTTAAAAAAGTAAGAGAAAAAAGTGATATTCCTTTATGTTTTATGACTTATTTAAATGTTGTTTTCCATTACGGTTATGATGAATTCTTTAAAAAATGTCAAGAAGTTGGCATTGATGGTATTATTCTTCCAGATTTACCTTATGAAGAAAGCCAAGAAGTCAAAGATGTTTGTTATAATTATGATGTTACTTTAATTTCAATGATTGCCCCAACAAGTAAAGATCGTGTTGAAATGATTGCAAAAGAAGCAAAAGGATTTATCTATCTTGTATCGTCAATGGGTGTTACAGGAACAAGAGATAATACTTCATTTGCTAATAATCTTAAAGAAATTATTGGACATATTCGTCAAGTAACAGATACACCAGTTGCTATTGGTTTTGGAATTAATAAATCAGAACAAGTAAAAGAATTTAAACACTATGCTGATGGTGTCATTGTTGGTAGCGCAATTGTTAATATTATTAAAGAACATGGAAATCATGCAGATCTACCTTTAAAAGAATATATCCAATCACTTACAAAAGAACTTTAAGGAGATAGTTGAAAAACTATCTTTTTTTATATTTTTAGATGTAACCATTGACATTACATTAAAAGGATGTTACATTGTTAATGTAATAAAGATGATTACATCAAGAAGGAGAAAGAAATGAATAAAGTAATTGAATTTTTAAATGCCAACCCAGTGCAATATCTTGCAACAGTAGGAAGAGATGGTAAAGCTAAATGTCGTCCATTTATGTTTGCTGGAGAAATGGATGGTAAATTATGGTTTTGTACAAACAACCAAAAAGATGTTTACAAAGATATGTTAGAAAATCCTGAAATTGAAATTAGTGTTTCATCACCGGAATATGCTTGGATTAGATTACATGGTAAAGCTATTTTTGAAAATAACATGCCTGTAAAAGAAATGTGTATTGCTAATCCTATCGTTAAAGGACAATATCAAACAGCTGATAATCCAATTTTTGAAGTGTTCTATTTAGAAGATGCACATGGTTTAATTGCTGACTTCAGTGGTAATGCACCTTACGAATTTTAATTATATTTTCTTTGGGATTTTAACCCAAAAGTTTCAATTTTAAGACTCAAAGATTTCTTTGAGTCTTTTACTTAAAGGAGAAAGACAATGGAAATAATGACAAAAAAAGTACTAACAACTAAAAATTTAACGATGATAGCAATGTTTTCTGCTATTTCTGCTGTATTGATGGTTTTTGAGATTCAGCTTCCTTTTTCACCTTCATTCGTTAAATTTGATTTTCTGATTTACCGGTAATGCTTGGTGGTTTTTTAATAGGACCATTTGCTGGAGGAATCATTGCTTTTATGAAAATTTTATTACATTTTTTATTGAATGGAACAACATCCTTTTTTGTAGGTGATCTTTCAAATTTATTACTTACACTTTCGTTTGTATTACCTGCTTCGTTTATTTATCAACAAAAAAAGACTAAGAAAACAACAATTCAAGGATTATTAGTAAGTATAATATGTACAAGCCTATTGGCGATTATTTTTAATTTATTTTTAATCTTTCCACTTTATTTAAAAGTGTTAAATTTAAAAATGGTGGATCTTATTAATATGATTCACGTAGTTAATCCTCTGGTAAAGGATGTATTTACGATGATTGTTTTTTCACTTTTACCGTTTAATTTATTTAAATATAGTATTGTATCAATGATTACAATGTTAAGTTATAAGAAATTAAGTGGCTCACGTCGCTGCGTCCGCCGAAATCGATTTTCGACGAAGTGCAGCTCTTGCCGTAAGCATCGGTGAAAGGTTCG
>ENA-USUG01004780-USUG01004780.1-human-gut-metagenome-genome-assembly--contig:-NODE-4780-length-16367-cov-5.926949_pt1 | contig 16367 bp, 10 predicted proteins | sample MGYA00250059_ERZ773394 | MGnify/ENA primary metagenome ERZ773394 (study PRJEB29103, sample SAMN06111957) | human gut metagenome | biome: human gut; feature: ankylosing spondylitis patient; material... | reverse complement strand
AAAATATCCTTCCAGGCACGTTTCAGCTGTTTTTCATGAACCACATAGGGCTGCACGCCGATATATTTGGGGACGTTATTGCTGACAAGGGATTTGGCGACTGCAAGAGCAGCCGCTTTTCCCTGGTCATATGGTCTCTGGGTGCTGAGTCCTTTTACAAATCCTTGATTCATTTCTTCTGCAATCTCAAAATCCAGATCTGTGGTAAAGACAGCAATATCTGTCCGGTTCAAAGCTTTCAGGGCCTTGATGGCGAGCAGGGCGGGGCGGTCCCAGCTCACATAGAGCGCCTGGATATCCGGGTGCTCGTTTATCATCTCATAGCATACCTTGTAGGCATTTTCAATTTGAATAAATCCCTTTCTGGCAGTGATTTCAATGTCGGGATAGGATTCCCTTAATATTTTTTCGGCACAGTTATCACGCTCGGTAGTGCCGTAAAACATGGCGCCGTGGATGATGAAGCCGACTTTGGCGTGCGGTTTTTCTTTCAGGTATTCGCCGATCATGCGCCCTGTATTGGTGCCATTTTCCCGCTCATTGACGGAGATACAGGAGACGTAATTGTTCCGGCTGAAATTCTGCGGGACATTGCTTAAAAAGACCAGCCGCGTCATTTTGGACAATTCCTGAAATGCCGGACCCGTCTGGACATCGTCGGTGGGGATGGCGATGACGGCGTCCGGGTGCTGCATTTTGATGCTTTCGAGCTGCATATTCTGGAGAGCAGGATCAAAATGGGCGTCCATGGTGGAAATAATATCGATTCCGTACTGTTCCAGTTCATCCCGGATGCCTTTCTGATGCAGGGCAGCCCAGGCGGTTCCAGTGTAGTGGAAGGAGATGGCGACGCGGTAATTTCCAGTTCGCAAAAGCTGTTTTTCCTCCTTGGAGAGGCGGATGCTGTCCGGGGAGACGGCGTGTTCACCGAGCGGACCGTTGTCGATGATCCGGGTGGAATCACGCAAAATCAGCTCTACATCTGCATAGCGGGTCAAAGGCGCGCCGGAGAGGTGGTTGATCTCGTCAAAGAGTGCCTGCGAGGCGAGTTCTGCCATCTGGTCGATGTCCCGGTGGATGCAGGATAGCGGTGGGGCGGTCAGCTCGCACCAGAGCATATCGTCAAATCCGATGATGGAAATATCGCGCGGACAGTCTTTTCCCAGCTCCCGCAGCGCCTTGAGAAGAAACATAGTCAGCCGGTTTCCACCGGCGATGATAGCGGTGGGGAGATACCGGGTGATGCTTTTCTGAATATTCAGGCTGATGGTATCACTGGACTGATACAGATTGATCTCCGCGATGCAGGAACTGCTCAGGGTATGGTTGGCGGAGAGAAGCGCCCGCTCATATCCGGCAATCTTGTCCTGTTTGGCGAGGCTGTCTGTTTTTTCTACCAGAAACAGCACATTTTCGTGTCCGCTCTCAAAAAAATAGGAAGTAGCGGAGTGAAATGCTTTGGTGTAATCAAAAAGGATCCGTGGAGTGACATCGTCATCGATGAATCGTTCGACACAGACAAACGGGATACCGGATTCATAGAGAAATGAATAGGCAGCCGGATTGCTGCTTGCCGGGGAGAGAAAGATGCCGATGGTCTTGGCACTGGAGATTAAGTTTTGCAGGATGCTTTTCTCCTCTTCCAGGTTGTCGTTGGTGACGGCGGTGTAAAACTGATAGCCCTGGCTGGTCGCGTAGGACTGCAGCTGATTGCACAGATCGCAGTAGAGCGCGCTCTTGATATTTGGAAAGACAGCGACAATCTGTGAACTGCGTCCGCTGCGGATTTTACGCACCTTTTTTTTGATTTTTTCAGAATATCCACTTTCTTCAATAATAGCTTCGATTTTATCCACCAGTTCCGGGCTGACATAGCGCGTATGGTTGATAACATGGGAAACGGTGGCGATGGAGACGCCTGCCTTTGCGGCGATTTCTTTGATGGTCATAAAACTCCCCCTTGCTGGTACGGATTTAGTCCGGCGGTTCCTGCGCGGCTGGATTTGGATTTGCCGCAGTTTTATATTTCTGTTTTTGATTATAGCACAAAAATTGGGGTAAAACGATAAGATGAATGAAATTTACGTAAAAAATTAAAAGGAACGGTAGAAATGCATAAATATCAATAAAACAGGATGAATATATCGCTGAAATTAGTGCAATATGCCACAAGAGTATTGACGAAAGGGCATGGAATAGAGTAATATCTAGATATCAGACAGGGAGACTCCTTCCAGAGAGAAAAATTTTTACGTAAAAATAAAAAGAAAACTATAACAATCCGTTTGAAATGCACTAAACAGTGACGAAGTAAGAGGAGGATCAGATTTATGAAAAAAAGTCTTAGATTTACAGCAGCAGGTCTTTCAGTTTGCATGATGGCAGCAATGCTGGCAGGATGCGGCTCTTCCGGCAGTACCGATACAACAGCGGCAGCTGATGCTTCTGAGGCAGCGGCAGATACGCAGGAAGCTGAGGCAAAGACCAGCGATTTATCGTTTGCATTCTGTACGAATACTTTAAACAATACTTTCCAGAGTTCCATTGATGCAAAGCTCAGCGAGCTGTGCAAGGAAAACGGCATTTCCTACACCTGCCTGGATCCAGATTATGATTTAAACAAGCAGCTCAGCCAGTTATCTGACTGTGCAAACAGCGGTTACGATGCAGTGTTTGTTATCCCGGTTGACTCCGCAGGTATTACCTCCGGACTGGCTGAGATTGCAGACGCAGGCATTCCGATTTTCAACGTAGATACCGCAGTCATCGATGATGATATCGAACAGTTCGTGACACAGTTCGTTGGAACCAACGCATACATGGCAGGTCAGTTAGTGGGCGAGCAGATGACGAAAGATTATCCGGATGGCGCAAAGATTGCAGTTCTGGATTTCCCGTCCAATGAAAGCTGCGTGGATCGTGTCAATGGTTTCCTTGAGGGTCTTGGCGATCAGAAGGATAAATTTGAGATTGTAGCACAGCAGGATGGCGGTGCAGCGCTGGATCAGTCGATGGGACTGGCTGAGGATATCATCACAGCAAACCCGGATCTGGAAGCATTCTTCTGTATCAATGACCCGTCTGCCCTGGGTGCGGCAGCAGCTATCAAGGCAGCAAACAAGACCGGCGAGATCGGTGTATATAGCATCGATGCATCCCCGGATGGAAAACAGGCACTCTTAGACGGCGAGTTCACCGCAGTTGCATGCCAGGTTCCGCTTCAGATTGCAGAATATGCATTTGACGCAGCCGAGAAATATGTAGGCGGCGACACCACAATCGATGAGAAGAAAGTATATCTGGATTCCCATCTGGTAGAGAAAGAAGAGGCAGAGAAGACTCTGAACGATTGGCAGTAATGGACTGCGAGGAAGCTTAACAGTTACGTGAAATAAAATAAAACATGGAAAATGCGGCGATGGGGTTCATTGCCGCATTTCTAAAAAACGGAGGGTTCTATGGGAAAAACAATTCTGGAAATGATAGATATCAAGAAAAGTTTTTCCGGGATCTATGCATTGTCAGGGATCAATTTTTCCCTGGAAATGGGCGAGGTTCATGCGCTTCTGGGAGAAAATGGAGCGGGTAAATCAACGCTTATCAAGGTCCTTGGAGGAATTTATAAACCGGACAGCGGAACAATCAAGATTAATGGTCAGGAAGTTGAGATAAATGGTGTTTCGGATGCCCAGGAGAAAGGAATCGGAATCATACATCAGGAGATCGTCCTGGTTCCGTATCTGACGGTCGCGCAGAACCTGTTCCTGGGACGGGAGATCAAGACGAAATTCGGCACCGTGGATATGCGGGAGACGAACCGCCGGGCAGGCGAGATGCTGGCAAACCTCGGGGTCAATATCCACCCGGATACGCTGGTAGAATCTTTGACGATCGCCCAGCAGCAGATGGTTGAGATTGTAAAGGCGGTATCCTTCGACGGACGGATCATCGTCATGGACGAGCCGACGTCCTCCCTTTCCAATGACGAGGTAGAACAGTTATTTGGAATCATTGAGAGATTAAAAGCAAAACAGGTAAGCATTATATATATTTCCCACCGTATGGAAGAACTGTTCCGGATCTCGGATCGGGTTACCATCATCCGCGATGGCGCCTATGTGGGAACGAAAAAAACATCGGAGACGAATGCGAACGAGCTGGTAGCCATGATGGTAGGACGGGAGTTAGAGAGCTTCTATGCCAGAGATTACAACGATCTGGGACATGCAGAAACGGCGTTGGAAGTGAAGAATTTAACCTGTGAGGGTGTGTTCTCAGATATCAGCTTCCGGGTAAGAAAGGGAGAGATCCTGGGATTTGCGGGTCTGGTCGGAGCCGGACGAAGCGAGATCATGGAATGTATCTTTGGAGCCAGAAAATACCAGAGCGGAACCATTCTTTTAAATGGAAAGGAAGTCCGCTTCACGACACCGATCCAGGCAATCAAGGCGGGCATCGGACTGGTGCCGGAGGATCGGAAAAAACAGGGACTTGTCCTTGGCAATACGGTCGGTTTTAACCTCACGCTGGCATCGATTGACTCTTATATTAACGGAATTGCCATCAGCGACCGGAAATGTCAGGAAGTGATTGATTATTATAAAGAAAAGCTTCATATCAAAGCAGTGGCAGACCGGGTGGAACTGGTGGAAGCGGGAAGCCTTTCCGGCGGAAACCAGCAGAAGATTGTCCTTGGAAAATGGCTGGCAATCAAGCCGGATGTCCTGATTCTGGACGAGCCGACGAGAGGCGTCGATGTCAATGCGAAGTTTGAGATTTATTCCGTTATTAATGAGCTGGCGAAGGCGGGTATCGCCGTTATCATGGTATCCAGCGAGCTGCCGGAGATCATTAATATGTGCGATAACGTATGTGTCATCAAGGCGGGAAGAATGACGGGAATGCTTGGAAGAGAAGAACTGGATCAGGAGAGAATCATGCAGTATGCAGCAGGAGGCGAAGAGTGATGAACGGAAAGAAAAGTACAGCAGGCAATTCGGTACTCTCGGTATTTACCGGAAATACAGGAATTATTGGAGTGCTGGTTATCTTATGTGTGGTAGTCGCACTGGCAACCGATAAATTTTTGACACCGAGCAATATCATTTCAGTGCTCAGACAGATTTCCATTAATACATACATTGCACTGGGAATGACGTTGATTATTATTCTCGGACACATCGATCTGGCAGTTGGCGCGATCGTAGCGATGAGTGGAACTCTGACGGTAGGATTTGTAGTTAATCAGGGACTTCCGATTGGCGTGGCGATTGCGGCTGGAATCATCATCGGTGTTGTGGCTGGTCTGATTGATGGTATGGTTGTATCGAAATTCCGTGTTCCGGCATTTATCATTACGATGGCAATGATGAATGTCTGCAACGGTATCGCGTATGTATATTCGGGCGGACAGTCCACCCGTATTACGGATAAGTTTTTCATTGCAATCGGAACGGGTTATCTGTTTAACATTATTCCGCTGCCGGTTGTCTATATGGTTATTTTAATTATCGTATTTAGTTTTCTGCTTTCTAAAACAAAATTTGGTACCTATGTGTATGCAATCGGCGGAAACCGTGAGGCGGCGCGTCTCTCAGGTGTTCCGATCAAGAAAGTCGAGATCATCGTGTTTACATTGTCGGGCGCCCTGGCGGCGTTTGCGGGTCTGGTTCTGGCATCGAGAATGTATTCCGGACAGCCGTCCGTCGGAAGTGGCTATGAGATGGATGCGATCGCAGCCTGCGTCCTCGGCGGAACCTCCATGGCAGGCGGACGCGGACGTATCAGCGGTACAGTATTCGGCGCGATGGTAATCGGTATTATTTCCAATGGTCTGAATCTGATCGGTGTCAGCTCCTACTGGCAGCTGATTGTAAAGGGTCTGATCATTGCCTGCGCGGTTGTACTGGATTCCCAGAAGGGCAATCTGGCACTCCTCAGAAAAAAGAAATGATTCCAAGAGCACATTTAGAAAGGCAAGGAGAGAAGAATGGACTTTTTCAGAAAAATGTCATTTGCGGATTCGACCGGTGACGCGATTCCGTTTTATCATGAAGGTAAATATCATATTTTTTCACTGACATCCCCGCCAGGAACCACGGTATATCCGGCGAGACTGCGTACTACCTGGAGCCACTCTGTTTCGGAGGATCTGGTGCACTGGGAGGAGCTGCCGACAGCACTGTATCCGGGCGAGGGCGATGAGCCGGATGCGTCCGGCGTGTGGACGGGATCGGTTATCTACGGCGAAGGAAAATATCACGCATTCTATACGGGTTACTGCCTGACGGCAGAATATCAGCAGACGATCTGCCATGCGACGAGCGAGGATGGTATCACCTGGACGAAGGACGCGGCAAACCCGGTTATCACGCCGATGATAGAGTTATATGAAAAGCTGGACTGGCGTGATCCGTATGTATTTTATAATGAGGAAGATAAATGCTACTGGATTCTGATCTCGGCGAGACGGCTGGATATGCCGGTGACAAGACGCGGCTGTATTGTCCTGTACCGCTCGAAAGATCTGGTAAACTGGGAGTATTATGGTCCGTTGTATTCGGCAGGCAATACGAATTGTCCGGAATGCAGCGAGATGTACAAGATAGGCGATACCTGGTATCTTTCCTATTCCCGCTTTTCCGAGTTTGTCAACACGATTTACCGCACTTCCAAATCTCCGTTTGGACCGTGGAAAAAGCCGAAGAAAGACGGCATCGGCGGACGCCGCTTCTATGCAGCTAAATCCATGCAGGATGACAACGGGCGCCGTTTCTACTTTGCCTGGGCGCATGACCGTGCAGAAAACAGCGACCGCGGCGAGTGGTACTGGGGCGGCACGTTCTGTATTCCGCATGAGGTCGTTGCAACGGCAGACGGACAGCTGGACGTGAAGCTTCCGGAAGAATATGTAAACTGCTTTAAAGAGAAAGTTGACTGGAAATACCTTCCGGTCATGGGAGAATACAAGCTGTATGGAGATACAACGGTTGAGCTGGATGGATGCGGGACAACCGCGTATGGTTTCCTGGAGCAGCCGGAAGAAAAGTTCCTGTTTACCGGCACGGTGATCCCGAAAGAAGCGAATGATTCCTTCGGAATCCTGTTGAAATCCGACTGGGAGGCAAGCGGCTGCCTGTTCTTAGAGTTTGATGTAGCGATGCAGCGAGTGTCCCTTCTGTCCCTGCCGATGGGAGTTGACCCGTTCTGGGAGCAGTCCTGCCAGGCGGTTCCGAAAGCAACGGAACCGGGACCGGATGGCGTTCGGGTGGCTGAGAAGACCTTTGAGATTAAAGATGGACAGACAATTGATGTAAAGATTTCGGTGGACCATGATATGGTTGAGGTGTTCGTGGGCGAGCAGGTGGCGTTTACCTATCGTATTTTCCGGAAACCGGAGTACGAGATCGGTCTGCTGGCACAGGATGCGAAAGTAGAATTTGCAAATATTGCGATTCGGAAGTAAAATTCCTTGTGAGAGACGAACGGATGTGGCTGTCCGCCTGTGAGAGGGCTGGATGGCGGCACCATTGATATAACTTGTAATACGGAGGATGATTCGTATGAGAATAAAAACAGACATCACAGCGCTGGGAGAGCTTCTGATTGATTTTACTCCAGCAGGCGTTTCACAGCAGGGAATGCGTCTGTTTGAGCAGAATCCGGGAGGTGCGCCGGCCAATCTGCTGGCGGCGGCTGCGAAATTTGGAAGGAAGACAGCATTTATTGGCAAAGTGGGTAAGGATATGCACGGCGATTTCCTGAAGGAAACCCTGATCCGGGCAGGTATCAATACGGACAACCTGATTCAGGATGAAAAGTATTTTACTACGCTTGCATTTGTAAGCCTGAAAGAAAACGGAGAGCGCGAATTTGCCTTTGCGAGAAAGCCGGGGGCAGATACGAATCTGTGCATGAAAGAGATCGATCCGGAGATTCTGGAAAATACGAGAGTATTTCATGTCGGTTCCCTGTCGCTGACCGATGATCCATCCAGGACGGCAACCTATGAGGCGCTCAATATTGCTAGAAACAGCGGTGCGGTGATTTCCTACGATCCGAACTACCGGGCGGCGCTCTGGAGCGATCCGGAGACCGCACAGCTTCGGATGCAGTCGCTGATTCCCTATGTAGATATGATGAAGATTTCGGATGAAGAAACCTCGCTTCTGACCCCGTATCAGGATCCGGAGGAAGCGATTCAGTATCTGCTCCGTCAGGGCGTGCACCTGGTGGCAGTGACGCTCGGAAGAGATGGCGCACTGATCGGCAATGAAAATGGAATCGTAAAGGCGGAGGGCTTTTCCTCCCATGCGGTCGATACAACCGGCGCTGGTGATTCCTTCTGGGGAGGTTTTCTCGCCTCCTATCTGCAGGAAGAAACCTCGCCGGAACACCTGACCCGGGCGCAGATGATTCAGTTTGGCAGGGTCGGCAACGCAGTGGCAAGCCTGTGCGTCGAACGCCGCGGCGGAATCTCGGCAATTCCGGAGATGGAGGAGATTGAAGAGAGGCTGAGAGGCTAGAAGAAAAGATAGAGTAAGTAGTTGGTAACTAGCCTCAGATTGGTCATCTGTGAATGACACAAAACCCCAGAGAGCGGCAACTCTCTGGGGTTTTGTTGTGTGACCGTTTGGATATATTAATATTCCTCCACATGCAGCATATGATGTGCACGATCGGATAACGGAGCTTCAAGATACTCGTCATACAGTGTCTGAACCGCCTTGTTTTCATGGCTGAACCGGATGGCGCTGCGGGCGTCGTAGCCGCGCAGGCACTGGTCGCGGTCTGCGCAGTCCTTCGGCTTATTCTGGAAGGATGGGCGGATCGGCTGGCCGCCGCCGTTGATACAGCCGCCCGGACATGCCATGACTTCAACGAAATCATAGTGGCATTCGCCGCGTTTCATCGCCTGAATGAGGCGTCTGGCCTCTCCTAGGCTGCTGAGTGCTGCACAGTGCAGTTTCACACCCTTGATATCGATTTCCAGTTCCTTAAAGGAACCGATCTGGCGCAGAACCTTCAGCGGACTCTGTTCGCCGATCTCCGGATTTTCACCGGTTACGGTGTGATAAGCGGTACGAAGCGCTGCTTCCAGTACACCGCCGCTGGCACCGAAGATCACACCGGCTCCGGTTGCTTCACCGAGAGGATCGTCAAAATCGCACTCCGGAAGTCTGGATACATCGATATGATCGGCCTTGATGAGACGGCATATCTCACGGGTGGTCAGAACATAATCAATATCTTGTCCGGTTCCGGCGCTGTCCATGCCCGGAAGAGTCAGTTCGCGCTTCTTGGACATACACGGCATGATGGAAACACAGGTGATATTTTCCGGTGCAATGCCTTTTTTCTGTGCAAAATAAGTTTTGATGACAGCACCGAACATCTGCTGCGGGGACTTGGCAGTGGAAAGCTGCGGCAGAAGCTCCGGATACTGGCTCTTTGCAAAGCTGACCCAGCCAGGGCAGCAGGAGGTGAACATTGGCCAGCTGTATTTATCCGGCTGCTGTAAGCGGGCTAAAAGCTCGTTGCTTTCCTCCATAATGGTCAGGTCGGCTGCAAAGTCAACATCGAATACATAGTCAAATCCAACGGATTTTAAGGTGGATACGAAACGTCTGTCAGTAGCAAATTCCGGGGAAAGACCAAATTCTTCACCCCATGCGGCCCGGACAGCCGGAGCGACAACCGCTACGGTTACCTTGTCATCATTTGCCAGTTCGCCGTGAATACCGTTGATGGATTCCACATCATCTCTCTCCTGCAGAGCGGCAGTGGGGCAGTGGGTTACACACTGTCCGCAGAGAGAACAGTCGGATTCTTTGATTTCCAGATTGTGGGAAACATCGACGGTTGTATGGGAACCGGTTCCGGACACATCCCAGATATTTAAGGTCTGGATCTTGTCGCAGATCTGGACGCAGCGCATGCATTTGATACATTTTCCTGCATCACGGATCAGTGGGAATGTAGAAGTCCAGTTCATTTCCGGGTATTCGTTTTTGTAACGGTCAACGGTCAGGTTCAGATCGCTTGCCACCTGCTTTAATTCACAGTTGGAACTGCGCACACAGGTGGGGCAGTTCGTATGATGCTGGGAAAGAAGCAGTTCTACGTTGATCTTGCGAGCTTCACGGACTCTGGGGGAGTTTGTGAGAATCTCCATGCCGTCCTGCACCTGGTTGTTGCAGGAGGTAACGAGATGGTGGATTCCCTTGACCTCTACCACGCAGACGCGGCAGGCACCGATCTCGTTGATATCCTTTAAAAAGCAGAGATAAGGAACGTGGAATCCGTTGTCGCGGCAGGCGTTCAGAATCCGGGTTCCTTCCGGAACCTGCAGCGGTATATTATTAATTTTGATGGATACAAGATTCGTATTTACCATGATGTGGTCCGCCCTCCTTTGAAGTTTCCATAACCGAAGTGATCACAGCGCAGGCAGCGTCTGGCTTCCTGGCCAGCCTCCTTGAGGCTCATGCCGCATTCGGTAAGTGTAAAGTCACATTTGCGTTCTCCGGCAGGCCGCTCTGTCAGGTTGACACGCCCGCAAGGAGTACGGTCGGAGAGATCTGGTTCTGGAATCTTGACATCGCAGGTGATCTCATGATTGTAGCCGAGATACTGATCAATGTTGGCAGCGGCTACTTTGCCGGCAGCGATTGCACGGATCACGGTTGCCGGTCCGGTTGCACAGTCGCCTCCGGCGAAAATACCCGGCATATTCTGAATGGAGGTCCATCCGGTTGCCTGGATGATGCCCCATTTTGCGTCGATACCCTGTTCTACGAAGTAACGGCTTTCGATGCCCTGCCCCACAGCTGCGATGACGATATCACATTCAACCGGGATAGAGTCGGTGCCGATAGCCTTCGGTGAAGGACGTCCGCCGCGGATTTCTCCCGGCATCTGCTGGCTTACCCAGAGAGCTTTTACCTGGCCGTCCTCGTCTGCTTCAATCCGCTCCGGTGCGTAAAGTTCCATGATCTCTACGCCTTCAGCCATGGCACTTTCAACCTCTTCCGGAAGAGCTGTCATATCAGCTTTGCGGCGTCTGTAGGCAACTGCCACCTTGTCTGCACCCAGGCGGACAGAAGAACGGGCTACGTCCATGGCTACGTTGCCGCCGCCGATGACACAGACCTTCTTTCCGGTAAGATCCGGATATTTGCCGTCGCCGATAGCACGGAGGAATTCGACAGCGGAGATAACACCGCCGGCATCTTCTCCCTCAATACCAATCTTTTTATCACTATGAGCGCCGATGGCGATGTAGATAGCATCATATTCTTTGCGGAGTTCATCCAGAGACAGCTGTCCTGGATCGTTTCCGACCGAAGTTTCAAGACGGACTTCCACACCGGTTTCCAGAATGACATTGATATCATCCTGCAGGCGCTCTCGTGGCAGGCGGTAGCTTGGAATTCCGTACAGCAGCATGCCGCCGAGTTTCTTGCGTTTTTCAAATACAGTGGTCTGATGTCCCATCAACTGCAGATAATAAGCAGCGCTCAGGCCGCTGGGGCCGCCGCCGATGATCGCGATGCGCTTACCGGTGGAGGTTGGACAGACCGGTGCCGGTACATATCCTGCCATATCCACAGCTACACGTTTGATACCGCGGATATTGATAGAATTATCCAGCATGTTGCGGCGGCAGCGGGACTCACATGGATGTTCGCATACCAGCGCACAGGCGGTTGGGAATGGGTTATCTTTGCGGATCAGGCGGACTGCATCGGCATAGCGTCCTTCACCGGTCAGGGCGATGTAACCCGGAATATCAACTCCGGCCGGGCACAGAGCCACACAGGGAACCGGCTGATCAAGATTACTGCGGCAGCGGTTGTGTAAGATATGTTCCATAAAATCCTCTTTGAAGCCGTCCAGTCCTTTTAAAACCATCTGGGCAGCGGTATAGCCGATGGCACAGTCAGCCGTGCTTTCGATGACACGGGCTGTTTCCTCCAGCATGGTTAAATGCTTCATGGTTCCTTTTCCGTTTAGGATGTCTTCCAGAAGATTGGAGAGCTGCGCGAGACCGATTCGGCAGGGAACGCATTTGCCGCAAGTCTGTGCATGGCACATTTTTAAAAATGCAGCGGTCAGGTCGACAGGACAAAGACCTGGCGGGCTGGCGATGATGCGCCGTTCCAGATCTTTGTAAAGCCCTTCTACGACATTCTGAGCCTCGCTGTTAGTAGGTATAACGAGTCTGCTCATAAGGTATAAACTCCTTTCATAAATGTGAAATAAAATGCGTTATATTTTTCGATGCAATTATGTGTTTACTATAACATAAAACGAGCGAAAAATACAAGATATTTATTGCAAAATATCTAAAAAAAGAAATGAAAGTGAGGTAAAAACAGATAAAATAGATAAGAAAGATAGGTATAAAGTGCGAAAAAATGTTGAATATATAGCTACGGTAATTTCATGACAATTAAAAAGTGATGAAATTGTGGATTGCTCGCAATTAAAATATCATATTTATGAAAATCACAACCATATATATGAAAATAATAGGGCGAAAATTCTATGATATTTTTGGCTTTACAGACGTTCAGTAAAAAACGGCAGGAGCCGTCAAGCTGCGCTCCTGCCGTTGGGTCCGCCCTGACTGTTTTTGTTCAGTCCGCAGGCGTGTTCAAATTCGCGAAGTTTCTGTTCTGCCTCGGGGGTCAGATGGTTCGGGACATCGATCTGAACCGTCACGTACTGATTGCCATGGATGGACGGATTCTTCATGGAAACAATGCCTTTTCCCTTTAATTTAATCTTGGTTCCCGACTGCGTCCCGGCTGCGATCTTGCACAGGACATTGCCGTACAGGGTGGAAACCAGCGCCTCACCGCCGAAGACTGCGGTGGTAAACGGAATGCGGACGGTCGAGTAAACATCCATCTCGTTGCGCTCCCATCCCGGTTTCGCGGTGACGGTAATATTTAAAAGAAGATCGCCCGCCTCGCCGCCGCCCGTTCCCGGCATGCCTTTTCCTTTCAGACGGATAGATTTACCGGTATCGATGCCCGCTGGGATGTGAACCTGTAAAGACTGGCGCTTGCCGGTCTGTGGGTTCTGCAGAGTGATGAGCTTCTCGCAGCCGGATACGGCTTCATCAAAGCTTATGGTTACATCGGACGTGAGGTCAGAACCTTTCTCACGGAAATCGGCGCTGTGAAAGCCCTGACTGCCGCCGAAGCCGCCAAAGCCAGACCCGCCGCCAAAATGAGCGCTAGAACCGCCAAAACTGGAACCACCGGTAAAATGTCGGCTGCGGGAACTGCCGCCCGAACTCTTGCCGTGGAACATGCCGCCAAACATATCTCCAAAAATGTCACCCATATCGTCCATGTCATCCCCGGTAAAATGGTATTCTGCATAACCGCCCGGACCGCTCTGATAGTGCCAGGCACCGCCCTGACCGGTACCGCCAAAGCCGGAGCCAAATGGACCATTTCCAGAAGCGCCGGCACCGCCAGCTCCGCCGTATGCGGCGCTGTTCGGGTCAAATGCGGCGTGACCGAAGCGATCGTAGAGTTTCTTTTTTTCTGGATCACTTAAGATCGAATAGGCTTCGTTGACATCCTTAAACATCTGCTCTGCCTGGGGATTACCGGCATTGGAATCCGGGTGATACTTTTTGGCAAGTTTCCGGAATGCCTTTTTGATCGTCTCCGCACTGGCGTCCCGCTTTATCCCCAGTATGTCATAATAGTCTCTTTTCTCTGCCATCGATTATCACCTCCGTAGATGCAGTGATTTAAGTTTCAATTATTTAGGTTATGATCAAAGATTGGGTATGATAGAAGCTGCCGCATCCCTGCGACAGCTCCTGAAGCTATCTGGCTGCTGGCAACACAATGTGTGAGCCGCAGCTGCCTATCTGATTATTAACCTTCGATGGAAACGAAATGCTTCTCTTCAACCGCTTTCTTTTCCAGCTCTTTCGGGAAGGTCAGGGTCAGAGTGCCATTTTCAAATTTGGCATGGATATCCTTTTCTTCCAAGTTCTCGCCGACGTAGAAGCTTCTGCTTACATTGCCGCTGTAGCGTTCCTGGCGGATATATTTAACGGTTTTCTGCTCGGCTTTAGCGTTCTTCTTGGAAGCATCTGCTTCTGCGGTCGTTGCATCTTTCTGATTCTCCTCCGGCATATCTTTCGATGTGACTTCTTTCGAACCGCTGACGGTCAGATAGCCATCTTTCAGCTCAATCTGAAGTTCGTCTTTCTTAAATCCCGGTAGGTCGATGGAAACTTCATAATCCTTATCGGTTTCCTTGACATCCGTCTTCATCAGCTGGGAAGAGGAAGCGCCATACAGTCTCTGGTTAAAGCTCGGGAAGGAAAAATCCATCCAGTTATCAAAGTTATCAAATACACTATTATTAAAAATACTCGGCATATACATAAGTCATCTCTCCTTTTCGTATTATCTTAACGTTACTGTTCACGCATACGTGCCCAGTAACATCTTAACATCTATGTGAAAACATCGGCGGCAACAAGCTTGTTCTCATTTCCTTGTTCCTCTCCTTTGTTCTAGCTGTAATATAACACACATAATTAGCACTGTCAAGAGGTGAGTGCTAATTTTCTGTGAAGATTTTGTGAACAGCGCAATTATTCAAGGATAGGCACTTTTGAAACCGAAAGTGCCGTGACGATAACAGGCAGACACCTTCGCTCTGAAAGTGCCTGCCTGTTACGGAGCAGTTCCTGTGTTTTTATATGATTTCTTCTACTGGCGGGTGCTGCTGTTTCCGGGTCCAGTAGATATAATATCCGATATTTAGTACAATGCCGACGATCGTAGAAACGGGGGCTGCGAGACCGATCTTGGTCAGGCTGGCATCCGGCTGGATACTCATGAAATACGCTAGCGGGAGACGCACCAGAAGTGTCTGGATGAGTCCCTGTGTCATAACCCAAAGTGTCTGGTTATTTCCGTTGAAATATCCGATCATGCTGAACAGAACCGCGGTCACGATGGACTCGAGTGCGAATCCTTTCAGGTAATCATAGCTGTTCTGGATGACCGCCGCATCCGTCGAGAAGAAGCCGGACAGGACATCGCCTTTTAGGAGAACCAGGGTAAAGACGATACAGCCGACGCACAGACCGACGCCGATTCCCGTAAAAAGGGTGTGCCTGGCACGTTTGACTTTCCCTGCCCCCACGTTTTGGGAGACGAAGGAAGCCATCGACTGCATCAGGGCGCTCGGGACAAGCATGGCGAAATTGACGATTTTGCATGCTACACCGTAACCGGAGGACGCTTCCAGTCCCAGTCGATTGACAAAGGCGCACAGGGCTAAGAAGGAAAGCTGGGTTAAAAATTCCTGAAGCGCCAGCGGCAGTCCGATGGAAAGAAATTTCGGACACTGGGTGTTGAAGCGGAAATCGTGCCGGGTGATCGTAAATGGCAGAGTTTTCTTAATTAAAAGAATAATCGCGAAAATAACGCTGAGCGCCTGCGCGGAGACGGTCGCGATGGCGGCACCGGCGGCGTCCATATGAAGACCAGCTACCAGTGCGAGGTCGCCGATCACATTGACGATGCAGGCAACCAGGACAAAGAGAAGCGGTGACTGGCTGTCACCGAGCCCGCGGAAGATGGAGGACAGCAGGTTGTAGGCGACGATGAAGAAAATGCCGCCTCCGCAGATGCGGATGTAGCTGGCGGTCAGATCCACCGCCTCCTCGGGCGCCTGCATGAGAATGGCGATCGGGCGGGCAAAAAAGACCATGACGACGAATAAAACGGCGGAAATGAGCGTAAACACGATCGAAGCTCCGCCGACAACCGCGCCGTATGCCGCCTGCAGAATCAGTGCGCCGAGTACCGGAATCATGAAGGCAATCAGTTTTTTCAGAATACTGCCTTGTGTAAAATCAGCTTTATCATTATTCATGGGAATCCCTCCGTTTGCACATAATCTGATAAAATGTCTCCATCGTCTGAACCATCTGGCGGGCATCTTCCTCAGAGATGGTATCTAAAGATGGGGCGAGCGCGCTGAAGTATTCGGCGTCATACGTCTGTGAGAGTGCCCTGCCCGCTTCGGTGATGGAAATGTAGGTGATGCGTCTGTCGTCCGGCGAGGTTTTCTTTTGCAGATAACCACCCGTCTCCATCTCCTTGACGGTCCGGGTCACGCCGGGGCGCGGCAGGTTCAGCGCATCGCTGATGTCCGATATTTTCACGTGGACGCCGTTTCGTTCCAGCGACTGGATGACATCCAGATATTGAATATAGGAGGAAGTGACTCCCTTCGTGAACACCAGCAGCGAAATGTAAATCACGCCCGTAAACGACAGCTTGAAGTCGCCCGTTCCGTTCCATAGCCCGTCC
>ENA-USUG01004778-USUG01004778.1-human-gut-metagenome-genome-assembly--contig:-NODE-4778-length-16373-cov-5.813697_pt1 | contig 16373 bp, 17 predicted proteins | sample MGYA00250059_ERZ773394 | MGnify/ENA primary metagenome ERZ773394 (study PRJEB29103, sample SAMN06111957) | human gut metagenome | biome: human gut; feature: ankylosing spondylitis patient; material... | reverse complement strand
TTTTTTTCAAGCAGAAGACGGCATACGAGATAAGCTAGTGACTGGAGTTCAGACGTGTGCTCTTCCGATCTGTGCGTGATCTACAGACAGCGGGCCTGTATACCCGTGACGGCGTGGCCTTTGCCCGGAACTATCCCAAGGCGCTGGCGGAGATCAAGAACAACGGCCAATACTGGCAGATGTATAAGGCGCTGGGCGGCTCGTTCTCCTCGGTATTCGACTACAACACCGGCACAGTGAAGGAGCCGAAGGGCCGCACCGCAAAGCTGATGGCGAAGATCGAAGCGTTGAACATGGCCATGGAGCAGGCGCCGCGTCTGGCGGAGTTCATGGGCGTAGTGGAAAAAGGCGGCACCAGCACCGAAAATCTGGCGGACGCCCTGTATGCCGCCGCTGATGTGACGGTCAACTTCGGCCGGGCCGGTACGCTGGGCAAGGTGCTGAACGCCAACTACGTGCCATTCCTGAATCCCGGTATTCAGGGTTTCGACAAGATGATCCGGCGGGTAACAGAAACAAAGGGCGGAAAAGAGTGGGCAAAGCTTATTGTCCGTGCCGCCGCTCTGGGCGTCGCCCCGGCGCTGCTGAATTCGCTCCTGTACCACGATGACGAGGAATGGGACGATCTGCGGGACAGCGACAAGGACACCAACTACCTATTCAAGCTGGGCAATGGCACGTGGCTGAAAATTCCCAAAGGCCGTGAGCTGTCGTTGCTGGGCATCACGGCTGACCGGATCGGCGACGCGGTTCAGGGGAAAGACGTGGATCTGATCGCCACCATCAACACCATGGGCAATCAGGTAGCGCCGGCGAACCCGCTGACCAGCAACATTGCGTCGGCACTGTTTGAAGCGCAGCTGTTTGACCCGTCCAGTCCCGGCCGCACGTGGTACGGCGGCGACATCGAAAATCAGCGCCTGCAAAGCTACGCGCCGGGCCAGCGGTATGACAGCAGCACGGACATTTTCTCCAAGGCTGTGGGCGGTGCGCTGGGTATCTCGCCGAAGAAGCTGAACTATGTGCTGGATCAGTATTCCGGCGTGGTGGGTGACTTCCTGCTGCCGCTGCTGACGCCGCAAGCAGAACGGGGCATGTTCTCAAAGGCCTTCACGGTGGATGTCGTGACCAGCAACCGGTTGAGCGGGGATTTCTATGATGAGGCAGACGCACTGACATACGCCAAGAATGACGGCGACGAAACCGCCGCCGTGGTGAGCCGATTCTGGAGCAAGCAGCAGTCCGCATGCAGCGACCTGTACAAGCAGATCCGTAAAGTGGAATCCTCCGACCTGTCCGACAGGGAGAAACGCCAGAAAACCAGAGAGTTGAAAGCACTGGTGAACGGCATCCAGAAAAACGCCATGGCGGTGGAGGAGACCTATCACGCCGCTGTGGAAAAGAATCTTCGGAAAGGAGGCATGGATGCCGATGACGCTTACCGGGCCGCCAACAAGGATTGCTTCGGCGCGGAGTATGCCTTGCAGGTCTACAACAAAGATGTGTATGAAAAGGCGAAAAGCGCCAAGAGCAATGGCGTCAGCTATGATGACTATTACACCTACTACTTCGCCACCAGAGGTTTTGAGAAAACCGGCGACACAAGTGTAACCACCCAGAAATTTGACTGGCTGCAAAGCTCCGGTATGGCTCTTGCATCCCAGGCGGAAATCTATTTTGCCGACATGGCCAGCGACAAGGTACTGGAAACCCAAGCTGAACTGGAAATGTCCAGCGGAATCACGGCGGTACAGTTCTACCAGTACAAGGTGGCCAGCAGCGGCATGACCAAGAAGGCAGAGAAGATGCAGGCCATCAACAGCCTGAATCTGACATCCGCCCAAAAGGACGCCATCTATTATGCAGAGGGGTGGGCACAGAGCACCATCTGGGACGCACCGTGGCGCGGCGGGGATGGCGGAAACTACTCCGGTGGATCATCCTCCGGCAGCCAATATCTGTCCTATCTTGCTGAGAAAAATGGGTACACACTACAGGAGGCAACTCCAAGCACACCACGCTACAGCAGTTATTTGCAGTATCTGGCCACAAGGGACGGGATTTCTCTAGCCCCAGAGGACACCAACTCCGGATTGCAAAGCAAATACCTGCGCGAATTTGCTTCCAGATGGGGCGGGTAAATAGCAAATGAGAGGCCGAATGGCCTCTCATTTGTTTTGTTCAATTAGATATTGCAGATAACTGCTTGTATTTCCGCCAAGAGAAAGTGCGGAACAATTTGGACATTGTGAGTATCCAAGGCTGATTGCCTTCTCTACGTTGTATATCCAAAAATAAGATAAGTCGCAATCGGCACAAGTGGGGTCTCTGTGATACAAATTACTGCCGCTGGATACAACGCAAGCACGAGACGCATAGAAAGAAACCGCGTCAATATAACTGTCAACACGCTCTGCCTGTTCATGCAGGGAACGAATGTCATCTACGTAATGGTCAATCATCTCCTGCTTTAAGTTCACTTGAGCTTGTACTTGGGTAATTTTATTATGCTGTTCTACGTTATAGAACACGGAGCAGGCCAGAGCAACAGCCAAGACAGCAACGGCGACGATAGTCCATTTCTGCTTCTTAACGGACACTTTGGGCGGATCGGTCATCGGGGGATGATATCCGCAGGAGCAGACCTCGCCAGTGGGCAGGAGACAGCCACAGGAAGGACAGGTATACCAAGTTTCAGTGATGGACAGTGGAGTGTCAGGCTGTGCGGGTGCGGTCTGCGACGCTGGCGCAGAGACATCCTCCGATTTTACCGGAGGTTGGGGCACGGTAGGTTGTGCCGAAGGGACTGCAACCATACCGCGCTTGCGGAGAATGACAAGGCCGATGAAATAGAAAATGGTGCCGAAGATCAGCATGGCAACAGCGAGACCTGACAAGGATATAGCGTTTCCGGTAATAAGCTGCAAGACTATGAAAATAATGGCATCATACAATACGCAGAAGATCCAATACTGAAGCTTTCGAATCAGTTTCTTCCGCTCGGAAGCGAGATACAGCGGCCCGGCACCGTAGAATACAAACGCAATAGTGAAAGCAAAAATAGCATCAATATCACCCATGGGACACCTCCGTTTTCGATATATCACCATCGTATACAAAAATGCGGCAATTGTCAACGGATATGACACGAAAGCACCCGTTGCAGCGGGTGCTTTCGTAGTTTATGGGGATAAGGGCCACCGTACTGGCTAATAATCAGCGCTGCCAGCTTGGGATTGGTGTTTTTGATCTTCACTGGGTATTGCAGCTTCTTTTCATAGACAAACATTACTCGTTCCCTCCTTCATCCCAAGGCCACGGGTCATCCAGCCAGCGGAAAGAGCCCTCGGTAATATCGGTCTGGAACAGTGGCCCGTGCATTTCCTCATATCTCTTGCGGCCCTCCTGACCCAAGCGGATATAGTTCCAGTACAGCGCCAGCGCCTCCTGATCGTCACGATGGGTGGTCAGATAAAGCCCCAGCTCATCAATGGCAAAGTCCAGCGCCATCAGCTCGGAAAGGTGTGTGTTGGCGGCAGGAAAGCGGGTCTTCAGCTCACGGTGGAAGGGAAGATCCAGTCCTGGAAACAGCGTGCCCCGCTGCAAGGCCTCGCGGTTATCGTACCGTTTGGGATTCTGATCCTGCATGGGAATATACGGAAACGCCATCTGGGCGCACGTCCCCGGCAGGCTGCCATTCATCCCGCCGCAGCCTGTTTCTTCGCTGCGCCGCTGGGCAGTCGTTCTTTCAGAAGCGGCCGGCGTGGAAGGCTGCGGGGCAGCCGGAGCAGCCGCTTCGGCCGGTGATCTTCCGGCCATAGTCTGTTCAATATACAACAAGGTGTTCCTCCTTTTATCATCAATAAGCCAAAACAGCTCATGCCAGTATATGCCGCCGCCTGTAAACTGGGGATTTATTTTTGCTATTGGCTATGGTACAATGCATATTGTAGAGCGTCACATCATAGATTGTCCCGGAGAGGAGTGGTGTGATGATCCTGCTGATCCGCCGAAAATGGGTACTGGGCGCTGCGGCGCTTCTGTTGGCCGTTGTAAGTCTGCTGTCGCTGGCAGAGCGGCCTCGTGCGGCGATCCCCGCGTTTTCTTACGACGCGCTTCCCACAAGAGAGGTCGTCATTATTGACGCCGGGCACGGCGGATCCGACGGCGGTGCTGTATCGACGGACGGTACGCCGGAAAGCGGCATCAATCTGGCGGTTGCCCTGCGTCTGCGGGATTTTCTCGCCTTGACAGGCTGTCAGACGGTATTGACTCGGACAGGAGAGGCGTCGCTGGCTGATCCGGACAGCGGCACGCTGCGAAAGGAAAAGGTCAGCGACACCAAGAACCGCGTCACGCGAATCAACAGCGTTGCCAATGGCTTTCTCATCAGCATCCATCAAAATACCCTGCCGGGGCATCCGAACGTACACGGTGCACAGGTGTTTTACGGAAAACTTCCCGATAGCGACGCACGGGCGGCAGCCATTCAGCAGACCTTAAACGATACGGTCAACCCCGGAAACGAAAAGGTATCCAAGTCTATCGGAAGCGATATCTACATTATGGCTCACGCGGAGTGTCCGGCGGTATTGATCGAGTGTGGTTTTCTCAGCAACAGCAGCGAAACCGCGCTGCTGCTGAAACCGGAATATCAGACAAAATTGGCGGCGGCCATTGGCTGTGGCTATCTGCAATATCAGTAAAACAGGTGATACGAATGAAAAAAACAACGACCTATTTCTGCACCGAATGCGGCAGCGAAAGTCCCAAATGGGCAGGGAAGTGCCCTGTCTGCGGCGCGTGGAACTGCATGGTGGAGCAAAAAGCAGAAAAAGGGAAGGGGAGCGGCAAAGCTTCTTATACCGCAAAGCTTGTAAAGGCGCTTCCCATTACGGAATTGGCGCCTGAGAACGAGATCCGATTCTCGACCGGAATGGGGGAATTGGATCGTGTATTGGGCGGCGGCGCTGTCATGGGTTCGCTGGTTCTGGTGGGCGGCGCACCTGGTATCGGCAAGTCAACGCTGATGCTTCAGATCTGCCAGACGCTGGGTCAATCCTACCGCGTGCTGTATGTCTCAGGCGAGGAATCCACCCGTCAGCTGAAGATGCGGGCCAAGCGGCTGCAGGTCGATACCCCCAACCTGCTGGTGCTGTCTGAAACCCAGCTGGGCGATGTGCTGTCCTGCGTGGAGCAGGAGAAGCCGGACGTGCTGATTATTGACTCGATCCAGACGCTGTATAACGAAGACAGCGACGGAATCCCTGGCGGAATCGGTCAAGTAAAGCAGTGTACCTTAACACTGATGCAGCTTGCCAAGAGCCAGAATATCACCATTTTTGTCATCGGCCACGTCAATAAGGAGGGCGCTATTGCCGGTCCTAAGGTACTGGAACACATGGTGGATTGTGTGCTGTACTTTGAGGGCGACCAGCATATGACCTACCGGATCCTCCGGGCAGCGAAAAACCGTTTCGGCGCTACCAACGAGATCGGCGTGTTCGAGATGATGGACTGCGGGCTGCGAGAGGTGGAGAATCCCTCGGAAATGCTGCTGTCCGGTCGGCCTACGGAAGCGCCCGGCACCTGCGTCACCTGTGCCATGGAGGGCGCACGCCCGGTATTGGCGGAAGTACAGGCTTTAGTCGCCCCAGCAGCCGGAGCAAAGCCGCTTCGCTCCAGCAACGGCTTTGACTACAATCGCGCTTCCATGCTGCTGGCGGTGCTGGAAAAGCGCGGCGGGCTGAGGGTCAGCCAGTGCGACGCCTATCTGAATATCATCGGCGGACTGACGCTGGATGAACCGGCCGCCGATCTGGCGGCGGTGATCGCGGTAGCCTCCAGCTACTTGGATAAGGCGGTGCCGGATACGCTGGCGGCAGTAGGGGAGATCGGCCTCTCCGGCGAGGTGCGCAGCATCAACCATCTGGAGCAGCGACTTTCCGAGGTGCATCGGCTGGGCTTCACCCATTGTATGATCCCTGCTCATCGGGCGGGTGAGTTGAAGCCGCTGCCAGGCTTGACACTGCTGCCGGTGGCAAATATCGGTCAGGCGCTGCGTTTGCTGGCGCAGGGAGTATAAAAAGGATACCGCAGGAAAAATCCTGCGGTATCCTTTTTTGTTACTTCTTCTTGCTGTCCTTATTCTTTTCCGCCAGCGGGCCCTTGCCGTTGATGGCGCGGTACTGGTTCAGCTTATCCACCCGTGCCTGCCGCTTCTTGGCCTTTTCTTTTTCCTTGGCCTTTTTGATGGCGGCCTCTTTATCCTGCTTTTTCTTCCTCCAATATTGCTCTTTCTCGTAATTTTCCACGTCTTTTTCGTACTTTTCCGGATGACGCGCCCAGTCAATGCGCAGTATCGTCAGGGAAATGATCAAAACCGCACCGACAGCGATCAGGCCGTAGAACAAAAACGAATAAAAACCATCCATAGAAAGAGCCTCCCATATCAATCAGTGTATATAGTATACCGTAAATCCACTCCAAAGGCAAGAACTGTTTTTCCCGATGGAAAATCGCAGAAAAAATGTTGTTGTTTTTGTTGTTTTTGAAAACCCAAGAGTGTATAATAAGCGGGTAAATGTGATAAGAGATAGAAGGAAAAAATACACTTTACTTTCGGAGGAACAAAACATGTTTACTACTTTCAAAGAAATGGAAGCCTATGTGCTGGGCCAGAATCTGAAAAAGCGCATCGCGCTGGCCAACGCCCATGACGAGCCCGCGCTGAGCGCCGTCGTCCACGCCAAGCGTAAGGGTGTGGTGGAAGGCACTCTGATCGGCAAGAAGGACATGATCATTGACATGCTGCACGAGATGGGCGAGAACGAGGCCGATTACGAGATCGTGGATTTCGACGGCGAGGAGCTGGAAGCCGCCAAGATCGCTGTCAAGCTGGTGAAGGAAGGGAAGGCCGACATTCCCATGAAGGGCATCCTGCAGACCTCCAGCTTCGCCAAGGCCATCCTGAACCGCGAGACCGGCCTGATTCCAGACGGTGCGCGCCGTCTGGTGAGCCAGGTGGGTATGTTCGAGTACGAGGGCCGCTTCGTGATGATCACTGACGCCGCCATCAATATTGCTCCCGACGTGGAGACCCAGATCGGCATCGTGGAGAACGCCCTGCCTGTGGCCAAGGCTCTGGGCAATGACTGCCCCAAGGTGGCCGTTCTGTCTGCCGTAGAGAACGTCACCGAGAAGATGCCCTCCACCGTCAGCGCCGCCGCCATTAAGGAGCGGGGCATTCCCGGCTGCCTGGTGACCGGCCCTCTGGCGCTGGATGGCGCTATCTCCATGGAGTCTGTAAAGCATAAGTCAATCAAGGATCCTGTGGCCGGTCAGGCGGATATCCTGCTGGTGCCGTTTATTGAGATCGGCAATGTGCTGTACAAGGCCGTGACTTACATCGCCGGCAAGACCGTGGCCAGCACCATCTGCGGCGCTTCCTGCCCGGTCATCATCACCAGCCGCGCCGATACGCCCGACAGCAAGTATTATTCCATCCTGTTGGCCGTCCTGCGCTGCCTGAAGGCGTAAAGAATCTAATAAATAACGGACGGCGTAAGCCGTCCGTTATTTTATCACAAAATGTTCCAAAATTGAGTGTTATATGCGAAAAACCATAGTGTTTGCGCAGGCAGAGCCTGTCATATATCAACAGCTGACGAGGCTGTGATTCAACAAAATTTTCCCCGGTGGACTTGTCATCCACCGGGGAATTTTATATAATGAGATAGTTCAGAGTTGGAACATTTTGTCCCGCTGTGAGGGAAGCGGCAAAGTAATCTATTCAGCGGATCAGCGGAAAAGCCAGCGAAATACAGCTATGCTGAAAAGGATTGACCACGCCGTGATTTTCTATCATCAGCCATTTTCCTTATAGATACCCTCCACTACATTCAACAAAATTTTTATTTTGTTGAATCGTAACCCCATGAAATAAATCGGCGCTCCCCGCCACCTTTCCGGGGCGGCTCCGCCGATGGGTTTACGATCTCGCTGCCCTCGCTCTACGCGCTCGGGCCCTGTCAACAAAATAGCCGTTATTGTTGAATCCTCTGGCGGCGGCGTGGGACTACGGCCGCTTGCAACTGCAAATACTTAATATTTAATATAAGGATATCATTATGACCATTCACTATCGCTCCCAATCGCCGCAGATACTGGCGGACTTTCTTAGCTATCACGAGACCATCAAAGCGCACTCGCAGCGCACTGTGGATGAGTACTACCTTGATCTGCGCAATTTCTTCCGCTACATCAAGCAGCTCCGCGATCCCTCGCTGCAAGGTCTGCCATTTGACCAAATCGATATCATGGACGTTGACCTTGCACTGATAAAAACCATCACACTGTCGGATATCTATGGCTATATGACCTATCTCAGCCGGAATCGTGTGCAGCATCAAAATTGTGAAAGATCTAACATAGGTCTGAACGCTGCTTCTCGTGCCAGAAAATTAGCCACAATTCGTTCTTTTTTCAACTATTTATGTAACAAAGTTCATCTTTTGGAGGAGAATCCCTGTAAGGACATTGACTCTCCCAAGCAAATGAAGTCCCTCCCCCGCTATCTGACGCTGGACGACTCCCTTTCCCTCCTGAACGCTGTGGACGGCAAGCATAAAGAGCGGGATTTCTGCATTATCACGTTGTTTCTCAACTGCGGCCTGCGTATCTCTGAGCTGATTGGGCTGAATATCAGTGATATCAAGGACGACGCCCTGCGGGTACTAGGCAAGGGAAACAAAGTCCGGGTGGTGTATCTGAACGACGCCTGCAAGGATGCCCTGAACCGCTATCTGGAGGTGCGGCGTCCCATCAGCGGAAAAGACCGGGACGCGCTGTTCCTTTCCGAGCGGAACCAGCGCATCAGCCGCGCCATGGTGCATTCGCTGGTAAAGAAGCACCTCTCCATGGCCGGACTTGACAGCACCCAATACTCCAGCCACAAGCTGCGCCATACGGCGGCCACGCTGATGCTGCAAAACGGCGTGGATGTTAAGGCCGTGCAGGAGGTATTGGGCCACGAGCACCTGAACACCACCGAGATCTACACCCACATTGACAATGAATCCCTTCGTGTGGCTGCAAAGGCGAATCCCTTGTCACATGTTAAAATGAAAGGAAAAATCGACGAAAACAGCGAGGCAGAGTAACCTCCGTCTCGCTGTTAGTCTGTATAGTAGCCCAGAATGTGCAGCACCCGGTACTGCCGGTACTCGTAGCTGCTGAGAGGACGGCAGTTGGCGTCATAGCTGTGCGCCGCGATCTGGACACCGGACGACTCACCGCTGCCGTCATTGGCGATGACAACGGGAGAATGCTGAAAGATATCGCCCTTGAAGATCAGCTGTATCACGTCGCCCGGCTCCGCCAGCGTCAGATCCTGCGTCACCGTGCAGACCGGCCCCGGAGAGGGCTCCGGTCGTATCAGAAAGTTGTGCAGGTACACGACTCCTGTCCATGCGGGCGCCTTATCGTCGGCACTGATATAATACCAACCATAGGTAGGCGTGAAATTCATAACGCCTGTTCCTGCGTAAATGCACTGTGACGCGAAGTTGGTGCAATCCCCGCCGATGGTCTCATAGTCGTAGAAGTCCGGATTGCGGCCATAAGCCCAGTATCTGGCGTAGGCCTCCGCAGCCTCCCGGCGATATGGCAGCAGCTCCATGGCTCTCCCCCCTGCTCATTCTATGAGCGGGGTTTTATTTGGTGCGTAGCGCCCGCAGACTGTTGAGGATCGCCAGCATGCAGACGCCAACGTCCGCAAATACAGCCAGCCACAGGCCCATATCCGTCACCAGAGAGAGCGCCAAAATCAGAACCTTCACGGCAATGGAGAATACGATGTTCTGCTTGGCGATGGACATGGTCTTTCTGGCGATACGGATGGCCAGCGGCAGACGGGACAGCTCGTCGGTCATGATGACCACATCCGCTGCTTCCATGGCGGCGTCGCTGCCCAGACCGCCCATTGCCACGCCCACATCAGCGGCGGCCAGAACCGGCGCGTCGTTGATGCCGTCACCGGCATACACCACACTGCCCAGCTTCTTCAGCTCCTCCAGATGGGACACCTTTTCCTCCGGCAGCAGCTGACCCCACGCGTTGTCCAGGCCAATTTCCCCGGCAATACTGTTGGCTGTCGCCTGACGGTCGCCGGACAGCATGGTCAGATTGTGCAGGCCCAGCTTCCGCAGGGCGCTGATGGCCTCCTTGGTGTCGGGCTTCAGCGTATCGCTCAGGCCGATGCAGCCCAGATACTGGCCGTCACAGGCCACATATACCACCGTTGTACCGGAGGTCTGCGTAGTGACGGCCACGCCGTCCAGCAGCTCTGCCTTGCCCACCAGCGCCGTCTTGCCATCCAGCACCGCACGGATACCGTTGCCGGAGATCTCCTCGATCCCCGCCAGACGGCTGCCGTCCACCGGCTTGCCGTAAGCCTTCAGGATGGATTTTGCCAAGGGATGGGTGGACTGGCTCTCGCAATAAGCGGCGACCTCCAGCAGCTGCTCCTGACTGACACCATCTGTGCAGGACATCTCCGTAACGGAGAACTCGCCCTTGGTCAGCGTACCGGTCTTATCGAAAGCTGCGATCTCCGCCTTGGCCAGCAGCTCCAGATAGTTGCTGCCCTTCATCAGAATACCGTTATGGCTGGCGCAGCCGATACCGGAGAAAAAGCTCAGCGGCACCGAAATCACCAGCGCGCAGGGACAGGAAATGACCAGAAATGCCAACGCCTTATGAATAAAGGTCGACCAGCTGCCCCAGCCCAGCAGCGGCGGAATGACAGCCACCAGCACAGCAATACCGCAGACTACCGGCGTATACACACGGGCAAACCGGGTGATGAACCGCTCCGGCTGCGCCTTGTTGTCCTGCGCGTCCTCCACCATAGCCATGATGCGGCTGACGGAGGAATCACTGAAGGGACGCGTGACCTTGATCTTCAAAAGGCCGCTCTGGTTCACGCAACCGGCCAGCGCCGCACTGCCTACCGTCCACTCGCGGGGCATGGATTCGCCCGTCAACGCGGAGGTATCCACCGAGGAGCTGCCCTCGATCACCTCGCCGTCCAGCGGGACACGCTCACCAGGACGTACCAGAATGATATCGCCCACAGAGACCGTTTCCGCCTTGACGGTGGTCACTTCATCACCCTTTACCAGATTGGCGTGGTCGGGCCGTACATTGACCAGCGCCTCGATGGAAGCGCGGGAGGAACCCACCGCCTTATCCTGAAGCCATTCACCGATCTCATACAGCAGCATAACGGCAACGGCCTCCGGATACTTGCCGATGCAGAATGCGCCGATAGACGCCACCGTCATCAGGAAGTTCTCGTCAAAGATCTCACCGTGGGTGATGTTCTCAACGGCCTCCTTCAGTACGGAAAAACCGGCCAGCAGATAGGCGATGATGCATACTACCAGCTGCCATGTGCCCTCCAGAAAGAAAATAGACGCCAGCAGCCCCACAGCGGAGAGACCCATGCGGACATAGGTCAAAGCGCCTTGCTCCTCGTCCCCGCCGTGCTCATGGGAGTGGCCATGATCGTGGCCGCAGCCACAGCCGCAGCCGTGGCTGTGGCTGTGGGAATGCTCATGGTGATGTTCGTGTTCATGACCGTGTTCACAGCAGTGCTCATGCTCATGCTCACAGCAATATTCGTGCTCGTGCTCGTGATTGCAGGACATTGTTACCCCTCCATTCTTTCCATAATATGCTCGAACGCCATTGCGAAGATGTGATCGATGTGGTCGTCGTCCAGTGAATAGTAGACGACCCTTCCCTGCTTGCGGCTTTTGACCAGCCGGGCGTCCCGCAGGATACGAAGCTGATGACTGACCGCGGATTGGGTCATGGTCAGCAGCACCGCCAGATCGTTGACGCACATTTCCTCAATGTGCAAGGCACAGATGATGCGGCTGCGGCTGGAATCGCCAAAAACGCGAAACAGCTCGGACACCTCATAAATAGGTTCTTCCTGCGGCATTTGCTCCTGCACACGTCGGATCACATCCTCGTGTATCACATTGTTCTCATAATTCGTGTTTTCCATGGTGCACCTCATAATATGAATGAACGCTCATATGAATTATGATTCATATATACACCTCTCCCCGCAAAATGTCAAGAGGTAATTTTGATTTTCCTCCAAATTTTTCCTCTGTTCATTGACTTTACCGCGTAAATGCATTAACATAGCACGTGGAATAAATTGATTTGGAGGTCACTCAATGAATACGGCAGAACTTTCCAGCGTATGTAAGCAGGTGCGCCGTGACATCATCACCATGATCGCCAACGCAGGCAGCGGCCATCCCGGCGGCTCCCTGTCCATGGTGGAACTGATGACCAGCGTATTCTACAACCACATGCGCATCAATCCCAAGAATCCCAAAAATCCCGACCGTGACCGCTTTGTGCTGAGCAAGGGCCACGCCGCCCCCTGCTACTATGCGGTGTTGGCGGAGCTGGGCTTCATCAGCCGGGACGAGTTTACCAACTTCCGGCAGCTCCACAGCATCCTGCAGGGCCATCCCGACTGCAAGAAGGTGCCCGGCGTGGACGCGTCCACCGGCTCTCTGGGTCAGGGCTGCTCCATTGCCGTGGGCATGGCGCTGGGCGCCAAGCAGCTGAAGAAGGACACCAAGGTCTATACCATTCTGGGCGATGGCGAGTGTCAGGAGGGCCAGATCTGGGAGGCCTTCATGGCGGCCAACCACTATAAGCTGGACAACCTGACTATCATCATCGACAACAACGGCCTGCAGATTGACGGCAGCAACGACGAGGTCATGAGTCTGGGCGACCTGCCCGCCAAGCTCCGCGCCTTCGGCTTTGATTTCTATGAGATCGACGGTCATGATCTGGACGCCATCGAGGCGGCGCTCAGTGCGCCGGTGGTTCCCGGTAAGCCCCGCTGCATCCTTGCGCACACCGTCAAGGGTAAGGGCGTGTCCTTTATGGAGAATCAGGCCGGTTGGCATGGCAAGGCTCCCAACGCGGAGCAGCGCGAACAGGCTTTGCAGGAATTGGAGGGCTGAGAAATGAGTGAAAAAATCGCGACCCGTGAAGCCTACGGCAAGGCGCTGGTAGAGCTGGGCAACCAAAACGACAAGGTGGTGGTGCTGGACGCCGATCTGGCCGGCGCTACCATGACCAAGTATTTCAAGGCGGCTCATCCCGACCGTTTCTATGACTGCGGCATCGCCGAGGCCAATATGATGAACATTGGCGCGGGCCTGTCCACCATGGGCCTGATCCCCTTCTGCTCCACCTTCGCCATGTTCGGCGCAGGCCGTGCCTACGAGCAGATCCGCAACTCCATCGCTTACCCCAAGTTTAATGTGAAGATCTGCTGCTCCCACGCTGGCGTTTCCGTGGGCGAGGATGGCGGCAGCCACCAGTCCATCGAGGATATCGGCCTGATGCGCATGATCCCCGGCATGACTGTTATCGTCCCCGCTGACGCCAACGAGGCACGCAAGGCCACCTTCGCGCTGGCGGAGTTCCAGGGCCCCGTGTACATGCGTCTGGCCCGTCTGGCAACGCCTGTTTTTGAGGAGGACTATCCCTTTGAGATTGGCAAGGCCAACGTTCTGCGGGAAGGCAAGGACGCGGCGGTGTTCGCCTGCGGCCTGATGGTCAACGAAGCCTTGGAGGCCGCCAAGCTACTGTCCGCAGAGGGTATCGAGATCAGTGTCATCAACATGCATACCATCAAGCCCCTGGACGCTGAATGCGTGGTGAAGTACGCCGAGAAGTGCGGTAACGTTGTCACCGTAGAGGAACACAGCGTCATCGGCGGTCTTGGCGACGCCGTAGCCGATGCGCTGATGGGCAAGGTCTGCTGCAAGTTCAGGAAAATCGGCGTCAACGACCAGTTCGGCCAGTCCGGTAAGGCCGCCGACGTGCTGCGGGAATACGGCCTGACTGCCGACCAGATCGCAGTGAAGATCAAGGAGACTCTGTAAAAAGGAGGTCGAGATCATGGATATCCCGAAATGCCCCTATTGTTCCGGCGAAATGCGGCCCGGTGTGCTGCGGACAGCACAGAGCACCGGTGTCTGCTTCGAGCCGATGCCCGGCCTCAGCGACACTGTCGATCTGGCCGGCCCGTATCTGTTCCGCAGAGATATCCAGTTCCCGGCGTTCGGCTGCCTCAAATGCCGGTTCATCGTCTTACGATATGAGGAAGATTGACCTATCAAAATATCCGGTGCCCTTGCACCGGATATTTTTTACGCAAAAGCTGTAAGAGACTGCTGTCCGCTACGTCTTATAAGGGAAAGGAGGTGGCAGTGAATGGAATTTGAACAGGTCTATGACCTGTATTTTCAGGATGTATACCGCTATATCCGCCGCCTTTCCGGCAGCGAGCACGTGGCGGAGGAGATCACCAGCGAGACCTTTTTCAAGGCCCTGCACAGCATTGGAAAATTCCGCGGCCAGTGCGACATTCGGGTGTGGCTGTGCCAGATCGCCAGAAACTGCTACATCTCCTCGCTGCGCAAGGAGAAGCGAACAGCACCACTGGATGAGCTGCCGGAACAGGCGGACGGCAGCGCATCTCCGGAGGAGCTGCTGACCGTCCGCGAGGAGGCCCGGCGCATTCAGGCCATCCTTCATGACCTGCCGGAACCGTACCGGGAGGTATTCATGTGGCGGGTATTCGCGGATCTTTCCTACAAGCAGATCGGAGATATCTTCTCCAAAACGGACAACTGGGCCTGCGTGACCTACCACCGGGCCAGAAAAATGATCAAGAACAGATTGGAGGACAGCAGCTATGAAGAATGAATGTCATATCGTCCGGGACCTGATGCCGCTGTACACGGAGGGCATGCTCAGCGACGAGAGCGCCGCCTTTGTCAAGGCGCATCTGGAGACCTGTGAGGACTGCCGCGCGGCATACGGCGGCGAGGAAAAGCCCCCTGTCACCGAAGCTGACACCGCACAGCAGCGTGTCGGCGAGGCTGGCGTGCTGCGGACGCTGAAAAAGAAGCTGCGGAAGCAGACATGGTGCGCCATTATCATTACAGTGGCGGTAGTACTGCTGGTGACGCTGATGCTGAGGTTGAATTCCATCGACTATCTGGCGGCCATCAGCTCCGACGAGCGGTATACCCTCAGTGACCGCATGGCGCTGCTGTTCAAGGGCGATTATTCCGACCAGGACGCAGCAGAAGCTGTTCTGAGCAACGTACACATCGTATTTGAATATTCAGAGGAGGAAATATACAACAGTGTTCTGGCGATGCCGAGGGATGAGGCTGCCTATGCCCTTGGCGCGCTGGTACGTTACTGCGTCCCGGAGATGGACGCCGGCAAAATGTTGACCATCTATCACATTGACCTGCTGTCGGCACATTTCAGCGGTGATTCCGGGAAAATGTGGGTCAAATATGGGTATCAGCGCTTTGATAGGACACATAATTTCAGTTCATACGGCGGCACGGGCGCAATAGACCATATCGCACTTTGGAAGGTGGAAAAGTACGGTGACGGCTATTGGCGCGTTGTGGAGATCGTATAACAATATGGTGCTTACTTGACAGCGTATACAACTGAAAAATCTCCCGGCTCAACAGAGTCGGGAGATTTTTATATGGCTACTTATGCCTATTGTTCCTGCTGCTGAACTTGCCATTTCGTGAGCTATTGTTCTTTGCATTGTTTGTTCTTACATTGCGGTTCTGCGCCGGTGCTTTGCCGTATCCGTGCTGCATCGGTCTAGGCGGTATCAGACAACGACTGTCAAAACCGATTAAATCTTCTCTTCCCGCCTTGATCAGCGCCTCTTTTACTAACTGATAATTCTTCGGATCCCGATACTGGATCAGGGCTCGCTGCATATCTTTCTCATGAGGATCCTTCGGCACGTAAACCGGTGTCATGGTCCGTGGATCAAGCCCTGTATAGTACATACAGGTCGATAAAGTGGACGGTGTCGGATAGAAGTCCTGCACCTGTTCCGGCATATACCCAAGATCCCGGATATATTCAGCCAGAGTGACGGCATCCTTCAATTCAGATCCCGGATGAGAAGACATAAGATACGGCACCAGATACTGATCCATACCAAGACGCTCATTCATCTTCTTATACTGTTTTGTAAAATCCACATATACTTCATGATGCGGTTTGCCCATCTTGTCAAGCACCGCATCACTGACATGTTCCGGCGCCACTTTCAGCTGACCGCTGATATGATACTGACACAATTCTTTCAGGAATGTTTTGTCCTTATCTGCCAGCAGATAATCAAAACGAATACCGGTCTATTTCGAATTTTTGATAGGAGGATTTTTTATGCATAAAAAATTATTTATAAGTTTTGCAATTCTTATATC
>ENA-USUG01004769-USUG01004769.1-human-gut-metagenome-genome-assembly--contig:-NODE-4769-length-16381-cov-49.436887_pt1 | contig 16381 bp, 24 predicted proteins | sample MGYA00250059_ERZ773394 | MGnify/ENA primary metagenome ERZ773394 (study PRJEB29103, sample SAMN06111957) | human gut metagenome | biome: human gut; feature: ankylosing spondylitis patient; material... | reverse complement strand
TACAATCATTCTGTTTTGCTGGAAATACGTACAAATTGTGACAAAAGCCGCCCTAATAGCGAATCGTTCTGTGATATGGAGTGCTTTATAAATCAGTTTCAGCAAAAAGAAAAGCGCCTAGATTTTAACGAATCTAGGTGCTTTTTACTGGTGGAGGCGATGGGAGTCGAACCATCATTTATGATTTCACGAGCAATACGATAGCGAAAAAACCTTAAAACTACGGCAATTTTCTTTTGACTAATATCATTTTATAAATCAACACTCATTCGTAAGATGTAAAAGTGCGTGAGTAAGTGCGTGAGTGCCTTGCAAGCAAAACAGCCCCGAGGAACCGTCAGGCTCCCCGGGGCTGGTGCTATGTATTGAGTTTACTGTTTCCCTACAACATCCTTCGCCCTGTCAAAGCAGAACTGGATGACCCTGCCGATGGTCTCATCGGTGATCGCCCAGCTGAAGAGCCTGCCAAACTTGCTGGCGTCCAGCGCAGCGCGCAGCTTTGCCGCCACCCATGCTTTGCGTTCGGCACCGCGCTTGGTGCCCTGGATCTCGTGCTCTGCGCGCTCGATCAGGTCAAGCACAAGCGGGCGGACGGTCGCACCGTAGCCCAGCCGGATGGCACCGAGGACGTAAAAGGCAAAGCCGCCCAGCATCAGGACAAGGGCAAGCCAGCCGGGGACAACGTTCAAGATATTGGTCAATACTGCTTCCATGGGTTAAGCTCCTTTCTGCTGCTCAAGGTCAGCAATCCGATGATTTACCACTTTGATCTGCTCTTCCATCACCGGCACGCGCTGGGCAAAGTTGTTGTGCGCCCGGACTTCCCGGGTCAGCTCCTCCAGCTTCGTTTCGGTCACGGCCTGCTGCTTGTCCAGCTTTGCATCCATGCTCTGGGCGGTGCGGTTGTTGGAGTAAATGACCCCCAGCAGGCTCAGCCCGCCGGTGATCAGCGCCACGAGAATGCTTTCCATCGGTCACACCCCTTTCACCGCGCCAAGCCCGGCACGCCGGATGATTGCCGCATAGTCCTTGTATGCGTGGGACAAGTCCACATTGGTGCTCACACCGGGCATGCGGGCAGTGCTGGTGTACTGCCACATGCCGAACGGCCAGCTGGGAGCGGGCTTCTTCGTGCGGTATGCCGCCAGCCACACGTCGTAGGGCTTCAGCGCCGCGCCGCCCATGTACAGGAAGGTGTTGCCGAACCACAGGCCGGTGTAGAGCAAAGCGTACACGCCCCAGCTTTCCACCGTGCTCAGCATGTAAGCTGTCAGGTCGGTCAGCGCGGCCTTGCCAAGCGGCTTCTGCACCTCGTCCTCGATGTCCACGGCCACCGGCAACTCGAAGCTCCTTCCGGTGAGCAGCTTCTTGAAATAGGCCAGCTCCTTGTCGGCCTGCTCCCGGTTGACCGCTTTAAAGTAGCCATACACGCCGCAGGGAATGCCCAGCCGCTTGCATTCTGCGTAGTTGCGGGCAAACTGCGGATCAGTGTAGGGCGCACTGGGTCTGCCATCCGCGCTGTTGCCCATGGCGCGAATCATCACGCCGTCCACCTTACCGCTTGCCTTGACCTTTGCCCAGTCGATGACACCCTGATGCCGGGACACGTCCATGATGGTCTTTTCCATCGCTTACTCCTTTACTTCTCCAGCTCTGCCTTGATGGCTTCCAGATCGTCCGTGGTCAGGGACGGGTAGTCGGCGGCGATGTCTTCAAAGACTTCACCGGCGGCAATGCGGATTTTGAAAGCGCGGGTCATAATGCGAAGTTTGAGTGCGTTCAGGGTTTTCATAAAAATCAGCCTCCAATCAAATCAGCCATCATCAAAATAATATCGTCGTTTGCGGTTTCCAGCGCGTCCACGCGCTCCGGCAGCTTGTCCTTTGCTTCCTGTTTCTGGCGCTCTTTTTCCTGCGCAGCCAGCTCTTCGGCAGTGTAGCGGACGTACTTCTGGATGGGCACCTGTTCGGTCCATGCGGCCTGCGCAGGCACTCCCGGCACGTCGATGACCTTCCGCACATCCCTGCCGCCGCCGGGATACTCCGCCACCGTCTCGTAGTGGCTCACTTCCTCCACACCTTCCACAGCCGGGTGCTCCACTGGTTCGGTGTCGTCCACCAGATACCCAAGCGTCAGGTCAGGGGTCTCAATGGCTGCGCCGTTCTCGTCAATGATTTTCATAAGTCAAAGCCTCCTTTCTCAGGCCACGCGCCGCCAGATGTGCACATAGTAGGCGGCGGGCTGCACGGTACTGCTGCGTCCGTAGACGGCATTGGACTTGGATGCATCCAGACTGAACTTATACACATTAGCATCGCCGTTGTTTGCGCCCGTCGATGTGATCCGGTCGCCGGCAGTGAATGCGCCGGATACCTCATGACTCATATAGTGTACATTCGCAACAAAAGAGCCTGTGATGTTCGGCAGACCGGCCTTCACGGTGGTGCCCGCTGCGTGGTTTCTGCTGGCACCCATCAGCACGCGGTCGGATGCGATCTCCTCCCAGCTGCCGCCAAACAGGGCGGCAGGGCTGGTGGGGTCGGTGCTCTGGTAGATGCTGCCCACGGGAAAAGGATTCACGCTTTTCAGCAGTGCGTCCACCTCGGCACGGGTGTAAAAGCTCCTGCTGTCCACCTCGGCCTGCAGGCTGTCCAGCATGGCCTTTGCCTGCGTCTGCAGCTGGGCGGTGGGGATCCCCGTCACGCCGTCCCGCATCACGCCGCAGACGGTCTCGTCCGCGCGGGTGTCGGTGATGTCGGCGGCGGTGACAGCGGTGGAGCCTGCGGGTACCAAAATGGTGCACAGGCCCAGCTCGTACTGATTATGGTTCTGCAGGATATCGGGCGGCTGTGCGGCCACGGCAGGCGTGCCGGTCTTGAGCTTGATCGCCGCGATATTCTCCGAGGTGTCAAACTGCAACACGACGCGATCCACGCGGTTGAGGGTGTTGTCTGCTTCGGGGACGGTCAAGACGTTCTCTTCCCGACTGCACACGGATGCGCCTTTAAAGTCGTCGTAATTGATCCATGCAAGGCCGGGCGCAACGGTGATTTGCCGGGTACCGGTGTTACTGACAGCAAAGTTGGTCTCTTTGGAGTAGACGCCGGATGTGCGGGTGCACAGGTAGGTGGCCACGTCCTCGGCGCTGTAAACCACGCCGTTCAGCGGATATGTGATAATGCTCATTGTTTCCTCCTGATGATCGGGGTGCCGATCTCTGTGCTGACCGAGTTTTTACCTTTTTGGGAGCTCAGGGTCACAGAGGTAATGCGGGCAGCGGCCTGAATGTCCGTTCCGGGCAGGCTGGCCTCCACCACCATGCCCACCGTGATGCTGCCGGTGGGGGTGAAGCGGAAGTTTTCCAGCCGGGTATGTTTGGCAAGCTCCTGCTCGCCCTGTGCGCGCAGGGCGGCAAGATAGTCCGCCTGAGACTGGCCGCCTTCCTTCTTTTTGCTGGTAGCATCCACGATCAGCTCCCGCCGGGCAGAGCCGGTGTTCTCCGCTGCACCCACGGTGGCGGTGCCTTCCGCGCCAACGACCACGCACACATTTTTATAGCCCGTGATGCTCTCGGTATAGGTCAGGTCGGTCAGGTTGCCGTACTGCGGCGCATACCGGGCGTTCGGGTCGAGTTTTGGCCGGAACAGCTCAAACAGCAGTTTCGCTTCCGGCTGATCGAACCGCACCCGGAAGCCGATGTCCAGCTCCTGACACACCTGTTCGGCCAGCTTCAGCAGGCTGCCGGGCTTGACCTCGCCGCTGTAGGTGTCCGTCAGTCCTGCAGCATCGCCCAGTTCAAGGCAGGGCCACGCAGCAGCACTGGATACCAGACTTCGCAACGTTTCCTCTGCGGCAAAATTGCTCAGGGTGTCCGTGTGACCGCGTTCATCCAGAATGCAGGCGGCGTCTTTTGCGGCGATCACCAGCTTGTGGTCGGATTTCTGGGCCGACACGATGCGCATGAGCCGGTCGCTGCCCACCAGCCAAAGATACCGGTCCGGGCGGCACAGCGCCTGCAAAGCGGTCGTGTCGTGCAGCTCCAGCTGTGCACCCTGGGTGTCGCTATAGACGTTGTAGCGTTCCGGCCAGACCAGCGAGACCCAGCTTTCAATGCGGCCCAACAGATTGAGCCGGATATCATAGACGCAGATGCTCTTGTGCCCGGATGCTGTCAGTGCAGAAATGATCTCAACCATTGGAACCCTCCGTGATGATGGTGGAATACGCTGCGTGCATGGTCAGCGTCAGGAAAAGCCAGCCGTCGCCGGATTTTGCGGTGCGCTGCCATGCCTGCGCACCGTGATACACCGTCCAAAGGGTACTGCTTCCGTCAAGGATGGAGAGCACGTCGTAGGCTTTACCGTCAATGAGCTGCTGGACCCGCAGCAGGTCGTTTTCGCGGTAGACCTGCAGCTCGTCGCCGTCCTGCAGGGTCGTAACAAAGCGCAGGTATTCGCCCGTTTCCGGGTTAAGGACGCCGGGATTGACCACGGGCCCTCTGGCCGACAGTGAAAGCCGAAAGTTCTGGGTATCCAGACCGCTGTTGACGATGCGGATATAATCGCCCTGCTCCCGGATGCCGAACTGGTGCGCGTCGTAGCACACCGGCAGGCGGAACACAGGTGTCACCTTGATGGTCGCGGCCAGTGTTTCCTCTACGCCGTGCCAATAGGGGTTGGGGCAGTACAGCTGAAAGCTGAAGGTGGGCCAGAGCAGCGCCGCGCTGATGGCCGGACAGCGCTGCACCTCGGCGTCACACCAGTATTTCCCGGCCACGGTGAAACGCCCGGTCACGCCCGGCGCAAACACGTCCCGCAGCTGACGCTTGCAGTAATCGGTATTGCGCAGGATACGCCCGGTGATGGTGCGGGTGACGCCGGAAATGCTGCGGCTCTCCACAGGAGCACCCACCTGCTGATAACCCTGACTGGTTTCCAGATCCACGGGCAGGTCGCCCAGCGGGTCACAGCTCCACAGCACGCTGGCCTTGTAGCCAAAGGCAAAGCTCTGTCCGGTGCTGGAGGTAAAAACAGCGTCAAACACCCTGCAGCACCGCCCTTTCCTGCTCATACTGTGCTTCGCGCATCAGGTCCGCCGCCGTCTGCGCCTTGCTGTAGATGTACTGGTTCACTTCGATATTGGGCCGCTGGGTGCGCTGGGGCAGCGGAGCTTTCTTCTCGTAGTTCCACAGGCTGCTGGAAGCCTCGGTGATGGTGCTGCCTGCGGCGCTGCTGGAAGAGCTGCCCGTGCCGGGTGTGATCTTTTTCTTGAAGGCACCGCCGAGCGATGCAACGATGCCCGCGATGACGGCAGCAAGGGCTACGCCCGCTGCGATCATCAGCAGAGCCTGCGGAGTGCCAAAGCCAGTAGGGAACAGCGCCATGCCGATGGATTGCAGCATTGCCACGAACGCACCGCCGATGGCACCGATCAGGCCGCCCAGCGAAGCCAGGATCTCCGGGAACGCAGAGATCAGACCGCCCTGCAGGCCCTTGCTGATGGCGAGAGCCGCCGCGCTCAGCGGACCCTGCAGACCGCCGAAAATGTCCAGCAGTGTGCTGCCCAGGCCGGAAAACTGGCTGACCACATCTCCAAAGCCGCCGGTCAGGCCGTCGAAAATCTGGGTGCCGAGGTCCCACGCGCCATTGGCCAGCTGGCTGATGCCCTCGCCCAGAAAACCGTTGACCTGCTGGATCAGATTCTTGCCGAAGTCGTCGATCAGCAGCTTGGTCTCCGGTGCAAGACCGTTGTACAGGGTGGAAATGACCCACTGCCCGACGCTGAGCCAGTCCTGACTCTTCACGGCTTTGTACAACGTGCCGAAGGTGCCCAGCACGCCCTTGTCGGCCTCGCCCTGCCAGCCCTTCACAAGGCCGGAAAAGCTGTTTGCACTGGCCTTCTTGAGCTCCTTCGAGGTCTGCTCGGAGCCGTCTGCGGCAATGGTGGTGACCTTTTCAGCCGTCATCAGAGCGCCATTGACGATCTCGTTAAAGGTTTCGGTAATGACCTGCTTGTGCTGTTCGGTGCCGTCGGCCAGTGTTTCCGTGACCGTTTTGGTGGAGGTCTGGATGCCATTCACAACGGCATCGGTGGCGGAAGTGACTGTAGACACCACATCCCTCACCGTTTCCATGGTCTGTTTGACGGTCGTCTTGCCCATCGCGTCAATCTCGGTGACAGTCTTGATGTCCTTCAGCACGCCGTTCACCATCTGGCGGGAAGTCTCGGTGATGGTTTGCTTCTGCTGCTTCTGACCGTTGGAAAGCTCCTCGTTGGTGGTTTGGGTAGTACGGGTGATATTGCCCAGCACCTCGGTCACCGTGTCAGAGTAAGAGTTGACCACCGATGCGGCGGCCTTTGCAGCTGTGCCCGCTGCTTTCCCTGCGGCGGCCGCCGCATTGCCGGACTTGGTATAGGCCGGGATGGAGATATCCGCCACAGTCTGGGCGCTGTTGGCCAGATCGGTGTTGGCGGAGGTCCAGTCGGCCAGCTCGTCACGGCTTGCAACATCGGCGATGGTAAAACCGGCAGTGGCTGCGGTAGCGATACCCGCCACTTTACCCTTGCCGGTCAGGCCGTTGATGAAGCTCTGGATCAGGTTTTTGCCCCACTGCACCGCCTGCGAGGGCAGGCTCTTGATCCATGCCAGGGCGCTGGAAAAACCACCCTTGAAGGCATTCAGCATGGAAGAGCCCATGCTCCTGACGCCGCTTGCCACACCGGTGAGAATGTTCTTGCCGATGTTCAGCCAGTTCACTGCAGAAATGACCGAAAGCACCGCCTGCAGGATCTTCTTCCAGTTGGCCAGCAGGTCGGGCACGGCCTTTACAATGCCCACGCCCAGCTGCACCACCAGTGAGACGCCCTCTGCAAGGAGCTTCGGCATGTTGTCGCTGATGATGCCGCAGATATTGATGATGATATCCGGCACATAGGCGATGAGGTCCGGCAGGCCTGCGATCAGGCCGTTGGCCAGCTGGGTGATCATATCCAGACCGGCGTTCACGAACTCCCCGGCATTTTCCCGCAGGTTTTCTGTAAAGGAAAGCAGCTGCGGCAGAGCATTCGCCAGAAAATCCGGGATGCCCTGTGTGAAGCCCTGCGCCAGAGAGCCGAGAAGCTCGGTGCCGGTCTGCACCACTTCGGGCACAAGGCCGTAAATGACCTGCGGGATGCCCTGCAGCACGTTGCCGATCATGGGCAGCAGGTTGTCCACAAGGTAGGTCCGGGCCGTGTCCGTCAGTGCCTGCAGGGGTGCCGTCAGGTCTGCGCCGGTGCTCCAATTGCCCAACACGTTCTGCGCCGCTGCCTTCATGGCCGCAAAGCTGCCGGTCAGGGTCGTTGCGGCTTCTCTCGCCGTTGTGCCGGTAATGTCCATCTCCTGCTGGATCACATGGATGGCGCTGTACATGTCGGCCAGATTGCCCAGATCATAATGGACGCCGGAGATCCGCTCCGCATCGGTCAGCAGACGCTGCATCTCGGCCTGCGTGCCGCCATAGCCCAGCTTGAGGTTGTCCAGCATGGTATAGTTCTGCTTGGCAAATCCCTGATAGGCATTCTGGATATCCTGCATATCCGTGCCCATCTTGTTGGCGTTGTCGGCCATATCCACCATGGCCATGTTGGCAAGCTGGGCGGCGGCATTGGTATCCTTGCTCACGCTGGAAAGCAGGCTTGCCGCAAAGCTGGTGGTCTGCTCCATGTAGTCGTTGGCGGAGAGGCCCACGGTCTGGTACGCCTGTGCGGCATACTGCTTGACGGTATCGGCGCTGTCCTTGAACAGCGTTTCGATGCCGCCGATGCTCTGCTGCAGGGCACCGCCCATGTCGATGGAATCCTTGATGATTTTGCCGATGCCAGCGGCGGCAAGCACTTTTTTGATAGTGCCGACCAGCTGGGCACCAATGCTCTGGCCAACCTTTGCGCCTAAGCCGTCCGTTTCTTCGTCAAAAACGTCAGTCAGTGCAGCCCGGATGCCATCTGCCGACGGCACGATCTGCACATAGGCTTTTGCCATCTCGATTTTGTCCGGCATCTCCATCAACCTCCTTTCAGCGCAGCAATGGCCGCTTCAAATTCTTCCGGGCTGGCAAAGCTCTGCACATCCTCCGTGTCGCTGCCGGAGCCTGTGCCGGTCAGAGCTTCCAGAATAGACTTGGGCGGCCTGCCGGGCTTGCCCAGCAGCCACCACTCGATGCGGTTCAGCGTGTCGGCAGCAGATGCCTGCAGCTGATCTTCTATAGGCACCCGCTGCCCGGCCAGCCGCAGCATACTGCGGCTGCTCTCCGGCAGACCTGCAGCAAGGGTGGCCGCCAGACGCGGCGGCAGGCTGCGCCAGTCCAGAACGTGGTAATACTGCGCAAAATCGCAGATCAGCGCGTCCTCGTCCGATGCGATCAGTTCGGAGAGGATGCAGAGTTTTTTCCTGCGGAAAAGCTGCGGATCAGTTCACCGATCGCTGCACCAAAGGCAGCCACCGGCACGCGGCCCTTGGCGTCACGCAGGTGGTCGTAGAGCTTCTTCTTGCCTTCCTTGCCAAGCAGGCGGTCCGCCACATAGAACAGCTTGGTACCGTCCGTGTCCATTTCCACGATGGCCTCCACCAGCTCCACGTCGTTCATGGCTTCATCGTCCAGCTCGATCTCAAAACCGGATTCCGTTTTTGCAATCATGCCTTTATCTCCTTATTGTCTGCGGTGCTCTCGGCGGCAGACTGGGTGGCGGCAGTGCCGCCCAGAATGTACTCGTAGTGGGTGTTGCCCTCGGTGTCCGGCACCGCGGTGATGGTGGTGTTGTAGCCCACCGCACCGTTGGAATAGACGATATCGCCCACGGCAGACACTGCCGCATCCGGGATCACGATGCGCTTGAGCGCGTTGTTCTTCATTACCATGTCCACGACCCAGCTGCAGTCCTGCTGTTCGTCGCTGTTGGCCTTGACCGTGATGCCGGTCTCCAGCGTGCCGGCAACGTTCTTATCGCCGTAGACAGACTTGAGCACCGCCGGGTTCAGGGCTTCCAGCAGGGTGTAGGCGAAGGTGTCCGGCTTTTCGGTCTGCTGGGTCAGCACGGTATCACCGCCCCATGCCGTGGTGTTCTCGCTGCTGGGAGAGTTCGAGTTGGTCAGGCCGTCACTGGAAATGTAGCCCAGCGATTCAAAGGCTTCGTTCAGTGTGGACTTTGCATCTGTGGGCAGCGGGGTGCCCAGAGGTGCGCGCCAGACGGCACCACCCACCTTGGGCTTTGCGGCGCTTACATTTTTTGCATCCATAGAGATACTTCCTTTCGTCAGTAATGTGTAATAGAAAAGACGGCCTGATATCTTGGCCGTTTGCGGGTGGTATCCGGGAAATTGTACTCAGTGACAAGGTCGCAGGAGACGATTTCCGGCAGAGTGTCGGCGTCCAGCATGGCCTGCACCACAAAATGGCTCAGCTGAGCGGCAGAAAAATCGCTGCTGCCGTAGGACTGCACCGCCAGCGTGGCCGTGTAAATGCCTTCGTCCGGGCTGTCACCGGTCTTTTCGAGGATACAAAAATTGCCGGAGGGCTTCTCCGGCATGGACATGTAGCAGGAAAAGGCATTTTCCCGCAGGTAGTTCAAGATGACTTCTTCGATCATTTCTTTCTCTGGTAGCTCCTCACTGTGATGACACGCCCATCTTTCAGGCGGCGCTTGTGCTCATGCACTGTTGCGCCGCTGCGGCTGCCGGAGACGGCTTTCAACAGGGTGTTGTTGGCCGAGTTGTCGTCATAGGCCTTGCGGGAAGCGGTCTCCACAACAGTCACGGCACGGGTGGGGGCCACGTAGGATTCGTAGCCATCGCCGCAGCGGTCCTTCACGGTGTCGGCACGGTCTTTCAGCACCGCCTGCATTTCAGGGCAGCGCAGTAGCGCCCGGATGCCGGGACTGTTCAGCTCGATCTTCACCTTACTCAAACTGCACCACCTGCACTTTCTTGTTCCATCGCAGCGGGATCATGCTCTCGATGCCCTGCACAACACCGCCGCAGGTGCGGAAGGCCTGACCGAAGAACTCCACCTTTGCGTCTGCCCAGTCGTGGGTGTCGCCCTTGGGGATAGCCAGCGTATAGGCCAGCCGCCGCCCGGTGAGCTGCAGTTCGGTGGTGATTTCCTCGGCAGAGGGCTCACCCACCAGCACATTGTGCACGGTGACAGGCGTTTCCTCATAGACCGGGTCATGGAAGCCGTCCTCGCCGGTCTGGATCTTGGTGTAGAGAGTGACATCGATCCCTTTCAGCATAAGTCCTCCAGCGGGCTGTGTGCCCCGATGCGGCTGCCGACCCCCAGCAGCTTCTTTTCCAACTTGGAAAGATACAGTTCACCGGCAGAGCCGCCGCTCATGGTCCAGCTCTGGCTGTAACCCAGCGCCGTGGCAGTGCCCTGCGTGGAGCCCACGGGAAAGGAGACCCCGCCCTCACTGTCGCTCTCGCCCAGCTGACGGCGCACCATCCGGCAGGAGACCAGCTTCTTGGCGTCCGCGCTTGCGCCCGGGTTGTAGCTGTCGATAATCACGGCCGCTTCGGCCAGCAGTGCGGCGCACCGGGTCTGCTCGTCCTTGGACAGCTCCCGGAAGCCGCCTTCCACGTCCTCTACTTCAGCGTAAAGCATGGCGGCACCTCACTTCGCTTTGGCCTTGCGGGCGGCTTTGGGCTTTTCAGCCGCGGCGGCTGCGGGAGGATCCCGCGCCACCTGCTTATGGCCTGCGGCGGCGTACTCTGCCGCACGCTCCTCAGCAACATACATGACCGTGCCGGTCAGCTGATTGATGAACTCTACCATCAGCCCGCCGCCTTGGTCAGCTTGTTGAACACGGTGGTGTCGCAGCGGAAACCCACCTCGATCTCGGCGCGCACGGCAAACATGTTCTGCTGGAACAGGTTAATGGTGGTCTCGCCATCCTGCAGCGTTGCCTGATCGGCAATGGCAATCTGCACGCCCTCCACAGTGCCGTACATAGCCTGCGTCCAGTCACCGGCAAAGCCAACCACATTGGGGGTGCCGGAGACATAAGCGCCCTTGCTCTGCAGGGTGCGGGAGCCAAGGATCATGGGCACAGCGCCCTCGGCAACGTTGTTGATAAACAGCGGACGCTTGTTGCCGTCCACAGCATTCAGCAGCAGAGCCTTGCCCTTGGGGGACAGCACCCAGCCGTTCAGGATGCCGTTGTGCTCGGCAATGTCGGCGTCAGCGGCCACCAGACCGGCATAGGCGTCGGTTCCGATCTCCTGCGCGGTGCAGCTCTTCAGAGTGTCAAAGTTGGAACCGGGCGCGGTGACGCCGCCGAACACAGTAGCGTCGAATTTCTGTGCCAGAGCCAGCGGCAGACGGCTCACCAGCTGCTTGTACAGTGCGGGCACATCGCGGCGGAACTGGTTGGAGAAGGGCACGATCACGGCCAGCGTATAGGGCTGCATGATCTTGGTGTCCAGCGTGCCGCGCTTGACCGGCTTCTTTTCGGTCTCAGCCACCCATGCGGCTTCCGGGTCGCCGGTGATAACGGGAATGGTCACGCCCAGACCCGGCAGCTTGATCTGCTGGGCCAGAGACATGACCGCGGAGCTTTCCTGCGTTTTCTGCAGGATCTCACTGGACACCTCGCCGGGCAGGGCAATAGAGGTGGTACGGTTGATATCAGTCGCCATAGAAATACTCCTTTGTTACTTGGTCACCTGCGCAAACCAGTCTGCAAACTGCTCGCTGGTAGAGCCGGTGGGGGTGTGATGCGGGTCTCCGCCATCCCTGACGTCAGGGTACCCGGGCTGGCCATCACCAAAGGCCCACGGGTTCGCCTTGGCGGCATCGTCCAGAGCCTTGGCAATGTCGGTGCTGCGGTCGGCAGAGCCCTTCAGGGCGTCCAGATCCAGCAAAGCCCGCACTGCCTTGACGCTGCGGCCCTTTTTGCTCAGGATGGCGGCGTCCAGCGCGTTATCAAAGGCAAAGCCCTCGGCCTGCGCCTTCATGTCGGCCTTCAGCTTGGTGACCTGCTCCTGCAGGCCTGCCACGTCCACGCCGTCAAAGGCTTTCAGGCCGTCCTGTGCGGTCTTGAGCTGGGCGTTTGCGTTGTCCAGCTGGGTCTGCAGGGCCGTGGCGGCAGACTTCTCCCGGTTGATGTCTGCGCCGTTTTCCTGCATGATCCAGTTGAGCTGTTCGTCGGTGATGCCGGGGATCTTGTTCTTCACGTCTTCACGCTTCATGGTGGAAACTCCTTTCGTGTGTGAGACCTCAGTTTTTTACACTGTTCTCTGTCAGTATTCGGTCGTGGGCGGGGTACGCGCCGCCCTCCGCTGTGGTGCCGCTTGCGGGAGTTGAACCCGCCACCCCCGGATTAAAAGTCCGGTGCTCTTCCAACATGAGCTAAAACGGCATGAAAAAAGCACTGGGCAAATTTTGCACAGTGCTTGAAAATGGGCAAAAGAAAACCACGGTGCGTGTGCATCGTGGTTCAGTTGATGTTATGAATTACGGCGTGCAACAGTAGATTCTGTCGTACACTGCTTCGCCCTCACGAGAAAGAGCTGTCGGCTCGTCATTTTCGTCAAAGGTCGATGTGATGAAATCATCAAGCTCCAAAAGAAGCTCGTCCAGACTCCTGCAGTTTACAGCGCTGGAAACATGCTTCTTCAAAAACTCCTTGGAATCAGTATCTAAATTTTCAAAACAAAAGGTCATTTCTGCTCACTCCTTGGATTCAGCTGAATCAGCTGTCCCGTGTCTGGGTTTATCGTGACGATCGCTTTGCCAATAAGGCGCACGCTTCGCTTTCCTCTTGAATCCGTTTCATGAAGGCTGTAGTCTCAAAATGACATCTGCGCCGGAAGCATGCGTAAAGATAAGTCAAGATCCTGAACGCCAGAAAATCGTAATCGTCTTTTGCCATGGAAAACTCCTTACTTCTTGGCTGAAACCTTGCATTCTTCAGGATAAAGCTCTTGATATTTTGGATACAAAAAAAGAGAAGTGTTCAGAACCGCATCCGGGCAGTCGTGACGCTTCCCGGAACGGAAATCGTCTGGAGGAACGCCGTTCTTCTTGCATTCTCCAGGCTTACCCCGGTAAATACAGACGTTACATTCAGGTATGCAGGTCGTAACACTGTAAAACGGTGCACGGAAACCCATGCTGATATCTTCCTCGCGCAAAATTTTAGACATTCGGAAGCACCTCGATTTCCAAGAAATAACGATCGTCTTTTATACTGGCATTCAACACCCGGTATTGCATCCCTCGTGAAAACAGGACTTCGTCCTGATACTTGAACTTTGGCAATGCCACAGGCTGAATAAACTGGCAGCCCTTGTACCCTTCTGGAATGTGCATTTGAAGAACTGTATCGCGGCCCGGAAGTTGCAGATCCTCAAAACTCGTAGAAGAAAAAATTGGAAAAGATCCATAGTTATCGACAACAAGCTGCAATTCTTGTTCAGTAGGCTTTTGGGGAAGGCCGAGATCAAGAAAAGACAGCGCTGTATTCCGATATAGTGTAACGCTCTGTGGCATCGTACCGGCAGCCAGAGCGTTGTCCAGTGCGGCAATCGTTTCCCGAACCTGTGGCGTGATATTTCCGTTGCGGATCGCAAAATTCACGCGGGTGGCAGTGAAGCCGGTGTAATCCCTGAGAACGCTTTGCGATGATTCCGGCAGCGCCAGAACCTGCTTTGTCATGGAGTCTTTTACTGCCTTTATTTTATCATCATCATTGCCGGTTGTCGAGCCTTTTCTCGCTGCATACGCTGCCCTCTTTTGTGCATTGATGCGCTCCCGGTTGGCGGCATAGTCGATGCGGCGCATTTTATTGATGTCGCCGCCCGCTTCCCAGTACTGCCGGTAATACTTGTCCGGGTCGTACCCGGCCACAGTGGTGTCGGAGCGGAACCGCACCGCAAACTCACAGTCGCAGTTGGCGTGGATGTGCTGGGCGTGCCCGCCCTTCAGCAGTTTCTGGCTGGCCTTCTGCCAACCATTGGACGCCAGCGTGATGCAGAAGGGGCAGGTGTCACCATGGGGCACCCATGCCCATTCCGCGCCGTCGCGAATGGCGTTTTTCAGGGTGGTGTCTGCACCGGCACGCTTGACAAGGCGGCTGACGCCGTTTGGCAGGTTGGCGGGGTTCTGGTCCTTGGTAGCGCTCACCATGCGGGCCACCTCGTCATAACTGGCCGTGGCCGCAGGCTCTGCGGCAGGCACATACACCCCCTGCGCTTCGGCCAGTGCCTCATACATCTGGCAGGCCAGCTCTGCGCTGCCTTCGCCATACTTCGTGATAAGCCCGTAGGCGTAGGCTACAAGGTCGTCCGTGTCGGCAGTGCCGTGGGCATCTATGTAGGTGCGCATGAGCTGCCCGGCTTTCTGGTTCAGCCGGGACAGCCGGGTGATGTACTCATTCCACGTTTTCGCTGAGATCTGCATCTTCCATCTCCATCAGCAGCTTCTGACCGCGCGCCCGCTGCTCCTGCGCCTTGATGCGCCGGATATCCGCCTGATCGAAGCCGATCATTTCCAGAAAGGTATCCGTTCCGGCAAACTCCTTCCGGGCAGATGCAATCTTGATGGCAGCATCCGCCGTCACGGCCACGCTGGGCATGGCGGGGTTTTTGAAGTGCGCCATGATACCGGTCTCTTCTTCGGTCAGATCAGAAAGCTCACAGCCCCGTGCCACGGCCTGTGCCATGCAGGCAATGGTGCGCAGTGCATCGCCGTTGCCGGTGTTCAGCTGCTGGGCCAGCAGCACCAGTGTCTGGCTCTGGGCAAGGATGGCATCGCTGCTGGTGGGGTTGGCGTCGTTCACCACGCCCACGTCGGTGACGGTCAGGCCGGTGGCCGCTGCAAACTGGGTGGCGGTCATCCGCATCTTCTCCACATGGGGTTGCAGGCTTCCCTGCGCCAGCTGGCCAAACTCCGGATTTTCGCCGGTCTCCGGGTTGGAGGTGGCTGCGATCAGAGCGCCCATGTAGGTCTTGAATTTGTTGGAAACGATGGCATCGTACTGTTCATCCGTCACACCGAGAACGTATTTCTGCGGGGTGGTGTCGAACTCCAGCGCAATGGCAGCGTTGGCAGCGGTGCGCACATAATCGTCGATCAGCGCTCGGATGGGGCGCTTCAGGCGGCTGCGGCCAAAGGGCTTGGAGTTGGTGGCGTTCCAGATCATGGGCTCCATCAGCGGACGGCCCATCTTGTGCGGGCAGCGCTGCGCCGTCCAGAAACTTCCGTTCGACCGCAGCACAACGACCGCGTCATCCGTATAGAAATTGACTACAGAAGGCCGCCATGTGCCCTCGAAGTGCTCATCCTTCACTGTGTCAACAATGGCAAGACCGCAGTCGATGCGGCCCTTCTCGCCGCTCCAGAGGGCTGACGCCATGGCGGGGGAGTGAAATCGCACTCTGCAGCTGATGGATGCATCTGCTGACAGGGTGGCGAATACGCAGCCGTACTTCAGCTCGTCCCTGCAGGCTTTGGCATACTCGGCCACAAGGCGGTTGGCAGTTACCAACTTGGCAAGACTGTCCAGACTGCCGCCGCTGCCCACAAAGCCGTCGAACATGGAGCGTGCCGCCAGCACGTCCACGGCTTTCTGCCCCCAGCTGCAGCCCACCTCCAGATTGCGCAGCCCCTGCGGCAGGGCAATGCCAAGGTTCACATCGTTCAGGGTGATATGCCCCTCGTAATATTTGTCCTTGGCAGCATTGCGGCTCTGGTGGTAGTTGTAGGCCGCGGCGAGGTCAGAAAGCTGCTGCTGTTCTTCCTTTGTCAGGCCTGGCACACGGCCAAAATTCAAAATCTGCATGGCTCTCCTTTCAGCCGATCTTCATTTTGCGGGTGGGGTCGCGACGGCTGGTCTTTGCGCCCCAGAGCGCCAGCGCGCAGGCTTCCACCGGCAGGCTGTTGTCTCCGCCAAAGCCGAAGCCGCCCGCGATGGGCCGTTTGACGGCGGTGACAGCGCTTTCGTCCAGCACCGTCTGAGGCTTATACCATGTCAGGGTGCCCTCGCTGATGCTATTGGTAAAGCCGCTGACGGCGGCGATCACGTCCTTTGCGGATGGCCGGATCACCGAGTTCTTTGCCCGCCATGTGTCCTTGATGCGTTCCACCAGCACATCCACGCCGTTGCGGCCGTCAATGACCACACAGCTGGCCTTGCCGTACCGGTCGTTCAGCCAGTCGGCCAGCCATGTCAGGCCCTGACCGGATGGGCGCATCTCCAGCAGCGACACCCGCGCGGGGCCTTCTTTCGGGATCACCGCGCCGCACAGGCACACGGCGCTGCCGTCGGCGGAAAACTTGACGCCATAAGCAGTTTTGCCTTCGGGCTTTTCGTCCTCGCTGGCGCAGGCTTCCCATGCGGTGCGGTCGAT
>ENA-USUG01004765-USUG01004765.1-human-gut-metagenome-genome-assembly--contig:-NODE-4765-length-16387-cov-14.779031_pt1 | contig 16387 bp, 12 predicted proteins | sample MGYA00250059_ERZ773394 | MGnify/ENA primary metagenome ERZ773394 (study PRJEB29103, sample SAMN06111957) | human gut metagenome | biome: human gut; feature: ankylosing spondylitis patient; material... | reverse complement strand
TTGTCCGAATTTCACTTTCCCCGCTCTCCACATTCGTAATCGCCAATTCATTCGGTTTCAACATTCGTTCCGGCATAGAAGGATTCGCCTTGAAACCGACAGATCCCCGAACTAACACGGTCTCTATTTGGCGAGGATCATAGGCATTTACATTAAACTCCGTTCCATAAACCTGAACAGTGTATGTTCCAACCTGCACGATAAAAGGGTTCCCCTCCTCTTTCACCACCTTAAAATAAGCTTCTCCTTTCAATCTCACCTCTCGACGATCTCCCGCAAAACAAACCGGATACTCTAACTCCGAGTCTGCATCTAACCATACCTCTGTTCCATCGCCCAAAGTCAAAAAATACTCTCCTCCGCGAGGAACCACAATTTTATGGTACAACAATTCCGTTTTTTCCTCTTGATTTAATAAATCGTAGCGAATGCCCAAGCTACTATCCACCTTCACTATCGAACCATCACGTTCTCGAATTTCTTCATGAGATTTTTCCAGATCAACCTTTTCGCCCGATGATAACACTAAAATTGCCCGGGATTGAACAGGTTTTATCTCTGTTTGCACCACTTCCACGGGTGACGTCCTCGTTTTTTCACCCAAGAACCAATATCCGAAAAAAACAAATAACAGGGCTACTGCCGCCGCCATCCCATAATACAACTTTCCACTCTTTCGTTTTTTCAAAGAAGAAAATATAACTTCTTTCGCCCGCTTCTCTTGAATATTCATATTCTCCTGCGCCCAACGCAACTGCAAATAATCCCGCATGAGTGCCTCGTAAGCATTTCTATTTTCTTCGCCATTTTCTAACCACTCGCCAATTTTTTCTATTTCATTCTCTTCCAACTCTCCGTTAAAAAAAGCGATTAACCAATCTTCAGTCTCCTGATCCAAATTTATCTTTTCCATAAATCATCTCTTTTTCACTCTCTGTACAAAATAACGAGCAAAAAAGTCTAATGAATTTTCAAAAAAATCAACTTTGATTTAAAATTTAACAATAAGCACAATAGAAAAGCAAAAAATCAGCAAAGCGTTCTTTCCCCATGCGCTCCCGGAGTTTGCGAACTGAAATACCTAACAATGTTTTCACCGTGGAAACCGATATTCCCAATCGATCAGCAACTTCTTGATATTTTAACCCTTCAATAAACACGCAATTCAATATCTCCTGACTACGAGTAGGCAAAAGAGCTATTTCCCTCATGATCCTAGCTACAATCTGATCTTTCGAATCATCATACTCCTCGAACATGCAATCAATGCTTTCCAGACTTACAAAACGGCTAAAAATATCCCGCTTTCCCAACTGATTATAACAGCGATTACGTACGAGTACACGCAAAAATGAAGAAAGAGTTTCCGGCCTCAAGTCCCGATGAATCTCTTGGTTCCATAAAGCGATAAAAAATTCTTGCACAACATCCTCTGCCAAATTCAGATCATTCAAAAAAGTATTTGCCCATGAAACCAAAGATTTATAGTAAACTTCAAACAGAAGTTCCATGCCTCTTTTATCATGAGAATTAAGCAAATCGCAAATTTGTCGATCTTTCATTCCATGCAGTCCCATTGTTATCGCATTTATTACTTCTACACCTCTGCAAAGATATAATTTTTCACATTAATCCGTATTGCTTTCAAGAACTAAGGGAAAAGCTACTGAAATACTAGGGAAATAATCCCACTTATTCGAGGGGCATCCGAGGCTTATTCAGAGCTCAGATAACCCGTAATATATGAGCTTCGACTAAGCAACGTATGATCTCTGTGTAAGGGGTATTATTTGAGTTAGTTTACTTCTTTATTTGGGGTAATTTTGAGTAATATCACGTATGGCTTTAAGTTTGAACTGAAATTGGTAGAACCACCTATCCCCAAAGCTAATCTTGTTCTATTTCTTGCAGGTTAGACGTCGTTTTTAAGTCATTAAACTTGAATCAAAATTGGCCATTTTGCTAAAACCTACCTAAACAGAATTTTATTCGCACAACTATTTTTGATTTTTGATAAAAATGTTATACCTTTAGAGATACTAATGTGAGAAGGGACGCGTTACTTTTTAGATTAGAATTGTAAAACCTTAAAAAAACGGACATGAAAAGATTAGTTTTAATCAGCTTGTTAGCGTGTGCGAGCGTATGTTTCGCTTTCACGAACGCATCAGCCCCAGCGACTTACTCTCGTACAGTTGCGGGGACGGTTTACGATTCTCAGGATTTGACGCCGCTCGGTGGAATTGAAATTTCTGAAATTGTTGCAGGAAAAGTTATGCAAACAACCAAGACAGATGGTGACGGGCATTTCTCTTTGACCGCAACTCAATCAAGAACCATGATTACTTTTAGTGATCCTTCTGGGGATTACCAAAGTAGTACCATGAGTTTTGACATGAACAAAGAAGATTGTTCGGATCTATCAGTACCCCTTGCTCTAAATTAAATCAAGAGAAAGTTTTACTATTTCTAAGAGAAAAGGAAGACATTGTGTAGGAGAATGTACGTGGATGGGTAGCTAACCGTCCACGTTCTATTTATGGATAAATTTTAGCAAGTAAAGAATTTACGCTGAAGGTTTGTATTGAGAAATTGAATCTGCAGATAGCTAAAAAAGACAAAAGACTTGATTTTTGCAAAAAAAATTGTATCTTTGACAAAGATAAAGGAATAAATGTGGAATAGTCTGCATGAAAATATTGTGAGTTTATTCTAATCTTTACTTGAAAAATCGCCAATTTTAGAGAAACAAGATTAGACATAAAATTCACGCTGGTTAAGCGTGGATTGTTGTCTATTTGTTTCAAGGCATGGCGATGCCTCAAGTAAGATAGAATTTACAATCCTCGCTTTTTTATTGTATTATTTTTTGTTTGGGGGATTGGGCAAAATGAAAATGTTTTAAATTATGAAACAACGAACACTCAGAACTTATTTTAAAGGCCAATCTTCATCGTTTATAGGATTTTGGGGTAGTAAATCCCATATTTTGCATTCCAACACTTTTGCAATAGAATCAATATGATCTAAATTGAAAGCATCATCTTCATTTGGATTTTCTCGGTTTGCAATGAATGTATTGGAAAGATTTAAGACATCAGCTAAATATTGTTGCGTCCAATCTTTCTTTTTACGAAATTCACGAACCTTTAAGCCTACGTATATTTCTATTTTTGATTTCATAATTAATTATTATAGGCAAATGAAGGTTTTTTTGAACAATTACTCTACATGAATAGATGTAATCACATCATCGTATTCTTATTTTTGAATTATGGAAAAACGAACTATAAATAATGAAAATAATTAGTGATAAAGAATTAAACGATTCTTCTTGAACGAATACCGTTGCTTTATCCGGTAGTACATTCGGAAAATGAAGAACCCGAGAAATTATGGATTTTGCACAACAGTTTAAAAAAGATATAAAGAATAAATTCCATAGAAGTGAAAAATAAAAAAAAGGGGCTGATATCACACACCTGATAAACGTTGAGTATCACCCCCTTGTGTTAATTAATTTTATAAACCAACTAACAATCAAAGTTATGAAAAAAACTTATGACAGGAAAGGTTTTAAGCGAAAATTACCATTCAAGATAATGATGGTAAACATGATGACCAGTTTAATCATGATGCTATTACTAGAATGTCCATTAATGGCAAGTGACTGGGCAAGGGATTCCACCCGCACAGAAGTCTGGTATGTAAAAGGAAACGTTATAGACGAGAAAGGGATGCCCATGCCAGGTGTTACGGTGCTTCTAGATAGCACAACAATAGGGAGTGCTACTGATCAAGATGGAAATTTCTTGTTGACATTACCGCAGGAAAAAGGCATGCTAGTCTTCTCGTTCGTGGGATTCAAAACAGTGAGGGCAAGTTTTGTAGGAGGGAAACCGTTGCAAGTGACAATGAAAGAGAACGTGTCGACGATTGACGAGGTGGTGGTAATTGCCTATGGAACACAGAACAAGAGGGACGTGATCGGGGCGATGTCAACCGTCAAAGCCTCGGATATTAAAGATATTCCTTCTCCCTCGATCGCAAATTTATTGCAAGGACGAGTTGCAGGCATGAACGTCACGAACATGACAGGAGCACCGGGTAGCGGAGGAACATCTATCACGATCCGGGGATTTAATAGTTTGAGTATCGAAAGTACCCGACGAGGTAGCGAACCCCTGTGGGTGATAGATGGTATACCCTTGCTATCATTCACTTCGCCTATAACTGGTTCAAACACGTTAGCGGATATTGACCCCTCCACGATTGAAAGCGTGCAGGTTCTGAAAGACGCAGCTTCCGCTTCTATTTACGGTTCCCGTGCGGCAAATGGAGTTATTCTCGTGACAACAAAAAAGGGAGGTTTGAATCAAAGTGCTAAATTCAATATCAACGTGTCACAAACGTATTCTTTCAACCCCAAACTTCCCAAATTAACGGGTGGGAAAGCGGAAAGGAGACTTCGCATGGCCGCATTGAACAATTTCACACAAGCATATTACGATCCCGAAACAAATACGTATAAGTACGTTGACAATTATTATGAATCTTATAACGAAGGATTACATTATAATTACTTTTGGAACCAAGGTTATGGTGCGAACATGCCAATTTACCAAGACAGCTTGAACCCGTTCTACAACAATTCCATGAACCTTTTCAAATACTACTTTAGAACAGGAAAAGTCTCGGATGTCAATATACAGCTAAGTAAAGGATACAGTACTTTCTCTTACAATATTGGCTTGGGGTATTACACGGAAAAAGGTGTTTTAAAAAACACGGGCTTCAGCCGGGTAAACTTGATCGGTAATTTCAACTTGCGTCCTTTTGACAAGTTAGAAGCTAATTTTAGAATGTATATCGCTCGAACGGGACGAGATCGCTCATCATACGATATGCTCGTGAGCGGATTCAGTCAGGGGGTGGAATTGGAACAAATCCCGTCTCAGTTGCTAGAATATTCTACCGTGCTCCCCGGCCCCGGTTCGAAAGTTTTTCAAGAAGCGATCAAACTGTATGATGAGATAAAAGAGAAAAACGAAACCTATCGGCTTAGAGGTTCTTTTGACTTGAGTTACGAGATTGTGAAGGGTCTGAAGTTAAAATCCTCCGTTGCGGCAGATATATCTCTTCAATATCAAAACTTATTCATGCCGTCCAACTTGGACGAATATAACGAAACTTATTCCAACGGGCAGCATAACCGGACACAAATGCTTCTGAATGAAAATTTAATCACGTACAAGCATAGTTTCCGAAACAAACACAACATTGATCTACTCGCAGGTTTATCGTACCAAATGGATCAAAAAGACGATATTGGAGGATGGGGAAAAGCCGCACCATCAAACTTGATCCAGTATGTTCCGTGGGCGGGTAACGCTTACGATACTGAGAACAAACGGCAACTGAAAGATTTCAAGACAAGCATGGAACGTAGCACGCTCATGGGAATTTTTGGTCGGGTGAATTATAATTATCTTCAAAAATACCTGTTTTCATTCACGTTCAGGCGGGACGGTAGTTCCAAATTCGGGGAAAATGTACGTTGGGGTAGTTTCCCGTCCATCGCTTTAGGTTGGACTATATCAGATGAAAAATTCATGGATTGGAGTCGCAGAACATTGGATTATTGCAAACTACGTGCAAGTTTGGGTAAATCGGGGCGACAATTCGACCAACCTTACATCGCTTTGGGTCTGCTAGAAGCTAATGACCCGTTTCTCGGTTACCCGACCGTAACACCCGACTTTGGCATGGGACTAATAAATCAAGGTTTGACATGGGAAAAAACAGATCAATACGATTTAGGTATCGATATGGATTTGTTTAATCATCGTCTCGCCGTGACACTGGATTATTATTACAGGTACACGGATAAATTGTTATATCTTATCGTTTTACCGGGTAACTATTCCGGTTATATACAACAGTGGCAGAACGCCTATTGTATCAGTAACCAAGGCGTGGAGTTAGATATTAAATGGAACGTGATACGACGTGAACATCTTAATTGGAACTTGGAATTTAATATCGCTCGTAACTGGAACAGGTTGGAGAAAAGCCAGAATGAGAGAGATTTCACGAATTACTCTTCCTTCGACAACCTGAATATCATCGGTAAACCTCTAAACGGGATTTACGCCTATCAAACCTTAGGATATTATCAAAACGATAAAGACGTACCCCGCAATTACATCGCTGGAGAAAATACCCCCCTCGGAACGGGGCGACAATTCTATCGTGCTGGGGATCGGGTTATCATTGACAATAACGGAGACGGACGAATCAATTATGAAGACCGAGTTTTCTGTGGTTCCCCACTTCCTCTCGTGTCAGGTGGCATTATCAGTACGTTAAACTATAAAGGATTTGACGTGAATATTCTCTTTAATTACGTGATTGGAAGACATATTTTAAATCAAGGTACCGGCACATCCGTGGGTACAACCACAGGCATGACCGCAGAAGATATTGCCAAGCCTGTTTTCGAAGATTTGTCGAATGCCACCTTTTGGCAGAAAACTGGGGATAACACCGATTATCCCATGAACAGGCTGGAAGCGGGATTAAATAATTTTGGCACGGCAATAGAAGCTAACGTTCAAAACGTGAGTTATATCAAATTGAAAACAATAACAATAGGCTACACCTTGCCTAAAAGCGTGAAAAAATTTATCGGATTTGGTGTACGGGTATTCGCAACGGGTGAAAATCTTTTCACCATTACTAATTATAAAGGAGCAGATCCCGAATCCGTGGATACAGTAACGGGTATTGACGGGCTTGGAAATTACCCCTTGTCAACAAGATTAACATTTGGATTAACCTTAAACTTATAAGCATGAAATCAATTCTTTATATATTCATCCCGTTCGTATTTATCTTAAATTCCTGTTCGAATAGTTTTTTAGTGGAAGAGCCGAAAATTTCGGTCACGAACAATAACTTTTGGAAAACCGATCAAGACTTCCAAGCTGCAACAATGGGTTTGCATTCGCTTTTTAGATCCGCCCACGGTTCTGTCATCGTCCAATACCGGGATCGGGGACTACTATTCGATAACCTCGCTTCATGGCAGAATCCATGTAACAATGAACTTTCCCGTTATTGGAGTATGATAAGCCCCGAGTTGGATTGGCGACCGGAATACAAGGTTATCACTTTTGCAAATGAAATTATTTATAACCTGAAAAAAGAAAACCTTGCGGAAAAAAGGTACAATCATTACATGGGACAAGCCCTCGTGTTAAGAGCCTATATGTACTTCTATATACTTCGAGTATGGGGGGATGCCCCCTTGATCTTAAATTCAGAAGATACGGGAGAGATAGGGCGGACAGCGTGGCAAGAAATCGCCGCTCAATGCATAACGGATTTACAGGAAGCCGCCAAGTTGTTACCTCATGCCGATGCACAAGAAGACGCGAATGGCGAAACTCTCACGAGCAAACAAATCGCTTCCCAAGGGACGGCTCACGCTATACTGGCTCACCTTTACGCATGGAAAGCAACATTAAATAAAGAACCGGAACTGAATCAACTCGCTATCGCGGAGTGCGACACGGTATTATCTTACAAGTATTATCAATTGGCGGGAAGTATTCATGACGTTTGCGAAACGGTGATGCTTGGCAATAGTAGCGAGGGAATTTTTGAACTGGATTACAGGGATACCGATTTCGATTTCGTGACATCCGGTTCACGGTTAGCGGGTTTTTGTCAGTCATTCCCGATCGTACCCCTTGCTACCCCGCAAACCAAACGAAGGAATCTAAGAATAAATAACACGACAGTTTATGCGCTTTACCCAGATGCGAACGACGATCGACGGAAAGAATATTTTTATGAACTGGATTATTACAACTCGCAAAGTACCTCTATCACGCAAGGGGCAGCATACATTCAAAAGCTACGTCATTATAGCAAATACACGGATGGAACGCAGGTAGGACGTATAAAAAGTTACCTTGATAACGAGATCATTATCCGTCTTGCTGACATTATTTTGTTACGCGCAGAATTGAAAGCGAAAACAGGGGATCAGGCAGGTGCGGAAGTGGATTTAAACCGCATTCGCCGGAGAGCCAACACGAGTGCTTATGATGCAAGCGAGGGTAGCCTGAAAGAAGCTATTCAGAATGAAAGGGACAGAGAATTATTTCTTGAAGGTATTAACACGCGCTTCTTTGATATGGTAAGAAACGGTATGTTCCGGAAGAAACTGAGAGGCAAATTTAAAACCTTGAGCGATCAAGACGTGGAGAATGGGGCTTTGTTTGTTCCAGTCAGTTCAATGGCGTTTAGCAATAACACCCGCATGATTCAAACTACATACTGGAAAAAAAACGGTTATCCACATAAATAATAAAGTTATGAAAAATATATCACTTGTATTGACGATTGCCGCGTTGATGGCGTGCTGCGATAAAGATAATTATATAGATTCTGGCATACACGAGCGAAAGCACGATTGCACGATTTGGGAGTATTTTCAAACCGACCATGCGAATTGGGATTCCCTGATCGTGATGATCCGCCACGCAAGTATGATAAAATACTTTGACGGAACGAACAAAGACGAGATTACTATTTTCGCCCCGACCAATCATTCAATTAATCAATATTTGTTTCAAACACTGGATGACAACGGGGAACGTTTTTACGAGAAGGTGACGGAAATTCCCGCTAACGAGTGCCGTGAAATGCTTCTCTCGTACATGATGCACGGAAAAAAGTTTTTGCAGGATTTCGATCACGAGGTGAAAGGTACTCTAACGGGCGGGACTATAGTGCAAGCCTTGTCGGGTATAGATTTGAGAGTGTACAGGATTACATCCACCTTTTATGACATTCCCGATCTTGGGGCGGAAAAGTTGGCATTCCAAGCCCCTGACGACTATATCGGTACGGTTGCCTCGTGCAACATAGAAATGAACAACGGTGTGGTACACTCACTTGATGCAACTTGTATGTTTACAAAATTATAAAATCAGAACTATGAAAACAGTTATATTATCATTATTCATTCTTCTTTTGGTTATCGGTTGTCAAAAAGATATTGCAATCGGGTATTTGAACGTAGCAAATGCCCTGTATTCACCAGATTCGCTTGTGGTGAAAGCAAAATTGGACGAGGAAGAGGACGCTTATCAAATAAAGCATAAAATACCGTGGCAATCGAACGCAATGGACGGAGTGGAAGGGACATTACCTATTTGCTTTCAGATATGGAACATTAACGGGGAACAACCGGAAATCATGAATCAATTCACGATAAAGCCCACGGGAGTAATCGAACTTCCATGTAATCATACAGTTCCAAACGGTCGGTATGTTTTAAGCGTCAAGATCGGCAATAAAGATCATGACTACACGATTGATTCAGCCTTTACAGTGATCGTAGAATAATGAGTATAAGCACGTTACATTGCATTAGATTGAAAATATTTTAAACTTTTTTTGTGTATAAGATAATTATTTTTAATCATTTGTAATGACAGAATGCAATACGTTTGGTTTTTATTGATAGCATGTAAATTTGAAAGCAGCCGGAAAAGCAGAAGTAAAGCACATTCTTTTTCTCACATTAGTACAATCCGGCTGTTTTCTTTAGAAATTATTATCTGGTATATAATTGATTGCGGATATTTGAACGTAGGACAACCTGATCTGATGAATATAATGAATTGATAGTTTGCAAAATAATTAGATCAAAAACTAAGGGAGAACCCGCACCCCTCTATCAAGAAACTTAAGGGTGAGAGAAACTGCCCCCTCTCGCTTTAAGTTCATTCTGGAAACCGACTTTTTTTTCTTCGAAGCAGTTTCATTTGTTATAGTGGAAAGTTTTTTGTTGCATGCCCATTTTCATGAAGAAACAGAATATGGAAGTCCTATCGGGAAAAGGAATTAACATCCTGGAAAGTCCATCTTCCAAACCTTTCCTTACCAAGAGAGAGAATCACTTGGCAATCAGCATCCCTGCATAAGTTTACGAGATGTTCAAATCCATCGTTTCATTTGGCAAGTATTCATCTTTTTTGATTTTCAAGCCCTTAATCATATTATATTCTCGAAATTATTAGTAACTTCGCTATTAGTTTTAAATTTTACCGTCGTAAATTTTACGATGGTAATTTTTATGATGGCAAAATAAAATATGAAAGAGATAGAATATGAAAAAGTCCTGTTTAAGTATGAAGTCGAGAGCAGGCTTTTTTCAATGGAGGATAGGTAACTTGTTTAAGGGGGAAGGACTATGTAACTTTGTATGAAAACAATAAAGGGCAAAATAGAATAAATCATCAAAACATGAAAAAGGAAACAAAAACAATTCGTTTGATCTATCCTCAATGGCAAGGTGCCAATATCGTAAATTTGATTACAGAGGTTGAAAATCCCAATGATGCCTCAAGGGGATATTTATTGGGGGCACAACTCTTAAATTTTCTAGCCCCGGACAATGGCCAAGAAACACTAACCGTTCCAGTTGCGACTGAAATTACGGATCGCAAGGTGACAGACGGAGTCCTCGACCGGGATATTATAGCCCGTCAAACAAGAGCTGCATTAGACATGCTACAAGTCAGTAATCCTGATAAAATCGTAACACTTGGCGGAGAATGTTCGGTCAGTGTCGCTCCCTTTACTTACTTGGCTCAAAAATACAAGAACGATGTTGCCCTGGTTTGGATTGATGCACATCCCGATATCACGCTCCCCGGAGACATCTATCCCGGATTTCACGCTATGGCCGTAACAGCCTGCATGGGGCATGGCGACTCCAAAATCCTAGCGGAATTACCTGCCCAATTTACCCCATCAAACATATTATTCGTGGGATTACGCAACTGGGAACGTGAAGAAATCAAAGAACGACAAAAGCAATACGGGATAAAACATCTCACTCCAAAAGATGTTGCACGAAACAGCGATGCTATTAAAACTTGGTTGAAATCATGCGGAACGTCGAAAGTCGTTATCCATTTTGATATGGACGTACTTGATCCTGCCGAAATCATCGCTGCAGTTGGAACTGACCCCGATGGGATGAAAATGGAAGAAGTCATTCGGGTAATAAAGGACATTGCCGCAGAAAAAGAATTAGTAGGCTTGACAATTGCAGAACCCATGCCTCGCACGGCAATCAGGATCAAAAATATGCTACATCAATTACCCCTGCTGAAATAAAAAATTTGGGATTTACACACTTTTTGAAACACTATCAAACACTATCTCTAATTTTTCACGTGAGCCCCTATTTTTAGGAATTTACTGAATACCAAAAAAAGTCCTACAAAACATTGATTTTGTAGGACTTGTCTTTTTGTTGTCGCCTTTTGGCTTTTCTTTTAGTGATCCAGCTGGGACTCGAACCCAGGACCCCAACATTAAAAGTGTTGTGCTCTACCGGCTGAGCTACTGAATCCTTCAATCGTGTTTCTCAATTGCGGTGCAAAGATAGTAATTCTATCTGAACTCCCAAAAAGATAACAGATTTTTTTTACGGAAAAATATAAGATATTCTGAACGGGAAAAGGCTTTTCGACTATTCTTCGATACACAAGGATTCTATCTTCAGCAAACGTTCTCTAAGACGAGGCATATCTTTCTGCCTGATAGACAAAGTCATTTCACATTCCATCTCAAAATTTCGGGATAATATGTCCGGTTCTTCTTCTTTCAACACTTTCATCACGTCGTTCATCACGACATAAGCAAAATGCACGCGAATAACCTCATCCACAGTACGCTCCACGATCTCTGCATGATTGATCGCATCAGCAGCAGCTTCTTTATAGGCTTGTATCAAGCCGGATACGCCTAATTTGATTCCCCCGAAATACCGGATTACCACGATAAGCACGTTAGATAAATCATTGGAAACAATCTGTCCAAGGATAGGTTTTCCCGCCGTGGAAGAAGGTTCCCCGTCATCATTCGCCCGGAAACGCTCCCGATTTGCACCCAGACAATACGCATAACAATGGTGACGGGCATCATAATATTTCGTTTTAAGCCCAGCAACAATATCTTTAATCTCTTCTTCGGATTTCACGGGATAAATAAAAGAAATAAAGCGACTGCCTTTTTCCTTGTACAGGCCCTCGGCAATCGTATTTACAGTTCTATATTTATCCTCCTCCATAAAGGAACGCAATAATTAGTTACGACAATAAAGTTTCTTCTGGAGTTCCTCCACCTGAGCTTTAAAAGCACGATCGGTTTCCATCAAATCGGTAACAGCCTTACAAGCATACAACACGGTCGTGTGGTCCTTTTTACCGATTTGCTTACCAATGTATGCTAACGATGCATTCGTGTAAGTCTTGCTGAAATACATGGCCAACTGGCGAGCTTGAACGACTTCTCGCTTTCTCGTTTTTTCCTGTAACATTTCGGGAGCCATGTTAAAATGCTTGCAAACAACTTGCTGAATATCTTCCACGGTCAACTCGACTTTCTGGTTCTTCACCATTTTACCCAAGATCTCCTTCACCACATCAACCGTCAGGTCTTTATGATTAAAGGTCGCTTGAGCCAGTAAAGAAATCATAGCTCCCTCCAATTCCCGCACATTATTGCTCACGTATTTACAGATATATTCCAACACCTCGTCCGAAAAGTCTATACCATCTTTGTGCGCTTTAAAACGAGCTATTTCCATACGAGTTTCAAAATCAGGAGCTTTTATCTCCGCAGACAACCCCCAACGGAAACGGGAAAGTAAACGCTCCTCCAAGCCACTCAACTCTGCCGGTGAACGATCGGATGTCAGTATCAGTTGTTTCCCTGACTGATGCAAGTGGTTAAATATATGAAAGAATGTATTCTGAGTGGCAGTTTTACCGGCTAATTCATGAATATCATCCAAAATCAACACGTCGATTAATTGATAGAAATGTAAGAAATCATTGATCTCGTTCTTACGCACAGCTTCCGTGAATTGAGTCTGAAAAACATTCGTGGTCACGTACAATACCACCTTGTTGGGATAATTTTGTTTAACCTCCATACCGATAGCTTGTGCCAAATGAGTTTTTCCCAATCCAGACCCACCATATATTAACAAGGGATTAAAAGCCGTACCGCCCGGATTTTGCGCAATCGCCACGGCGGCAGATTTTGCCAATCGATTACAACTTCCCTCGATATAACTATCCAGCGTGTAGGAAGGATTTAATTGAGGATCTATCTGTAAACGATTATTATTGCGTTCGAAAGGATTTTTAGGAGCAACACTATCCGGTTTACCATTCACGTACACCGTGTTCGGTTCCACCTTTTTCATGTTATTGGAAGGCATTGTCACGGAAAGAGGATCACGAGGATGGCTCTCTTCTACTACAACTGAATATTCAAGTTTTGCATTCGGACCAATCGCGGAACGAACAGCTTTTCGCAAAATATCCACGAAATGCTCTTCCAAACATTCGTAAACATATTGACTTGGCACTTGAATTGTCAACACATCATCTTTGAAACTCAAGGCACGAATCGGTGCAAACCAAGTTTTAAACGTTCTTGGCAACACTTGCTCCTTGATCAAGTCTAGACATTCCGACCAAACACTTTTACAATCCTTTTTCATTTATCTATTATTTATATCCCTATCCATTCTAGGAAATGGAACGCTAAATTCGAAAAAAAATATTGGAAAAAAAATAATGATTTCACTTGCTTTTTATCGTTTCTTGCTTACGTTTTAGGTATCAATTCTTTAGATATATAATAATGACAATCAATACCTTACAACACAACAAAATAATCAACAAGCGTCTCTTTTTTGCAATGAGCTCTTAACATAAACACAACATTCCGATTAACCTACCCTAGGGATAAAGCTTTAACGCCTAAGGGGAAAAAATAAACTACGCTATATTTTTTTGATTCTAAAAATCCACCTTTTATGTTAACAAAATTCAGAGGCTAAAGATCGTTATTTAGAATTATTCTATTTTTCAAATAAAGTCAATTTTAACAATATATGCACCATTATAACATTTTATAACATCATGTAATTTCCGCTGGGCAGGTTTCAATTTCTTGTAGCTATCAATGATGTAAAGATATTTATCTTTATACTTAATTTCCTTTAATCCAGGATTTTGAACATACAATTCAGAATTAATATCTAATCGTTCCGAAGACTCGAAAATTACCACGCCATACTCTTCAAGAGCATTTTTTCCAAAAGAAAAATCAATCAGCGAAAGATTTATAAAGCGTTTCGGATTATACCTGAATTCGACCAATAAGCGATTCAAATTTTCACTCACTTGATTCAAATTATAATAGAGATCATTGTCATTTAAAAGTGCACCTATCGTACCCTCACCTCTATTTATTTTGTTCATTATCGAATCGGTTGTAGCCAAAATATAGTCCAGACTCATTAGTGTCTGATGCAAGCTTGCTCGCCGTAAAGAATCGCTTATCGCGGACACATTACTCAAAATATTAGAAATCTCCTCGTTATTATTTTTCAGATTACCCGTGATGCTATTTACATTCTGCAAAATGGAACTGATTCTCACGGACTCTCCTTGTATTAAGGTATCCAAATTTCCCGAGGCACCCTCCAAATTACGCAATGTCCGGTCGATACTTCCGAAACTATTACTTAAATTCTTTTTTGTCTCTTCATTAAATAATCCTTGAACGATCAACATCACGGAATCCAATGACCCTAGCAAACGCTCGGCTTTCTGTTTCAATGGCAACATTTGTTGGCTCACCTGTTCCATAAGTCCACGTTCCACTTGCGACCGCAAGGTATCTCCACTTACCGCAGACACGCGGGAATCTCCCGGCATTAAAGCAATGACTTTTGAACCCATTAAATCAGCACTCTGAATCATGGCCAATGTATTTGATGGTAGTTCCAGCCCTTTATTCACCGAGAACTTCACGAGTACCCGATCAAACCTTTCCCCCGTAAACTGGATTGAAATCACTTGGCCTACCTGATATCCCCGGTAAATAACGCCACTAGACACTTTCAACCCTTCCACACTATCATACACACCATAAAATGTACTTTTGGATTCAAACAGGGACGAACCTTTTAAGAAATTTATTCCCCAAATCAAGATAAAAACCGCAGCCAACGCGGTCAGGGCTAATTTCGCTTCTCTTTTAATTTTCATGAGTATTATTTTATTTCTTCATTCATTTCTTCTATTCTAACTTTCTTGCTTCTGCCACGGAAATCTGTTTTCCTTTATAGACCGCAATAACAAAGCAATCCTTTACCGTTTTTCGAACTTCCTGCTGAAACTCTAACGCTTTCTCGTAACTCGAAGTTTTCTTCACATAATACCGGTAACGATCTATTCCCTTCAATACCTCCACCTTGTCTTTCAATTTCAGATACCGGAAATCCTTTATTCGTGTCTTGGAAGATGCTACTTGTATGGCATAAAACAAATCATTCTTATCGGATTCCCCAACAACCTTCTCGACCTCTTTCTTTTCTACCGTAGAAGTTTTCTGATTTTGCTTTTGCACCTGCGAAGTCTGTTTTTGCTCCACTTTTTGTTCTTCCAGTCCTCCGGTCAACACGACACTGTTACGTTCCACGCTATTTTTATATGCTTGAAAAGCCGCAAATATCGCCCGGGCTATATTGGTTTGTCCTGACTCAGACGTTAAAATCTTTTGATCATGCGGATTCGAAATAAAACCAGTCTCAATCAGGACTGCCGGCATCCCCACGTCCATCAACACGATAAATCCCGCTTGCCTCACTTCCCGATCCGGCATACGAGTTCTCGCTATTAACTCCTTTTGAATAGGTGCAGCAAATTCCATACTATTTTTCAAGTGACTATTTTTCAAAAAATTAAACATGATATATGACTCCGCTTTTTTCGGATCAAAACCATCATATTTCACTGAATAATCCTCTTCGTAATGAATGGCCTCGTTCTCCTTCATGGCAACTTGAAAACTGGCCTCTGACTTGTGTAACCCCAGCACGTAAGTTTCCACGCCTCTCACGCTCGATTTGGAAAACTTGTTCACGTGAATGGAGATAAACAATTGCGCTTTCGCTTTATTCGCTATCCGTCCCCGTTCCCTCAAATCCACGGCGACATCCTTGGTCCGCGTGTACACGATATTCAAATCGGGATAGGCATTTTTCACCAACTTTCCCAATTTTAAGGCTATCGCCAACGTTATATCTTTCTCCCTCAACTTCCCACTAATAGCTCCCGGATCTTTTCCTCCATGTCCGGCATCAATACAAATACAATTTATTTTCCCCAAAGTCTCTTGTGCCATCAAAGAATTCAAACCTTCTAATAAAAAGATTACCAACAAGAAACATATGAACCGGCACTGATTTATCATGTATTTAAAACTTTTTAAA
>ENA-USUG01004759-USUG01004759.1-human-gut-metagenome-genome-assembly--contig:-NODE-4759-length-16406-cov-6.355013_pt1 | contig 16406 bp, 20 predicted proteins | sample MGYA00250059_ERZ773394 | MGnify/ENA primary metagenome ERZ773394 (study PRJEB29103, sample SAMN06111957) | human gut metagenome | biome: human gut; feature: ankylosing spondylitis patient; material... | reverse complement strand
ATAATTAGTGTGAATATGAAGAACAGTTTGTTTTGATGGAAATATTTTCCGTCAGGGCAGACTGTTTTTTTATACCCAAAATTGCACCTTGACAACTTCATAAGTGCGAAAAACCTTGTAAATAAAGGATTTTAGCTGTTTATAAAAAATTGGATTTATGTAGATTATACCTACCTTATACCTACTGAATTTTAAAAGTAAACCATGCCATGTTTTAGGCATGGTTTAAATTCATTTAGAAATGTATGTTATGAAGAACAGATACATCAAAATCCAGTAGTGAAGAAGACATAGACATGAAATCTTCAATGCTTGATTTTGATACTTCTGATCTAAGAGTGATTTTTAATGTTTTGGCATCACTGCTCAAAAAATCTGAAACATGTTTGCCATATACTTTAGGTTTCATAACTCCGCTCTGAAATATGATTTGTTTACATGCGTCGGCATTTTGTGTGGAATAATCAATACCTTTGGTGAAAATAACAGTATCTTTTGTCAGAGATATAATTGGTGTACCTTCAGAAGATATTTTATCTGTTCCAAGCATTTCCCTTACTCCAAGAAAAGTGTACATATTTAGGAGATTGGAATGGTTAATCATATTTTCCATATACTTTTGCATCTGATCCATATGATTTTGCATTTGTTCAGTACGTTTGTTTGTTTTCTTTGCGGAATAATTGTAGCATGCAGCTTGAATTAATGCGATAACGCCAACAACCAGGCTGGCTATACTTATTACATTTAAAATTAAAGGATCCATCATAAAACACCACCTAATATCTGTTTGGATCATCAGAACGTCCGAGAAGGTAGTCTGTTGATACGTTGAAATAATCAGCAAGTTTACTCAGTATTTCTAAGTTGGGTTCACGCTTGCCCATTTCGTAATTCTGATATCCTCTTTCAGAAATACCTAAATATTCAGCAAGCTCTTTCTGTGTTTTGTCAATAGATTTTCTGCACGTTTTGAGTCTTTCTGAAAGCATATTAGATTCCTCCGTAAAAATAATAAAAACTATATTGACACGAACAAAATGTGTGTGTATAATAAAGACAACACGAACAAAGTGTGCGTGATGTATATTGATACATAGAATTAATCTAATAATAACACAAATTGTTCGTGCTGTAAATAAGTACATTGAAAAGTAAAGGAGGAAACACTATGGCAAGAATGTATGAAGCAGCCAATGCAAGACCAAAAGAAATTGAGGAGTACCCACCAATCCTGCAGGCGAGACACATTCAGGAACTTCTAAACGTCTGTGAAGCAGTTGCTTACCAGATACTACATATCCAGGGCTGCCCTACTTTGAAGATGGGAAAGAGAATGGTAGTCCCAAGAGATGACTTCTGGGAGTTCCTAATGGCTCATAAAGGCAAACAACTGTGGTAAGCGAGGAGAGATTGCCTATGAGTGAAGATAAACGCTTAAATGAGGTCATACGAGTTCAGAAACGTCCCAGCAGCTTCGTGATGATGGATAAATCCTTTTTGGAGGATACCAGGCTATCTTATAAAGCCAAAGGAATACTTGCTTATTTACTGAGCAAACCGGACAACTGGAAAGTGATTGTTGGAAATCTTGTAAACTACTCCACCGATGGCAAATCATCCGTATATGCAGGACTAAAAGAGCTGAAGGAATATGGCTATTACGAGAAAATCCCTATCCGAAACGAGCAGGGAACCCGCATTACCAGGTGGGAAAGTACGGTATATGAACTTCCACTTTCTCTACTTACCGATTTTCAAGAAATAGAAAATCTAAATATAGAAAATCAATTTATAGAAAATCGGGAACGTAATAATAATTATAATACTAATATATTAAATGTTAGTAATAATCATGTCCAGTCTTGTCAGGAAGAACATGACCGACAGCCTGATTTACAAACCACTCTCTCGCTGATCCACGAGAACATAGACTACGATAGTCTGAAAATTACTCATGCAGCCGACATAGAGTTGATTGATGAGTTTGTAAGCATTATCTTAGATGCACTACTGTCGCAAAGTAAAACAGTCCGTATTAACGGCGAGGATAAGCCTAGAGAGCTTGTAAAGAGTAACCTGATGAAATTAACCTGTGCAGACATTGAACATGTCCTGTGGCAGTTTAAAGCACATGGAGAGCGGATAAAGAAAAAGCAACAATACATACTTACCATGCTTTATCATTCACCAATGGAGCTGAAAGCCCACATAACAAATTCGATACATGTAGATTGGGGGTATTAGATGAATCAGACAAGAGAAGAACAGATATGCAATGAACTATTACATATTTGGGCTAAAGTTTACGATTTTAGAGAAGAACTTGGTGAAAAACATGAATTGTACGATAGCTTATACAAATTATCGTTTGATATCAATTCTGTTGAAAGCAATTTTAGAAAGTTCTTAAAAAAAGAAGAGTCCACTGTTATTGGCGTAACAATGAACTCGTAGCATTACCGCAAGGGCAACGCAGTATTCTTTCCACAAAAGAATTATACCACTGCTAACGCCCTTGTATCAAGTAATAATTGAAAAGAGGGACATATATTAATGGGAAAACGTGAAATATTCCGCTGGCATAACATACCTCATTGGGTAACGCCACTTGCCAGTATCTATTATGCAACCATTATTATTCCGTACAAAGGGAGGTTAAGTAAGATGCGTAATGTACAGAAGCATGACGTAATCAATGAGATTCTGCGAGAATATAAGGACAAAGCTCCTATCAATAGAAACGGATTAGAAACTTTATACGACAGAGCATCTAACAGAGGATATCTTCCGATGATGATTTATGTTGGGCTGAAGACTATGATTTGCAAAAATTATATCCGTAAAGAGTATATTCCACCAAATAATGATCCTTTACTGGAAGTTATTCACGAAAGAATGTACATGGAAGATTGGGAGTTCCGTAGCATGTTTAGAAACACATATATTTAGCAGGAGGTATAGAAAATGAAAGTAAATGGTATAGATTATCCGGTGATCGGAATGGCAAAATTAGAAAAATTAGGGTGTGAGGTTCCGCTTCTTGATATTCCTATGATGTCAGATGAGCGTTGGATGGAATTAACAAACACTCCAGAACAGATAGAACTCAGAAGAAAATACGGTATTGATCAGGCAGGTGAGTTTGATGGCTAAACGAGGACAAGGTGAAGGAAGCATTTCTAAGCGTCCTGACGGTACTTGGTGGGCTAGAATTACAGTAGGTAAGACACCTGATGGAAAGCAAAAAAGAAAAGCATTTTATGGTAAGACGAGAAAAGAAGTGCAAGAGAAGCTCACGGCTGCACTCAATGATATAAATAACAACACTTACATAGAACCGAGTAAAATGACCGTGGAGCAATGGATGTACATTTGGTTACGTGATTATAAAAAAGCATCCGTAAAGCCAAAAACTTATGCAGCATATGAAGCACATGTAAGAAACCATATAGCTCCAGATTTAGGAAATTATACATTAGCCACTCTTCGTAACGACATGGTGCAACGTTTTGTCAATGGATTGGCAGATAAAGGGCTGAAATCATTAACTATCGAAAGAATAGTCGGAACACTAAAAACAGCCTTGATCCAAGCGGTAGATAATGATTTGATAGCTAAAAGTCCTGCTACCAGGATAAAGATGCCACTCAAACAAGAACGTACTCCAAGAGTTCTCACAGTAGAGGAACAAAATATATTTATGGAGTATTCCAAAGAACATCGTAACGGAGAGATATTCTTACTAATTCTCGGTACTGGATTGCGGATCGGCGAGGCTTTAGCACTTACATGGGACGATATAGATTTTGAAAATCACATTTTAAGCGTAAATCGTACACAGATTGAATATTGCGAACACATCAATGGAGAAACAATATATCACAGAGGATATAGTTCTCCTAAGACCAAGGCAGGTAAAAGAACAATTCCTCTCATTCCAAGTTTAGTAGATATGCTACTGAAACTTAAAGAGGAACGCGAGCTGGAAAAGCAAAAATTCAAAGATGTTTATCAAGATAACGGATTAATATTCTGTAATTACTATGGTGTGTCGCTTAATTATACGGCTATATCAAAGAAAATACAGACTATCTGTAAAAAAGCAGGACTGAATGGAGTGCATCCACACACTCTTCGGCACACATTTGCAACTAGAGGACTTGAAAATGGAATTGATTTAAAGATAATGCAGGAACTCTTAGGACACTCCAGCATCAAGATGACCGCCGATTTATACACCCATGTACTTCCGGAAACAAAGAAAAACTCTATGATGAAACTAGCTGATACAATCAATATATAAAACTTACAAAAGGCACTCCGAGAATATTGTTTCTGGAATGCCTTTTATTATTGATTTTTTTATGTAGGTATATACCTACTTTTATACCTAAGAGAATAAAAAAGCATAAAAAACATGAAAAATAATAAAAGAATTATGAAGTTGACATCTCAAAAACCCAGTAAATAAGGGCTTTTGAGAAATTATAAAGATAATGTAACAAGGAGTATATATTATACCCTTTTTCAATGATATAAACTCCATGGTTCAGTGATAACACATATGGAAACTGTAAAATTAAGATAATTTGCTAAATTTCAGAAAATGATGTCCGATTTTGCATCTGCCAGTACAGAGTATATGAAGAGATAAATATTCAAAATACAGGAGGTACTGATTATGCAGAACAAATTATTTTTAAAGGCAGCCGATATATGTGAACTTCTGGAGGTAAAACAGACATCGGCTTATGAGATCATTGGCAATCTGAATAAGGAGCTGGAAGAACAGGGATATCTGACGCTTAGAGGAAAAGTTCCGACAAAGTATTTTGTGAAGCGTTTCTACGGAGTGGAAGATACTTGTGAGATTCCACAGGAAGAGGGAAAGGAATGGTTTCATGCGTAAGAGAAAAATGTATTTATCAGTGGAAGATATTGCAGAACTCTTTAGCTTTAGATCAGGCGAAGCGTATTGCGGAATTGGTTGATGGTAGTGAAGAACTCAAATCTGCTGGAATCCGTGTTGGAATGTATGTTGGAGGAGAAGAGCATTCATCTGCAAAGATGATAGTTACTGGGTTTCTAATAGATGATATTGGTCTTGGAATGTGTCTGGGGGTTATGATGGGTGTTAGCATCGGCCCTGCAATTGATGTGCTGAGAAAAAATAAGAAATCAGAGGAGCAAGAGGATAATGATGAGAAAGAATAATGTGCTTCGCAAATATATAGCGTCACTTCTATTATTTTTGTTATTTGAGACAGTGGCATCACGTTGTGGAAGGCTAAAGGAAACTTGTTTTATCTGTTGAATTTCAGCTACATTGGAGGATGCCTTGCGTTGGGAACAGCACTGTTTACTGCAGGAAAACGCTATGCCCGACATTTTCTTGGTGTTTTTGAGGCGGCAACAATCCACTACGCAGTCGCGAAGATATTCGGTCCACTGTTTTTCAATCCTGCGTGTTCACTGCGATGAAAGCAAATGTGTTCATTGTGGAAAATGTCTGCGTGTCTGCCCAATGAATGTGGAGGTCAATAAGGAATCCCGCAAACGAAAGAGAAGAACGGAGTGCATACTCTGTTATGAATGTACGAAGGTCTGTCCGACCAAAGCATTGCATTAAAAAATGGAGTTGGAGATATAGCTGCAATGGCAAAGTCGAGTTTTGTACATACACCAAAAAATAAAAGATATAATTTGGAATGTAGATTATGATATACTGTAAACAAGATATAGTGCAAAACGTAACAGAAAGGAGTATGCACAGTGTCAGAGAAAAAGAAATTTACAGTATACGTCGGAAGTGTAGCACTATGCATAGGTGTGGCAGTTCTGCTGCATTATGTGTCCTTTACCAATCCTTATCTGCAATCTGTTTGTCATCTTTTAAGACCTTTTATTTATATAGGACTTTATCTGGTATGGGCGGTTTCTTTTCAAAAAAGGATTATCCAAAAGGAAGCCAGGCGTTGTTTAATAATGATTGCAGCGATGATAGTTTTTTGGATGCTCATTCGTATGTGTAAATTTGAAATACCGTATGAGATGCCGACAGCATTGCGCTATGCCTGGTATCTTTATTATATTCCTATGGTGTTGCTGCCCACGGTCAGTCTTTATCTGGCATTTTATATACGGCAGCCGGAGAATTATAAATTACCGGAAAGACGATGTCTGCTGTTTTGTCCGGCATTGTTTCTGATAGGGATTGTATTAACGAATGATCTGCACCAGTTAGTTTTTACTTTCCCGGAGGGGAGACTGGGGGAAGCAGCTTCCTATGAAGTAGGCGTCTATGGATATGGAGCAATGTATTATGCTATAGTCGCCTGGGATCTTGGCTGTCTGCTGGCAGCACTCTTGATTATTCTATTAAGATGCAGAAAAATTAAAAACAGGAAAATGCTTTGGATGCCTTTTGGTGCTTATGGACTGTCGGTTGTCTATGGCATTGCCTATTATCTGAATCTGCCCTTTTGGAAAATATTTTCAAGCGATATGACGGCTGCATTATGCCTTTTGTTTGCTTTGATCATTGAAAGCTGCATCCAGTGCGGATTGATCCCTTCCAATACAGGATACGCACAATTATTTGCAGCATCTACAATTTCAGCACAGATTACTGATCAGAGTGGAAAATGCATTTATCAATCTCAGGATTCGGAATGCATTGCGCCGGAAATCGTAAGACAGGTAGTTCAAAGCCAGATCATGTTGGAAAATGGGATCAGACTGTCGGGAAAACCAATTTTGGGAGGTTATGTCTTGTGGAAGGAAAACCTGTCGGAATTACAGGAAATCGTAAGAGAGCTTGAAGACAGGAAGGAAGAATTAAAAGATGCGAATCTGATTGAGGAAGAAAATCTGAGGACAAAAAGAGAAGTAGAAAAACTTTCTGTGAAGAATCAGCTTTATGATAAAATACAGAAACAGACGGCAAGGCAGAGTGCACTTTTGACGGAATTCATTGAAGCATATTCTATGGAAGAAGATGAGAACGAAAGGAAAAAAATATTAGGGAAGATAGTTGTGATCGGAGCCTATATAAAAAGGCGTAGTAATCTTATTTTTATTGCGGAGCAGACCGTAAAATTTCCGATCAGAGAGTTGGAGTTATGTTTCAGGGAAACGATAAAGAATCTGGAATGGAACCATGTTGAGGCAGGTTTTTCCACCGCTTTAGATGAAATACGAAGTGAAGATGCTATGCAGATTTATGATTTTTTTGAAGCAGTCATTGAGGAATCTTTGGAAGATCTGTCGGCATTTACTGTAAATCTGAAACACAGAGAGGAGCGGATCGTCATGTCTATGAGTGTGGAATGTAAAACAGATCTGCGGGAAATTGCCGGACGATATGGAGCTTGTGCAGAGCAGGATTTTGACGGAGCATGGCTGCTTTCTCTGATTCCGGGAGGAGGTGGCGGCAAATGATAAAAACATTTGAAAACTGTTCGCCGGAGTATCAGATCACGATCATTTGTTTTTTTATTTTTTTGACTTTGCTGTATATGATTCTGGTTATTTATGAAGGAACAGGAAAAAGACAAAGAAAGATGTTGCTGCTAGACAGTGCATTGCTTATAGTTATTTTCCTTATAACATCCGGCTTGTGTGCGCGGCAACGGATGTTTAAAATACCATATGTGATTTTAATTGTTATGGGAATTTGTGGTTTTTTATATGTAGGAATGAAGATCTTTGGAATTCATAAGTACCGCAAGAACTGCCTGAGGGAAAATGCAGTTCAGGAGAGTCTGGACAATTTGCCGAGCGGAATTGTTTTTTTTGATGGGAACGGAATGCCTAAACTGATGAATCGGAAAATGTATCAAATTTGTCAGAATCTGGCGGGAAGAGATATACAGAATATTACAGAACTGAAGGAAGCACTGGAACATCCTCTGAAAGAGAATGTATTTTATGATGTTGATCTGAAAGTATACTGCTTTGCGGATGGAAGTGTGTGGAAATTTTCAGAGAAAGAGATTACTACGACAGCCGGAGATCGATTTTTCCAATTTCTTGCTTCTGAAGTGTCGGAATTATATCGGAACAAAGTGTTGCTGAAGGAAGAAAATCAGAAACTTCAGGAAATGTCTGTGGCTATGAAAGAACTTTCTAAGAATGTAATAACTCTGACCAGAGAAGAAGAAATGTTATCTATGAAAATGAGAGTGCATGATAATCTGGGATATAGTGTCCTGGCGGCACAGCGGATGTTGATGCGGGAATCAGAAGCAGACCGGGATATTTTCCGTTCGCAATGGAAGCAGACATTAGATTTGCTGAATAAAGATAGCGAGTCTGTGGAAGGCGAACAACTGCACAGGCAGGTGCAGGAAAGAGCGAAGACTTTGGGTGTGAAAATCATTTATACAGGAGAAAAAGTCTGGGAATCTCATATTTCCGAACTGATGGATACAATACTTTTGGAGGCGCTTTCCAATTGTGTCCGCCATGCCGTGGCAAGCGAACTGTATGTAAAATCCGGCAGTGAGGAACAAGAGTGGATTATAGTAATCACAGATAATGGACAAAAAACGGAGAAGAATGTCAAAGAAGGAGGAGGATTATCCGGTATACGAAAAAGAGTGGAGCAATGTGGAGGTATATTGAGAATCTGTGCGGAGTCAAAATTTTCGATAATCGTTAAGATACCAAAGGAGGTGCGGAGATGATACGGGTATTAATCGTGGAAGACCAGCGTATGGCTCGGGAAGATATGGAAAATTATATCCAGTCCAGTGGGAGATATTGTCTGGCGGCTTCTATCACAAACGCAGCTATGGCAGAAACCGTATGCAGGCAGAGCAAATGTGAACTTGTCTTGATGGATGTCTGTACGGAGAATGATGAGAGTGGTCTTGTGGCAGCGGAGAAGATTAAAAAGACAATGCCCCAGATAAAAGTAATTATCGTGACTTCTTTAGTAGAGTGCAGTTTTATTGACAGGGCGCGCAAAGCGGGAGTAGAAAGCTTCTGGTATAAAGATGCCGGTAAAGAGGAATTGTTGGAGGTTATGGATCGCACGATGAAAGGGGAGAGCGTGTATCCGGATGCTCCACCGGTTGTGATGATCGGAACAGCGAAAAGCTGTGATTTTACACCTGGGGAATTAGCAGTTCTGCGATTAGTGGTGGAAGGAGAATCCTATAAAAAAATTGCAGAAAGTTTGTGTATATCACCGGAGACTGTAAAATGGCATATCAAGAATATGCTGCAGAAAACGAATTTTGATTCCAAAACGAAATTGGCGGTAGCTGTTACAAAGAAAAATCTGATTATAAACGGATTTTAAAAACAGCATTTTACTACCCACATGGGGAGTGTTTAAATCGCTGAAAACCGTTATCATATACTGTGTAAAAGTGTCTTAATCCTAAGATCTTATTTTTTGTTGAGATGTCAGATGCTTTATAAGATACTGTCTGGAAGGGAGAAAAATAATATGAGATATATTATGAGAAAAATCTGCCTGTTCCCGGTAATGATTGCGGTCATAGTTTTTACAGGGTGTGGGCAGAAGAAAAACGAAGATCCGGGAACCGTTACATTATGGCATGTATATGGCGGACAGACAGAATCGCCATTAAACGATCTGATTGATGAATTTAATGAAACGATTGGAAAAGAGAAAAATATCCGGGTACAGGTTGGCAGTGTTACAAATACGAATACGATACATGAAAATGTGCTGGCATCCGCATTTGGAGATCCGGGGGCTTCCAAACTGCCGGATATGTTTGTTTCCTATCCCAAGACAGTTCTGGCGATGCCGGATGATACGGAGCTTGTAGATTATTATGATTATTTTACAGAAGAAGAACTGAACGAATTTATTCCGGCTTTTTTGGAAGAGGGTGTCATTCATGAAAGACTTTCCATTTTGCCGGTAGCAAAATCAACGGAAGTTATGTTTATCAATAAAACAGCATTTGATCGTTTCGCGAAAGAAACAGGAGCGAAGATGGAAGATTTAAAAACATGGGAAGGACTCTTCGCAATGGCAGAACAATATGCTGCATGGACAGACAACCAGACGCCGGACGTTCCTGGTGATGGAAAGAATTTTTTCGTTCATGATTATCATTTTAACTATTTTCAGGTAGGTGTAGAATCCCTGGGTGAAAATTTCTTTAAAGGAGAAAATCTGGCTTTCGGACCGGAATTTCAAACAGTGTGGGAACCTTATGCAAAAGCGGCACTGTCCGGAGGAGTATGGCTTCGCGGCGGTTATGCGACGGAACCTTTGCGAACGGGAGATTCGATTGTATCGGTGGCTTCGTCAGCCAGCGTGTTGTATTATTCAGACGAAGTTACGTATGCGGATAATACATCGGAAAAAGTAGAGATTGTTTCCATGCCATGTCCCGTATTTGCCAGGGGAGAAACGATGGTCATGCAGCGGGGTGCCGGTATTTGTACGGTAAAATCTACACCGGAAAAAGAAAAAGCCTGTATTACGTTTCTTAAATGGCTGACAGAAGCCCAAAAGAATGTGGAATTTGTGACCAGTCTTGGATATATGCCGGTAAAGCAGGAAGCTTTCGATGTTTACCTTCCGGAGGCGATCGAGAAGTTAAGTGATCCGATGTATGTATCCCTGTATCAGGCTTTTTTAAAGACGCAGGAGAACTATACATTTTATACTGCTCCGAAATTGGATTCCTATCTGGATCTGGAAACAAAGTTTGAAGAACTTATCAGGCAAACCCTGTCAGTAAAGCGGTTGGAGTGGCAGGAACATCCGGAAGATATGGATAAACTTGTTTCAGAGACATTAGAGGATTTCAAAGCAGCATACACACAATAATGTCTGCCGGATCGGCAAAAGAGGTGGCTGACATATGGGAGAAAAGAGAATAAATTTCCGGAAGATTATAAAAGGAATAAAGAGACAAGGCATCCGTATGCAGCAAAGACTGATTGTTTATTGGTGCGTGGTGATTTTAACACTTTTTTTAGCGACAGTTCTGTTACTGAGTATTATTGGAGTTCTTCCGGGAATGGATTTTAAAGTACGGGAAATGTTGTCTGCCCAGCAGAAGAATACGTTGTCAGCGATGACAGAGCAGACCGACATTATGATGGCGAGAAGTATTTCTTTATCGGAAGATATTACAAAAGAATTGAATCAATGCCTGACAGCCAATGGAAAGACATTTTCAGATTTGAATGATAATTCTCAGCTGATCATGGATTTGGAGTCTGCGCTGTATCCCTCCTTGAAATCTGCATTGGATGTGAAGTATTGCAGTGGAGTTTTTGTTGTATTGGATGCAACGGTAAATACGAAGACGGAATATGCAGATACATCACGCATGGGAATCTACCTGCGCCTGTCTGATTTAAAGGCAGTAAATACAAGCAAACAGCACGTAGTTTTTTTCAGGGGAAATGCTGATATTGCAAGAGCAGAGCAGGTACAGCTCCATAACCGTTGGAATTTAGAATTTGATACGTCCGCATTGCCGGGTTATGAACAGATTATGCAGTTTGATGGGAACCGGCTGGTAGAGAGCTGCCTGTGGACAGACCGGCTGGAGCTGAGTGACACATGGGAGGATGTGCAGCTTTTATATGTCCCGGTTTTAGATAGTACCGGAAAAGTACGCGGTTTGTGCGGTATGGAGATGAGTAATCTGTATTTCAGGCTGTCTTATCCTATGGTGGAAGGTTCCTGTGGGAATATAGTGACAGTACTGGCTCCTATGGACAAAAAAGGAAACATCTATCTGGATAAGGCGATGTTCGGAGATACAAAGGAAACGTATCTTTCACCATCAGGAACGATGACAGTGAAGAAAGGAAAGTATTATAATACATATTCTACCGCTTTCGGGAATTATATAGGCAGGCATGAACTGCTTGAATTGAAGAGTTGTAATGGGATGCCGCTTGCGGTACTGACATTGATATCAGAAGCGAATTATGAAAAATTAACAGCGGACAATCGAAGGGACTGGATCATCGGTACGTTGTTATTCCTGATTTTATTATTGATTGTTTCTGTCAGTATGTCCCGTCGTTTTGTGAAGCCGATTCTTCGGAGTTTAAAAGCACTGCAGGAGGATACGCTGACAGATGAAAATTTATCAGGAATTTCAGAAGTGGATGCACTGGTTGATTTTATGCAGAAAAAAAGAAATACGGAGAAACTGGAAAATGGAGGCATTCCTCCGAATATAGAAGAAATGCTCAAGGCGTTTGCTTTGCGCGTGGAAACTCTGACTCCGTCAGAGAGGATGGTTCTTCAGTATTATGTTGATGGATATACGATACAGGAGATTGCTTCATTGCTTTATATCAGTATTGGAACAGCTAGAAAGCATAATACAAATATGAATCGAAAACTGGGAATAACTGTCAGAGAGGAATTAATGCTGTATATTGAGTTGTTTCGAAAATGCGATCAGTTAGATAAGCTGACATATAATAGAACTGAGTAAAAGAAAAAGAGTCTGTACAGGCTCTTTTTTAGTTTGACCGACAGATATCGTTTACATTTTTACAAAAAGAAATTACGTATATATAGTAGACGGATAAAAAAGAAACGCTATATATAGTATACTAATCGTTCGTATTTTGGAAAATAAGCAAAATATACGAATGGTGACCATAGTATTTGCTTTCCGTATCTGCTACGCTTTCATTACGAAATGGTGGCCGCCCGATAAAAGAAAAAAATAAAGGAAATGGATAAGGAGGGAGAACTAAAGAGTGGGATGGTGATAGAGCAAGGAGGTTAACAAGGAGGTTGAAATGTGGAATATATTACGAAAAAGGATTTAATAGATTGTTCTACACCGGATGAGTTTTGCTTTTCACTATGCTGCATGGAATGTAAAACAGTATGGAAAAGCACACCAATTCGTTTTTCCAAAGCGGGGAAAAAACCGGAAAATGAAAATCGGAAGATTATTTATGATACGCTTTATGACCGGGAAAAGAATTTAGCATTTCAAAAAGCATTGAATCAGGCGAAAGAAATATTTAATATTTGTCCGATATGTAAGCGTCTTGTATGTGACCATTGCTTTTTGATCTGTGATGATCTGGATATGTGTGTGCAATGTGCCGCAAAACTTAATGAAAAAGGTACTGTTGTAGGATAAAAACGAAAAAAGAAAAACGAAAAAGAAAGGAGAACTTTATTATGAAAAAATATGAGATTTTAGGAGGAAATTTACCAGTTGTCGTATGTGAATTAGCAGCAGGAGAATCTATGATCACAGAAAGCGGAAGTATGAGCTGGATGAGCCCGAACATGAAAATGGAGACGGTTTCCGGTGGCGGAATGAAGAAAATGTTCGGCAGAATGATGTCTGGTGATTCTGCGTTTCAAAACAGATATACCGCAGAAGGTACAGACGGAATGATTGCATTTGCATCAAGTTTTCCGGGAGCAATCAAAGCATTGGAGATTAGCAACGGTCACTCCATGATCGTGCAGAAGAGTGCATTCCTTGCTTCAGAAGAAGGCGAAGAACTGTCCATGCATTTCCAGAAAAAATTAGGAAAAGGCATATTTGGCGGAGAAGGTTTCATTATGCAGAGATTGAGCGGAAATGGAACTGCATTTGTAGAAATTGACGGACATGCAGAGGAATATGATCTGAGTGCCGGACAGGAAATGGTGATCAGTACCGGGTACTTAGCGGCAATGGAAGAAACCTGTACGATGGATATTGTAACCGTAAAAGGAGTAAAAAATATGCTGATCGGAGGAGAGGGCATTTTTAATACTGTTGTTAAAGGACCGGGAAAGGTGATCTTACAGACAATGCCAATCAGCAAGGTGGCAGAATTGCTGACTCCGTTTTTTGCAGATAAGAAGTAGTCGAAAGGGAAGAGGCTTATGAGAAAAAAATTGAATTTGTTATTAGGATTAGTGTTTATCATCAGTATGGCAGCACTGACCGGGTGTGGAGGCTCCGGAAAAGCAGGAGAGAAGAATCCATATGAAGGAAAATGGGTAGCGGTCTCCGCTCAAACGATGGGAATATCCGTCAGTGTAGATGAAGCTTTCGGTGGTGATTTTGAATTTGAAGTGAAAAATGGAGGAAAAGTATCCTTTTCAGCTGGAGACACTACCGGAAATGGAAAATGGTCTGTCGAAGATGATCAGTTTACATTGAGCATCGAAGGAGAAAAAATGGTGGGAACCATCGGAAAAGATATCATTTCTTTTGACGACATGCTGGAGATGGGAGTAAAGGTGATTTTTGCAAAGGATGGAACCGATGCAATGGATCCTTCGCTCTATCTGACAGAGGAGGAAAGTGCAGTCATAGGTAAGTGGGCTTCTGAAAGCGTAGAAGAACTTTTAGGAGACGGACCGCAGACTTCTATGGAAGGAGTAGACAACATCAATGATGCACTGCGTCTTGATTTCAAAAATGACCGTAATGTAACAGTTATTTATAAAGGAGAAGAGATAGGGACATTCCCATGGTCAGTTGCACTGGGGTATTGTGCGATTGAATCAGATAACCCATCTCTCTCAGTGGCGATAAATGACGATGGCACGTTAAAAGTAGATTACAGTAATGACGAAGACTACTACACATTTCATTGTGTGAAAAGTGACGGTGAATAGCTGAAACGGATATGGAAAGCGTGAAGGGAGGGAAGATACCATGAAAAAGAAATTGTGGTGTGTGCTGTGTATCATGACATGCATGATGATGATAGCGGCATGTGGACAAAAAAAGGCTCCGGAGAAGAAAAAAACAGAGCAGGCAGAAACAAAATTTAAGGACAGGGAAAATCTTAAATTAAATTTATTTACAGTGTATTATCCGAAAGCATGGAACTATGATAAAGAAAATATGAAGAAAGATAAAGACTACGCTCGCGTTAGATTTTTTGATGGAGATACAGTAGATGAATCCGAGAATGTCATTTATATAGAAGCAACAAAGGAGGATTCCTATAAATATCGAAATAGTTTAGTTGACTTCGGCGTGGATTTAGAGACATATGCAAAAGGGAAAATGGACACTGTAACAATAGGAAATGCAGAATATACAGCAATGCCGGAAGGTAATTCCGTAGAGAAAACGTATATGTATCGCCATGAAAAGTCTGGTACATCCTATGATATCAGAGTAAAGGGACAGGAAATAGATGATTCTGACAAAGAACTGCTGGAAGGAATTGTGCTGAAATTAAAGGATGAAGGAAATAAAGACGCACCATGGCCATGGGAGGGAGAGCCTCTTGAACCTGTATTGGCAAAGCAGATGGTAGGTTCTTATACAATCGTTCCGGAATATATTCCGTTTAAAGAAGTACAGGGTGTCATGCAGATCATGGAACATCAGTTTGTAAAACAGGGCAACCAGGTATTCCATTTGCTGGAGAACAAACTGGATACTTATGAATATTCAGAAAGCGGACTCAAATTCGTTTCTTCGATGGAACTAGACGATGATTGTGAATATTTGTCCGGAGACAACAGTGGAATGTTATATCTTTCGCCGGGAATCGGAGATGTAATTGGCGTAAAAGATGGAAAAAAGGCAATGCAGACAACCGTAGATGGACATTTGAATATGCATCCATCCGGAGAATGGGGAATCAGTTTCTGGGTGAACAGTGATACTCAGAAGATTGCAAATCAAGGCGGTAACCTGACAGCAGAACCGTGGATACTGACCGGATTAAATAAAGATGAAGAGCGCAAGGGACTATTTTCCATGATAGATGACGTACAGATCACGAATAGTCATATTATGGTTGCCGGTTCCATGGCTGCGGAAAACGAAGGCACAAAAATAGTTGTCTATGATTATGATGGCAATCAGCTTTTGAAATTAGGTGGAGAAGATATCAGTTCTCCGGACCGGCTCGGATCCATTACAGGTATGGCGGAAACAGAAAATGGTTTTGTGGCTGCAGATGGAAATATGCGTGAAATACAATTTTGGGCAAAAGATGGAACGCACGTAGGTGCAATTTCTACAGAGGACATATTTGGTGTCAGTTATCCATGGCTGGAAGATATGCAGCTTTTAGATGACGGCTCTCTGTTAATTATGCTGACACAGGAACGAGACGACGGATCAGCAAATGAATTGATGTTTTTCAGATTGACAGGATTTTAATTGAAAAAATAAAAATCGCTTGCCGGCAGAAATTTATCTGCCGGCAAGTGATTTTTCTGTTTCCTGTTTCCAATATAAAGGTAGAATTTTATCACATCAGTGAATCAATTTTCATATTTATCGTATACAGATATATACAACATAAATGGCATAGAGGATCAACATCAGGAGCCCCTCCTAGTATTTTCAGCAAGAGCAGGCTAGAAGGCTGCAGTTGATCTTTAATGAAAACCAGGGATTTCTGCTCCTTTGCATTTTCCGATTACTTTCCCAAAGATTTTAAAA
>ENA-USUG01004746-USUG01004746.1-human-gut-metagenome-genome-assembly--contig:-NODE-4746-length-16446-cov-14.399536_pt1 | contig 16446 bp, 19 predicted proteins | sample MGYA00250059_ERZ773394 | MGnify/ENA primary metagenome ERZ773394 (study PRJEB29103, sample SAMN06111957) | human gut metagenome | biome: human gut; feature: ankylosing spondylitis patient; material... | reverse complement strand
AGCTATTAATACTCAAATTAGAAACGTTGATAGTATTGGTTCTGATGCTATTTCTAATAGAGCTAACTAATCTAAAATACAGCAAACTAGATCTTAATTTTTCAAGGTCTAGTTTTTTTAATTTTTTTTGAGATCATGCAATTTTTAATTATATTTTTTTTACAAGAGTATATAGTATATTGTTAAACAAAAATTGTTTCACATACATTAAAAAGATTGGAGAATAGAAATGGCTAATTTAAGATTAAATGATGAAATCTTTGGTGAATTATTACCGTATATAAAGGAAGACACCATTACTGATATCAACTGGAATGGACAAGCATTGTGGCTCAATGATTTGAAAAAGGGTAGATACTGTGTACAAAATTTCAAATTAGATGATAAGTTTATCGAACAATTTACAGCTAGACTTAGTAATCTTATGAGTTCCCCATTTAACAAAACAGCTCCTCTTTTGGAGGCTGAAACAGATGGTCTTCGTGTATCAATTATTCATGAATCCGTTGCTCCAACAGGAAGGAGTATTTCAATCAGAAAAACGCCAGCAATCAGACGTTTGAATAAACAAAAAATGAAAGAAACTGATTATTGTCCAGATATGATTAATAACTTTTTGGAAAACTGTGTAAAAGCAAGATTGAATATGGTTGTTTGTGGTCTTCCTGGCACAGGTAAAACTGAACTTTTAAAAGCTTTGACTGCATATGTTCCAGCAAATCAAAGAGTTATTACAATTGAAGATAACTTAGAGATCCGATATGCAGAAATCAATCCAGGCAAAGACTGTGTATCATTGAAAGTTGATAAAGATTTTACATATACACAAGCAATAAAAGCTTGCTTGCGTCAGTTACCAGATTGGATTATGGTTGCAGAGGCTCGTTCTGCCGAAGTAAAATATCTGTTGGAAAGTATGTCAACTGGTACAAACTGTTTGACAACACTCCACACCGACAGTGTATTAAAAATACCATCTCGTATTAAAAATATGCTACCAGAAGTAAATAAACAAATTGAAAATAATATTTATTCATATATCAATGTTGGCATTCAAGTTCGTTCTTATATTTCTGATAATGGAATTGAAAGACGAATTGCTGAAGTTGCCTTATTCTCAGGTGCAAACGAACAAAATAAAGTATTTTTATTATACGATTATGAGAATGGTGGAGTTGTAGATCTTAGTATTCCAATAGACTTGATCAATAAGTTCAAAATGGCTGGCATTTATAATCCATTCAAACCATACAATATCCAAAGTACCTTGAAAGATAAATATACAAAAAAGAAAGGATAGAGTTATGATATGTTGAAGAAAAAAAAATCTGAAAATCAAAGTTCACCACAAGTCATGAACTTAAACAAAGAAGAAAAAGATCAGATTAAAAAACGTAGACAAAAGAAAGATATTGTCTTAGATCTGAACAACAAATACAAAGATTATGAATCTGAAGTTGTCTTTAAGTTTTATGAAAAATTTAAGGATGATGAAGAAAAGAAAGCAAAAAGCAAAGTTGAAATTGAAAAGAAAAAAGAAAAGAAGAAAAAAGAAAGAGCGAAAGTATTTTCCATCAAAGCATTGAAAACAGAAATTAATGGATATGGATTTAGTTATTCTATGAAGGATTATGCCATTACTTTATTGATTATGTTTGCTGCATTGTTTATCGCTGGTATTTTTTATAAATTGAAAATTCCATATATTTGTATCTTAGCTTTGGTTGCTTTACTCGTTATGCCACAAATCATTGCAACTCAGTTTCAATATATTTATGAACAACAACGTTTTACGGATGTTGTTGATTATATGGAATACATGATGTATGAGTTTAAGAAAAAACCTAAAATCTTATATGCATTAAAAGCAGCAGAAGATTCTTGTACTGGCAATATAAAGAAACGTATTCGAAAAGCAATTGAATATATTGAGAACGGTGTATACAAAGAAGATTTGTATAAAGAAGCTTTTTATTTCATTGAAGAAGGATATGCTTGTGAAAGACTTGGTGTTTTGCATCAATTTTTAATGAAGATTGAAGCTGAAGGTGGAAATTATCAATCATCGCTCAATATTATTCTAGATGATGTAAAGAGTTGGACAGAAAGAACTTATGAGTTCCAAAAAGAAAAAGCTGGAATAAAAACAAAAGTTATGATTACAATTATCTTATCACTTGTTATGTGTGCAATTCTTACAAAGACAAACGAATCTGTTATTTCGATTACAGACAGTAAAGTTTATCAATGTGTGACAACTGGTTTAATTGCATCATTGATGATTTTATATACAGTTGTTCAAAAGAAACTTAGTGGATCATGGTTAATGAGTGACGCTATTCCAAGAAAACGTTTATTCCAACAATATGCAATTGCAATTGCAGGTGATGTGAAAACAATGAGAAAGAAAAACATTCCAAATGTAATTATCTTTGTTGCATGTGGTTGTCTGTTATACTTCGGATCAGGATTTATTCCTGCGCTTGCAAACTTCAAGAACTTAGGTTTGGTATTATGGGGACTTGCAATCTTTTATTTTATCAAACCTTCGTCCGATATTAAAAATGCGAAGAAAAATACAATCAAAGAGATCAATAAAGAGTTCCCTGGATGGTTTAGAAATTTGGCAATTAACTTACAAAAAGAAACTGTTCAAGTTTCTATTAAGAAATCATTAAAAGATGCACCACTTGTATTAAAACCAGCACTTATTAGCTTAATTAAGGAACTCGAAGACGATCCTGTCACAATGAAACCATATATCAACTTTTTATCTACATTTGAATTACCAGATATTGCGTCTGCAATGAAAATGCTATACTCATTAAATGAAGCTGGACATGAAGAAGTTGTTCAACAAATTAATACACTTGTTGCAAGAAATAATGCATTACTTGAAAAGAGCGAACGTCTCAAAAATGCAGATAGTATTTCCATGACAGGATTCTTGGTAGTTATTCCTATGGGACTTGCTCTTGTAAAAATGATTGTTGATATGGGACTTATCTTGATCGGATTTATGAACAATGTACATCTTTAGAGTGAGGTGAAGAAAAATGAGACTATTACTCGAAGAATATGGAGGGGTAATGATTTTTCTAATTCTATTTTCCATCATTATTCCTCAATTTTATCAAATATTAGCAAATGCAGCACTTGGAACATTACTATAGAAAGAAGGGACTTACATGGATGTATTATTAGAAGAATATGGAGATGTATTAATTTCTATTGTAGGTGCTGTTATCATTATTGCCCTTACTGATCCTGTATTAAATACCGTTGGTGGATTTATAAATGAAATTCTTGGTGCACTGATGGGATAAGGAGGCGATAATATGGGACCATTATTAAAAGAATATGGAAATGCAATTATCGCTTGTGTATTCGGAGCAATTATTTTAGCTTTTATTGTTGGATTCCTTACAAACTCCTATGATAGAATCTATCCTGATTATTCGAATTATTCTCATTCATTTGCAGAAGAAAATAAAGATGAAATGGAGAATAGTGGAGGTCCAGTAATTGTAATTAATAATGAATTAAAAATACATAGAAATGATGATAATTATAATGCAATTAAATATGCTGGAAATCGAGATAGCGAAGAATACAAAAACGTAATCAACAACTACAAGGCATTAGCTACTGCTTATGCATCTGCGACAGATGATACGGTCATTAATGTTGATGTTCTTAGAACAGAATTTGTTGATGTTACACAACCTGGTAAAGTATATCCAATTATGTATAAGGCAACAAATGATAGAGGCCATACTACAGTTAGAACTGTATATATCTTAATTAACTAAACGATACCACATGCCTCTTGAAAAATTGGCATGTGATTTTTTTTGATAATATCTTTTCCGTGAATATTTTTACAACTTAATATATATAATCAAGAAAACGAAAGGGGGCTATATGGCAAACTTATGAAACTTCTAATTGAAACATATATCTCAATTTTTATAACGACAATTTGTATTGTTACATGTGCATCTTTCATAAATGCTGAAATGCAAATGAATGAAGCTCGTGATTTTCATGCATCTTGTATTGCACTCATCGAGTCAACAGATTTTGATGCAGAAACAATCAAAAACTGTCAAGATAAAGCAATTGAACGTGGATATTATTATTATGAATGTTTAAATTGTAATACAACATATAAAAAAACTGAAACAGAATGTCCACATTGCCATACAAAAAGAACTGCAACTTCTGCAAAAAAGAAAACGTATTTAACAATTACCGATATGGATAATTCTGAAAAACTTAGATGCTCCGATTGTGGTAGAGTATATGATTATGATTTGGATGCATGTCCAAATTGTGGTGCGAATAAACCAGTTAGTTATCTTCAACATAGACTATGTACCGTTGAGTTGAAATATGATATCAAAATTAATATCTTAAACATTAAGAGAACAGGAGTGATCAGTGGTTATGCAAGATAAAAAGAAACTTATCAAAAAAATGAACTTATATAGTTTGCTTGTTTTATTTATTGGAACAATGGTACTTAGCCTTTTAAATGTTCCAGTCATGATCATAAATTTGGTATCTTTTGTTGCATCATGTGTTTTGTATGCATCTATTTTAATTGAATATAAAATGACCTATCATAAATACCATAAATTGCTTACATTTCTTGGTATTTTGTGTATGGTTTTACAATTTTCATCACTATTTTATCATAATAAAGTATTGAGCTTAATTATTTCGATGTCAATTTATGCATATTATCTTTATTATTCAAAATTGACAACTGGACAATTGAATAAAACACTTTTATTCTTTGGTGTTTTAATTTGTGGATCTTCTTTCCTTGGACTGTTTTTCCACAATAAGTTCATGACAGCAATTTTCCTTGGAGTGGAAGCACTTGTTTATTTAAAACTTTCAAACAAACTTTTTACTAGTATTGCAAATAAGAAAAAAGCAAGACTAGAACGAGAAGGATTTACCGATGAAGATGCAAAGAAAGTTCCATTGATCCGACGTATCTTATTTGGGAAAACTGGAAAGCTTGACTTAGGTGTTGTAAGTATGATCACTGGAAAAGATTATTCAAAGAAAAAAATAAACGAAAATTAGATTGCACAGCAATGTGCAATCTTTTTTAAGAAAGAAGGAATGTAAACTGAATACAGGAAAACGTTTTGAAACAGACATTAAAAACTCCATCCCTGAAAATGTGTTCTATTATCGAATTAAGGATAGCACAGGAAAATTTTCTGGTGGCAAAGAATTAAGGTTCTCATCCAAACAACCATGTGATTGTTTTTTGTATAATGGTATCAATCTTTATACCATCGAATTGAAATCGATCAAAGGCACATCTTTTTCCTTTGAAGATGTGAATAGTGATGTAAACTATACAAAAAAAATTCATAAACATCAAATCTTATCTTTGCTAAAATTTGCGAAATTTGAAAATATTATCTCTGGATTTATTTTTAATTTTCGAAAGAAGGATGGTACACAGAAAACATATTTTCAATTCATTGATGATTTCCTTGATATGACGAAAAATGTAAACAAAACATCGTTTAATGAAAAGGATTTGTTAAAGTTCCATCCTATTGAACTTGAAGGTATAAAACTTAAAAAGAATTATCGTTGGAATATTGAAAAATTGATGGATGACATTGACAAAAGTCAATAAAAATGATATAATACTTTTGACAAAATAAGGAATATTTTTCATACAGTATTCTATAATACAAGAAAATGTAAAAACTGAAATTGGAGGGTTTTTGAAATGAGAAAGAAACAATATATTGGAATTGGATGTATCGTTGTTGCAGTAATTTGCATCATTCTATTTGGTGTAAAAATGATTGGTTCTGAACCAAATGTAAATCAGCATAGTAAAACACCAATTTCACGAAAATATAAGAAAGATCAAGTCACAACCTTGACTGCTGAAAAATCTGTACTTAATTTATATTTACCAAAAGAAGGATTAGCAGATACAGAACATGCTGTTATGGCATATACAAAAAATGATAAATTGATTACTGGAAAAGACTATAGTTGTCTGAATAAACAAGTTTCTAAAATAATTATTACACTTAAAGATAATACAATTATCAACTATTCATTAGGAGATAACACCTATTCGAAAAACAGTTTAGATTCATTAGGTTCAGACATAAAAACCTTTAAAGTAAAAACATTAAAGGTGATGTATACACACAAAAATGTAGATGATAAACATCTTTATTATGAAGCAATCAATTTATCAAAAAATCATTCTTTACTTATCATTATTGAAAGTTTTGATGAATTAAATAAAGATACATTAAAGGCATATGCTGAACGTATTTGTATCTAAGAAATAAGAAAGGGGAAGGAATTATGACAAAGGATGGATATGAAATTTCTCGAAATCAAGAAGAAATAATAGAAGAAAAAAGAGAAGAGAAGGAAACAATGATGGGAAAAATTTTGAAGAATTTTCGAATGAATACTTACATGGAAGACGGAACACCACTTCTTGTAGTAAGATTTCAAATGACAGAAGAAAATGCAGAAAAAATGAAAGAAACGTTTGGAACAGATGCAATTACGCCTGAGATGTATGATTGGGCAAGACGAAATAAACTTGTATATAAACATTTTGATGCCTATGAACTTGCAATGATTGATTTATACAATCATGTTAAGGCAAACGGAGAAACGAATCTTACTTTTGAAGAATTTTTCAAAGAATATGTAACAGACAAAAATATTACAAGATAGAACAAACAGCAAGAGAAAATTTCTCTTGCTGCTGTTTTCTTACCAATTTTTCTCGACTTCATACATAAAATCTTCAGCATCGTCTGTACTAAGCAGTGTGAACTCGTTGCTGTCGATTTCATTTTCGAAACTATCAAGAACTTCCTGAACGGCAAGTCGTGGATTTTTTGTATAATCAATTTCTTCTGAATTGTAATCAATTTGACCACCATCAATGTCTGTATAATCAGAATCATATAATGTGTAATCTAAATATGCATCACAATCTTCAGATTCGATGTTATCGTATCCTACTTGAACTTGAATATATTTGTCTCCAATCTTTGCAACAATTCCATCCTCCAAATTAACATTTTCCATTGTAATGTCCTTTACTGTCATAATAATTTCCTCCTAAAAAAAATGATGAATTACCATTTGTTATTATTTCTGTATTTTATACACTTCTTTTTCAGATATTCCAAATTTTTCAAACTTCTTTTAAATATTTTTTCAATCATGCATTTTTCAGTTATGTTTTTGCGAAAAAAATATATAATGCAGAAAAAAAGAAAGGAGTAGTTTTCGAATGAAAAACATAATCATAGGGTTTGGTTCGATTATGGTGACAGTGTTGACCATTATGACGATTGCTGCACTAAATATCAACTCAACAAACAAGCTTGATTTAGAATCAGCAACACGACTAGCTGTATATCAGACACTCGACCAAACATTACCGAATGAAGCACTTTCTGACGAACCAGCTATGGTACGAGCCAAAAATGATGATGGAACATATAAAAAAGACGAAAATGGAAAATATGTATTTGAACCATTTTATGTAGAATCTGATGATGACCTAAAAACATTATTTTATGAAAACCTATCGATGCTATTAAAGGGGCAAAAGAAAGTGTCCGTAAAAATATTGACTGCCGATTATGTCAATGGTATTTTAAGTGTCAATGTTGCTTATGAATATACGAACATGGGATTTGATCGAACAATTGATGTGACACAAACCGTTATCCGTGATGGAGCAGGGGATACTACAATAAAAGATCCTGACCCAATACCAGATCCAGATCCAAAACCACCAACACCTGATCCAAGACCAGAACCAGAGCCTAATCCAGAGCCTAAGCCAGAGCCTGAGCCAGAGCCTGAACCAGAGCCTGAACCAGATGAAGCACAGACTTACATTTATTCTTGCTTATATACAAATGGTGAATTAGTATTATCATCAAACGAAATTACGAATAAAGATAATGTACTAAAAGATTATGGTCGAAGTGAAATCAATATTTATGATACACCACCTTGGATTAATGAATGTCAATCAATTAAAACTGTAAATATTATTGATAAGATTAAACCAATTTCTTGCCGTTCATGGTTTTTAACATGTTATTCATTAACACAAATTAAAAACATTGAGAATTTGGACACTTCGAAATGTGAAAACTTCGCATATATGTTTGAATCTGCAACTGCTTTAACGAGTATTGATCTTAGTCATTTTGATACATCTAGTGCTACAAATATGACAGAAATGTTCTATCAAACAAGATTTACATCACTTGATTTGAGTACATTCAATACATCGAAAGTAGAATCTATGGATGGAATGTTCCAAGGATGCACATATCTATCAACAATTGATTTATCTAGTTTTGATACATCAAATGTAAAAAATATGAGTTCTATGTTCCAAAGTTGTAATAATTTGGAAACGCTTGATATTAGCAATTTTGATACATCAAGTGTAACAAATATGAATTACTTATTCAGATATTGCACAAGATTAAAAACAATTTATGTTGGTCAAAAATGGACAGTTCCAACTGATGGCAGTTCAAATATGTTTACTGGTTGTTGGACAACTTCTGTCACTCAAAAATAATTTTAATAGAGTCAAACAATCGTTTGGCTCTATTTTTTGTCAAAACTGTGAATAATAAAAGTTTTAGTTATATTTTTCAAACTATACTATATAATAAAAAGCAATCAGATTGGAGGATTTTCTATGAGCCAAATATTTTCAGCTTTTTCAGATTTATCTCCAATGTTTTATCTAAAAATTTTTGGTATCATTGCAATTGTTATCATACTGATTGTTATGATTTCAAAAATATTTTCTATAATTTCAGATAAGCAAAAGGATTTAAGTTTTGAGAAAAAACAAGAAAAGTTAAAACAAAATAAAAAGAATATATCGGAATTGAATAAACGTTTTGGTATCTCTGGACGAGTTAGTAGTGCAGCATTTACGGAAACGGTGGATATTGAAGATATCAAAGAAACAGATAATGTTGAGCTAGGACATAGAAGAATGTCAAGCAAAGACTTTGAAAATTGAGGTGATAAAAATTGAACTCTTTTGATGTAAAAAATATGCTAAGTCAAGATGATTTGAATGTATTATATGAAATCTATATGCTTCGATGCTTGACGATTACACAAATCTATAACAATTTTTATAAAAAGGATTATGTTGGTGTACAAGAGTTCCGAGACAAGAAACTAAATATGTTATTGAATACAGGAGCAATTGAAGAAGTTGAGTTTTCCAATGACAATTCTGCAATCTTTCTTACAAGATTAGGCATCGATGTAGTTGTCTCCGAGTTTAAGATTCCAATCAATATTGTTGATAAAAATGGTGTAAAACGAGGATTTTATCGATCATCCGAATTAAAATTACAACCAAAGAATATTCCTCACCAAGTACATTTGAATCAATTTATGCTTGATTTCAAAACAGTTTATTCCTATAAGCAACTAGATATGCCTTGGACTTATTTTGATGAGAAATATGTTTCGCAATATACGAAAATACGTCCAGATGGACTCATTCGAATCTTGGATGTTGACTTGTTTTTAGAAATGGATATGAGCACAGAAAGCAAAGTTCAATTAGAAGCGAAGTGGAGAAATTATAAAGTATTCTTAAACTCTGCAGAACATCGACACAATGAACAAAAAGTCATTGTTCTATTTATTATCGAAAATACAGATTTGATTGAAAATAGAAAGAATCTTGTAAAATTGACTGCAAGTAATATTGTGCTCGATGACATTGATGATAATTTTGAAATCATTGTTGGGACAAAAGAAGAATTGTTAATGACTGTTTTTAACTCCATTATTCCTGATATCAAGAAAACCAATTATAAGAAAGCCAATGTGGTAAATCTATTGACTTCAAAGTTTGGATTGAATGTATCAGATGCATCCATTCTTAGTAAAAGATTGGGAAATCAAGATTATGGATTTTTTGTAAGAAGGTTGGATAAATCGAACAACATTCTAATTGATCATAATAAAATACAAGGTTTCTTAATAGACTATTGTTATAACAATACTTTATCAACAATTGCAAAGATTGTATATCTTGATCGTAATTTATCTGATTTCCATTACTATTATAAATGGACACCTAGTTATATTATTATTAGTGAAAACTTAGAACAATTACATAAAGATTTGCAGTTCTTAAAATTAGATCAAGTCCAAAATGTTTATTTCACAACATTGGACGATCTTGAAAAGAACAAATTACCATATGCGTTATATCAATTCCATAATGATAGTGAAAAATATAGCTTTGAAGATATGGGATTAAAAAAACGCCATTACTTAAAATGATATTGACAAAAGTCAATAAATATGTTAAAATAGGAGATAGAAAGGACGGATTTTTTTATGAAAAGAAAAAAAGTAATTGCATTAATTATTGGTGTTTGCGCGATTGCCGCGGTTGGAACCGTTGTATATGTGAATACTTCAGATAAAACACCATCAAAAAAAACAGAAACAACGACAGAAAAAGATAATACAAATGACAAAACAGATGATATTTTAGAGACATTTATGCAACCTGATTATGCTACAGAATATGTCTCTGTTCCAGAGTATAAATCTGTAGAATATCAATATGATCCAGTCACAACATCCGATGATGATGTAACAAATCAAATCCGTTATAATATGATGACATATACCATGGATAAGATTCCAAGTATTGAAGATTCAATTCCTGAAAATGCATGTGTATCATTTTCAATTGCTCGTGCAGATGATCCAGATAATGCACTTGAAAATGTAGAATCAAAAATGGTATCAACCTTTGATTCTATGGAAACATTCAAAAACGATTTGATGGCACATAAAGTTGGCGATACATTCACAACAAAATATGTTTATAATGGAGAAGAAATTGATGCTTCTATTCATGTGTACTTGGTTACAGAAGACCCAATAAATTCTTTTAATGATGATTGGGTTGCATATTATGTAAAGAATTACAAAGATTCCGATGAAACAATCAAAAATCTCAAAACAACCGATGATTATCGTGAATATGTCAGAAAACAATTAGATTCTACAAATGAAGAATCAAATACTCAGAATAAATATAATGCCTTATATTCTGTCATTCTTGACAAATCAGAAGTCAAAGATTTTTCAGAAGACGATATTCAAAGAGAAATGGACGAGATTACTGGTGGATATAAGATTATTGAAGATTATGCAGGCGTCAATATCAAAGAAAGCATTATGAAAGATAACAACCTTGCTAATGATGATGAATACAACGCTTATATTCGCAATCTTGCAATTGGAAAAATGAAAACAACCATGTTAAATACCATTATTGCGAATCAAGAAGGTTTTATGCCAACCTCGGATAAAGAATGGGATGAAAAAATCAGAGAGTATGATGAAAATGTAAATGCAGATTATATGATCTCTTCTTCTTGGGGTAAAGATCGAGTAAAAGATATCATTCTTGATGAAATGGTACAAAAATGGCTTCTTGAAAATAATTAGGAAGTGGGTGGCTTTGTGAGAAAACGATTATTTATTCTTATGCTTGCTTGCATGTGTATGGTATCTGCCGTTGCATGCAACAAGACAACGAAAACAGAGACTAAGACAGAAAATAAGCAAGAAACAAATATTGAAAATATGAGTGAAGATGAATATATTGATTATCTTGTTGATGAAACCATTCGTGCAGAAATCATGGAACGTACACCTGATGTTGTCAAAAATATTACAACGACGATTACCGAAGATGATTTTGTTACATTAGATGGCGTTGTAACAACAAAAGACGGTGAAACTGAATCTTTTAGTACAGAATGTCGAAAAGTTTCTGACCTGTCTGTTGCAGAAGAAATCCAAAAAGAATTATTAAAACATAAAGTTGGTGATACTTTTGAAAGTACACTTCCGACAGATGATGGAAATCTTCCTGTAAAAATTACAATTAAAACTGTGACAGATGATCCAATGAATTATTTTACTGACGGATGGGTTGCTACGAACTCTGGATCTGATAGTATCACGAAAACTGCAATCTACAAAAATTATGTAGAAGCAATGGTAAAAAATGCATTGGAAGAAAAGAAAGATGCTGAAAGTAAAGATACTACAAATCAAGAAAATAACACAGAATCAGATAGTACGGCATCTGAAAATAAATAGACAATTAAACAACTTGGTATTTTACCAAGTTGTTTTTTAGGAAGGATGGAAAATTTGAAGGAAAACAATTTATTAAAGAAAAACATCATATCACTTTTGCAATTATTTGTTGCACTTTGTATGTATGTTTTTGTTCATTTGAATACCGATTTCAAGATTGGTTGGAGTTATATATCTATTGGTCTTTTGATTTTTACTTATTATATGATTGCAACGTTTCAAAAGGATGAATTGAAAATGTATCGATCAACCCCATATATTGTTGGTTCAATCGTATTTGGTTTTTTTTATATTCTCGGACGAGAATATTTATGGAATGATGTATTTTTCGAAACATTACGTGTTGTGAATATTCCAATTTTAATCATACAATGGTTATTACTTGCTTTTTTATTTTATGAATTCTTGATTTGTATACATAGACCAAGAAAACAAAAGAATAAACAAGATAATTATTTTATGAAAAAATTAAAAGAGCAGAGTATATGGGGATTGTTTTTTCTTATTCTCTGCTGTTGGATTCCATATATGATACTCATGTATCCAGCGCAATTGAATGCAGATAGTTTATTTGAACTTGCTGAGTTTTGGGGGATTAGCAATAGTCAAAGCATGAGTGTTATCTTGCGAGATCCTACTCAACTTATCACAAGCCATCACCCTGTTTTATATACCTATTTGATTGGATGTTTTTCAAAGTTTATTAATATTAATGTAGGATTATATTTATATAATATTTTACAAACTTTATGTGTTATTTATTGTATTTCAAAATTATTATTGTTTGTAAATCAAAGAATCGAGAATAACCGTGTCTTATCCTATATTTTAATTGCGATTTGCTTTTATCCATTTATTCCATTCTTATTCATTTCACTCGAAAAAGATGTATTATTTGCTTGTGTATTTATTTTCTTCGGAATGAGTTTATATGAATGGATTTTCGAAAACAAACTAAACAAAAAGAGCTTCATCCTTTCAAGTATATTTCTTGTACTTTTAAGAAATAATGCAAAATATGTTTTCTTTCTCTTTCTCATTCTTTTATTCTTGACTTTGAAAGACTATAGAAAACAAATACTTCTTACAACTGTAATAATCATTTGTACCTTATTCGCACAATCTGCATTTTGTAATTTGATGCATATTACACCTGGTAGTAAAGTGGAAATGTTATCTGTTCCATTGCAACAAACAGCACGATATGTGACAAATTATGGAGATGACGTAACAGAACATGAAAAAGAAGTCATCAGTAAAATCCTCGATTATAAAAAAATTCCAAAGAAGTATAAACCAAGGATTTCTGATCCAATCAAGGAAATGTTTACTGACAAAAAACCATCCGAAGCAGAACTATCAGAGTATTTCAAGGTCTGGTTTCAAATGTTTTTCAAACATCCAATGTGTTATATAGAATCTGTTATTAATATGCAAATTGAAACATTTTATCCAAATGGTATTTGTGTTTCTACCATGCGAAGATCTTATGAAACAAAATATATGTTAACAAATATTACTTATTTGGAAGATTATTTAATTGACACTACAGATTTTGGATTTAAACCAAACCATATGATTGATCAAATCGGTGTGATTGCTGATAAGATCATGTATCTTGCAAACAATCTACCGATTGTTGGACTTATTACAATGAGTGCAACTTATGTATGGTTTGCAATTATTATATTTCTTGATAGTATCAAACAAAAAAAATGGAAACAAACCTTATTGTTTTTATCATTCTACATTTTGTATTTAGGAACATTATTTCTTGGTCCATGTGATGCAGTATTTGAGTTCCGATATATTTATCCATTCTTCGTATCTGTACCATTATTTTATCTGATACAAAAGAAAAATCAAGAATCTTGATGTGAAATAATTATTTTTTACTAAATAACATTTTCGTAATATGTCTATAATACAGAGAATATAATCTCAAAAAATAAAAAGGTGCACAGTTTGTGTGCCTTTTATAAAGAAAGGAATTAAACTATGGGAAAGAGATATACAAAAAACAGAAAAGGATATAGAAAGGAAGATATTCTTGAAACAAAAGAGAATAAGGACGAACTTGCTTCTGCCATTCACGAAATGGAAGAAGAAATGAAAGAGGAAATTGTAGAAATGCAGACTGTTGAAGAAACAACAGAAGAGACAATTGATGATTCAGCATCTACTTCTGCAACTGATCTCGAAAAAATAGAAGAAGAAAATATAGAAGAAAGTACTGAACCAATTACCGAAGAAAAAACAGCAGAAAAAATTGAAGAAGCTCTTCATATTAAAGTAGAGGAAACAGAAGAAAAGAAAGAAAAAGCTAAAAATAGTGCAGAAAAAATTGCTGAAAAATATAAAGATACTGAAAACTTTTCTATGAAGGATATTATTTATTTGATGAAAAACTCAGGTATGTCTTATAAGCAAATCAGTCAACGAATGAAACAAATTGCTGATGCGACAGAAGAATATGCAAAAACACAAGGTCCTGACTTCGACAGACGTGAGTTTTTAAAGAAACAAATGGAAGAAAAACTAGGAAAGAAATAATTTGTTTTATTATTTTTTAAAGATGTAACATAATATGCCATAGGATGTTTTCCTATGGCATATTATAATATTCCACCTTATTTTTCAATTTTAAAACTATCAATTAATCCATCATATTTCAATAATTCTTCTAATGCAGTAATACCAATGTCGGTATTTTCGTTGTACTCTTTTTCCTTTGCATCATACATATTATCAAGTAATGTTGTAAGGACATGCACAAGCCGTATTTCTTGATCTTCAGACATCTTGTATTTTGATACCATCATACTCAAACATTCTTTTCTATAGCCATTTAGCCAACGATCCATGCTGATGTTTCCAAATACATAGCCAAGATCGATTTGACCATCAATATCTCGAATAAGATTCCCAAGTCTTGTATTTGGGATATCTTCGAACTGAATAGAAGAATTTTCCTCTTCTTTTGTATTTGTAAAGTTAAGAGGTTTCCATTTATTAGTCTGTAAAAATGTATGCATGACATAATCTCCATCTGCAAGGAATGGAAGAATCGTATCATCTTTTCCACTTTTCATCGCATTTATCAAGTTTTCTTTTCCAATTTTTTTGACTCGATTAAGTAATGTTTCATCATTTGATGCACTTAAAAACTTCAAATGCTTATTAGGATATACATCACTCTTTACAGATACAACATAGAATGGACATTTAATTTGTAAATAATAATCTTTTACCTCGGTATATTGATTTAATTTTCTTAACATGAAAAGCAATTCGTCTTTTACATCTGATAATTGCAATTTCATGATATTTTGTTTTTCTTGACTATTGCCTTCTATACTTGCATCTGATTGAGGAAGATCTTTTTCAACTTCAATTAAAAGTCTCAACATTTTTACTGTCAATGTTGATGTGGTAAGATCAATCATATGTCCATTCATTGCAATTTTTTGAAGATGAATATATCCAACTTTTGAAAAACTATCATAATAGAATGTTGTATCATTCGTTGTTTCTTCTAATAATCCATATTTTTCCTCTTTTGATTTAATTACCATACGAACAAAAGCATCTAGTCCATATGCACTAGTGATTATTCCATAAACAAAAATAAAAAGAATCCATGCAATTGTCAGATCTACCTTTAAAAATGTTCCTATTGTTAAAAGACTAACAATAATGAGTACATACCAAATAGGTACTATCTTATTCAATACTCTTAATATTTTCTTCATAACTCCTACCTCTTTTTTTGATATTTTCTTACATAATTGTGCATAAACGAAATCTTCTAGATATTTATAACCAAATGATTTGCATAAATACTCTGATAATATACCAAAAATTGAGAATACACCAAGTATAATCATTCCTATATCGAGATTGACCACAAATCCAGCAATAAAAACACAAATTATCATTGTAATGAAATATACGACTTCAATACAATTAGCAATCTTCTCTGCCTTTTCTCTCATTTTTTCCATCAAATTTCCTCCTATTTCATGTCGCACAGAACAAAAATATCATATTCTGCACATCTTTGTTTATTTTTTTAACTATATATATTTTTCCCTTGTTTATTCCATCTTTTTTTAATTATTACAGGATGTCTATATTTTGTAATTATAGTTCATATAATCGACATTTCTTGAAAGAATTTAATGAGACTGAATTTGTTAATAAATATGGAACAGAAAGTCT
>ENA-USUG01004743-USUG01004743.1-human-gut-metagenome-genome-assembly--contig:-NODE-4743-length-16449-cov-6.017408_pt1 | contig 16449 bp, 15 predicted proteins | sample MGYA00250059_ERZ773394 | MGnify/ENA primary metagenome ERZ773394 (study PRJEB29103, sample SAMN06111957) | human gut metagenome | biome: human gut; feature: ankylosing spondylitis patient; material... | reverse complement strand
TACCTTGCCGGACACGAAAACAGCAAAACAACTATGGACATCTATGCAAAAGTGAAGTATAATAAACCAGAGGAGTTATTTGGGGTAGTAAATGGTGCGTTTCATCAGGCTATTGCTGAATGAAAAAGGCCGTTTTTTATGGTCCGCACACCGGATAACTGAGAGGCAGAAAGCCGGAAAAGCCCGGAGTATCAAGGGAAAACAGCTCAAAAACTCGCGCAGTACGGTCTGGGAGCCAGAGTTTATAAGATTTCCAGGGACGAGCAGGGCAACCGTCTGACCCATTTAAAGATCCTTTCTGGTATTTTAAAGGTGAAAGATACCATTTCTGGAAAACAGGGGGAAGAAAAGGTCAACCAGATCCGGATCTATTCTGGAAGTAAATATGAGACGGTCAGCCAGGCGGAACCGGGCTGTATCTGCGCAGTGACAGGACTGGACGGCACCTGGGCGGGACAGGCTATCGGAGAAGCGGCGGAAGGGGAATTACCGCTGCTGGAACCGGTTCTTACCTATCAGATCCGTCTGCCGGAGGGGTGCGACGCCCATGTAGCCTTGTTAAAACTGCGCCAGTTAGAGGAAGAGGAGCCAGAGCTTCACATTGTCTGGAATGAGACCCTTGGTGAGATCCAGGCGCAGGTCATGGGGCAGGTGCAGATTGAAATCTTAAAGAAGCTGATCGCGGACCGTTTTGGTATGGAAGTGGAATTCGGCGCGGGAAGTATTGTATACAAGGAGACCATTGCGGAGCCGGTGGAAGGGGTAGGTCATTTTGAGCCCTTGCGCCACTATGCGGAGGTCCATCTGTGGATGGAGCCGGGAGAACGGGGCAGTGGTCTGCAGTTTGAGACTAACTGCAGTGAAGATATGCTGGATCGGAACTGGCAGAGGCTGATCCTGACCCATCTGGAGGAAAAACGTCATGTGGGAACTCTCATGGGAGCCGAGATCACAGATATGAAGATCACATTGATTGCGGGACGGGCCCATCAGAAGCACACAGAAGGCGGAGATTTCCGTCAGGCCACGTACCGGGCGGTGCGTCAGGGCTTACGAGAAGCCGGATGTCATCTGCTGGAGCCTTATTACAACTTCCGCCTTGAGATCCCTACAGAATCTGTCGGAAGGGCGTTGACGGATTTAGAGAGGATGAGCGGAACCTTCGATTCGCCAGAACTGGAAGGTGGAATGTCGGTCATTTGCGGACAGGCGCCGGTGGCGACCATGCGGGATTACCAGATGGATGTGATTTCTTATACCAAAGGCCGTGGAAAACTGATCTGCAATGTGAAAGGGTATGAACGGTGTCACAATGAGGAGGAGGTTCTTTCCCACATTTATTATGATCCGGATGCGGATTTAAACAATCCGACTGGTTCCGTATTCTGCGCCCATGGAGCCGGATTTACGGTCAGCTGGGATCAGGTCAAGGAGCATATGCAGGTGGAGAGCCCCATCCAGTTAGAGCAGCGCCGGAGCAGGGAATTTGAGGCGCAGGTGCAGGCGGCCCGCACAGCGGCAGAAAACCGGAAATCCACGACAAATAGCGCCTGGGGGGCGTTGGATAAAGAACTGGAGGCGATTTTTACCCGTACCTACGGCGAGAAGAGAAAAATGCCGCCGGAGATGAATGCCGCCAGAAGAGTTTCTTATGATCCGGCCCAAAAGGTGGAGATCAAATTCCGGGAACCAGTGGAAGAATATCTTTTAGTAGACGGTTATAATATCATTTTCGCCTGGGAAGAGTTAAATGAACTTGCTAGGACGACCATTGACGGGGCAAGACATAAGCTGATGGATATTCTCTGTAATTATCAGGGCTATAAAAAATGTACCCTGATTCTGGTATTTGATGCTTATAAAGTCACAGGCAATATTGGCCAGGCCATCGAGTATCACAACATCCATGTGGTTTACACCAAGGAAGCCGAGACCGCAGACCAGTATATTGAAAAGCTGGCCCATAAGATGGGCCGGAACCATCGTGTGACGGTGGCAACCTCCGATGGACTGGAGCAGCTGATCATCCGCGGACAGGGGTGCCACTTAATGTCTGCCAGGGATCTAAAAGAAGAGGTGGATTATGTAAACCAACAGATCCGGACGGAGTATCTGGAAAAGTCCACCAGAACCACAGGAAATAAGGTTCTGGATCAGGCAGATCCAGAGCTGGCAGAACATCTGGAGAAAATAAGGCAAAATGAGCCAGAACAGATATGACAGAAGCAACTGAAAGGAAGTAAGAAATGGGAGAGAAACTGACAAAAAGCGATGTGGCCAAAATTGAGGAGGAGATCAATTACCGTAAACTGGTTGTACGAAAGAATGCGATCGAGGCTGTGAAAGAAGCCAGGGCCCAGGGCGATTTAAGCGAGAACTTCGAGTATTATGCGGCAAAGAAGGACAAAAACCAGAATGAGAGCCGGATCAGGTATTTAGAGAGAATGTTAAAAAATGCCCAGATCGTATCCGACGAATCCAAAGATGACGAAGTGGGCATCAATAATACGGTAGAGCTGTATATGGAAGATGACGATGAGGTAGAAACGTACCGCCTGGTCACCTCCATCCGCGGCAATTCCTTAGAAGGACTGATCAGTATCGAATCCCCTCTGGGCAAAGCCATTTTTAAACATAAAGCAGGCGACCGGGTCTATGTAAAGGTCAATGATAAGATCGGATACTATGTTGAGATCCGTTCTATCCGGAACACCCAGGAGACACCGGAGGACCATATTCGCAGCTTTTAAAAAGTCTGCTTAAAATTCTCCAAAGGTGTGCTGGAAACGGGAGTCAAAAACTCCGGTGCCCTTTAATACCTCATCGAAGTTCTGGATCAGCTCCACTGCAAGAGGTACTGCCTGTGAATAAAGCTGGTCTAATTCCCGGCAGATGGGCTCACAGTCCGGATTCTTCCGGCATTTGATGATCATTTCCCGGATCACCTTTGGAAAATGAACCAGTTTTAATAATTTTAAGATCAGGCTGCGCATCTGAAGGTTCGGGATTACGAACAGATTGCAGCAGATCCGGATAGAGTGGATACAGGCATCGATCTGACGGACGCTCTGTTTTGGATAAAAGACAGCGATAGTCTCCGCATAGCCGGGCTTTGACCGCAGATGGTTGGCCGGGCGGTGGGTCAGGGGATTATAGCTGTCTTTTTCCATGTTCCGGCGATCCATTTCCGCTTCGATCTCGCTGTGGGAGATTCCAGTGCGGCGGACCGCTGCCTCCACGTAGGGATGACAGGTACTGTCCAGGGCAAAATGACAGAGAACGCCGTACAGGTATGCCAGTGCTGCTTTTTTGTGACGGCAGCCTCTCCACCGGCTGGCAGCAGGAAGGAAGAATGCGATGCCTGGCCGCTCGTGGATGGCAACACCGGTCTGGTTTATCTGGTTTTTTGAAAATGGATGGTAGTAAAATAGCAGATCCGGTCCGTGAAGCCCCAGATCAAACAGTCCACGGTAAGGATCGATGATGGCTTTCTGGGCCGGTGTCAGCTTCTTATAGACCTCTTTTCCAAAACGGTAGTGGGAGTAGGTGGTTGGCATTAGATCCACCCCCCGTCAAATCCGATGATCTGTCCCGTCAGATAAGAATCCGACCGGGCCAGCTGCAATAAAAGCTGTGCGACTTCTTCCGGTTTTGCCAGGCGTCCTGCAGGAATTTCTTCCTTTAGGGCTTCCAGTTCCTCTTTTTCAAGAAAATGGTTCATATCGGTATCAATGGCTCCGCAGGCCACGGCATTTACCTGGACATTGCTGGGGGCCAGCTCCTTGGCTAAAGCCCTGGTAAAAGAATTGATACCGCCTTTGGTAGCGGAATAGGCCACCTCACAGGAGGCCCCTACATTCCCCCAGACCGAGGAAATGTTTAAGATCTTTCCACTTTTCTGCTCCAGCATATGGGGAATGGCCAGTTTGGAACAGTTGAACACAGAAGTTAAATTGGTGCGGACGATCCGGTCCCATTCCTCCGGTGACATATCCTGTAAAAGTCCGATATAGGAGATTCCGGCATTGTTGATGACCAGATCTGGGTACAGTCCATGTCTGTGGGCTTTAGCGAACACTTCCTGACAGAAAGAAAAATCCCCCATATCTCCGGCAAAGGCCAGGCATACACTGCCTTCTGCCTCTGCTTCCTGTTTTACCTGATCTAAAAGCTCTTTATTTTTCTGGCAGGTGATGATCAGGTTATCCTGCTCTCTGGCAAATGCCAGTGCAGCAGCCCTTCCGATTCCACGGGAAGCGCCGCTGATCAGTACGGTTTTTTTATTCATATCGATTCTCCTGTAAATTGCTTCGTAAAAATGTGCATTCCGTTCATCAGGCTGTCGTCACGGATGGAACATTTCTCCGAAAAAAATAGCTGTCTCCGCGTAGAAGGTGCAGAGACAGCCATTCATTATCCTATTTTAAAATTCCGGTTCAATCAGACCGTATGTATGATTTTTTCGTTTGTAAACCACATTCACCTGATCGGTCTCTGCGTTTAAGAACATATAGAAATTATGTCCAAGCAGTTCCATCTCTACACATGCATCTTCTGGGAACATCGGTTTCATGCCGAAACGTTTGGTCTTAACGATGTTGATCGCTTCTTCTGCTTCTGCTTCCTCTGCCTCTTCAATAAAGAGCTGGGAGAAAGACAGTGCAGCCTGCTTTTTGTCGATCAGTTTCTTTCTGTAACGACGGATCTGGCGTTCAATGATCTCTTCTACCAGATCGATAGAAACATACATATCGTTGCTGGACTCTTCCGCACGGATGATGCTTCCTTTCACAGGGATCGTAACCTCGATCTTCTGAACATCTTTCTGAACACTGAGAGTTGCATAAATTTCGGTATCAGGAGTGAAGTAACATTCCAGTTTTCCAAGCTTCTCCTGTACGGCATCTCGTAATCCAGGGGTTACCTCTATATTTCTTCCAGTAATAGTATAACGCATACGAATCAACTCCTTCTTTTGAGATGATTCCAGTATACCACAGATGTATGAATTATTCAATCAAATCTTGTGAAATGTAGTGACAATTTTTTGATTTATTATAAGAAATACATGGATTCTAAGGCAAAAAAAATTTGTCAAAAAAACAAAATTTATGACATCTGTACAAAAAAATAGTCGAAAGAGCAGATAACCAGGTGGATGAAATGAACAGTGGAAAAGCATGTGGATAATGTGGATAACTCTGTGTATAACTCATTTTTCCAGAAATTGACTGGAAATTGTGTGTGGATAACTCATTGTAAAAGTAAATGTGGAAAAGTGTGGATAATGTGGACAACCCCAAAATCGAACATAATTTTTGTGCAATGTGACAGGTTTACCGTAAAGAAAAATATTATGTCATCTTGAAAAGTAAAAAAATTGTGAACAAAGGCCGATTTAGTTGAATAAACCCGCGGTTAGTGCTACAATATATAAGATTGTATCGTAAATTATTATAGTAAAATAGGAGTGTGATTCATGAATCTCTTTGAAAAGGTGTTCGGTACTCATAGTGAGCGCGAACTGAAATTAATATACCCGATCGTAGATAAGATTGTAGCCATGCGTCCAGAAATGATGGCTCTGACTGATGAGCAGTTAAGAGACCGTACCCGGATTTTCAAAGAGCGCCTGGCAAACGGTGAGACCCTGGATGATATTCTTCCAGAGGCATTCGCAACGGTCCGCGAGGCGGCCAGACGAGTATTAAATATGGAGCATTACCCGGTTCAGTTAGTTGGTGGTATTGTTCTGCATCAGGGACGTATCGCCGAGATGAAAACTGGTGAAGGTAAAACTCTGGTATCCACAGCTCCGGCTTATTTAAATGCCTTAATGGGTAAGGGTGTGCATATCGTTACGGTCAATGACTATCTGGCAAAGCGAGATGCAGAGCAGATGGGACAGGTTCATGAGTTCCTGGGACTGACCGTAGGTGTGGTATTAAACGCTATGACTCCGGAAGAAAGAAAGAAAGCGTATGCCTGCGATATCACTTATGTGACGAACAACGAGTTGGGCTTCGATTATCTGCGTGATAACATGGCTATTTATAAGGAACAGATGGTTCTGCGTGATCTGGATTACGCGATCATCGATGAGGTGGACTCTGTTCTGATCGATGAGGCGAGAACTCCTCTGATCATTTCCGGCCAGAGTGGTAAATCCACCAAACTTTATGAGGTCTGCGACATTTTAGCAAAACAGCTTGTCCGCGGTGAGGCTTCCGGCGAGTTTACCAAGATGAACGCCATCATGGGCGAGGACATCGAGGAAACCGGAGATTTTGTTGTCAATGAGAAGGATAAGGTTGTCAACTTAACGGAGGATGGTGTCAAGAAGGTAGAGCAGTTCTTCCATATTGATAACCTGGCAGATCCGGAGAATCTGGAGATCCAGCATAACATCATCCTGGCCCTGCGTGCCCACAACCTGATGTTCCGTGATAAGGATTATGTGGTAAAAGATGACGAGGTTCTGATCGTTGATGAATTTACCGGACGTATTATGCCGGGACGCCGCTATTCTGATGGTCTCCATCAGGCAATCGAGGCAAAAGAGCATGTGAATGTCCGCCGTGAGAGCAAGACTCTGGCGACCATCACCTTCCAGAATTTCTTTAATAAGTTCCGGAAGAAAGCAGGTATGACCGGTACTGCTCTGACTGAGGAAAAAGAGTTCCGTAATACCTATTATATGGACGCCATCGCTATTCCGACCAATAAACCAGTTGCCCGTATTGATTTAGATGACGCTGTATACAAGACCAAGAAAGAAAAATTCAAAGCCGTTGTGGATGAGGTGGAGAAGGCATACAAGAAGGGTCAGCCGGTTCTGGTTGGTACCATCACCATCGAGACTTCTGAGATGTTAAGCCGCATGTTAAATAAGCGCGGCATCCCGCACAAGGTATTGAATGCGAAATATCATGAGATCGAGGCTGAGATCATCGCTCAGGCGGGTGTTCATAAGGCAGTTACCATCGCTACCAACATGGCAGGCCGTGGTACCGATATCAAGCTGGATGATGAGGCAAGAGCGTTAGGCGGCTTAAAGATTATCGGTACGGAGCGTCATGAGTCCAGACGTATTGATAACCAGCTGCGAGGCCGTTCTGGTCGTCAGGGAGATCCGGGTGAGTCCAGATTCTACCTGTCCCTGGAAGATGATCTGATGAGACTGTTCGGTTCTGAACGTCTGATGAGTATGTTTAACGCATTGGGTGTTCCAGAGGGCGAGCAGATCGAGCATAAGATGCTTTCCTCTGCCATTGAGAAGGCACAGCAGAAGATCGAGAACAATAACTACGGTATCCGTGAGAACCTGTTAAAATACGATGAGGTTAACAATGAGCAGCGTGAGGTGATTTACGCAGAGCGCCGTAAAGTACTGGATGGTGACAACATGCGCGATGTGATCTTAAAGATGATCACTGACATTGTTGAGCATGCGGTAGATATGGCGATTCCAGAGGATACCACTGCAGATAACTGGGATTTAGGAGAACTGAATTCCCTGATTCTGCCGATCATTCCATTAAAGACGATTACTCTGACTGATGAGCAGAGAGCTGGCATGAAGAAACAGGAACTGAGCCATATGCTGAAGGAAGAGGCGGTAAAACTCTATGAAGAGAAAGAAGCTGAATTCCCAGAGGCTGAGCAGATCCGTGAGATCGAACGGGTGGTGCTCCTGAAAGTGATTGATAATAAATGGATGTCCCATATTGACGATATGGACCAGCTGCGTCAGGGTATCGGCTTACAGGCTTATGGCCAGAGAGATCCGCTGGTTGAGTACAAGATGAGTGCTTATGAGATGTTCGACGGCATGACCGCAGCAGTCAAAGAGGATACAGTCCGCATCCTGTTCCATGTCCGCGTTGAGCAGAAGGTAGAGAGAGAGCCAGCAGCGAAGGTAACAGGAACTAACCGTGATGACAGTTCTGCCAAAGCTCCGATCAAGAAAGAAGTGCAGAAGATTTATCCAAACGATCCATGTCCGTGCGGAAGCGGCAAGAAGTATAAACAGTGTTGTGGACGGAAACCGGTGTAACTCAAAAAACAAGGATGCGAAGTGATTCTAAAGTGGAAAGCGTCAGCAAAGCTGACCAGAATCACGCACCAGGGCTCCGCGGACATCGAATGGAAAGTCGATAGTTAAAGATAAGTTTGATGAGAAGCCTCGGCTGCTTGGCAGATAGAAAATGCCGGCAGCCGGGGTTTTCATATAATGTAACTGTGAAATCCTGGATTCAGGATTCTGGTGGAAAGCACGAAGAAACGCCAGGCAGTTACCCATCATAATAAATGAAAGAAGGTGACACAATGGTAGAATTAGATCAGTTTAAGTACACACTCTCAACCTTTGAAAAACCATTAGTGGAAGTGAGGGATTCACTTTGACCTGGACAACAAGGAGAAACGAATTGCCGAGTTAGACAGGTCCATGGAGGAGCCGGGGTTCTGGGATGATCCGGACCGTTCCACCAAACTGATGAAAGAAGCTAAGAATTTAAAGGATACCGTCAACGGATTTAAGGCGCTGGAGCAGGAATATGAGGATATCAGCGTGATGATCGAGATGGGATATGAGGAAAATGATCCAGAGCTGATCCCGGAGATCGCCCAGATGCTGGAAGAGCTGGAGAGCAAGCTGGAATCCCTTCGGATTACCACCTTATTATCCGGTGAATATGACAATAATAATGCCATTCTCCGTCTGAATGCGGGAGCCGGTGGAACCGAGTCCTGTGACTGGTGCAGCATGCTGTACCGGATGTACTGCCGCTGGGCAGACAAGAAGGGTTTTACCACGGAAGTGTTGGATTATCTGGACGGTGATGAGGCGGGGATCAAGTCTGTAACCGTTCAGATCAATGGGGAGAATGCCTACGGCTATTTAAAATCCGAACATGGCGTTCACCGTCTGGTCCGTATCTCGCCGTTTAATGCGGCTGGAAAGCGTCAGACATCCTTTGTTTCCTGCGATGTGATGCCGGATATTGAGGAAGACCTGGATGTGGAGATCAACCCGGATGATTTAAGGATCGATACCTATCGTTCCAGCGGCGCCGGTGGTCAGCACATCAACAAGACCTCTTCCGCTATCCGAATTACCCATATTCCAACAGGCGTTGTGGTACAGTGCCAGAATGAACGTTCCCAGTTCCAGAATAAAGACAAGGCCATGCAGATGCTGAAGGCCAAGCTGTTTATTTTGAAGCAGCAGGCCAATGCGGAAAGCTTATCCGAGATCCGTGGCGATGTGGCGGACAATGGCTGGGGAAGCCAGATCCGTTCCTATGTGCTCCAGCCATATACCATGGTGAAGGATCACCGGACCAGCTATGAAACCGGTAACGTTTCCGCAGTCCTGGATGGCGATCTGGATCCATTTATCAGCGAATATCTGAAATGGATTCGTCTCGGAGGAGAGAAAAAATAGTTGCATCAAAACATAAAGTGTGCTAATATCTTTCACATGAACACAGATGTATTTGCTGTGCGAACACGAGAGAGGAATTGTCATGGAGACGAAGAGTAAGTATTTTGTGGTAAAACAGAAAGCAGTGCCGGAGGTGCTCTTAAAGGTAGTAGAGGCGAAAAAACTTCTGGAATCGGAACGGGTGATCACGGTACAGGAAGCGACGGAAGCAGTAGGAATCAGCCGAAGCTCCTTCTATAAGTACAAAGACGATATTTTCCCATTCTATGATAATGCCAAGGGAAAAACCGTAACCTTTGTGACCCAGATGGACGATGAGCCAGGGCTTTTGTCAGACCTTCTCCATATTGTGGCTGTTTACAAGGCGAACATCCTGACTATCCACCAGAGTATTCCAGTCAACGGTGTAGCAACCCTGACCTTAAGTGTCGAGGTGCTGTCTGATACCGGAGATGTTTCGAATATGGTGGAAGAGATCGAGATGATGAAGGGAATCCATTACGTAAAAATATTAGCCAGGGAGTGAGAAGACATGGTCAAAGTTGCAATTATGGGATACGGCACCATCGGATCTGGTGTCTATGAGGTATTGACAGGTAACAGAGATAAGATCGCAGCCAATGTTGGACAGGAAGTCCAGGTGAAATATATCCTGGATTTACGGGATTTTCCAGGTTCTCCGGTAGAGGATAAGATCGTGCATGATTTCCAGGTGATCGCAGATGACCCGGAGGTTCAGATCGTAGTAGAAACCATGGGAGGATTAAATCCGGCCTATCCATTTGTTAAGACCTGTCTGGAAGTCGGAAAGAATGTAGTGACTTCCAACAAGGCCCTGGTAGCAGCTCATGGAACCGAACTGCTTGCTATTGCAAGAGAAAAAAAGGTAAACTTCCAGTTTGAGGCTAGTGTCGGTGGAGGAATTCCGATCATCCGTCCATTATACGAGTGTCTGATGGGTGAACAGATTCAGGAAATCACCGGAATTTTAAATGGTACCACGAACTTTATCCTGACGAAGATGGATAAGGAAGGCGCATCCTTTGATGCAGTACTGAAGGAGGCACAGGAGCTGGGCTATGCGGAGCGTAATCCTGAAGCAGATGTGGAAGGATATGATACCTGCCGTAAGATCGCAATCTTAACTGCCATGGCAACCGGAAAAGAAGTGGATTTTGAGGATATCCAGACAGAAGGAATCACGAAGATCACCGATGTTGATTTTAAATATGCAGATAAAATGGGAACTTCCATTAAGCTGTTTGGAACCAGCCGTATGAATGGGGATCAGGTTTTTGCCTGGGTCGCTCCATTGATGATCGGTAAGTCCCATCCACTTTACGCAGTGAATGATGTTTTTAACGGCATTATGGTAAAGGGCAATATGCTTGGCACCTCTATGTTCTATGGGAGCGGTGCAGGTAAACTGCCGACAGCCAGCGCAGTGGTAGCAGATATTATAGAAGAGGCAAAGAACTTACATCACAATATTCCATTGGGATGGATCAGTGAAAAACAGGTGATCCAGCCGATGGAAGATTCCAGCCATAAGTATTTTGTGCGTATTTCCGGCGTATATGAGAGCCAGAAGGATAAGCTTCAGGAACTTTTAGGAACCTGTCAAGTCATTACCTTAGAAGGAGCTGATGAATTCGCTCTTTTAACAGAGGTGCTGAACGAGAAGCAGTTCCGAGATGCAAAAGCTGCTTTTGAGGCTGCTGATGGCAAAGTTCTTCAGGTGATCCGCGCGGAAGTATAAAATCCCATGGAGAAAATGGGTCAGGAAAGGATTTTGCCTGTATCTGCAAAAGGCTGAGCAGATGGAATACAGATAGAGGAGTTTTTTGACAATATGTTAGTAGTAAAGAAATTTGGCGGAAGTTCCGTGGCAGACAAAGAACGGATCTTCAATGTGGCAAGACGCTGTATCGAGGATTATGAGAAAGGCAATGATGTGGTCGTTGTCCTGTCAGCTATGGGTAAGACCACAGACGGTCTGATCGCCAAAGCACATGAGATCAATCCCAACCCGCCTAAACGGGAACTGGATATGTTATTAGTAACCGGAGAACAGGTATCGGTTGCGCTGATGGCGATGGCCATGAGCAGCCTGGGAGTACCTGCCGTTTCCCTGAACGCAGCCCAGGTGGTGATGCATACGTCCTCTGCCTACGGTTCTGCAAAACTGAAACGGATTGATGCGGAGCGGATCCGCCATGAATTGGAATCCCGCCGTATCGTGATTGTGACAGGATTCCAGGGAATCAACAAATATGATGATTTTACCACTTTGGGAAGAGGTGGCTCAGATACCACAGCCGTGGCTTTGGCTGCTGCTCTTCATGCAGATGTGTGCGAAATCTATACGGATGTGGAAGGTGTCTATACCGCAGATCCGAGAGTTGTACCGAACGCCAGAAAGCTGGCAGAGGTTTCCTACGATGAAATGCTGGAATTTGCCTCCCTTGGAGCTAAAGTGCTTCACAACCGCTCGGTAGAGATGGCAAAGAAATATGGCGTGAAGTTAGTGGTCCTGTCAAGTCTGACAAGAGCAGAAGGAACCATTGTGAAGGAGGAGACCAAAGTGGAGAGAACGCTGATCAGCGGAGTTGCTGCAGATGCCAGTGTGGCGCGGATTTCTGTCCTGGGTGTGGAGAACAAGCCGGGCATTACCTTCCGCGTATTCAATCTGTTAGCGAAAAATCATATTAATGTCGATATTATCATTCAGTCTGTGACGGAGCCGGGCAAAAAAGATATTTCCTTTACCGTTGCCAAGACAGACTTAAGTGATACCATGGATCTGTTACGGGAGAACCGGGAGTCCTTAACTGCAAGAGAGATCGTCAGTGAAGAAGGTGTGGCAAAATTATCTGTCATCGGTGCTGGTATGTGCAGCAATCCTGGCGTTGCAGCCAAGATGTTTGAGGCGTTGTACAGTGCAGATGTGAACACTGAGATGATTGCGACTTCTGAGATCCGCATCACTGCCCTGATTGATGAGCGGGATGTGAAGCGTGCCATGAGAGCTGTTCATGACGCCTTTGATCTGGCAGATTAATGGGAGTATCGATGTTTCGACTTATAGAAATTTATATCAGGCAGGGACTTCCCTGCCTTTTTCATCTGATCACGGGTTTTTACTGTCCAGGCTGCGGAGGCACCAGAGCAGTGAAGTATCTGCTGCACGGACAGATCTTAAAAAGTATCCGTTATCATCCGCTGGTCGTTTATGCTGTGGCTGTCATTCTGGCAGAATTTGCTACGTATGGCCTGTCACGGCTGTTACATAAGCCGGAGATCCATCTGAAACGGTATCAAGAGTTCGTTTATCTGGGAGTCGCGGTGATTCTGGTTAACTGGGTTTTGAAGAATATCCTGCTTTTGTATGGGATTGATCTTTTGACGGAGAGAATATAAGAAAATGGCCTGATTGGAAGAAGTCTGATGATGACTTTCTCCAGTCAGGCCATTTTATGAACGCAGATAAGCATTCCCCCGCTTTAAGTGCGCGGAGCACTAAGCGGCGGGTGAGGGGGGATGCTTATGTCAGTGGAAGCTTTCAGCTCCCACTGACAGATCGCGAAGCGACTGCGTTCATGAGCAAGTAGCGAAGCGGATTGCGAATGTCCGCTTTACTGTGTCAGTTTATGCTGACCAGAATCATGCGCCAGGTCTTACGGACGTTCGGCTTGACGTCACTTAGTGGTAAGATTCCAGTAAACTATTATAGATGGACATAAATTCTGGATCCTTCATCAGTGAGATCAGAACACCCCAGTAAATGGTCATGCCGATGCTGATGATCACTGCCAGAATGCCAAGAACCAGACCGGCAACAGCGAATCCGTTAAATGGCTTCCCTTTTTTTGAAAGAATTACCAGTACAATGGTGACAACTGCCAGTGGAAACTGGATAAATGGAATGCAGCAGGTGAGCATGGCAAAAATGCCCACGATCATAGAAGCCACAGCCAGGCGGTTGGTCTCTTTTTGAGGTGCTTCGTATTGGTAGTTATTTTGGTAATTATTCTGGTAGTCATTCTGATTGTTGTTCTGATCATTGTTCTGTGGCTGCGAGTTGTCAGACTGCCAGCTGTTATCCGATGATTCGGGCTGGTTCTGATTACTGTTATGATAATCGTCCATAAAATATCCTCCGTAATTATGCTATGATACCGGATTGTCCTGTGTTCCTCAAAAATTCTCCTGCAAGCAGGCTTGCGTCGAATTTCTGACCTTTTAACCCTGGTATCATGTAATTGTATCACGGATACATGGCATAGACATTCTATACCATGTACCCACGTTTTTACAATGTGCTTATGCTCTATATTTGCGAGATTATGACTCTTTTTCTGTTCTGTGCTTTTTTGTAGTATCATTCTAGTATCACACCGCCAGAATTGCGCCAGCACAAAAAACAAAAAAGGCTGTTGTTTGTCCGGCGAACTGTTCATAGAACAATGCAGAGGGAACAAGAAGCCTTTCAATTAGTTATATCACTTTTTTTTACTTATTGCAACAACCGGAAAGAGGCATCAAAAAAAACGTTACCTTTACAGTTTCAGCGCTACCCGCTCCGTTGAGCTTGTCCATGTTCGATTAAAACGTTCTACGCCGTTCCCGGTCAGAGCCTCACTATATATTCTTTCCGACTCCTCTAGGAATGGATAAAGCACTTTAGCGTTCTCCCCGCTCCGTAGGCTCCTGAGGGCTTTTAGGTGCTGTTTCCTGGCCTCCGCTTCACTTACACCACAAACAGCCCCGCATTCCTTTATGGTGAGCTCTCCCTGGTATCTGCTGCGGATTACTTCCGATTGGATTCCTGGAAGACTGTCCACACACCGCCAGAGCGTATTGTGTAGATCTTCCTGTTCTAATCTGTCCAGTATATCCTCTTCCAGATTCCCGCCTGCTGCCACCAGTTCCCCCGCTGTTGTGTCTTCTGTGCCGTCTTTCCCTGTTATTGGTGTGTCCAGGCTTCCCAGAATCGTCATGCAGGCGTTTTCTTGTAATACCTTGACCTGTTCCAGGGTAAGTCGCATAAACCCGCCTATTTCGGTTTCTGTTGGCTCCCGTCCATATTGTTTTACAAAATTTGACTGGAATTTTTTCATTTTCTGGATCTGTTCCAGGCATGGTACAGGAACACGCAAGCAGTGGCCGCTATTTTGCAGATAGCGGCGCATTTTCTGTCTGATCCAGTGTTCCGCATAGGTGAGGAACTTGCAACCGGCAGCAGGATTGTAATTTTCAATAGCTGGATATAAAGCAAGATAACCCTCTTGCAGCAGATCCTCGAACTCCCCTGTCTCCCGGTACTGCCAGGCAATGGATCGAATGAAGTCTTTCACCTGGTCATATAGCAACGCCATATTCTTTTCTGTATCCTCTCCGGCTCGAATCCGGGAGACAAGCTGTTCATTCGTCACCATTTGCGCCTCCTGCAATGTAGTTATCTATCCAATTTGTCAGCAATCCAGTGACCTATGAAAGTCCCAACAATGATCACAAGTAATTTATTTACCATCATTTTTTTCCTGCCTTTCTTCCCTTTGCTGCTTTTTGAAAGGACTCAACCTCTTCAAAACAATATGTCAGATGATCACCCCACAAGCTTTTCCTGTTTACTCTTTCAATCGCCTGGTACGCTGTAGGATCATAATATCCTTCATGATTCCGCTTTGTTTGCATTTAACACCCCTTTTCTCGTATAGATCTGCTGCAGTATTGCAACAAACCTTGACATTTCTTAACATTTATATATGTCTCCAAACGTTAGCAAAAGTTAGCATTTTCCCATTTTCAGAAATACCCCGGATCACTCGCTTCAGAATGTCCAGGGCGCTTGTTCTTTGCTTAATTGATCAAGGATAAATCATCATTCAACCGATTCTCACAGAACTCCGTCATGCTATCCATACTGGCAGACACTCCGGTTAGTCCCTGGTTGAAGGAATTCCATGCTTTTGAAGCAGCAAACACGGCATTGATGGAAATATACTTATCAACGTTTCCGCTTAACTGTTTCAAAAGTTTGATGTTATATTCCCGGTTATCCACCGGAATAAGGTCTGCGTATTTTCGCGTTTTTTCCTCTTTTCCTTGCAATGCTGCTTTTTTAATTAGTTCTAATGCTGTAGGAAAATCTCTACGATATACCTCAATAATTGCGGCTGCATCTTCTGGCCGATTTATCAAATCGTTTTTAAACATTTCCAGAGTATTCTGCAACCCCATTTGATAACCAATATCGGTAAGGCGGGCTGTGATCTGTTCACTCCATGTTTTATTTAATGCTACAATCCCATCTTCAATAATTTGGTTTGCGGTATCATGATACTTTTTCACAGTGGGCTCGTATTTCTCCATAAGTTCACTGATCAAACGCGCCTTTCCTTCCTGCGTGTAACCAAGATCCGAATCAATCTTTTTCTTCTCTTCCTGCATCTTCTCGTATGCAGCTTTAAAACCCTTTAAATTCTCAATTAATTGCTGTTTTTTCGTCATGCCCTACTCCTTTCATTTTTCACCGCCAAGCAAAAAGAACGCAGGAACAGGTAAAGCCATTTCTGGCCTATCCTATTCCCGCGCCCATTTTTTTTTAAAGGCTTCCCAGGGGCTTGTGTTGCCACTGGTGGTACTCTTCAATATTTTGTTTGCATGATTCTATTTTACCAAACATGAGGGAATATAGCAAGAAATTCCAACCATTTATAAGCACAAGCGTTCGCTTTAACCCCTAGCATTTCCTAGTGTCAGCGTTCGGAATATTTTTCATTCGTCGGTTTTTGAGGAATCCTGCCGCCGATCAGGGCCATGAAGCAAGAGTCAACTACCCACGACCTAAAGGTCATGGGCTTGTAACTGCCCAGTCGTACTAACGGATTACACCTCCGACCTTTAATTCCCGATAGATAGTGCTATCTAAAGTGGCGTTACATCATAGGGTGGCTGACAGCACCCTTTACAGACAAGACATGCTCATCTGTAACTGT
>ENA-USUG01004738-USUG01004738.1-human-gut-metagenome-genome-assembly--contig:-NODE-4738-length-16466-cov-16.313137_pt1 | contig 16466 bp, 10 predicted proteins | sample MGYA00250059_ERZ773394 | MGnify/ENA primary metagenome ERZ773394 (study PRJEB29103, sample SAMN06111957) | human gut metagenome | biome: human gut; feature: ankylosing spondylitis patient; material... | reverse complement strand
CCTGTGTGATTTCCACCATGTTTGTACTGATGGTTGCTTATGCAACATCTGTTATGAGATTTAAGATGAGAAAACCGCTGATGAATATGGCGGTTATCCTGAATCTGTTTCCTGGTATGCTGGCGATGATCGCGGTATATTTCACACTGAAATCCTTTAACCTGACAAACAGCTATGCTGGTCTGATCATGGTTTACTCTGCATCATCAGGTCTTGGTTATCTGATCGCAAAGGGATTCTTTGATACCGTTCCGAGAGCGCTCTGCGAGGCTGCACGAATTGACGGATGCAGCGAGGCAAGAATTTTCTTCCAGATGGTTCTGCCGATGAGCCGCCCGATCGTTGTTTATACAGTTATCAGCAGTTTCCTGGTACCATGGATGGATTTCGTGTATGCAAAGATGATTCTGAATGCCGGAATTTCTTCCAAATATACAGTTGCCATTGGTCTGTATAAGATGTTGGATAAGAGTCTTATCAACTCTTACTTCACTCAGTTCTGTGCAGGTGGTGTACTGGTATCCGTACCGATTTCTATTCTGTTTATGATCATGCAGAAATTCTATGTGGAAGGAATTACAGGCGGTGCTGTAAAAGGTTGATATTATGAATATGACAACGGGAAGAAGAGGAATCGTCTGGAAAACTCCGGACATTACAGCCGATGGGCTGAAGATGTTTGCATGTATTGTCATGCTGATCCAGACTGTTGGAATTGCTGTTATTGAGAAAGGCCTGATCCATTTAGACCAGTACACGCAGGAAAGTCTGAACCAGGCGATGTCCCAGGATTCCCGTTTAATGACACTTGCGGGAATCGGGTCCATCATGCAGCTTATTGGCGGGATGGCGATTCCCGTATTTGCGTTTCTGCTGGTAGAGGGATTTCGAAATACATCGGATTATAAGAAGTACCTGATCATGATGGCTGTTACTGCACTGGTTAGTGAGATTCCATATGATTTGGCAATCTGCGGAAAAGTATGGGACTTTTCCAGTCAGAACGCAATGATTACGATGTGTATCTGCCTGGTTATGCTGAAATGCTTAGATCTGTTTAAAGAAACTTCCGGATTTACAGGTGGTATGTTAAAGGTACTGATTCTGATCGCAGCTATTGTCTGGGTAAGCATTTTCCGGGCAGAGTATGGACTTTGTATGGTGCTGCTTGTGTTTGTGTTCTATGTGTTTGAGTCAAAAAATGTGCTGAAAACAGTGCTGGGCTGTATTATAAGTCTGATGTATGTGACCGGACCGATTGCATTCTATGGAATCTGGTGCTACACTGGAGAAAGAAAAGATCGTATCAATAAATATGTCTATTATGCTTTTTATCCTTTGCATTTGCTGGTGCTTGGAGTAATTGCAAACTATATCCTGTAAGAAGAATGAAATCAAATCCCGTCTGCTTTGACTGAGAAAAGTAATACGCAGCGAGAAGAGAGTGTTTTGAAATTGGATAGAGTATTAAATATGATAATGAAAAAGAAAACGACTGAGAATAGAGAATTAAAAGGAGAACAAGTATGGATTTTAGAACCGACAAGCTGCTTCATGGCGGCGACTACAATCCTGAACAGTGGTTAAAAAGACCGGATATTCTGGCAAAGGATATTGATATGTTAGAGGAGTCCGGATGCAATGTGGCAAGCCTTGGAATTTTTTCCTGGTCCACACTGGAACCGGAAGAAGGCGTATTTAACTTCGGATGGCTGCAGGAAATTATTGATAAGCTTTACAAAAGAGGAATCTCAACAATTCTTGCAACACCTTCAGGTGCAAGACCGAAATGGATGGCTGATAAATATCCGGAAGTGCTTCGTGTAGATGAGACACGTCACAGAGCACTGTTTGGATTCAGACATAATCATTGCTATACTTCTCCTGTTTACAGAGAGAAGGTACATATCATCAATAAGAAACTGGCGCAGGAAGTTGCCACACATCCAGGTGTTATCCTGTGGCATATTTCAAATGAGTATGGCGGAGAATGCCATTGTCCTCTTTGCCAGGAAGCATTTCGTAACTGGCTGAAAGAGAAATATCAGACGATTGAAAACCTGAATGATCAGTGGTGCACAACATTCTGGAGTCATACTTACAACAGTTTTGATCAGATTGAAAGTCCTTCTAAAATTGGTGAGACACAGCTTCATGCATTGAACCTGGACTGGAAACGTTTTGTTACTCATCAGACAGCAGACTTCATTCATCATGAGATTGCCGCGTTGAGAGAGGGTGGAAGCACACTTCCGACAACCGCAAATCTGATGCATTATTTCGGAGGTCTGGATTACTTTAAAATTGCAAAAGAAATTGATGTGGTTTCCTGGGATACTTACCCGACATGGCATAAAGAAGCAGTGATCGATACGGCTTATGATAACGGAATGTGCCATGATCTGATGCGCTCTCTGAAAGGCAAACCATTCTTCCAGATGGAGTCCTGCCCGACTTCTACAAACTGGCAGAGTGTCAGCAAGTTAAAGAAACCTGGAATGCTTTTTGCACAGTCCATGCAGGCAATTGCACATGGTGGAGAGGGTGCTCTTTATTTCCAGATCCGCCAGAGCAGAGGTGCTTCTGAGAAGTTCCATGGCGCGGTGATCGATCATTACGGTGGAAATGATACGAGAGTATTTAAAGAGGTTTCCAAAGTCGGAGCAACTTTAAAAGAGTTAAAGGAACTGGCGGAAACGACAATGAGCAGTCCGGTGGCCATGATTTATGACTGGGACAGCCAGTGGGCAATGGAAGACAGCCAGGGCCCGAGAAATAAAGGTCTGCATTATCTGGAAGCAATGCTGAAATTCTACAGAGGTTTCCGTAAGCAGGGCGTGAATGTAGATGTGATCGATATGACTTGTGATCTGGACAATTATAAAGTGCTGGCGCTGCCAATGGTTTATATGTTCAAAGAAGGTTTCGCAGAAAAAGTTCGTGCATTTGTGGAGAACGGCGGTGTTCTGGTGACAAGTTACTGGTCAGGAATCGCAGATGATACTGACAGATGTTATCTGGAAGGAACTCCGCATGGACTGATGGATGTGCTGGGAATCAGAAGTACAGAGATTGATGGTCTTTATGACTGGGAAGAGAATTCTTTCGTTCCTGTACCGGGTAATGAACTTGGAATGGATAAGACTTATACTTGCAAGTATCTGTGTGACCTTGTAGAACTTCGCGGGGCACGTACTTTAATGACTTATGGAAGTGATTTCTATGAAGGATATTCCTGCCTGACTGTCAATGAATATGGCGAAGGCAAGGCATGGTATGTGGCAGCAGATGCAGATAAGGAATTCTATGGAGATTTCCTTGAGAAAGTATTAAAAGACAGTGGCGTTTCCTGTGGAATCAAAGAAGAGATTCCGGATGCACTGGAGATTACAGTGAGAGAGAATGGAAATGCGAAATATTATATTTACCAGAACTTCGGAACAGAGGCTGTCAGCATTCCTGCACCGGAAGGAGAGGTAAGCTGGATCTATGGCAACGGAAACGATAAACTTGAAGTTTATGGTCTTGCAGTTGCAAAGGTTATCGTGTAAAATAAATAGCGATGGATGAGGAAATCCCTTCACTTTAAGCAGAGATTGATACTGCCTGGTGGAGGGGTTCTTTTTTACTCGGGTTTAACCGTGAAAATGGTACAAAAAGTTTTTAATTGTATCAGGAAAGGTATAGAAATATGATTTCAAGAACTCAGATCAGATATATGGCAAATTCTTCATCATATAGTAGAGGTGCAGAGCTTTATGCAGCAGGAAAAGTTCTGGATATGGATGTAAAAAATATGGGTGCATCTGATGAAATTGTTGCATCTGTAAAAGGCAGTGGAAGAAATATCTATGAAGTAGATGTATCAATCGATACAGAGAATGATGAAATTGATACCTGCTATTGTGAATGTCGGGCATATGCAGAATATGGTGGGCTTTGTAAACATTGTGTGGCGGTTCTTCTGCAATATAATGATTATGAAAATGATAGGGATAGTTATGATTATGGACAATCTGTAGAAAAAATTGTAAAAGGTGGTCTGACTCATACGATCAGAAAAGGAGTGCAGATGCATACCACGCCGGAATTGGCTTCATTATTGCAGAAGCAGGCAGTTGCGAAGTCTCTTCCACTGATTCAGGGAAGCACTTATGGAAAAGTAAGGCTGGAACCATATTTTAATTTTGACGGAAGAACATTTACAGTAGAATTTAAAATAGGAATTAATAAAATGTACGTACTGAAGGATGCATTTTCCTTTGATGTTCATATAGCAAATCAGGATGATTATAAATATGGGAAAAATCTTCAGTTTGTCCATACAATAGAATCCTTTGCCGAGGAATCCAGACCGCTTGCGAAATTTATCTGTAAATGGGCAGACAACAACAGGCAATTTCACAGATCCTCTTCCTATTATGGATACTATATGGGAACTCTGGAAAAGGTAAGGCATCTGGAGCTGTCAGGAAATGAACTGGCAGAATTTTTGCTTTTGATGGAAGGAAAGACATTGCAGGGAGAATCTATAGGAACCAGAAACACAACCTGGGAAATAACCAGAGAACATCTTCCGAGAAAAATGACCATAACAGGTGCAAAGCAGGGAATTGAACTGAAGGTAAGCAAATTTACGTGTGCGGCAAATACGGAACAGTATAAAATTTGCTTTTATGATAAAAAGATTTATATTGAGAATGTAGAAGAGCTTTTACCTGTTAAGGATTTTCTGGACAGTTTGTCTTTGATCCCCGGTGAGAAAGCGTTTATAGAAAATAAAGATGTACCGGCATTCTGTCAGGAACTTTTACCGGTGATCCAGAAGTTTTTTAAATGCAGAATGGTTGAATTTCATCCGGAAAATTATGGAATGGTTAAACCGGAGTTTCGATTTTATCTGGATGCACCGCAGGAAAATATGGTTACATGTAAGGCGACTGTTAAGTATGGAGACAGGGAATTTTCTTTATATACAACGGACGATATTGCAGCAAGGGATATGAATAGAGAAACAGTTGTCAGAAATGTGATCCATAAATATTCGAATGCTTTTAATCCATTTGAACAGTGTGCGGTAATTGCGGATGATGAAGAGATGGAATATGAATTTCTGACAGAAGGAATTCAGGCACTGCAGGCAGTGGGAGAAGTATTTATTTCTGATGCGCTGAGACGGATTGAAGTCCGGAATTCGCCAAAGGTTACAGTAGGTGTTTTCCTGAGTGGAAATCTGCTGGAGCTGAGTATGACAGCAGGAGATATTTCAAAGGAAGAACTGATTGACATTCTTTCCAGATATAATAAGAAGAAAAAGTTCTATCGTCTGAAAAACGGAGCTTTTGTAAATGCAGCAGACTCGGGTCTGGATACAGTGGAAGAACTCAGGGCAGGGCTTCAGCTGACGGATAAGCAGATGAAGCAGGATAAGATTGAAGTACAGAAGTACCGTGCGTTGTATTTGGATGCACAGTTGAAAGAGAATCCGGTTGTTTCGGCAGTAAAGGATAAATCTTTTAAGTCGCTGGTAAGAAATATGAAGACCATTGAGGATAATGATTTTGAGGTGCCGGAGAGCCTGGATAAAGTTCTGCGGGAGTATCAGAAACGGGGATTTCTGTGGATTAAGACATTGAATTATAATGGATTCGGCGGAATACTTGCAGATGATATGGGACTTGGAAAAACGTTGCAGGTGATTGCATTTCTACTGTCAGAATTTCTGGAAAGAAGGAATACTGTTGTTGAAAATATAGCAGTAAAAGAAACTGCAATGTTAAATATGCAGAGTGAAATTGAGACAGTGGAACAGGCGTGCAAGGCAGCAGAGGCGCAGAAAGCTGATGGAAAGAAGGCAGATGGACAAACTGGAAAGCTGCAAAGAAATACATTAATTATAGCTCCTGCATCATTGGTGTATAACTGGAGCAATGAAATTCAACGTTTTGCACCGGAGCTTACAGCAAAGATGGTGACCGGGACTGCAGCAGAGAGAAGACAGATCCTGGCAAAAGCAGATTCTGAGGATATTCTCTTAACTTCCTATGATTTGCTGAAAAGGGATATCAGCGAATATGAAGGATATAAGTTCAGATGTGAGATTATTGATGAAGCTCAGTATATCAAGAATGCAAATACTCAGGCTGCGAAAGCAGTAAAAGAGGTTCAGGCAGACTTCAGGCTGGCTCTTACAGGGACTCCGGTGGAAAACCGCCTGAGTGAATTATGGAGCATATTTGATTATCTGATGCCTGGTTTCCTTTATAGCTATAAGAAATTCCGGGAAGAAGTTGAAATTCCGGCAGTTCAGAATTCAGCTGAAGATGCAATGAAACGTCTGCAGAAAATGATCCGGCCGTTTGTACTCCGAAGATTGAAGAAGGAAGTGCTCACAGATCTGCCGGATAAGCTGGAAGAGAATATGTTTGTACAGCTAATAGGAGAGCAGCAGAAGCTTTATGATGCACATGTGAAACGGATGATGCTGATGCTGGATAAGCAGTCCGAAGAAGAATTTAAGACCTCAAAGATTACAATTCTGGCAGAGCTGACAAAATTGCGCCAGATCTGTTGTGATCCGTCTCTTATTTTTGCAGATTATAAAGCTGATTCTGCAAAAGTGGATATGTGCCTGAATATGATCAGTAATGCAGTGGAGAGCGGACATAAGATTCTGTTGTTTTCGCAGTTTACGACAATGCTTGACCATCTTGCGAAGCGCCTTGAAGAGGAGAAGATCAGTTACTATATGCTGACTGGTTCTACAGGTAAGGAGAAGCGTGCACAGATGGTAGAGAACTTTAACACAGATGACACACAGGTATTCTGTATTTCTCTGAAGGCAGGAGGAACCGGTCTGAATCTGACGGCAGCAGATATTGTAATCCATTTTGACCCATGGTGGAATCTGGCAGTGCAGAATCAGGCAACGGACAGAGCACACAGAATTGGTCAGAAGAATGTAGTGAATGTATACAAGCTGATCGTGAAGGATACGATTGAAGAAAATATTTTGAAACTGCAGGAAAAGAAACGTGAACTGGCAGATCAGATCCTGGAGGGCGAAGGGCTTAACGGAGGCAGCTTCACAAAAGAGGAACTGATGGAATTACTTTCCGGGAAATAACCGCTTGATTGCAGTTAAATGGCATTTTTTGTAAATACAGAAATGTATATTCTCCCTGTTTTTCCACATAATAACCATACAACACATGATATGGAAACTGAAGGGTACAAAGACAGTAAACTTCGATAAAAGGAAAAACAGGAGGAAGAAAAGTGCATGAAAGCGACAGGAATTGTTCGGCGCATAGATGATCTGGGGCGTGTGGTCATTCCTAAGGAGATCAGAAAAACGCTGCGGATAAAAGAGGGGACACCACTGGAGATTTTTACTGACCGGGAGGGGGAGATTATTCTGAAAAAGTATTCCCCTATCGGAGAACTGAATGTTTTTGCAAAGGAATATGCAGAGGCGCTGGCGCAGTCAAGCGGGATGGTAGCGTGTATCACAGATCACGATCAGGTGGTGGCTGCTGCGGGACAGGGAAGCAGGGAATATGTGGGAAAACCTATCAGCAAAGCTCTGGAAGATGCAATTACGGAGAGAAGCTCTGTGTTTGCCAACGGAAATGACAGAAGCAGGATACCTGTGACTCAGGAACAGAGAGAACCTTTGTATTCCCAGATCATGCAGCCTATCATCAGTGCAGGAGATACAGTAGGATCGGTGCTTTTACTGGGAAAGAATGAAAAGGATGTGATGGGTGAATCAGAGAAGATGCTCATCAGAACAGCAAGCGGATTTCTGGGAAGACAGATGGAACAGTAAAATTAATAGAATCTTCAGCAGCTTAGGGTAGTGTACCGACAAGTTGATTTCTCGAACAATCTTGCGTCTAAATTTCTTATTTCCGCGTTGTCGTCGGTCGCCGTAGCCACCGCTACGCCTCCTTCCTCCGCCTTGAAATAAGAAAATTTATCCTGCAAGATTGTTTCAAGAATCAACTTGTCGGCACACTAGCAGCTGAGGATTCTTTTTTGTATAATAAGAAGCAATTATGATTTTCTGGAATTGTTATAGTAATAAAATTGTTATGGCAATGAGAGGTGGAAAGGAGACATATTATATGGCTGCAATATATCTGGCACCGTTTTATCTGTTGGTGTGTGTATATATCCTGCTTCGCAGCCTGCACTGGTTTCAGGTATTGCATACAGTTTTTCGGAATGTGTGGGTGTGCAGGGGGATTGGACTTGTATATTTATTTGTAGTGTTTAGTATACTGATCGCATTTATGGCACCTGCATCAGGATTCAGGAGATTTATGAAGCTTCTGAGTAATTACTGGCTCGGTGTTTTGATGTATACACTTATGACTCTGGGAATCGCGGATGGATTGAGACTGTTACTGAAATATCTTCTTAGAAATTTTGCCTTTCCGGGGAGAGAATTGCTTTTCAGCAATATGGGAACTGCTGTTGTGGGAGCTGTCTGTGCGGTGATCATTTCAGCAGTCAGTATTTATGGAGTGATCAATGCAGGAAATATACATACAACGAAGTACAATATTTCTGTTGATAAAAAGGCAGGAAGTATAAAGGAGTTAAATGTGGTTCTGGTTGCAGATCTTCATCTCGGATATAATATTGGCTGTAAGCAGATGGAGCAGATGACAGAGAAGATCAATGAGCAGAAACCGGATCTGGTGGTAGTGGCAGGAGATATTTTTGACAATGAATATGAGGCACTGGATGATCCGGAAAAACTGGCGGAGATATTGAGAGGGATCCGCTCAAAGTATGGTGTGTATGCATGTTACGGAAACCACGATATCCAGGAAAAGATTCTGGCGGGATTTACCTTTGGCAGTAAGGAAAAGAAAGATAGTACCCCGAAGATGGATGAGTTTCTGGAGAAAGCGGGGATTACGCTTCTGAGAGATGAGTATGTGCTCATTGATGATTCCTTTTATCTGTATGGAAGACCGGATTATGAGCGTCCGGGACGGGGGATTGATAAACGAAAGACTCCGCAGGAAATCACAGAGGGTATGGATGTGTCACTGCCAGTGTTGGTTATCGATCATGAGCCGAGAGAACTTCAGGAACTGGCGGATACAGGTGTGGACGTAGATCTCTGCGGACATACCCATGACGGACAGGTATTTCCGGGAAATATTGTGATCAGATTCTTCTGGGAAAATCCCTGTGGTTATCTGAAGAAAGGAAATATGCATAATATCGTTACATCCGGTGTAGGGCTTTTTGGACCAAATATGAGAGTTGGGACTAAAAGCGAAATCTGTGATGTCAGCATATGTTTTAACTGAATCAAAAAGTAAGTCCCCGGCTTCAACTGCCTGTTGATTTTTGCGGTTGGAGCCGGGGACTTGTCTGTTTAGTTATGTCTGATCTGATTTTATGTTCAGTCGAGAGCTTTCTCACTCATTTCTTCCAGAAGATCCTTTTTCAGATCCCAGAGTTTCTGAGAAAGGTCTACATATACTTTCTGAGGATTTACGAAACGTCTGGATTCATCCCAGAGAGTATTCTGCTCTTTCTGGCAGTATTCGCGAAGCTCCATAACAGATGGAGATTCATAGACCCGTTTACCTTCTCTGATGACAGGAACGAGAAGTTCGCGTACTTCATAGGTTCCGCCGAGAACTTTTGTCTTTTTCCAGGTATCGATTGGATCAAAGAGAACCATGTTCTGGTCTGCATCAAGCTTTTCATCAGCAAGGCAGATAAGATCTGCCCTGATTTTTCCGGTTTTTTTATTATAGAGACGATATACGGTTTTATTTCCAGGGTTGGTTACTTTCTCTGTGTTTTCGGAAAGCTTGATCTTAGGTGTAAATTCGGTACTGTCTGCATCTTTGACAGCAGCAAGTTTGTATACACCGCCGAATGCAGGATTATCGTTGGCGGTGATCAGTCGTGTTCCGACACCCCAGGAATTAATCTTGGCATCCTGAGCCTTCAGGCTCTCAATGAGATATTCGTCCAGATCGCTGGAAGCGGAAATAACTGCATCATCAAATCCGGCAGCAGCAAGCATCTTATATGCTTCTTTGGAAAGGTAGGCAAGATCACCACTGTCGATACGGATACCGTATTTGGTAAGTGGAATACCTTCTTCGCGCATTTCCTCAAATACACGAATTGCATTTGGAACACCGGATTTCAGGACATCATAGGTATCTACCAGTAAGGTGCAGGCATTCGGATAAAGTTTGGCATAGGTTTTGAATGCGGTATATTCATCCGGGAAGCTCATGATCCAGCTGTGTGCGTGAGTTCCAAGGACCGGTACGTCGAACATTTTGCCTGTGAGAACACAGGAAGTACCGGCACATCCACCGATGACTGCGGCACGTGCGCCAAAGATACCTGCATCCGGTCCCTGGGCACGACGCAGACCAAATTCCATGATCGCATCACCCTTTGCAGCATAGCAAACGCGGGCTGCTTTGGTAGCAATGAGGCTCTGGTGATTGATGATATTCAGGATTGCTGTCTCTACAAGCTGAGCTTCCATGATAGGTGCTACAACTTTGACAAGCGGTTCTCTTGGGAAGACAACTGTTCCCTCAGGAATTGCATAGATATCACCTGTGAAACGGAAGTTGCTTAAATATTCAAGGAAGTCCTCTTCAAAAATATTCAGGCTTCTGAGATATTCGATATCTTCATCTGTGAATTTAAGATTCTCAATATATTCAATCATCTGTTCCAGTCCGGCAGTGATGGCAAATGCACCTCCGCATGGGTTGGTACGGTAAAACATATCGAAGATAACAGTCTGGTTTGTTGGGTTCTTAAAATAGCCCTGCATCATAGTAAGTTCATAAAGGTCTGTGAGCAGAGTAAGATTATTAGCTCTCATATATAGCTCTCCTTTTGGGTTCATAATAATATCTCGGGTGTAACTGTTTATCGCAATTTACAGATATCAGGCCAGGGCTGAATAGCTTTTGACCTCAGTATCATAATATATAGTCTGGAGAAATTATTATTAAGATTTCCTGCTGCTTTGATCTCTATAGCAAGTTTCTAGTGTGTCGACAAGTTGATTCTTGAAACAATCTTGCGTCAACCTGTCGGCACACCAGTTACGAGAATTGTTATATTTAAGAAAGAGTATATCAGAAGCAGCAATAAGTTTTTATTGATTATAGCATAATTTTTCCCGGAATACATAAAAAAACTCCGGGAAATAGGCGGTATTTTCATGTTTTTGAAGAAAAATAAAAAAAATTAAAAAAATTTCAAAAAAGGGGTTGCATTTTTTGAAAGACTATTATATAATACCAATTGTCGCGAACGAAGTAGCGAAAACAAAACATAAAGGGCTATCGCCAAACGGTAAGGCAACGGACTCTGACTCCGTCAGTTCAAGGTTCGAATCCTTGTAGCCCTGCTACATGAGGCACCTCGGTATGAGGTGCTTTTTTGTGCTATAAGAGAAACTGAAATTTTTTGGAAGTGAAAGGTAAGATTAAGATGGAAAATTCGGGTAAAAAATATCAGATAGATACAGAAGAAAATAAAATGTTCTTAGGTGAATTGCAGAAAAATCTTTTAAATTTTGGAAAAGGATTTTTATCACCGGGAGGAAGTGCTTATTTCCTTGGGGATGATGGAACACCATGGAAAGACAGAAACAGAGAAACATGGATCACATGCCGTATGGTCCATGTATATAGTATGGGAATCATGCTTGGGGATAAAGAAAGTCCGGCACTGGTCCATGGTGCTGTACATGGATTACTGGAAGAACTGAAAGATCGTGAAAATGGAGGATGGTATCCGGGAATTACACCGGATAATAAATTCCTGCCAGATAAACAGTGTTATGCTCATGCATTTGTTCTTCTGGCTGCTTCTTCTGCTTTGCTGGCAGGAGAAAAAGATGCAGAAACTCTGCTTAAAGATGCATTGGAATTATTTGATAAACGGTTCTGGGATGAAAAACAGGGACTTACTTATGATACCTGGAATACAGAATTTACAGTTCTTGATGATTATCGCGGTCTTAACGCAAATATGCATACAGTAGAAGCGTTTCTGGCAGTAGCAGATGCAATAAAAGAAGAAAAGTACAGAATACGTGCAGGAAGAATTATAGATCATGTTATTGGATGGGCAAGCGCAAATGACTGGAGAATACCTGAACATTTTACAAAGGAATGGAAAGCTGATCTTGATTGCAATAAAGAATGTCCTGCTGATCGTTTTAAACCTTATGGAGCAACACCGGGCCATGGAATTGAGTGGGCCAGATTGATCGTGCAGTGGGCATATTCTTCTTATAAAGATACCCCTGATTCTGCAGAAGTATATTTAAAAGCTGCAGAGAAACTCTACAACAGAGCAGTTGAAGATTCCTGGAATGTGGATGGAAATCCTGGAATTGTGTATACGACTGACTGGGATGGAAAACCTGTTGTTCATGACAGAATGCATTGGACATTGGCAGAGGCAATCAATACATCAGCAGTCTTATGGCATATAACTCATAAGCAGAAATATGCAAAAGATTATGAAGAGTTTATGAGATACCTGGATGATAAGGTATTGGATCATAAAAATGGTTCCTGGTTTCATCAGTTAGATGAAAATAATAATGTGATAGGAACAGTATGGCCGGGAAAATCAGATGTATATCATGCTTTTCAGTCAACCTGGATCCCATATGGAACACCATATATATCAATTGCTTCAGATGTAAAACAGTATATGGAAGTATGCCATCAATAAAGTAAGTGTTTATTTGTACCCGGCGTACAAGATTTCTGTAAAATGCAGCCAGAACCTGACGGAACAAGGTTCTGGCTGCATTTTACTTCAGGATGATAAAAAGAATGATGTGGGTAACTATTTTTTAATCTCCGGCTGGAATTCTTTTACATCTTTGGCAATCTCGCCGCTTAACAGGAGCATGCAGATCAGGTTCGGGATAGCCATCAGTGCGTTGGCGATATCGGAGAAGTTCCATACCAGAGCTCCGGGACCACCGGAAACCATGGCTGTGGCAACACCGACGATATTTCCGGTACCGATGGTGGCTGCCAGTGCGGTTGTCAGTGCGGAAAAAGGTGATACATCTCCCTGTTCGCGGCTCTTGGTGCGGGCTTCCTTGCTGAGTGTGCTTTTCAGTGCATAGCCAAGGTTACGCCATGTAAGAAATCTGGTGCGCACAGTCAGGAAGATACCGGTTCCGACCAACAGGATCAGCATCACCGGTCCCCAGACAAAGTCATCAATTCTGGTAACAATTTCTTTATAAAATACTTCGAAGATTTACAGAGCTGAATATCCGTAGCTGCTGACAATGGCATCGATTTTCTGCTGCCTCTGACACATTGGACATTTTGTAGATGAATAGGAATGATAGTCCGGTATATCTTTGGTGTTAAAAATAGAATATACAGGGAGAGAAGCCACGCTGTCTACTCTGCTGAATATGGCTGCGATACCTCTGATAGTGCCTCCGTAATACAGAATGCTCTCGATTGCTTTGGACAAAGTAGAGCCTGTGGTAATCGAACCATTGAGGAGCAGTACATTTTTGCCCTTGATCATTGGCTGAAAATTATCACGGAAGATAATCTGTCCGGAATTGCTGGATTCAGGAGTAATCACGTAGATCGTCTGATGAGCATTCAGGGAAAAAATGCCGGCTTTGGTAAGTTCTTCAGAAAGATATGCGCCAATTACTTCCAGTCCGTCCATACAGATAATGGTATCAACAGGAGTAGATACTTCATAATTAGCAGCCAGTTCGTGAGCAATATTCTGTGCTTCGGCAGTTCTGGATTTCATAGTTGTAAGATCCAGATAGTGAGTGATATGTGACTGAGATGTGACGAAATGTCCGGGAATTACCTTCAGCTGAATGCGGCTGTCACCACGGGCGTAGATTTTTGTCATGTTTTCCAGATTCATAAGAATACCTCCCTCGTTGAAAAAAACGTGTAACTGTTCAGTAGCTTTGCGGTTAGCAGACCATTGAACAGTTATAAATCAGTACACTAGAGTGTGTCTGAAAAATCATTCCCGCAATCTGCACGCCCCACTTTGCGGGATATTTCACCCGAATTCAGTTGCCGTAGCCCGCTACGGCGCCCTCATCCGGGCAAAATATCCCACAAATTGTGACGCACATCTTGCAGAAAGCCTTTTTCAGACACGCTCTAATCTTGTAAAACATTGTAGCATTGTTTTGCCAAAAAATAAATAATATTGTACAAAATCAATAAAAAATTATGCGATATGTATGAAGATTGTTAATAAAATACCAAAAAACATATAACGATGATCCCCTGGTGCATTGATGGAAGTATTATTTACGAGGGTTGCTATAGATTGGTTGTGAGTTATGGAGAATGGAATAAACAGTGATGGGTGTGGAAATGGGAAACAGAAGAGAATATTCTATAGAAGTAATATATGTGAAATGATATAATGATTTTCAGTCTATTATTGACTGTCAGAAAAAGAGAAAAGATGAGATAAAAAATGTATACAGCAGAACGAATAGAAGAATTGGATGAAAATAGGAGCCTGATAAAAGTGACAGATTAACAGCCTGATATTTTGACTGCGAAAAGTGAATAATCATAAGAAAATCTTAAGAATTTGTCCCTTTCATATTAAGAAGCTTCGATTATTCTAATATCAGAAATACAAAATAAGAAGCCGGGATGTCTGTACATGAGAGATTTCAGACAGGCATTTCGGATGATGAGGGAGGTGTGTAAAGTGGCGAATATTCTGGTCTGTGATGATGATAAAGACATTGTAGAGGCAATCAGTATTTATCTGGAGCAGGAAGGCTATACGGTCCTGAAGGCATACGACGGTGTGGAGGCGATTAACGCATTGCGCAGTCAGTCGGTGGATCTGCTGATCATAGATATTATGATGCCGAAGCTGGATGGCATCCGGGCTACTTTGAAGATAAGGGAAGAAAATCCTCTTCCGATCATTATTCTTTCTGCGAAATCAGAGGATGCAGATAAGATCCTTGGATTAAATGTAGGGGCAGATGATTATGTAACCAAGCCCTTTAATCCCCTGGAACTGGTGGCAAGGGTGAAATCACAGCTTCGAAGATATACAAGGCTGGGAGCAGCAATACCTGTGGAGAATGCTCATATCTACGAGACAGGAGGTCTGAGCATAAACGATGACCTGAAGGAAGTCAGGGTGGACGGTGATGTGGTGAAGCTGACACCTATTGAGTACAATATCCTGTTTCTTCTGATGAAGAATCAGGGAAGGGTATTTTCCATTAATCAGATCTACGAAAACATCTGGAATGAGGAAGCAGTTGCAGCAGATAATACAGTGGCAGTGCATATCCGGCATATCAGAGAAAAAATTGAGATTAATCCAAGGGAGCCAAGATACCTGAAGGTTGTGTGGGGACTTGGGTATAAAATTGAAAAAATTTAACCGAATCAAGTAGCGAAGCGAAAGATTTTATCCGCTTGACCTAAATCAAGTAACGGAGCGAATGCAAAGGAAAGGGACAAAATTATGAAGGGAAAAGGATACAGGAGCAATGTTGCCAAGGCGGTCTGGATCGTGATCGTACATCTGGCAGCTGTGGCGGCTGTGATATGTGCAGCATTTTTTGTAATGATCTATCAGACGGGGATTCGTCTGGATGACAGAGGGAAAAGTTATATTCAGTCAGAGGGATTCAGGGAACGTCTGAATTCCAGAAGTACGGATATTCTGGCAAGTCTGTCAGCAAAAGAGGATATAGATTATCTTACAAACGCAGGTTCATCGGCAGTGATCGATCTGGCAGAGTTTGAAGAAAAGGAAATCAACCGTGATTCGTTGAGTGAGCTTTCTTTTAAGAATGGATCCGGAGTGGCATATTCGGTAAAAGATCTGCTGGAGTGGGCGCAGGACTGGGCAGGAGTTGGAGAGTGCTATGATGATGGAGGAAGCTTTGGCAATACAGGACAGTTTATCCAGTGTAAGGCTTCGGATGGCAGCAGTCATTATTTTGCTTTAAATGATTTTAAGAAACTGGCGACAGATGGGACATTAAAGGTTAATTATGATCAGGATATCATGGAAGAGTATGATGCTTCCTATGAGACAAAATTTGCAGAAAAAACAGAAAATCAGAAAATAGATGCTGCCATTGAACTGGGCTACTGGAGTGATTCGGATCACCGAAGTCTGGGAAGTATTACAGATAAAGAACATAATACAGAATATCCGGAGTTTTATTTCTGTGAGATATGGAGTTTTACAGAGAAATTTAACCCCCAGGGTGCGGAAAGTCTTCCGGATGCAGTCAATTCCAGTACGGAATGGAATGGAAAACTTGAGGATGCCTATAGTGAACTGGCAAAGGTCCTGGACTGTATCAGAGCTGTTCAGGATGATATAAATGTCAGTGACTGTGCCATATCACTTACGTCTGTATACCATAC
>ENA-USUG01004718-USUG01004718.1-human-gut-metagenome-genome-assembly--contig:-NODE-4718-length-16512-cov-4.403225_pt1 | contig 16512 bp, 9 predicted proteins | sample MGYA00250059_ERZ773394 | MGnify/ENA primary metagenome ERZ773394 (study PRJEB29103, sample SAMN06111957) | human gut metagenome | biome: human gut; feature: ankylosing spondylitis patient; material... | reverse complement strand
CTCTTGGTTGAGGGAAATGTTGTCTTCATAAGGGATATTAAATACATGACGGAGTCAACTGTTTGCCAGATGGATGAAGATTATAAGCAAAAGGCAAATGCGGTTTGGAGGAAACGAGGAGAGATCGAGGGGGAAGACCCGGAGGCATACAGCCCGTCGGGACGGTATCCGTATAAATGGTTTATCGTTATGGAGACTCCGGTTTCTTATTCGAGACGTTACCGGGGATGGGCTCAGAATGAAGAATACCTGCAAGCGGGAATCGTGTTTATGCAGGAACGGATGGCCAGTGCTTTTTATTTCGAGAGCACACCACCACCTGTTGAGGAGTGGGATTTTGTGGCTATGAATAATTTTAAGGGGGATATTGCGATGATTTTTAAATCAGGGAAATATAAAATAGCTCCGATGTTTGTTGGGAATACTTTTTTCATGAGTTCTGAGGAGTTCCCCGCGATACAGGAGGTAATCAAGATGTTCGGGATGCCCGTGGATAAATTACCGGCTGCGATGCAGGCCCCGGAGAGAGTTCGGGATGTCGCTGCCTATTTGAAAGATCATAGTTTGATGCAGGCGTTTACGGACGAGGGGGTGTCTCCTGAATTGCTAGGAGAAATTATTGAATGGAAGACGATAGAGTTGAAAGAATATTTGAAACATGAATTGTCTGAGGAGAAATTATATGGTTTTTATAATCGTTTTTTACAGGAACATTTGTTTGAAACAGTTGATATAGATCTATTTTGTGAGGAATTCATGAAGGAGTTCGGGATGGACTTGAAGGAGCGGTTAAGGACGTGGTACACCAGGGATCATTTGCCTGTGTTGCTACTGGAAGATGTTGTGTTGACTGAATTGCCGGAAGAAGAAGGTGGGGAGGGAAGGCAAAGTAAATCTGCATATGGTCGTTTTAAAGTGTATAATCCCGGTGATGTGGAGGGGGTGCTTGTGGTTTCTGCGGCAAGAATAAAAGGGGAAAAAGTCCGTAGTTTTTTAATTCAAGGACACGAGTGTAAGGAGATCCGGGTGAAAATGGATTATCGAGGCCTTATGATCACTTCCCCGCTGGTGCAGAACATTCCTTCGGGAAGATGGGTATTAACAGATGAAATACGTCCTTTTGAAGGAGATACCTTGACGGGAGTCTTTCCTGCAGATTCAACGGTCTTTTTACTTCGGCCCGGAGAAATTATCGTGAATAATCGGGATGAAGGTTTTAGGCTGGTCGAGCCTCAAGGGGAGAAGTTGTTCACGTTATTACGGGGAGGACCGAAATCCTGGGATAAAGCAAGACGAAATTATGAGCGTTGGGTGGAAATGGTCGATAATCGCTTTTATGGAACCGTGGTTCATGATGCTTATTGTAAGAGTGTCGGGGAAGGGAAATATAAAGCTGAATGGACAACTCAGATTCCAGAAGCAGGGGAATACGAGGTATATTTTTATAATGGAGATTTCTTTAAAATGGGAATGCTTTTCCAGGCGAGAAAGAAAGGTACATGTATATATTATACCGTGTATGATTCATTAGGGGGGCATGAAATCCGAGTTGAACCGGCAGAGGAATCGATGGGATGGGTCTCTTTAGGGAAGTATTATTTGGAGAAAGGAGAGGCAAAGGTGGTATTGGATGACCGGGGAGGTGGTTCGGAAGAGGTTGACGAGAAGTCGGAGGGAGGTATGCGAATGATGCAGAATAAGCAGATGATTGTGGCAGATGCCGTGAAATGGGTGAGAAGAGGGCGTTAAATATTTATTTTGTATAATATCTTCAATTTTCCTTCGTTTTTTGATGAGGGAAAATTAAAGATATTGTATTGATTTTGTGACATCGTTTAAATATTTATCAAAAAATATTAAAAAAAACAAACTAAAAAGAGGGGTAAACATATTATTATTTTTGTAATTTTGGTGCTGATGTATGAATTGAAGTTATGATGAGGAGGATCACGGCACTATTTTTCTTCTTGGGCGTGTATGTTCTAGGGTTTGCTGAAAATACACGGGGGAGGGAGTATATACTGGTGCTTAGCTCGATTAATTTCAATGAGGCTTGGGCGAATAATTTATACCAAAATATTCTGGATGAATTCTCGTCGCCGGGGTTTCATGTTGAGGCAGAAGAGTTGTCTATTCCAATGATGACGAGGATCGAAGAGGTGGAAGAAAAGAGGGAATATTTGTTGTCTCGATATTTAAAGCCACCTAAAGTGGTTGTTTTTATTGGGGATCCGGCGTGGCTCGTGTGTCAGCCGTTATTTGACAAGGAATGGAAGGATATACCTACTGTAATCTGTTATTCACGGGATTCTATGCCGAGAAATTTAGAAAATTTTGTCAATAAGGATTTTCTGGGAGAAGGGAAATTCGTGTTAACAGAAGTGGCTACTGCGGGATATAACTTGACCGTGATAAAACAGCCATTCTATGTCAAAAATACAATAGATTTGATCCGGAGGTTGCAACCGGAAGTCAAGAAAATAGCTCTTATTTCAGATGATCGTTATATTAGTGCCATGGTTCGGGAGGAAGTGTGTGGCGTGTTAGAGAAGGATTTTCCCGAATTGAAGTTAGATTTGTTGACGTCAATTGACATATCTACGGAGAAGTTGTTGGATACTTTGATGGGATATAGTAGGGAAGTAGGAATTATTTACAACTCTTGGTTCGTGGGGAAAAAGCAATCCGAGAGCCACTATCTGTCTGATAATCTTCAAAAAATTATATATGGTTTTGTCGATGCTCCCGTGTTCACGTTAACGGAGATGGATATGGAGACCGGAGCTTTTGTTGGTGGATATTTTATTTCTGCATCAACTTTCGGAAAGGTTGCGGTTCAAACGATACGACAAATTTTAGACGGAGTGCCAGCCCGGAATGTAGAAGGAAGGATCGGGGGAGAGCCGAAAGTTTATTTGAATTATCATCATTTACAACATCATGGTGTAGATCCTAACAGTATCACGGGAGATGTAGTGTTTTATCAGGTCCCGCCTAATTTTTATCAACTCTACAAGGAGTATATTATTATCGGCTTGGCGTTTATTATTTTGCTGGGTGCGATTGGTTTAATGCGTTTTCATGTTATGTGCCAGAGACGGCAGCAACGTCAACGGGAATTTCAGTTACTTTCACAATATAGAAAACTGGTTGATAATATGCCTGTGATTTATATTCGTAAGCAATTGATCTTTGATGAAGAGGGGAATGTTGTTGATTTCATATTTCGTGATGTTAATAATCTTTTCGAGGAAGTTTTCCATTGTACCCGGGATCGGGTTGTGGGGAAACGCTTGAGTGAGGCTGATGTGGATAACCAACTCTTGGACTATATGATGGATAAAGAATCCGGGCGTATCACCTCTTTTGTTTTTCCGGAAGAAAATAATAAAATTCGTTATTACGATAAATTATCTTTCCCGAGTTCCGAGAAGAATTTTATGGATGTGTTCTTTATCGATCGGACAGAAGAGTATCTGGTTTCGTTGAAAATGAAGGAACATCAAACTTCGTTGGAGGCGTTGAATCGAAGGTATGAACTGGTACTGGGTGCGACACGACTAATCCCATGGACATGGGATCTGTTGAGCAAGACGATTAATTACGACATTACATACGTGACTCACAAGCTTTGCAAGACGAAGAATTCTAGGATGATGACGGAAAGGGATGGGGATATGCTTGTTCATCCGGATGATCGGGCCGGGATGCGTGAGGCGTATTATGATTTATATTATGACCGGGCTACTATTGTTCGAAAAGAGCACCGATCTATGTTTTGGGAAGGATCGAACGAGTATGTCTGGTTTGAGAGTTTCGTGACTGTGGGTGATAGAGATGGAGAAGGGCATCCCACGTTGCTGGTCGGAGGCTCTTTATTGATTGATGAACGCAAGAAGATGGAGGAGGAATTGTTGAAAGCGAAAGAGGCGGCTGAAATTTCGAATCATTTGAAGTCGGCTTTCCTTGCTAATATGAGTCACGAGATTCGGACCCCGTTGAACGCGATTGTCGGTTTTTCTAACGTGTTGGCTTACACAGAGGATGAGAACGAGCGACAGGAGTATATCAAGATTATAGAGAATAATAACACGTTGTTGTTGCAATTGATTGGTGATATTTTGGATTTGTCAAAAATCGAGGCTGGTGTTTTTGAGTTCGTTTATTCCAAGGTAAACCTAAATGTATTGTTGATGGAGGTTATTCGGGCGGCTCGCTTGCGATTAAAAGATGATTCGGTTGTTGTGGAGTTCGTGGAGTGTTTACCTGAATGTGTGATTTGTTCCGATGTAAACCGTTTGATGCAAGTAATGAATAATCTGATCACGAATGCCATAAAATTTACAGCCAAGGGGAGCATTCGTGTCGGATACAGGTTGCGGGAGGATGAGTCGTTGTATTTTTATGTCTCGGACACGGGATGTGGTATTCCTGCGGACAAGTTAAAAGAGGTGTTCGGGCGATTTGTGAAATTGAACTCTTTCCAACAGGGTACAGGATTGGGACTTTCCATTTGTGAGAGTATCGTGACCCGGTTAGGGGGACAGATCGGGGTGATGTCAGAAGTGGGGCAAGGATCAACCTTCTGGTTTACCTTGTCTAAATCTTCGTGGCAACAAGCGGATTAATTCATAGTTTAAATTTGAAAAGGTTGTTGAATGATTCGCTCATGGAGGGGTGCGTGAAGATGAAATCCTTTTACGTCTCCTATGGTATGGATGTGGGGTGTCGTTGTCTTCAAATGTTCGTCCACGATGATGGCTCCTCTTTCGTTGACTTCGACGTTGGCAGCTTTTAGATTCTATTCAAAAAACTCCTCCGTCAGGGAGTTCATATGAATGACTTTTGCTACACTCGTAAATCAGTTGATAATCAACACTCTTTCTCTCCCTCCCCCTGTGTCGGGGGGAGGGAGAAAGAGTAGTTGTTTTATGAAGGCAGACAAAAAGAAAAGATGTCTATATCCAGTTGTTTTTGGATAGCATCTTGTAACAGTAAATATTTTTGTTCTACCAAGGGATATTCTTCCATGAGTTCGTCTAATTCTTCTTTTGTCGAAGAGAATAAAAATTGGAAGTATTGTTGTACGTCCATCTCTTGACTTGGGATAAATAAGAGACAATCTTCCGGGTCTTCGGTTTCGGACATATAAGGATCGAACGTGATGAATCCACATTCTCTGGCTTCGATAATTCCCTCTTCTACCGTGTACGATTCAAACAGGCTGTAGTCCCCGTAATACTCCTTGCTTACCTCGTAGAAAGCTCCCGGTACGAACCATGCCTCACGTTTCAGTAAATATTCGGTCCAAAGACTTTGATTAATATCTCCCCGGTAATTGTTGCGGGTGGTTTCCTCGAGAGTTGTCAGATCGTCATTGATGTTTGCGATAGCGATAAAGCCGGAGCTTGAATAGGCGTTGACTAAATCGTAATCACCCAGTATCCATAACTCAATTCGATTGGCCAGTTGAATTGTGAACGGGAAATATTTCTTTTTGAAATTGTCGTCATAAATATTCAAGAATTGCTCCTCAATAAATTGCAGTCCAGTTTTAAGGACTTCTTTTTCCTGTTCCGGGGCTTTTAATGAGATCGGGTTTTGATTATTGAAGTTATAAACGTAGTCACTGGAATCCGGGTTGGTCAGGATGACTACACCATATTTCTGGTAAAAGTCGTAAATGTAATGCTGCACGTAATCGTTGGGATCATCGGTTAACGTGTACTTTCCGGCTTGTAATTCTACCTTTGGATTGTCTTCATTATGACATCCTAAAAGGATGAAAAATAGGGTTATGATATAGATATTTTTCATGGTTTTGTTTTTTATAGGTTTATTGCTGTTCGGGGCGTTCAATGTTCACGATAATCTTGTTTTGTTCTCTGATCTTTTTGGGGATGGGTAGTGTATAGGATTTACTTCCCGTGGGTAGAATGTACTCTTTCCGACTTCCCCCGTTCGTGAAAATGTGTCGTAGTTCCGGCATTCCTTGTCTTCTCAGGTCGAACCAGCGATGTTTCTCGAAACAAAGTTCTCTCCTGCGTTCTTCCCAAACCTTGTTCAGGGCATCCTCCCGGTTGGTGGCCGTGATTTCGTAATCGTTCTTGATACGCTTTTCCCTGATTGTGTTAATATCCGTGATGGCTGATTCCCACTTACCCAAGAAAACTAAGGCCTCGGCCCGGTTCAGGTAGGCTTCTGACAGGCGGTAGGTATTCCCGTAGGACTGGGAATTCGTGCTACTGAATTTGTGTGGTTTCTTGTTCTTGTCCCAAAATGTGGTTTTGCGTAAGTCATCATTACTAAAAAGTGAAATGATCTTATCGGAGACAAGGTATGTTGCATACGTGGAAGAGTAATTATAGATAAAATCAAAACTGGCCATGCCGTAACAGAACATGATCTCCGGGTTATTTTTGTTGATAAAATAGGAGTAGGAAGTCAGGCCGGCCGTATGTAGGTCGTAGAGCTGGTATCTTTCGTTATTAATAACGCTGTCGGCATAATTCTTGGCTGATTGGTACTCTTTTTTGTAAAGATGCAGCCGGGAGGCAAACAAGTAAGCTACGTCCAGACTTGGGTGGACAACATTCTTGGTCCACTCCGTATTTTTAAAACGTGTGATTGACTCGTGCAAATCGGATTCTATTTTCGCATACACTTTCGCTAGAGTTTCTCTGGAATAGATGTTATCCATGATCGTGATTTCCTCGTTGATCGGGACCCCGAGGGCTTTCTCGGCTTGCTCCGCACTTTCGTAGGGTTCTCCGTACAAGTTTATCAACTCGAAATAAGCTTGGGCCCGCAGGAAATAAGTCTCTGCCAGTAGTTGATTCTTTTCTTCATCCGTACCGTGCATGGAAGGGGTTTTATCGATGATAATATTGCAGGTGAAAATGGCATGATATAGTTCGCTCCATGCCTCGTCATTTCTGGTAGCCAGATCCCTTCCCTCTTCGGGTTCCCGTTGCCACGTGTAGTATCCCCATAGTTGGTTGCGATATTCATACTGGTTCCCGTCTTGATCTGCGAAATCATCTGTCATGACGGACAAATATTCGGTGTAGTCTTTTTTGTTTTGGATAATCTCTCCGAGTAAGAGTTCCCGTAGTTGGGAGACCGTTTTGGGAACGACTTTGTCCTGTGATTTAGGTTCAAGGAAATCATTACATCCTTGTGTCAACAGAACCAGAATTGCGAGTATAAAATATATATTTTTCATGACTTCAGGGATTAAAAATTAAGTGATAACCGCATGGAATAAGTTTGTTGTGGTGGAATGGAACGTGCCCCAAGGCTGATTTGTTCCGGGTCCCGTCCTTTGAGGGCTTTATCTTTGATAACAAAAAGGTTGGAAACAGAGAATCCGAGATTCAATGAATTTAGGAAGAGCCTTTTGCACCATTCTTCCGGGAATCTGTAATTCAAGGAGAGGTTCGTACAACGTAAGAAACTACTGGATACTGTTCGTAAATCTGAATAATTATACATTTCCCATAAAGATGCCGCGATAGGGTATTTTAAATCCTGCGGATATACCTTTGAGTAGGCATCATTCCATTCTCCTATTCTCAAGGCGTCATCACTTAAACGGGGTATGTTCGTTCGATTTTCATCTCCGGGTTTACGCCATCTGTTCACGTATTCTGTACTCATATTTTGCTGAGGATAGGGAAGTGTTTGATTTGCCACGTAGAGATTATTTAGTCGAACCTTATGGCCTAGGTTAAAGGCGAATGTGGAGCTTAGAGAGAAACGTTTATACCGGAAGTCGGCAGAAAGACCACCGCTTAAGTCCGGTTCCCGGCTTCCCATAGCGACGAAAGCCCGAGCGTATGCCTCTTCGTAAGAGCTGATAATGAAATCACCTTTTTTATGACCATCCCCGTCTTCCAGATATTGTTCGTTGTAGTTTTTGAATGTCGGATAACCATTTGCATCCAATTTATCAAATTGGTAGGAGTAGAACGTGTTTACCGGTTTGCCGTTGGTAATCACGCTTCCATTGACGTAATTTGTATAAGAAGTATTTTGCTCCTTATCAGCGTTGGTAACTTTATTGTACACCTTGGATGTATTAAAGGATAGGCTTATTCCGTAGTCTTTGCGATTTAAAGGTTTAAGTCCGACGGATAATTCCCAACCTTTATTCCGGAGAGAACCTCGGTTGATGGCCACCCGGGATGCTCCGTTCGTGGAGGTGATTTCCTTGGTCACGATCATATTCTTTCCTGTCTTTTTATATCCTTCCAGAGTAACGTCAAGTAATCCTCTCAAGACAACTAGATTGATTCCCAAGTTGTAGGATTGTGTCTTTTCCCATTTTAAATGGTCATTGGGAACCTTGTATAGCGTGGATGAATACTCCTCCGAGATATTGTCCATACCTCCCATGGTCAGGATCATGTCGGGAACTTGTTCCTCGTTGACATTTCCTTGTATACCGAAAGAGCCCCGCACGGCCAGAACTTCCAGCCATTTTACGTTTTGAAGGAATAGTTCTTCGTGGGCGTTCCATCTCCCGGAGATGGACCATATCGGTAGAAAACGGGTGGAAATATCTTTCCCGAATTGATTTGAACCGTCAGCTCGGATGTTGAAATTGAAACTGTACCTATTGTCGAACGTGTAGGTAAAGGCTCCGTAAAAAGAGACTTTGTTGTCTTTAGTGTCCGTGATAGCCGGATAGTTTTCGGCTACGGTATTTCTGTACTTGCTGTAGTTTTCCAGAACGATCTTGGCGAATTTATGTCCCCGTTCCCGAAGATACCCGTAATTTGTTTCCGTTTTACCGTCCATTTTCCTAGAGTTGATTTCTATTCCGGCAATGGCATTAATTTCATGTTTTTGGAATGTTTGGAAGTAACTGAGGGAACTTGTTAACTGGTAGGACTGTCCCCGGTAATCTTTTTCATTCAAGATCCCGCCCATGGGAAGTTCCGTGTCCGTGTAATAATTGGAGGCTAATTTTGCATCGGGTTCTTTGACACCGTATGCGAGCAACCGTTTGGATTGTGCGAACGTGGATTGTTCGTCCACCCATTCCTGTTCATTTGTGTGAGTAGTGGTCAGGTTGAATTGGGTGTGCCAGTTGAACATGGAGAACAGTTTCCAGTCCAGGTGGAAATTCATGGACGTGTTGCTGGTCGTACTCTCGTAACCGGAATGATCCAGTTCGTGAAATATATTGAATTTAATATCCGGCGAGTAATAATCTTTTGCCGTGTTTTTCAACCCTTCTTTCGTGGTGTAAAAATAGTCACTTCCGTCCTCGTTGTAGGCGGGAATAGCCCGGGAAGTTTCGTATGCGTATTGGTATAAATCGACAGAACTATGCGTACGCTTGCTTTTCACCCGGGCGGAAGAAACGTCTGCCCCTATTTTTAGATTGGGGTATAAATTGACATCCACTTTTGCCAAGGCGTTGTAGCGAGTGTATTTTTCCGGTTTTGCCACACCTTTTTGATCGTTGTACCCGGCTGATATGTAATAATTCACCCGATCGCTTCCCCCGGAAACGGATAGGTTATAACTTTGCGTGAACGAGGTGTGGAACAGTAGATCGTACCAATCCGTGTTCATTTCCTTTAGTTTTTTTACTTGTTGATTGAATTCCTGGTAGGTGATGCGACGCTCCCACAGGTCCCTTAACGCTCCTTCGTAACCGATTTCAGACGGGTCATATTTGTTGAAATGTAATGCTTTCTCCTGCATTTCTTCAGAGACCTCGATGCGGTCTTTCGAATTCATTTGTTTCATGATGGAATAGTTAGGGCGGGCAACGACGGAAAGATTCGTTGAGAAGTTCACCCTTGGCGGGCCGGATTGGCCTCTTTTGGTGGTGATCACGATTACCCCGTTGGCGGCACGAACTCCGTAAAGAGCCGTGGCAGAGGCATCTTTTAAGATGTCGATCCGGTCAATGTCTTCCGGGTTCAGAAAGGAAATTGCGTTTCCGATCAGGTTGACATTATCCATGCTATTGATCTCTTCCGGGGTAAGTGGTATTGGGTCGGAAAGGATCACGCCATCAACCACCCACACGGGTTCCCGGCTTCCCGAGATAGAGGATGAGCCTCTAATTCTGATTTTGGGGGCTACTCCTGGTGTCCCCGACTGGTTGATGGCCTGTAATCCCGGGATTTTCCCCTGCAACATCTGGTCTATGGACGTGTTGATCGGGTCCAGCACGTCTGAACCTTTCACGCTCACCACGGCAGAAGTCAGTTTACGTTTTTCGATCACTTGGTAACCTGTAACAACCACTTCTTCCAGTTCTTTTTTGCTTGATTTGAGCGTGATTGTGACCGTTTTTTGTCCGATATAGGGTAACGTGACGGATTCCATTCCGATAAAAGAGAAAATAAGGGTGTCCTTTTCCTGTAATTTGATAGAAAATTCTCCTTTCGTGTTCGTGGTTACTCCATTGCTTGACCCCTTCACGAGGACGGTTACTCCCGGCAGGGGTTGTTTGTTTTCATCAAAAACCAGTCCGGTTAAGATATTTTTCTCGGGTTCTGCCATTTTGGGGGTAATCACGATGATGTCATTCTGGAAAGTGTACGAGAATCCCGTGGGACGCAGTATTTCTTCCATGACTTCCTGAACACTTTTATTTCTGACGGAAATGGTGATTTCCCCGATCTGTTCACCTTGATTGGTGTTAAAGATGAAACAATAACCTGTTTGTTTTTGAATCTCAGCGAAAAATTCCTTGCTTGTAGCGTTCTTGAAGTCCAGCGTGACTTTTTTCTGCTGCGAGTAGCCGGAGGCTGACAACCCGAGGTTAAAAACCAGAAGAATGAATGTGCAAATCTTCATAATTAGAATAATTTTACTTTTAGGACGCCCATGTACATGAGGTCGAAATTCAAAAGTTTTCATAAATTTGTGGTTTAATTTATTTAGTATTAGAATAAATGAGATGTCCAGTCTGATTTATTCGTTGTTCTGTAAGGACGGATGATGGTGGAACATCTCCGTCCTTTGTTTTACCTGTTCGTGTACTCGTTTTTGTTTATAATAATTGTTCTTTCTTTTATATGAAATGTAGCGCTAACGGTGGATTCAATGGCATTTAAGATGACATCGATGTTGTCATATCGTTTCAAGTAACCCGTGAAGCAGACGTTCTTTACGGATTCATTTTGATAAAATAGTTCCACGTCATACCACAGGGCAAGCTTGTCTAGAATAGTTTCCAGACGTTCGTTGTCGAATAGGAATATACCTTCTGTCCAAGCCGTGTACGGGGTGGTATCGACATCCCGGATGGTGATATCCCCGTCAGTTTTTTGCACGATGGCTTGCTGGCTGGGTTTCAAGATATACTCTTGCGATGAATCTTGAACCTGGATTCCGACGGAGCCTTTGACTAGCGTAGTTTGTATTTGATTCTCAAGTAATGTGTTTATATTAAATGTGGTTCCGTACACTTTTACTTGGACGTCTTCAGCGATAACGAGAAAAGGTTTGTTCGTGTTTTTGCTTACTTCGAAATAAGCCTCTCCCGAAAGGAATATCTCTCGTTTGTCGGGAGCAAAATTCTTCGGGAATCTTAATTTGGAATTCGAATTCAGATGTACGAATGTTCCATCTGGTAAGGTGATTTTGAATTCCCCGCCACGGGGTGTTACTAGTTCATGATATTGTCTTTCTTTTTCTGTCGTGGAGTCTGAAATATATACGAGTTTGTCGCCTTGTAAAACTAAATCGATCCCTTCCGGTAGTGCGGGTAGTGCGTGATCCGGCGATAAGTCAATCGTTTCCCCTTGGGACAGAATCAAAATTGCTTTGTTGTTTCCATGGGTGATAGGTGATTGCGAAATTTCACGGGTTGCTGGTTCTTGATTCACGAGTAAATAAACAAGTCCCACGAGTACAGGAACGAGAAAAATAGCCGCATATTGGCTTAGACGGTAAATAGATTTTACTTTATGAGGTTGGGTATTCTTTTTGAATTTTGAAAATGCTCTTTCGGAATCGATGTGTTTTCGGGTTTCAAACTTTTGCATCCTCTTTTCGGGGGAGATAACCTGTTGAAAGAAGGAGCGATTCTTTTTGTCTTTTTCCAGCCAAGCGGTTAACTCTTCTTGCTGTGTCTTGGAAATTTTATTTTCCATGTACAATACGATTAGCTCTATAATTTTGCGGTGCGTGTTATCCATGAGTATTCATTTTGTATAACAAACAACATGGGTTGTAAAAAGTACGACGCTAAAAATGAAAAAAATACTTTTCCTCTATTCTTCTTTATTCTTTCTCTATATTCTTACAACTTCCTTTACTGCTCTTCTATTGCTATTATAGTATTAGAACTATTTATTTCAAATTGAATGGCTCTTTTTATACTAGAGAGGGTGTGAAGGTATATTAGTGAAATGACAAGGAATTCCCGATATTGGTGTTTTTACATGAATAGTAAAAAGAAAAATAGCGGGTTCAGTCTTTCTTTTAAACGTTGAAATGCCTTCTGTTTTTGGCTTTTAACCGTTGAGAGGGAAATGCCGAGTTGAGAGGCAATTTCATTTTCTTTTTTCCCGGCTAAGTGTAATTTGAATATTTCCTTACAGCGTTCCGGCAGTTGATCAATGACGTTGAAGAAAATACGGTAAATCTCTTCTTCCATGACTTGGAAAACTTCCGATTCGTCTGATATTGATTCTCCTTGCCGGTAATTAATGTAATTTAATTCTGCTTTTTGGTGTTTTAGGTGCTTGATCGAACGATTCCGGATGAATAAATAGATAAACGAATGAAATGCGGAGATAGAATCAAAATACGTGTCTTTTTCCCACAATAGGGTCATTAAATCCTGCACAATGTCTTCGGCAACTTCCTGTCTGACATAGTGCATGGCGTACATGACCAAAGATGCATAGTAATCTTTGAAGAGCATTTGGAAGGCTTCCTCTTTTTTTCGGTTTAGCGCTTTAATGAATTGCTCGTTCGTGTGCATGTGATGTAACGTTTAATTCTCTTCGCGTTAAAAATAGGAAATAAATAAAGAAATAACAAACTGGTGAACGAGATGAAGGGGCTGTCCCCAAAGTCTTATCTAGTATCTACAAACTACCCCTCCTGTGCTAGGGGGGGGTAGGGGAGGTAGTCGTTTAAAAATAGATTTTTGGGGTAGACCCTTCTCTTTATAACTTTTATCTCATTCTATTGTTTGTGTACTTTGTGATCAGCGTGTTCCGAAGTTGTACGTAGGTTTGCATGATAGTGTCGGCACATTCCTGCGTGTATTTGTTGAGTAATTCTGTTGCTTTCTTGGGATTTTTCTTTTGTAAGGCGATAAACTCTTTCTCGATCTCAGCGTTACGTTCGAAGAATGATCGTTCCATGGGAGCCCGTGCGGCGTCCAAATCCTTTTTTCCGTCCTGCCAGTTCAGGTAGAGTAAGTTATCGACAAAATCAATGGCCCAGCGAGCGGAATTGTCGGAGTATTCTTTGGGGTTATACGTGGAATAGACTTCCGGGATGCGGGTCACACCCGTGAAGATGGGCAGGTAAGGCGACGTGTAGGCGTTATCTTGGAAAACCCAGTATATTCCACCGATTTCCCGAGGAAAATCCGAGCGGAGCTGAGCAACCATACCGTATTCCCCGTCAACCCGTGCGACTAGGCGTCTGCGAGTAGTCTTCATTAATTTTTGCGTTTCACCGGATGGGAATGGGGTGGCCAGTTTACTTTTCACCATATTCCCGTTTTTGTCCGGGTAATACCAAATGGCGTCATTCTCTTTGTCATAGATGGTTCCCGAGAACGTGGAACGTTGGAAGTCCATGAAGTCTTTCACGGAAACTTTTTGCTCCGGTTTAAAGGAGAACGGGTACACGCTAAGCGGTTCCACGTATTGGATATACTGGTTTAAGTTATCAAACGGGTTGTTGGTACGTCTGGACGGGATCGGGTCGAGAGAGGGTGCGAACGTGTTGACAAATAACCAAAAACGGTTTGTGGCCCATTCTCTGGGAGTCGGGGCATAAATATCCTGCCAAATGAAAGGTTTTCCGCTTGTCGGGGAATACCAACCGTTTTCAATGGCTACCTGCTGATAGTTGGAAGAGGCACGGAATTGTTCCGGTTTTGAAAGATCTATTTCTTTAATAATGCTCCAGTTGGGAATAATGGCGATTTCATCGTCCGGCACTCGTTGAGCGGCCCAGATCACTCCCGGCTTACCACTTTCCGGGGTCCAGTTTTTACCGACACTGAAAAGTTCAAGAACCCATACTCCTTCCGGGTCTGCGATCGTGAGACATTCTGATTCCGGTCCGCAAGAGGGAAGGAACCCGTATTTTTCCATGAGCGAGGTGATGAGGGTGAGGGCCTCTTCTGCTGTTTTGCAACGTTGTAAGGCAAAAATCATGGCTTGTTCCACGGTCATGATCTGTTTCCCTTCTCCTTTGTTTATTTGTAATTCGGGACGTTGGCTTGTGGTGCTTTCCCCGATACATAGCTGGTACTCGTTGATGTGAGAGTAAGCGGATTGGAAATATGTGTAGGTTTGCTCAACTTGCGGGATGTAGCCTAAGATTTCCCCGTTGTCATCCAAGGGGAGGTCAACTCGCTGTATGCCGTAATACACGGGAGCCATACTTCCTTTGGGGAATTTCTGGCCCGCCACGACCCGGATACGACAATCCGCACCGGCATCCGTGTGTGAATTTAAAACACTACCATCGACCGTGGCTTTTTTGCCGGCCACGATGATCGTGCAGGCTTTTCCTGTCTGTAAAAAGAGGAAAGCTGCTGCTAGAAGTAAAAAAAAGGTTTTCATGTGTAATATGATTTTTTTGTTTTGTGATTTATCAGGGTGCAATGTTGCAATATTTATTTTAACAAAAAAATTAAAAGCATGAAATAATACAAATTTTAGAGGTAGAGTACTTTATCTTTCTCGGCTGTTTCTTTTATGGCATCGATAATTGCAAATAATTTACTGTATCATTTTTGGAGTAAGGCTATTTTTTGGGCATATCTTCATGAAATTATTCTTTCTTGTCGATATCGCTATAAAAAGAGATGTTCTGATTGGGGAATTTTAAAATCAGCATTTTTAAAATCAGAGATTTTGTCTTTTGCGTTCTGAATGTTTTCTCAGAAGTCTTACATTTGGAGCGTGCGTGAGTATCCCGTGGCGTTAATTTGATTGAAAAGAACGTTCATGGAATGCACGTATGCGCTGTAAAACATTTTTTCTCAAATTCTGATTGTAAAGATTAAATTCTTCCACGTGTAAATTCCCTTTAGGTAAAAGTACTTCCACGCTGGGAATATAATATTTGTCTTCATCAATTCCTGTTACCACGATTGTATGGATGGAAGGGGCGATAGATGCGGTAAAACCTTGATAAGAAACTCCGGGGCTAGCATCCGTTTTCCAGTTCAGTGGATTAATACACACGATGTTGTTTTTGAACAATGGAGAAATTGCTTCCGGTTTTGTCACGCTATTGAATCCGATGATCACCCCTACGTCCGTAGAGTCTTTAGCCATTCGTAGATAAGGATAACTGTCTAGTTCCTCTTGTGTGATTGTATACCCGATGGCGTAAGATGCGACTAAGTGCTGGTAGATCTCCGGTGTTATCTCGTGTTTCAATAATTCGATCACGGCTTTTGCTCCTTGGCTGTGACCGGCAAGAATGAAAGGACGTCCTTGATTGTAATTGTTCAAATAATAACGAAAGGCGGCTACCACATCTTTATAAGCCAATTGAAAACGTTTTTCGATGAGAGCAGTGTCCAAAGACAACCAGCTGTCCATCGAAATCTGACGGTAATAGGGAGAGAAAAAATTACAACTGTCCGACAAGACATTTTTGGCCAATCGAATAGACGGGTCTACCATTTGACGCTGTTTTGTGTTGAATATGTCCATGTTATGTTGTATTTGCCCGAGGCTGTCGGTATAATCCCAAATGCAAGTAGGCACCACGTAAAAAATATCGACCTTTTTGTTCATGCCCTCTTGATTGGCCTCGAACCAACACTTGCTATCCGAGTAATCCACCTCGTCATTCGTGAAATTCGAAGAAATTTTCCCGCAGGAGATAAATAAAAGCAAGGAGCAAAAAGCAAAAATATATTTCAAAACAGTCTTCCCCATAATTTTATTTTTGATGTAAAATTTAAGGCAAAAATAGGTATTTTCTTTATATGTTTTTGTGGAATAAACGTTTTATCTTGCCGTGGATTTACTTTTAAGTTTGTAAGTGAACTATTTCTAGGGTAATAGGGGAAAACCCAATGAATAGCTGATGTACATTCGATGCATACAGGAATTAAAGACGTATCAATTTCGAAAGAGCAGGGAGGGAAAAATAGTTCTTTCATAGAATTTCATCGGTTTATTGTCGGCTAACCTTCTCACAGTCTTATACTTTTTTCAAAAAAAAAGATAGAAATGTTTGGTGGTGATGGATAAAGTTGCTACCTTTGCGAGCCAAATTGAATAAAAGTAACTAATTTAAAAGTACTTGTATGCCAACTATTCAACA
>ENA-USUG01004689-USUG01004689.1-human-gut-metagenome-genome-assembly--contig:-NODE-4689-length-16592-cov-14.175477_pt1 | contig 16592 bp, 14 predicted proteins | sample MGYA00250059_ERZ773394 | MGnify/ENA primary metagenome ERZ773394 (study PRJEB29103, sample SAMN06111957) | human gut metagenome | biome: human gut; feature: ankylosing spondylitis patient; material... | reverse complement strand
AAAGCTGATGACGGGACTCGGACCCGTGACCTCCTCATTACCAATGAGGTGCGCTACCACCTGTGCCACATCAGCTTGTTTGCCGAACTTTATTTCGCTCGACACGCACTACTATACTACTTTCCGAATGTTTTGTCAACACCTTTTTTAAGTTTTTTTATTTTTATTAAAAAAGACATCAATTTAGCTCTCCAACTATACAAAGAGCTAAATTGTGTCAAAATTCGTGCTATCTGCTCATGTTATTTCAACTCACAGTCGGTATTTTTACGGAGTCTGACATGTCGAAAATAGTTTGATCAAAAACATCGTATGCTTTAAAAGCGTCTCTGTCTTACAATCTCGTATGCCAGAACACCCATAGCTACAGATGCGTTTAATGAATCGATGTCACCCTTCATTGGGATAGAGGCAACCATATCACAATGTTCCTTTACAAGTCTTGATACACCTTCTCCTTCATTTCCAATGACAAGACCGATAGGTCCCTTCAAATTAAGGGAATACATTTCCTCGCCGTCCATATCTGCACAGACAAACCACATTCCCTCTTTCTTTAAGTCTTCCATTACAGTAACAAGATTTGTTACTTTTGCAACAGGCGTATAATTCACTGCACCTGCAGAGGTACGTGCAACTGTCGCTGTTAAACCAACTGCTCTGCGCTTTGGAATGATTACACCATGTGCACCTGCCTGATTTGCAGTACGAATGATAGCACCTAAATTGTGCGGATCTTCAATCCCATCAAGAAGCACAATAAACGGTGCCTCACCCTTTTTCTTTGCATTCTCTAAAATATCAGAGACCTCTGCGTACTCACATGCTGCACAATATGCAATCACGCCCTGATGATTCTTAGTCTCAGACAGCTGATCAAGACGCTCCTTCTTTACATACTGCACCATCGTATCCTGCTTCTTTGCTTCACGCAGGATCGTCTTTACAGGTCCGTCCTGACAGCCATCAAGTACAAACAGTCTGTCAACAGTTTTTCCGCTTCGAAATGCTTCAAGAACCGCATTTCGGCCCTCTGTTAATGATTCATGATATCCCATATTTTCTTTATTCCTTCGTCCTTTCTTCTTTCTGATGCAGCTTCTCTTTTTCTGGTGCTTCGACGCACAGCACACCTGTGCGCACAAAGCCCTCTGAAAGAAGATCAAGCAAACGCTCCATCTCACCATTTAAATACAGATAACCACAAAGTGCCTCTAATCCAGTTGCATGACGATAATCAGACATCGTTGCATTCTTTGCTTTTGTAAAAGATCTTGCATTACGGCCTCTGCGGTAAGCAGATGTCTCTTCCTCTGTCAAAAGCGGTGCAATTGCAAATGCAATCGCGGCCTGTGAAGAGGCACGGCAGACATTGCTTGCCTGCTTGTTTAATTTATCAACCTGTGTATTTCCGTAGCTTACAAAAATCGTGCGGACAATCATATCGTAAATCCCATCGCCAATATAAGCAAGCACCAAAGGTGAATATTCCTTTGCAGGCATCTGCTTTAATAAAAATTTCTGTTGGATCTGTTCAAGCAGCTGCTGATTTTGTTCCATGTATTTCCTCTTTCTATATCTTTCTGATTTTTATTACACACGCTTCCAGGTCACACCCTGTCTTGTATCCTCAAGAATAATGCCCTTATCAGCAAGTTCTTTACGAATTTCATCGGCACGTGCAAAGTTCTTTGCCTTTCTTGCCTGCTTACGCTCCTCGATCAAAGCTTCGATATCAGCATCCAAAAGTTCTTCTTTTTTCTCAATGATAATACCAAGGATATCGCAAAGCTGCTTTAAAATCTCATACAGTGCCTTTGCTGCTTTTCCTGAAAGCTCATCTGTCTTATTTGTATTTACATATTTTACAAGCTCGAAAATAGCTGCAATTGCATCTGCTGTGTTAAAGTCATCCTCCATTGCTGCCTCAAACTTGCCTACATATTTCTTTGCTTCCTCGACTACTTCGCTCTCCTGATTAGTAAGCTCACCCTCGTTAGCAGACTGCTTCTGAAGCCATGCAGCACATGTTAAGATACGATCAAGACCGTTCTTTGCTGCTTCCATAAGCTCTGCACTGAAATTTAATGGACTTCTGTAGTGTGCGCTTAACATAAAGAAACGAAGTACCTGAAGATCATACTTCTTCTCAATATCTCTTACTAACAGGAAGTTACCAAGTGACTTACTCATTTTTCTGTTATCAATATTTAAGAACGCATTGTGCATCCAATAATGAGAAAACTCTTTTCCGTTGCATGCCTCGCTTTGTGCAATCTCATTTTCATGATGTGGGAAAATCAAATCCTCACCACCGGCATGAATATCAATCTGCTCGCCTAAGTATTTCTTTGACATAACAGAGCACTCAATATGCCATCCCGGACGTCCTTCGCTCCACGGAGATTCCCAGTATGGCTCTCCTTCCTTCTTTGGCTTCCACAAAACAAAATCAAGCGGGCTTTCCTTGTCTTCCTCGCCACTTACCTTTAAATCACGAAAACCTGACTGAAGATCATCAAGGTTCTTATGAGAAAGCTTACCATAATCCTTAAAACTTGCAGTACGGAAATAAACAGTGCCATTCTTCTCATAAGCATGACCTTTTTCGATCAAGGTACTGATCATATCGATCATTCCATCGATTTCCTGTGTTGCAAGCGGATGAGTTGTCGCCGGCTTTACATTCATAGCAGCCATATCCTGCTTGCACTCCTTTATGAAACGCTCAGAGATAACAGATGCCTCAACACCTTCCTCATTTGCCTTTTTGATAATCTTATCATCTACATCAGTAAAATTTGAAACATAATTTACATCATAGCCCTTGTATTCCATATAGCGACGCACAGTATCAAATACGATCATCGGGCGTGCATTTCCAATATGAATATAATTGTATACTGTAGGACCGCAGACATACATTTTTACCTTTCCCGGCTCAAGCGGCTTAAATTCTTCTTTTCGTTTTGTTAATGTATTGTAGATTTCCATGTTGTTTCCTTTCTTCTTTTCGTTTTCATCTGTGATTTCTCAACCATTTGATACAGCTTAGCGTACTGCTTTTTAAGCTGTTCAATATCAGCAAGCACCGGATCTGGCATATGCACCTGATCAAGATCAGTTTGCGGCAATCGTACATTGTCACGTTTGACAACACGTCCTGGAACTCCTACCACCGTAGAATTGGGCGGAACTGGTTTTAGTACAACACTTCCAGCACCGATTTTACAGTTGTCTCCAATTGTAATGGAACCGAGAACCTTCGCGCCTGCACTGATCATAACATTATTTCCAATTGTCGGATGGCGTTTTCCATGCTCTTTTCCTGTACCGCCAAGTGTAACACCTTGATATAAGGTAACATTGTCACCAATCTCTGCTGTCTCTCCAATCACAACACCATGACCATGATCAATAAAAAATCCTTTTCCGATCTTAGCTCCTGGGTGGATCTCGATTCCAGTTCTTCGTGCTGTACACTGAGAGATCATACGCGCTGCAAAATATCTTTTTTTCAGATAAAGCCTGTGCGCAAGACGATACCAAAGTACTGCCCAGAAACAAGGATACAAAAATACCTCTGCCGGTGAATTAATTGCCGGATCCCGTTCTCTGATCAGCGAAATTTCATCAAGTACATATTGAACGATTCTCATGCCACTCCTTTCTTGCTTCGAAAATCTTTGTCCGCAGTTTTTGATACCTACGACTTGCTCCACTGCTTCGCAGTTCTCGCACAAAAAAACGTCCCCTGGCAAAAGCCAGGAGACGAAAAATTTTCCGCGGTTCCACCCCTGTGAGAGCATAGATGCTGACACTTATGCTGTATACACAGCCGGTGATAACGCAAACCAGCGTGCCATGCTACTTTATTCACACAGCCAGCTCCCGGATGCACTTCCTGTCTCACTCCACGAAGCAGGTTTTCAGCCTGGGCCTGCTCTCTCTGACATTTCCTGCGACAGTACTCTTTCCGTTCAAAGCCTTTTCGAAGCTTTTTTTATTGTATGATGCAAAAATATCACAGATGTCTGTTTATTCACTGTATTACAGTGCTGCATCATTTCTAGTGTTACTATATGTGATGTTTTCGGATTTGTCAACCTTTTTTGGCTTCTTTGCCTTTGGATAAATCTTATAAAGTGTTTCATCATCATAATTTTCATCCAGCCACTGCTGTACAACATTGCTTGCCGGAATATTTTTTTCACGCTGATCCTGGCGCATAAGTGCCGCTGCTGACACAAGACTGTCTGCTGCCATAAAAATGATAAAACACCATGTTATGATTTTTCCGGCAAGCATTGGAATCTTTTCAATCCATTTAGAAAGATAAGGATAAACTCCTTTCAACCATACAACACCTGCAATTCCCCAGAAAAAACAAAACAGCAAATTAATTCGTCCTCCGATATTAAACATAAAACCACTGTAATCCCAGAAGATCTTTCCAAATACGATTTCCGTAAAAACGCTGCACAAATACTCGTATACACCGCCTAATACGGTTCCCATCGCAAAAATAAACGAGGAGGAGCGATTTCTGTAGTTGTACAAAAGCGATGTTGCTACCACCATTGCAAATCCCCAGACAATACTGAATGGTCCCCATACAACACTGCTTCTGCTCATCCAGTAGCCCATCGTAATACGACAAAATACAGTCTCTATCAAATCGCCTGCAAATGCACCTATAAAAAACAATAATACAAGCTTGTAAAAACTGCAGCCTTCAGCAAAAACGGTTATTTTTTCCTTCTCTACGCGTTCTCCTTCATTGATCGCAGGATATGCTTTTTCCACACGCATAAGGATATGCTTTTCAAGCCATCTTCCAAATCTTTTTTTTCTGCTGTAGAGTTCGTGATCGATCTTTTGAATCGTATCATTTCTCTTTACACTGCCGCGAATGATATATGTAGATCCCAAAATATCAACTATTAACACACCAAGCAGTGCCCACAATGTAATCTGCATCATAAATGATGGTACCATATGATAAAGTTTCATCAAAACAGGTGTTACAAACTTAACTGATAAAACGCCTAAGATACCCCATACAATAGAATACTGCAGACAGATGTATCCATCAAGATTCCATCTTTTAGAAGAATAGTCCCACCATTTTTTATGATCCAATTTTTCAAGAATCTTTGCTGTAAACCACTCAAGAAGTGTACTAACTCCCGCACAGCCCAGAAACAAAATCGGTATCTCATCAAACAATTCTGGAAAGCCAATTGTTATAATTACTGCTGCAATGCCATATACAATACAAAGTGGGCTGTTTAGCATACCTCTGTTCATAAATTTTCGGTATTTTAAGACACAAAAACATGTCTCTGCAATCCATCCCAAAAATGAATATACGAAAAAGAGCCAAAGACACCCGAATAAATCAAATCCTCCCATTATTTTCCAGTTATCCTTTCAAATTTTCAATTCCTAAAAATCAGTTATATATCAATTTTTACATCCGCCACAGCCACCGCAGCCAATCGTACCGTCCATATAAAATTCCGGCTTATCAATTAAGCATACTGCCTGTGAAGAGATGCCTTCTCCTGTTCCTGTAAAGCCTAGTCCTTCTTCTGTTGTTGCCTTAATGTTTACCTGATCGAGTTCAAGATGAAGTGCCTCTGCAATATTTGTTCTCATCTGTTCGCGGTACCCTGCAAGCTTTGGTCTCTGTGCAATAACTGTTGCATCAATATTGCTGATATAGTAGCAGTTTTCCTCCAGGAGCTCTCCTACTCTTTTTAGCAATTCTATGCTTGATGCTCCCTTATATGCCGGATCCGTGTCTGGAAAATGCTGACCAATATCTCCAAGTGCAGCCGCACCAAGCAGCGCATCCATTATTGCATGAAGCAGCACATCTGCGTCAGAATGACCAAGAAGTCCTTTTTCATACAAAATCTCTACACCGCCTAAAATCAGTTTGCGTCCCTCAACGAGGCGATGCACATCATATCCCATACCAACTCTCATATCAAATCTCCTTACCTTTCTTTTTTATAACTACCATGATACCACGACTTACTTTTATTTTCCACGCAGATTCTATAAAAATTTTCGGAATTTTTTGAAAAATTTGCTTGACATTTTCTTTGATATGCGCTATACTTTTCTTCGTCAAGGGGTCTTAGCTCAGCTGGGAGAGCATCTGCCTTACAAGCAGAGGGTCATAGGTTCGAGCCCTATAGGCCCCATCTTGGCGGAATAGCTCAGCTGGCTAGAGCACACGGTTCATACCCGTGGTGTCGAGAGTTCAAATCTCCCTTCCGCTACTGACTACAAGGATCGCGCAAGTGGTCCTTTTTTTGTGTCATAAAATTTCATCCCACAAAAAACACAAAAAAGGAGAGTCTTAATAATAACTCTCCTTTCCCCCCAAAAAATTATTAACTAAATCCAAAGAAGCGCTGTGCCAAACCATATCCCCTGCATACAATCGCTTTTCCGACCTTACCTGGAAGATTTAGTGCAATTCCCTGAGCACTAAAACGAAGATGACGCCACATAGTTTGATTTTCTTTTTTCATATAGCTCCAAAGTGCTTCCTTTTTTTGTTTTGAATCCTCTGTGTTAATTAACGCATAATGAACTGTAGTTACCGTACACATAATCTGCAGATAGCTATATAAATAGCTGCGCAGCTTTTTGTTGCTGATCTTTTCAAGATCAAATGCATCAAAGATAATGCGATTGACGCGATCCTGCTGGTCGATTCGCTTCATCATAACCTGCTGATTAACAGACTGATCTTCTCTTCCCGTATAGTACATATAAAAATCTACATCCAGATAGTACATAACGCGCACATATGGAAATGGCTTGTATACATAAATATTATCAACATAGAATGTATGCTTTGGAAGCGTCAGGTTAATTCCCTTTAACAGACTGGTGCGGTATATTACTGCATGCATCAAAAGATAATGACCTGTCTGGAACTTACCTATTTCTTTCCAGCTAAAGAAACGTCCCCTTGGAAGTGTCTTGCGATAATCAATTGACTTCTGGCGAAGCACATCACCATTCTCGTCATGACGATCGTAAACAAAATTGGAAATCAGCATATCAAGCTCATGATTTTTTTTGACAATACGGCGCAAAAAATCAAGCACCTGCTTATAAGCTTCTGGTGCAAGGCTATCATCACTGTCAACTACTTTAAAGAACAGACCTGTTGCATTTCTGATTCCCGTCGTTACTGCGTCTCCATGACCTCCGTTTTCCTTATGAATTGCCCGCACAATATTCGGATATTTTCTCTCATATTCGTCCGCAATTTCTGCTGTACGGTCTGTTGATCCGTCATCCACGATCAAAATCTCTACCTCATCACCACCCGGAAGCAGCGTTGCCATGCAGCGATCCAAATATGCCTCTGAATTATAGCTTGGAACTGTTATTGTTAAAAGTTTCATCATAAATACCTTTCTGTAGCCTAGCAGCATATGCTGCAGTGCAAATTTTCCTGTACAAATACCATACAAGGTGATTATATACAATTTTTCAGGCTACTGCAAGGTCTTTTTGTCAAATACAAAAGTTACTGTTCACGAAAGCTAGATTACGAAAGCCCTCAGGTGTAATGGTTTCGTCGCCGGACCAAACTCCGCAGGTTCCTTTTATGTTCTTTCTTATTATACATTACTTTGAAAGACCTGCTCCAAGTGCCCGGCTTGTGAAATCCATTCACCCTAGGGCTTTGCTGTAAATATTTGCTTATTCGTGAATTGTAATATACACAACTCCTGCAGCTGTTCCTGCAAGACCAATGATGCAGGCAGCCACTGCATATGTCTGCAAATAGCTGCTAAGCCATGTGCTTTGCTGTACAAGAATGGATATGAGGTTGGCTGATACATGCAAAATAATTGGTGCTGTAAGCTTTGCGAACTGTTCATATGCCCAAATAAGAAGTGCTCCTAAAATAAATGCATACAGTGCCTGAAGCAGATTGCCATGAACTGCGGCAAAAATCAAAAGCGCTGCCAAGGCTGACGGCCCCACACTAAGCCACGTACGCATTCTTCTGTAAAGGATACCGCGAAATAAAAGTTCCTCTGCCACTGGTGCTGCAATGCCAACTACAAGTATCTGAAGCCACAGCTTGTCTGAATAAAGTGCCTTTGCTACGTTTTTTGCATCTTCTTCTCTGATTGTCTTTAACCCAGTTAACTCAAACAGCATATTAACGCCAATACAGGCACATATTCCAATAATAATCATGATGATTGCAGAATAAAGTGACAGCTTCTTGCCTTCCCAGCGAATCTGTTTGGAATCTTTGTAAAATAAAATTCCCATAATTATAATACAGGACACTTTTTCAATCAGATTTGCCATCAGACCGCCGTTTGGATAAAGACCTAGCACTGCCATTCCTATAGCCATATAGATGACGAGCGGATAGATCAAATTGATCAGTCGCCTCGACAATGGTTGATATCTCATTTTTTATTTCCTTTTCTTATTTTTTCTTCCCGTTTTTTCTGATCTGCTTTTTTCATGCGAGCACGAAAAGCCTCTTCTGACTGCCGCTTTTGCTGTGCTTTTGACACAGCAAGAGCTACTGCCTGTTTTTTCTCCTCAAAGGCTATTTTTTTCTCTTCAACGGCCTCCTGCACTAGCTGTTTTCGCTCCTCTGCTGCCAGTCTCCGTTCTTCTGCTGCCGCTTCTGCCGCCAATTTTCCCTCTGCTACAGCATCCGCCACTGCCTGCTTCTTCTCTTCTACACTCTCCTGTACAGCCTCTGCCTGTGCCTTTAGCTTCTCTGCAAATTTCTTAGAATTGATTTCTAAGTTCGGATATGCCTCTCCGATACGGCGAAGCAGTACCGGATCCTCGCGAAGAAGTTGGCGCACCTTTGTGCTGACTTCCTCAGAATTATCTGCTTCTACACCATCAATTTCCTTTTTAACAAGATTAAATGCAATATGTGATACAATATTATCCCAGATCATCAGCATAACAATTGCACCTGACAGCGTATAAAGAATCCACTGCGGAATGGCATGAATCCATTTCATCAAAACTGGATCAATCAGCTTTACAATTGCCACACCTCCAATTCCAAATAATACCAAGTTTCCAATCCAAATACGGCCATGCAGATTCATTGGCTTTTGGCTGTAATCCCACCAGCGCGCATGGAACATTTTTTCCATGTACCAGCTGACAAAATATTCTAGGACTCCGCAGAGTACAAAAGACGCCAAAAACGTCACAATATAGCTTGCATTTCCGATCAGTCCACCAACTAAAACTGTTACAACAACGGCACCTGAGCCATAAATCGGACAATATGGACCAATTAAAAATCCACGGTTAATAAAACGGTGAAACTGTATATACTTTAATATCACTTCCATGCACCATCCGGCGACAGAATAGCAAAAAAATAGTACGATAAGCTCTGCTATTGTTTGTCTAAGCATTAAATTTTCTCCTTTCAAAACGCATAAGGGGACAATATTTCTATTGTCCCCTGGTGTTGTTTTCTTGCTGTTTACTTTTTCGACACCCTACGAATTGCTCCGCCGCTTCGCAGCTCTCGCAATTCTGCAAATCATTCGGATTCGCTGATTTCCTTTGGAAATCGCTGCATCCTCATGATTTGGCGGGTCCTAAAGCCATGTGCTTTCTCGTGCAAGCACGAGCGCACTCTGGCTTTTGTCCCCTGGTGTCTTAAATGGTTGCGATATCGATCAGTGTCAGCTGCTCTTCTCTATTCTCAAGACTAGTAATCAATGCCTTTGCTGTATCGATTGCTGTCAGTACATTTACACCTGTCTCGATTGCATTTCTACGGATAATAAAACCATCATGGCTGTGCTCTGCGCCCTGTGTTGGTGTATCGATTACAAGATCAATCTGATGGCCAAGAATCAAATCAAGAAGATTAGGTGAATCCTGCTCCAGCTTGCTTATATGAAGTGTATCCACTCCCTTTGCACGAAGTGCTGCTCCTGTTCCCTTTGTCGCATAGATCTCGTAGCCAATTGCCTTGAAACGTCTTGCAATATCTACGATTTCTTCCTTATCATCATCGCGAACCGTAATAATCATCTTCTTATACTTTGGAAGATGGAAGCCTGCACCAAGGAAAGCCTTATAAAGTGCCTCGTTAAAGGTCTTGCCGATTCCAAGACACTCACCTGTTGACTTCATCTCTGGTCCAAGTGCAATATCAGCTCCGCGCAGCTTCTCAAAGGAGAATACCGGCATCTTAATTGCATAATAATCTGCTTCCTTTTGCAGACCTGGCTCATAACCAAGACCACGAATTGTATTTCCAATGATGACCTGTGTTGCCAGATCAACAATCGGGATTCCTGTTACCTTACTGATATACGGTACGGTACGTGAAGAACGCGGATTAACCTCGATTACATAAACAGCTCCCTGATACTCGATAAACTGAATATTAATCAGACCTCTTACATGAAGCGCTCTTGCCAGACGCTTTGTATACTCAACGATAGTTTCTTTTGTCTTCTGACTTATGCTCTTTGCCGGATAAACAGAAATACTATCACCAGAGTGAATACCTGCACGCTCAATATGCTCCATGATACCAGGAATCAAAATATCCTGTCCATCACATACAGCATCAACCTCAAGCTCCTTACCCATCAGATATTTATCTACAAGAATCGGATGCTCTTGTGCATAACGATTGATAATACCAATATACTGCGTAATATCCTCATCGTTGATTGCAATCTGCATACCCTGACCGCCAAGAACGTATGACGGACGAACAAGAACTGGATAACCAAGCTCATGCGCAACCTTTAATGCCTCTTCTACTGTAAATACAGTGCCGCCTGATGCGCGCGGAATCTTTGTCTCGCGAAGAATCTGATCAAACAGCTCACGATCCTCTGCCGCATCAACGTCTTTTGCGCTCGTTCCAAGAATCGGAACTCCCATCTTCATTAAGGCCTCAGTCAGCTTAATTGCTGTCTGACCGCCAAACTGAACAACAGCGCCGTCTGGATGCTCCAGATTTACAATACTCTCCACATCTTCTGGTGTCAGTGGCTCAAAATACAGCTTATCTGCAATATCGAAATCGGTTGAAACTGTTTCAGGGTTATTATTGATGATAACAGTCTCATAGCCTTCCTTTGCAAATGCCCACGTACAATGAACAGAACAGAAGTCAAACTCAATACCCTGTCCGATACGGATAGGTCCAGAACCAAGAACAAGAACCTTCTTTCTTCCCTCTGTCTTTTTCGCCTCATTCTCGCTTCCAAAAACAGAATAATAATATGGTGTAGTTGCTGCAAACTCTGCTGCACATGTATCAACCATCTTAAAGGCTGCTGTGATGCCATTGTCATAGCGCATCTTCTTTACCTGATCCTCAGTCTTGTCGCTTAAGGATGCGATTAACTTATCCGGGAATTCAATACGCTTTGCTTCCTTTAACAGATCAGGAGTAAGTTCTTCTGTTTTCAGACGTGTCTCCATCTCTACAAGAATAGCAATCTTGTCAATAAACCACGGATCAATCATTGTGATCTGATGGATCTTTTCATAGCTGTAGCCTCTGCGGATTGCCTCTGCAATGCGGAAGATTCTGCGATCATCGACAATACTCATCTGCTCCTCAAACTCATCTGCCGTCAGCTTACTGTACTCATCTGTTACAAGGCTGTCAACATGCTGCTCAAGAGAACGAAGTGCCTTCATAAGACCACCCTCGAAGTTATCACAGATTGCCATAACTTCTCCTGTTGCCTTCATCTGTGTTGTCAGCTTTCTTGATGCACTGATAAACTTATCAAATGGCAGTCTCGGAATCTTGACAACGCAGTAGTCTAACATTGGCTCGAAACTTGCGAAGGTTTTCTTTGTGATGGCATTAGGAATCTCATCAAGAGTGTAGCCAAGTGCAATCTTTGCTGCAACCTTTGCAATCGGATAACCTGTTGCCTTTGATGCCAGTGCAGAGGAACGGCTTACACGCGGGTTTACCTCAATAACACAATACTCAAAGCTGTCTGGCTTTAATGCGTACTGAACGTTACATCCTCCAGTAATCTTTAACTCACTGATGATATTTAACGCTGAGGTACGAAGCATCTGATATTCCTTATCGCCAAGCGTCTGAGACGGTGCAACAACTATACTATCTCCTGTATGAACACCAACAGGGTCAATGTTTTCCATGTTGCAGACTGTAATTACATTTCCTGCACCATCACGCATTACCTCGTACTCAATCTCTTTCCATCCTGCGATGCAGCGCTCAACCAAAACCTCACCTACACGGGAAAGACGAAGACCATTTCCTAAAATTTCCTCCATCTGCTCTTTGTCATATGCGATTCCGCCGCCGCTTCCTCCAAGTGTGTAGGCAGGACGAAGAACAACTGGATAACCGATCTGTTCTGCAAATTCAAGACCATCTGGAATGTTGTGAACAACCTTAGATGCTGCACAAGGCTCTCCAATCTTTTCCATTGTATCCTTAAATTCCTGACGATCCTCTGCCTTTCTGATCGTCTCTGGTGTAGTACCAATCAAACGGCATCCATATTTTTCAAGAATACCTTTCTCTGCAAGCTCCATACCAAGATTTAGACCAGCCTGGCCTCCCAGTGTCGGAAGAACACTGTCAGGACGCTCTTTTTCGATAATCTGCTCTAACACCTCTGCTGTTAACGGCTCGATATAGACATGATCAGCAATTCTTTTATCTGTCATAATCGTCGCTGGATTAGAGTTTACAAGAACAACTGATACACCCTCCTCCTTTAATGAACGGCAGGCCTGTGTACCTGCATAGTCAAACTCTGCTGCCTGGCCGATGACAATCGGACCCGAACCAATTACAAGAACCTTCTTTATACTGCTATCCTTTGGCATTGCTGTGTTTCCTCCTGTCGTCTATTATTTATTTTTTCCTGCTGCCATCATATCTAAAAATCTATCAAACAAGTAAGCACTGTCCTGCGGTCCCGGGCAAGCCTCTGGATGATACTGAACTGTAAAAATGTTCTTTCCTGTATAAGAAAGACCTTCATTTGTTCCATCGTTTACATTTACAAATGCCGGCACAGCAACCTTTGGATCAAGCTTGTCGGTATCTACAACATAGCCATGATTTTGAGAGGTAATATAAACTCTTCCTGTCTTTAAATCCTTTACCGGATGATTGCCGCCGCGATGACCATATTTCATCTTATGTGTATCAAGACCATTTGCCAGTGCCATCAGCTGATGGCCAAGGCAGATTGCAAAAATCGGAACGTTAGAATCATACAGCTTTTTGATCTCCTTAATGATCTCTGTACACTCCTTCGGGTCTCCAGGACCGTTTGAAAGCATAATGCCATCAGGATTTGCTGCAAGAATATCCTCTGCTTTTGTGTCAGCAGGATAAATGGTAACTTCACAACCTCTCTTATGCAGTGAGTCGCCAATATTTTTCTTTGCACCAAGATCAAGAAGTGCTACCTTGTATCCATCTCCCGGCAATACTTCTCTTTCCTTACATGTAGTTGCCATTACTACGCCAGTCGGGGAATATGCCTTAAGCTTTGGAAGGATCTCCTCCAAGTCAAAATCCTCTCTGCGTGTAATCATACCATTCATGGTTCCCTTCTCACGCAAAAGCTGTGTCAATGCTCTAGTATCAATTCCACAGATTCCTGGAATTTCATTTTTCTCAAGAAACTCCTGAATAGTTCCCTGACTTCTGAAGTTGCTTGGCATACGGGACAACTCACGTACAATATAGCCATCCGGCCACGGACGCTTTGACTCCATATCCTCATAACAGATTCCATAATTACCGATCAGCGGATAAGTCATTACAACAGCCTGACCCGCATAAGAAGGATCTGTAAGTACCTCTAGGTAGCCTGTCATTGAAGTATTAAAAACAATCTCACTGATGATTTCTTTATCTGCGCCAATCGCTGTACCTGTAAATACATGTCCATCCTCTAAAATTAGAAATGCCTTCATTGGTTCACCATGCCCTTTCGCCAAAAATAAAGACGGTACACATACGTGCACCGTCCGCAATTCTCTATCCAGGCGGTACCTCGCCTTGAATTTTGTTGTTATCTAAAATATAGTACCATGGATAAATTATTTTTTCAAGTCCTAAAACAAATTTCTGCATAATTGCAAAATTTTTGTGCTCTTTATTTATGTGCACCGTTCAATTCCTACAAAATAATCAGTTTTCGAACTCAACATAGATTTCAAACGTACTGCCCTTTCGTTCCTTCGAAACAACTTTGCCCTCACGGCTTTTAATGCGATCCGCATTTTTATAATTTTTGGACATAGCCAGTGCCGGAACAATTGTATAGTAATACGAAAATGGAAGCTGTCCCTCAATGATCGTCACACTATCTCCTATATTTAAGACATCGCGCTCCATATGAAACAATTCTTTTCTCATCTCAAAACCTCACAATTGCTTACTTTACAACAACTGCATTAAATGGTAAGATCTCAACCTTGCCGCTTACTGCCTCGCCGTTTAAAAGATTAGTTCCATCTTTTGCCAACTGAACAGTTGCAGGCGTTGCGTTATAGTTGACATAGAAATCAAAGGTGCTGCCATCTTCTGCTGTACGTGTCAGATACTCTACTCCCTCTGGAAGCTCTTTTTCCTTAATACCGCATTCTGACCAGATTGGTGTAAAGAATTTAATCAGATCCGCCTCTTCCATTCTTGTTCCAATATAATATGCCTTTCCCTTTCCATAGGAGTGTACAGTTACTGCCGGCATACCTGCATAGAAATCGCTCTCGTATGTACCAAGAACTTCTGCCCCTGTAAGCTTAATCAACTCACAGTAATCCTTTACTAAAGCCTTGTTTCCATCCTTCATCAAAACTGCATTTGAATCCGTTGGATATAATGTGTCAAGCTCTTCAGCATACAGACCAAAGACCTCTCCAAGACCTGCGCCCGGAAAGCCGCCTAAATATGCCAGCGTATTTTCATTTACATATGCAGTCAGATATGTTGCCACTACTGTTCCGCCATTTTTTACATATTCCTTTAACCATTCACCAGCCTCCTTGGATACAGCATAATACATTGGCAGTACAACAAGACTGTATGAAGACAAATCCTCAAGTGGGAATACTATATCTGCATTGATGCCCTTCTTTAAATGAATATTGTAAAATTTGCGTACTTCCTTCTCATAATTTTTCGTATCACGCGCCATGCCCTGCATGTCCTTAATCGCCCAACGGTTGCTCCAATCAAAAAGAACAGCAGCCTTTGACGTTACCTTTGAACCTGTAACTGGTGCCAACTTCTTTAAAATTTCTCCAACCTCTGATACTTCTTTGAATACTCTTGTGTCATCTCTTCCAAGATGATCTACAACAGCGCCATGGAACTGTTCCGCTGCACCGCGACCTTTTCTCCACTGGAAATACTGAACTGTATCGCTTCCACAGCCAATTGTCTGAATGCTGCTTGCGCGAAGGATGCCCGGACGCTTTAATTTATTAAATGAATGCCAGTTAACAAGACTTGGTGTGCTCTCCATAAGCATAAATGGCTTATCCTTCTTTAAGCTTCTCATAACTGTATGATCAAAGCTAAGCTCTGCCGCAGTATCTGCCGGTGTCTCATAATCATTATTCCAGCTCGGATAACCATCCCACGAAATAATATCAATCTCCTTTGCCAGATCCACATAATCTAACTGCTCAAACAGCTTCATAAAGTTTGCTGTTGCTGGAACCTGAGGCGTATACTTCTTTAAAATTCTGCGCTCAAATGCAAGGTAATCTTTCATATTCCAGGAGTTAAAACGCTTCCAATCCAAATTTAATCCCAGAATAGAATGCTCTCCATTGTCATACGGCGGCTCTATCTGCTCAAAAGAGTCAAAACGGCGGCTCCAGAAGGAGGTCCACCACTGCTTATTCAGTTCTTCAATGTTATTGTGATACTTCTCTCTTAAATATTCCTGAAACCGCTTTTTACAGTTTTCACAATAGCACTCTCCTCCAAACTCATTTGAAATATGCCATAAAATGAGTCCTGGATGATTTCCAAATTCCTGCGCAAGCTTTGTATCCATCTTCTCAACAAGCGCACGGTATTCTAAAGAGCTCATGCAGTGATTGTGTCTGCCGCTGTGATGATTTCTGCGACCGTCTTTTTCAACACGAAGCACTGACGGATATTTTTCATCCATCCATGCTGGTCTGGCTCCTGTCGGCGTTGCCAAAACAGTATAAATACCATTTTCATATAATTTATCCATGATATCATGAAGCCATCCAAACTGGAAGTTTCCTTCCTGCGGCTCAAGTGCAGACCAGGAAAATACACCAACTGTTGCCGTGTTTACTCCTGCCTTTTTCATCATTTTAATATCCTCCTCAAGGATATCAGGACGATCCAGCCACTGGTCTGGATTGTAGTCGCCTCCGTGCAGGAGAGCTGGGATTTTTGGAAATAAAACAGACATATTCTTTTTCCTTTCGTGAATTTATTTATATGATACCAGGGTCAAAAGCTCCAAAAGCCGTTCGTGCTTGCACGATTAGGTTTTTGAGCTTGGGACCCGCAA